>ENA-ORUF01003757-ORUF01003757.1-human-gut-metagenome-genome-assembly--contig:-NODE-3757-length-10633-cov-14.010683_pt1 | contig 10633 bp, 9 predicted proteins | sample MGYA00242077_ERZ509203 | MGnify/ENA primary metagenome ERZ509203 (study PRJEB26280, sample SAMEA2338834) | human gut metagenome | biome: human gut; feature: human-associated habitat; material: faeces...
TCCTTCGGGAAATCGTCCTTGAAGGGAACGATGGTCGAGCCGTAGAAGATCAGCCCCTCACCGGCATTGGAATTGGTGATGTAGTTCTGCTGGCTGGGCGAGATGTTCAGCGCCTTCGAGAGAATCTGCCGGTCGCCGGACGCCTGATTCAGAAGGTAGACAAAATCCGAGTTTTCAAAGATGTTCTCTACCTCGCGGGACGCAAGAAGATCCTTGACGTTCTGGGTGATGCCGGTGGGGATGCCGCCCCACTTTCTGAAACGCTTCCAGATTTCCACGCTGTACGCGGCGGTCTGTTCCTCTTTCAGCAAAAGGTGGAACTCGTCCATGTAGTAGCGCGTTGCCTTGTGCTGGGCGCGGTTGATGGTAACTCTGTTCCAAACCTGATCCTGCACAATCAGCATACCGAGCTTTTTGAGCTGCTTGCCGAGTTCGCGGATGTCATAGCAGACAAAGCGGTTGTTGACATCCACATTCGTTCTGTGATTGAAGACGTTCAGAGAGCCGTGAACGTAGATTTCAAGGGCAGTTGCGATGCGCTGTGCCTCCGGCTCCTTCTGATTTCTCAGAATGTTGTAGAGGTCTTCGAGGATCGGCATTTTCTCCGGTTTGGGGTCTGCAAGAAAATCCTGATAGACCATGCGGACACTGCGGTCAATGATGGTCTTCTCAACCGGCTGCAAGCCGTCCTTGCCGCCGACAATCAGCTCACACATGGAGAGGATGAAGTCGGATTTCAGCGTCAGCGGGTTTTCCTCTTCGGAGTAGTTCGTGTTGATGTCCAGCGGATTGATGTAATCCGTGCTGACCGGCGAGATGCGGATGACTTGACCGCCGAGCTTCTGAACAAGGGGGAAATACTCGGCTTCGGGGTCGCAGACGATGATGTCATCCTCGGTGATGAGGAAGGCGTTCGTCATTTCGCGCTTGGCGGAGAAGGACTTACCGGAACCGGGCGTACCCAAGATCAGCCCGTTGGGGTTCTTGAGCTGCTTGCGGTCAACCATGATCATGTTGTTGGACAGCGCATTCAGTCCGTAGTAGAGAGCTTCGCCGCCCTGAAAAAGCTCCTGCGTGGTGAACGGCACGAAAACCGCTGTGCTGGAAGTGGTCAGCCCGCGTTCGATCTCCACCTGATTGATGCCGATAGGCAGAGAGGACATCAGCCCCTCTTCCTGCTGGAAGTCAAGACGCTTGAGCGCGCAGTTATACTTTTGGGCAATGGCGGCGGTCTGGAATACAGCATTTTCGAGCTTCTGGCGGTTGGTTGCCGTGTTCATGATGAGGATGGTCACGAGGAACAGCCTCTCATTGCGGGTCTGGAGATCCTGCAACAGACGCTTTGCCTCACCGCCGAAGGTGGCGAGATCGGACGGGAATAGCGATAGGTAAGCCTTTGAAGTTATCTCCAGCTTTTCCCCCGCTTCACACCGGACATGCGACTTTCACCGCATCCGGCGTTCCATCAATCAAACAGATTTCTTAGTCTCCTTAGTCATACCATTATGAGAATTATTCGTAAGATTTGGCTTCTCCAAATCAATGGGTTTCCTTTTTGCCAATGTTCGCAGTTTGTTCAGCTTTGTGAGCTGTGAAGTATCCAATTTAAGAGCGGTGAGATAAGAACGAATAGTGTCCTCATCAATTGCGTGTATCAGTTCATGTACTGGTGCAAGCACCAATACCAGATTTTCATACTTATCTCTGCCTCCAATTCCTTTTGGCTTCTTGTGATGGCAGTGAATTTCTGATATACACTGAAATTTCTTTCCCGTTACCGCACATTTTCCCCATTGAGCGGAGAACAGTGAGATACGGTTATCCGCATACTCTGTACTGCGGCTGTATGTAGGCGCTCTCATTAGCTGTAGCAGTAAGAAAGTGTTTATCCGCAAATCGTCATGGATTTCACTTCTTCCTGCCGCTGTGTAAGCGCACACTTTTCGCCGCTGACTCATTGGATTTTTACATTGAACATAGCTTATTGGATAAATCGGTTCTTTGGATTGTGCTATATATCTTAGTTGCTCCGATTTCCCATATCTTTGGATTTCCATTTTTGTCAGGTCACGGCCTTCCTTTTTCAGCCGGTGTGTCTTTCCAGATTTCAGCCTGTTTTTGAGAACTGTATTAACAGTTCTGCCAATATCACCGCAGTCTATGCTGATGTCAGTGGCTAACTGGTAGTAATTCTGGATTCCCATAACCATGGAGTTGAACAGCCGTACTTCCCCGGCTTCTCCACGTCCTTTTCTGGGAAATTTGATATTTCCGACTTGTTTAGTCAGGCTGGCTTTAACCTTTTTGTATGCTTTATCGCACATGTGCGATTGAACGACGTACTTTTTCCCCTTTTTGCGTAGTCGGATTTTGAATCCGAGAAATTCAGAATAGCTCCGTCTGACGTCAACAACTCTCGTTTTCTCCGGTGAAACATCAAGGCGCAGGCGTTCTTTCAGCCATTGCGTTACCGCAATCAGCGTCCGGTCTGCCTGTTCTTTTGTCCTGCAAAGAATCCGAAAATCATCTGCATATCTGACGATATATATTTCTTTCAGCCGTGTATTCCGCATTGCCCGGTACGCATGGCTTTGTATCGGACAGCCCGCCGCATTTTCTCTGTAAGCGTAGTTTTCCGTTACCGGGTTGCACTGCCATTGGCTTTCTATCCAATGGTCAAGTTCATTCAGCACCACATTTGCCAATAATGGGGAAATAATTCCGCCTTGCGGCGTTCCCTTTGTTGGGTGTTCTGTATGACCGTTCGGCATGAGTATTGGCGCTTTGAGAATCCTGCGGATTACATAGAGCAGTTCTTTATCCCGAATATTCAGCGACCATAGCTGCTTTATCAGCTTTGAGTGGTCTACATTGTCAAAGAAACCTTTTATGTCAAACTCTACTACATAGTGAAGTCCTGACTTTTGCATAAGCCTGTAGATTGCCGCTATCGCATTTTCAACCGACCGATTTGGACGGAATCCATAGCTATTGTTGCTGAACCTGGCTTCGCAGATAGGTTCCATGACCTGCTTGATACATTGCTGTACCAATCTATCCCAGATACAAGGGATTCCCAGTGGCCTGGTATTCCCGTTTGGTTTTGGGATGTCTTTGCGTCTTACGCTTCTTGGGGTGTAGCCGTTTTTAGCTCCCTTGACGATTTTGCGTACCCTTGCTGTGACTTCATCAGCGGTAAGTTTACCAATATCAGAAATCTCCAGCTTGTCTGTTCCCGGCGTAATACTCCCGGTATTGGATTTGATGTTCCGATAGGCCAGCAGGATATTTTCTCTTGAAAGTATCACATCCATCAGGTTCTCGAAAATTTCTCCTGCCTGACTTCTGGCATACAGTTCATCAAAGGTACTTTGCATATCGTAGTATTCAGCATGGCGGAGATACTCCACGCATTTGGTTTTTGGTTTCTTCTCATTTGGCATCAGGCATCACTCTCCTTTACGGCGAGTGACTTCTTTTTGTCATACTCGCAATCCTAATTGCGACTAAGTGCTAAGTTGCCTGTTTGACTGACTTGAGGCCATTCTTCCGTTTTCCTCTTTTTCGCAGAAAACATCATCAGTTCGACCTCTGCTTTTCAGCAGTAGTACAGCAGCTTATATGATTCGTCTGCTTACTTCCTAATGGTAGAAGCCTACTGCCTTTCCTCGTTCCAACAATCCTATCTTTACATATACCTTTAGGTCTCCGCTTTAAGCCTGTCAGCTTGAACACGCCTGTAACGTGCTATGGTGTTTCATAACATCAATTTTTACTCCACCACACTGATTAGCGATGAACGCTACCAGCACATTTCTATGCCGTCATGGTATAGACCCTTACATTCGCGGTTTTCGTCAGTCATATTTCAAACATTCTGACCTTGGGTATTTTGTAGACCTCCGGCCTATAGGTAGCACCGTCCACCTCTGGACAGCTTTCGTGGGGCTGGTAATTATCCAGCAATCCATACGGCTACTCTCAGCCGACTTCACCGAGCTTCTGACAGGTCAGTTTTCACTTACACCCGCCAGTCGGAGTATTAAGGGGGCGTTTCAGGGCGTTACCCCATCATTCCACCTCTTGGATTGTTAGTTCTCCTAACATCTGAAATTTTCGTTCTTTTGTTAGTGCCTGATTTTGTCCTTCAACCACGAAGGCTTTGTTCAGGAACGAGTCGCACTGATGTCCATATCGTAGCCGGAGCGGACCGCCTTTTTCTGTTCCTCAATCTTCATCTTGTCGAGGTCGGTGATCTTCGACTTGATGCTCTTGATTGCCTTCGCCTGGTCAATCGTCCGGATATGAAAATTGACCGTAATGTTGCTGTCCATCTCAAGGAAGTCGGCAAGCATACGGTCGTTGAGTTCTGGCGCGAGGATTTGCAGGAAGCTCGCCGCGCCGACGGTTCTGCCCATCTTGAAGCACTTGCCTTCACGGAAGTCAAAGGAAGTGGGCGCGATGAAGTCCTTCGTGCTGAGTCCCGTCCGGGCAACCATGTCAAAGGAAAAGCGGAACGGCTCATTGGTGTCCATGTTGAATACATCATGAAGCACTTTCAGCCGCTCATAGCCGGACAGCGGCTCGGTTCTCACACCGAGGGTTTTGAAGTTGTTGAGAATGTCGGTTTCAATGCGTTCGAGCTTCGGCTTTGCCGTGCGGAGGGAGTCCGCCTCAATGCCGAAGGTGATGTACTTCTTCTTGACCAGTCCGTTGTTGCCCTTGGTGAGTTGGCTTTGCAGCATACCGGAATACTCGGAGCGGATGTCGTTGAAATCGTCCTCCTGCGCCGGGATGTTGATGCGCTTACGAAACTCATTGAGGCTTGCCTTCTGGTTGATGAAGGAGAGCTGGACAAAGATCGAGCTGTCAAAGTAGTTCAGGAAATCGCACCAGTTCTCAAAGATGGCAGTTTTGTCCTCGTTCTGCGCAAGCTGGTAGTTGATGTCCTCAAAGGCGATGGACTTCGTGTAGAGGCGGCTGTTTACCTTGCAGATACCGTCGCGGCACATCTCCACATAGGGAATGGTCTGCTGGGCGGACTTGCGGACTTTCTTTGCCTTCCTGTCCTTTTTCTTCTGCATGACAATTCGCTTCTTTTCCTGAGCGGAAAGGGCATCGCCGTAAACGACGCCGTTCTTGACCGTCATCTTAGGCTTTGCCTTTGCTGTGCTGTTGTTCAAGCTGCAATTCCTCCTGTTCTTTGATTTTCTGCTGAATTTCAGCGTAGAGATTGTTTGTGCGATAGGGACGCACCTTGTCCCGGATGAACATGGACTGTACGATGTGGTACAGATACTTTTCGGCGGGCTGACCGTCCTTCTCGTAAAGCGCAAAGAAGATAAACGGGAGCATGATGACCACCATCAGCATTGCCGCTGTAGACAAGTCGAGATGCGCCTTCGCCAGAAAGAAGATCGGGACGCCGACCGCCGCAGCGATGGAAAAACAAATGAGCTGCCGCTTGGTCAGGTTGAACATGACCTTCGTTTTGACGCGGTTAAGATCCTTCGGGACCGGAACAAATGCCATTGACTGTTTCCTCCTTTCTAAGCTGCTTTTCATAGCGCAGCTTTATTTGTGCGGGATATTGATCCTCCTTCGGCTGACGCTTGCCCGTCCAGCGAAGCCCACCCGCTTTGCCTTGACAGATCCAGCCGGAAGCCCGAAGGCTTGCACCGTTTTCGCTTTCCAGCGTGTATGTGATGATGCGCTTATAGCCCATAGCCGCAGCAGCTCTTGCCGCCGCGCCGTAGAGAAAGCTGCAAGCGTTCTTTGCGCCATTGGTGCATAGCCTTGTGACCTCCAATGTGAAGCCGTCATCCAGATACCGGCTGACGGGACGCCCGGCGATGATTACACCGACCAGCTCACCGTCTGCTTCACAGCCGATGGAAAACTTGTGACCGGCAACCGGCTTGTGATGCCGGTGATGCTGCCGGACGTACTCGTTGGCATCTCGAAGAGAGATGGGTTTTAGCCGCAGCATGGTGTTTCCTCCATAGGAAGATGAGCCGTGCATTCGACCTCATTGCCCCAAACATCCCAGCCTTCGGGAGACTGACGGGCAAAAAGCTCTACGCGGGGAAGGTCTCCCATGAGCCGAACAATGCGTTCTCTCGCTTCATCCGGCTTTTTGGAATGCTCTTCGATGTGGCTGAGGATGACCTGACGCACACCGGCGTCAACTCGCTTCGGGTGTCCCTTCGTGGCAAGGATGCAGATTTCCGCGTTTGCCCTTGTCCAATACCCCATGCCGGTGAAGAGGTCATCGTTCTTGCGGTTTTGCTTCACCCATACAAAAGCCACGGTCTTATAAGAAAAGCCCCATGCCGTCAACACTTCGAGTGCTTCACAGAGGCACGGAAACGTGATCCAGAGAAACAGAGCGCAGTCCTTCGCAGCAAGCTCACCGACAGGAAGTGCCTTGATGTCTTCAATGCACATTGTCGGGTAGTGGCTTTCCGCCGACCGTCCCTGTCCTTTCTTGGAGTAAGTCCGATACGCCCAAGGGGGATCGGCGTAGATGATGCTGTACTTCTTCATGCTGCCGACCTCCTTAGTGCGCATGGAAAATGGATTTTGCGAGGCTTCCGGTCTTGAACAGCGAGAAGCATAGAATGACCGTATACGCTGCCACAGAGAACAGAGCCGAATGAATGTTGTCTGCGATGATCATGCCGTTAATCAGCACCGCATAGATGCCGACGCAGACCATGATGAGAAAGCCCTGAAATGCCAGAGCGAACAAGCCTTTCAGATAGTTCGTGCCGATGCTGCCCCATTCGCGGTTGCTCATGGTTGCGATGGGAATAGGCGCAATACTCACGGTGCAGTAAATCTCAATCATGCGCCCGTAGAGGATGACCGTAATGAGGATTGCCATGATTTTGAGGCACAGGCTGATCAGGAGCGTTTCTATCGACAGTCCGAGCAGTTCTCCGACGCCCATGTTCTCCATGCCGGTACGCATCTGCGCAATCGTCGCGTCAATGTCAATGCTCGTGTTGCCGTGGATGACTCCTGCTGCACCAGAAACTATGTTCTGCCCGATGTCGAATACTGCCATCACGATGTCAAACGTGTGTGTTACGAGATAGATCGCCACAGCCGCCTTGAAAAACCACTTGAAGAACATCCATGTGTCCATGTCGTGAAGGTTGTTTTTCTCGGTGATCATAGAAATCAGCTCATAGCACAAAACGAAGGTGATGATGATACCAGCGATGGGGACTATCACGTTTTCAGATAGTCCCCGGATCATCTGGTACACGCCGCCGTTCCAGCCGGACGGTGTTTGCCCAACTTCGGCGGCAATCGTTCCTACCTTCTCGTTGACATCGGTGAACATATTGGTCAGGTTGCTCTCGATCCATCCGATCAGCATATCCTTGAGAGCTTGTTCGATCTTTTCTAAAATGCTGCCCAATAATTCACCACCCTTCGGTTAAGCTGGGCTTGCCGTGGATTAGCCGAACAAACCGGAGAGCAGGGGGATGAGGGTCGTGCCGATCAGCACCACACCGCCGCCAGCCATGAGCTGCTTGATGCCCTGAGACTTGGCGCCGGGGTTGTCGTTGCCGTAGCCTTCCATGAGGTTGACAACACCCCACACTGCGAGACCTGCGCCGAGGGCGATAACGAGCGTCTGAAGAACCGTGACAGCCTGATTGATGAAAGCCATAGATTTTCCTCCTTGATTTGAAAAAGATTGGTTGTGTATTTTTGAAAATGGGCATAAAAAAAGAAGCCCCGTCGCTGTTCTGCTTTGGGAGCCATCAGGCTGTACCCACTGCGCAGTGCAGCGACGGGGCTTTAATCCGCTTCGACCTCGCCCATATCATAGAGGTCGAATGTGTCATCGGGCTTGACTACCAGCTTGTGCTGCCGGTACTTCTCGATGTCAAAGGCGTTCCGCTTATCATAGTCGGAGAGCTGCCGGTACTTTGGATGCTTTGTAATGTCGTATTTGTTACTGAGAAAAGGTCTCACGCCTCGAAGCTGTAAAATACACTTGGCTCCGTCCATGACGGCGATCTCGTCCTGAGACATCAGTTCCTTGCCGGTCTTCTGATAGTTCAAGCCATAGGAGTTGTTGTTGGAACGGGTTTCTGAGGTGTTGTAAAGGTCGATTGTCTCCTTGCCCAGCACCTCGCTGATTTCCTTGAGCGTGGATTTCTCCTTGCCGCCAAGAAAAAGTGTGCAGTCGCAGTTGCCTGTGATGGTGTCTGCCGCATCCTTGTAGATGGTCTTGAGCTGAGACTGGGACTGCAAGATGATTGACGCCGAGATTTCCCGGCTTCGGATGGTTGCGATGAGCTTATCAAACTTGGGGATTTGACCGATGTTCGCAAACTCGTCCAGCAGACAGCGCACATGGACGGGAAGCCGTCCGTTGTAAACGTCATCTGCTTTGTCGCAGAGAAGGTTGAAGAGCTGGGAATACATGATCGCCACGACGAAATTGAAGGTGTCATCGGTATCGGAAATAATGACGAACAGCGCCGTCTTCCGGTCTCCGATGGTGTCCAGTTCCATCTCATCGTAGCTCATCAGCTCCCGCAGCTCTGCAATGTCGAAGGGCGCAAGCCTTGCACCGCAGGAAATCAAGATCGACTTAGCGGTTTTGCCAGCCGCCAGCTTGTATTTGCGGTATTGCTTGACCGCAAAGTGGTCAGGGTCGCGGGCTTCCAGCTCATCGAACATGACATCCACTGGGTTCTTGAAGGTCTCATCGTCCTCTCTGGCTTCCGAGGCATTGATCATTTCGAGCAGGGTAGTAAAGTTTTTCTCGTGGTCGGGTGCCTCGTACCAGATGTAGCCGATGAGGGCTGTGTAGTAGAGCTTTTCCGCCTTGACCCAGAAATCTTCGCCGGACTTATCGCCATCTCCCTTCGTGTTGACGATGATCGTATTGACCAACTTGAGGATGTCCTTCTCGCTGCGGATGTAGCTGAAAGGGTTGTAGTGCATGGATTTCCGGAAATTGATGGTGTTCAGCGACTTGATGACGTAGCCGCCCTTTTCAAGCATTTTGCCGCATTCCACCAGCACGGTTCCTTTCGGATCGGTCACAACGTAGCTGCTGTGCATCTGCATCAGGTTTGGTTTCACGAAAAAGCGCGTCTTGCCTGAGCCGGAACCGCCGATGACAAGGATATTTTTGTTGCGGGCGTATTTCGGCTGCTTCGGGCGGCTGTTCATGGTCAGGAACTCCGTCTGCGTCAAGATGACGTTGTTCGAGAACTCCGGGTCCATGTACGGCTTGATGTCCTCTGGCTTGCCCCATCGTGCAGATCCGTATTCTTCGCCCTGCCGGAACTTCTTGCGGTTTTTGCCCTTGACGTAGACCGCCAGCTTGAGCAACACGCCAGCCGACAGACCAACGAGCAGATCGACGGGATGAAAGCTGGGCAGCGGATTTGCAAAGGCAGTGCCGAACACGGCAAAGCCGTTTGTCAGCTTGTCGATGAACTCCGTGCCGGGGGCGAGACGGAACACAGCGGCGATCTTATCCGCAAAGTAGAAGGCAAAGGCATACGGAAGGTTCAGAAGAATGAGCTTCTTCACATCGGGTTTGTTCACAGCTCCACACCCCGATCCTTGGTCTTGACCTTGACTTTCTCCTTATGCTGCGCCTTGCTTTGGGCTTTCTCCTGATCCAGCTTGTGCCGGATGGACGGCTGTTCCTTCTGCTTGACCGTCTTGGCGGAGAACTCTTTGAAGGCGGCGGTCATGACATCAACGTCCCGTCCCTTGAAGAAGACAAGATAGCTGGGCGGCTCTACGGAAACATCCTTCTTGAGCGCAAAGTCCAAACCGTATTTGCTGGCAGTCCGCTCAAAGGACTTGATGTTGCCGTCCGTCACTTCGATGTTGGAGATGGCGGCGTTCTGGCTCATCAGATGCTTGATGGACTGCTTGCCGCGATAGGTTTTTGGCTGCTGCATCTGCTTCTGCGCCTTCTCAATCTCCTGCACGAACTTGTCCAGCGCCTTTTTCAGCACCTCGGCTGAGATTTTGCCGCCCTTGATCATGATTGCAACAACTTTGGTGTTGACTTCATCCTGCATTGCAGTGATACCTCCTTTCCTTGAAATGATTGAGGGAATGCTGCCTCAACTAAGGCGGCACAATCCGGCGACAGATGATTTTCATTTACACTGTCCTCCTTTCCGAGCATTGCTCACGATGGTATTCATTAAAGAGTGTCTTCACAAAGGCTATAATCGTAGGTCTTCGGCTTCTTTGACCCTGCCGATCTGTCCTGCCCGTAGAAATCATGATTGACGAGCGCGGAGTAGTAATTGTCTATCGTCAGAGAGGCGTTATACAGAGCGGTCAACAGGTACGCCCGGATATTACGGATGTCTGACGGGTTCTTGCTCATTGCTTCCAGAACGTACTCTATGTGGCTGCTATTCAGCTTGAGAAAGCGGGACTTAACCACTTGCTGCGGCATATCCTCGCCGTTGATACGGATGGTCCGAGCGGTAGAGCAGACAGCATCCAGCATGATGTCCATGATCTCCCGGAAGCGGTCTTTATCGAACTTCGGATCCTGACAGAGAATGTTGTAGTCAAGATTCTCTTTGATAATCTCTTCATACTCGCTTCGCTCATCCATCCTGTC
>ENA-ORUF01003759-ORUF01003759.1-human-gut-metagenome-genome-assembly--contig:-NODE-3759-length-10631-cov-2.651002_pt1 | contig 10631 bp, 10 predicted proteins | sample MGYA00242077_ERZ509203 | MGnify/ENA primary metagenome ERZ509203 (study PRJEB26280, sample SAMEA2338834) | human gut metagenome | biome: human gut; feature: human-associated habitat; material: faeces...
AATGCCGTCGATCCGCTTTTCTTTCACAAGGTCCGCGATGTTTTCGATCATGCGCGCTTTGTTCACCATATAGGGGATCTCGGTGATGATGATCTGAAAACGCCCGTTGGATTTTTCTTCGATGGCAGCACGGCCGCGCAGCGTGATTTTGCCGCGGCCCGTGGCATATGCGGCACGGATGCCGCTGCGGCCCATAATGACGCCGCCGGTGGGGAAGTCCGGCCCCTTGATGTGCTCCATCAGGCCGGCCAGGTCGATGTCCGGGTCATGGATCAGCGCGACGATGCCGTCGATGACCTCCCGCATGTTGTGGGGCGGAATATTGGTGGCCATACCCACGGCAATGCCGCTGGAGCCGTTGATGAGCAGGTTCGGCACGCGGCAGGGCAGCACGCTGGGTTCCTGCTTGGACTCGTCGAAGTTCGGCACGAAATCCACGGTATCCTTTTCGATATCGCGCATGAGGTCCACGCTCATCTTGCTCATGCGGGCCTCAGTGTAACGGTAGGCGGCAGGGGGGTCGCCGTCCACAGAACCGAAGTTTCCCTGTCCCTCCACAAGCGGGTACCGCATGGAGAAATCCTGCGCCAGACGCACCATCGCGTCATATACGGATGCGTCGCCGTGGGGATGGTACGAGCCCAGCACCGCGCCGACCGTATCGGCGGACTTTTTGGTGGGATGAGACGGGTCGTTGCCGCGCTCGTGCATCGTGTACAGAATACGCCGGTGCACGGGCTTCAGGCCGTCGCGCACGTCAGGCAGCGCGCGGGCCGTGATGACGGACATCGAATAGTCGATGAAGGCGGACTCCATTTCCTCCTTGATGTCCCGGACGATGAGCCTCGTCCCTTCGGTTATCGTGTTATCAATCATGTTATCTTCCTATCTTTCAAAGGCACTTGTGCGCCGTGCTGCCCTGCAGCCGTGCGCTTTTTATACGGCATTGTCCGACGGGCCACGCCGTCAGACATCCAGATTCGCGTACTGGGCGTTCCTTTCAATGAACTCTTTGCGCGGCTCCACCTTGTCGCCCATCAGGATTGTGAACGCCTCGTCGGCGGCCATCGCGTCCTCGATGGTGATCTGCACGATCACACGGTGCTCCGGGTCCATCGTGGTCTCCCAAAGCTGCTCGGGATTCATTTCGCCAAGGCCTTTGTAACGGCTCACCTTGGTGCCCTGGCCCATCTCGGCGGAGATCTGGCTCATTTCAGGCTCGTTGTACGCGTAGCGTACCTGCTTGCCCTTCTGCAGCTTGAACAGCGGCGGCTGTGCGATATACACATAACCTCCTTCAATGAGCGGACGCATATACCGGAAGAAGAACGTGAGCAGCAGCGTGCAGATATGGCTGCCGTCCACGTCGGCATCGGCCATGATGAATACCTTGTGGTAGCGCAGCTTGGAGACGTCGAACTCCTCGCCCAAGCCGCAGCCCAGCGCCGTCACAACAGGAGTAAGCTTATCGTTGCCGTAAATTTTGTCAATGCGCGCCTTTTCCACGTTGAGCATCTTACCCCACAGCGGAAGGATAGCCTGTATTTTGGAATCGCGCCCCATCTTGGCGCTGCCGCCGGCGGAATCGCCCTCCACGATGTAGATTTCTGTTTTCGTGGGGTCCTTCTCACGGCAGTCCGCCAGCTTGCCGGGCATACGGCTGTTTTCCAGCGCAGACTTGCGGCGCACCAGCTCGCGCGCTTTTTTGGCGGCCTCGCGGGCACGGGCGGCCTGCATGGCTTTTTCATAAATGGCCTTTGCCACCGCCGGATTTTCTTCAAAAAATTCCTTCAGCTTGTCGTACACGATGCCGGAGACAAGGCCCCTTATCTCGGTATTGCCCAGCTTCGCCTTTGTCTGTCCTTCGAACTGCGCCTCCGTCAGCTTCACGCTGATGACGGCTGTCAGGCCTTCGCGCACGTCCGAGCCGGAAAGGTTGTCGTCCTTCTCCTTGATATAACCCTTTTCACGGCCGAAATCGTTGAACACACGGGTGAGCGCGGATTTAAAGCCCTCCTCATGGGTACCGCCGTCCGGAGTGTTTACATTGTTTGCAAAGGAAAGGATCAGCTCGTTGTAGCTGTTGTTATACTGAAGCGCCACTTCGGCGATGGAGTCGTTAAGCTGCCCCTTCAGATATATTACGTCCGGGTGCAGCACCTCAAGCTGCCGCTTTTGGTGGATGTGGTCCACAAAGCTGCGGATGCCGCCCTCGTAGCACATGCTCTCCTGCTTTTCCTGCCCGGCGCGCTCGTCCGTCAGCGTGATGCGCACGCCGGCATTCAAGAACGCCTCTTCGCGCAGGCGTGTGTTCAGAGTGTCATAATCGTAGTCCAGCACCTCGAACATCTCAGGGTCCGGCTTGAACGTGACCGTCGTTCCGTCCGGTTCGTCCGTGGGGCCCAGATTCTGCAGGTCGGCGTCAGCCACACCGCGCTTAAAACTCTGTTTGTATGCCACGCCGTCCTTGCGCACCACGACATTGAGCCATTCGCTCAGCGCGTTAACGACGCTGGCGCCCACGCCGTGCAGACCGCCGGCGACCTTGTACCCGGAATTGTCACCGCCAAATTTGCCGCCCGCGTGCAGGATGGTGAATACCACGGTAACGGCCGGGATGCCCAATTTCGGCTGGATATCCACAGGGATGCCGCGGCCGTTGTCCGTTACGCGGATGATATTGCCCTCCCGGATATTGACCTCGATATGGTCGCAGAAGCCGGCGAGCGCCTCGTCGATGGCGTTGTCCACGATCTCGTACACCAGATGGTGCAGGCCGCGCGGCCCGGTGGAGCCGATATACATGCCCGGGCGCTTGCGGACGGCCTCCAGGCCCTCCAGCACCTGGATCTGGCTGCCGTCGTATTCATGCTGCGGATGTTGCTGTTCTGACATGACACATTCTCCAAACTTATAATTTTTCCGCCGTCCGCCACAGGGGGCGGGCGGGGAAAGAGGTGGTATTTCAAACGCGGCGCGGGCTTTACACGAAGAAAGCCGCAGCGGCGCGGAACCTGGGAGCCGCTCTATTTTCCGGCGGCCCCCTATTTTTCGATGTTGCTGATGCCGTCCACATACCCGCTGCGCTTTTTCAGCGTGCCCGCGGAGATCTGGCTGATGTATACGGCGGGCGATTCTCCCGTAGTTACGATAAAGCTTTTGGGCAGCTCGCCCGTCACAGTTACCACACGGCCTGCTTTCTCGGCGGCCGCAAGATAATCGCGGGTGTGCCGGGAAAGCGAAGCAGTGTCCAAATCGAATATCCCGAGGATGTCCCGGGTGCGCACAATGCTCTCCTGTCCGAGATGAAGATACATAAAAACCTCCGTTTTTGGGTGATGCGTTTTTGTGCTGCAGCCGCGCTTTTACAGCGCGTGCAGTATGCCGCCCTCCATGCGGTATACCCGGCCGCTGGTTCTGCGGAACAGATCCGGATCACAGGCGGTAACGATGGTCTGGCGGTGCTCCATTCGGCTGAGCAGGTAAGACTGTCGCGTTTCATCCAGCTCGGAAAGCACGTCGTCCAGCAGCATCACAGGATGCTCGCCCGTGATTTTTTGCGCGCCCGCAGCCTCGGCCAGCTTCAGGCTGAGCACAGCGCTGCGCTGCTGCCCCTGGCTGGCGAAAACCTTTGCCGCCCGGCCGTCGATGGAAATGGAAAAATCCTCCCGGTGAGGTCCCGCCGTACAGAAGCCTGCCGCGATGTCCCGCGCCCGGCTTTCCCGCAGCACGGGCGCAAGGCCCTTTTCCGGCTCGAAAGACGGCTCGTACTGAATGGCCAGCGTTTCGCTGCCGCTGGCGATGTCCCGGTATGTCCCCGTGATCTCCGGCTCGATGAGCGCAAGATATTCCTGTCTTTTTGCGCTGACAGCCGCACCGCTCTCGGCCAGCTTTTCGTCGAACACATCCAGCAGACCGTTCGCATCCGGCGTCTGCCAGTAGCTTTTCAAAAGGGCGTTCTTTTGCGTCACCAGCCGGGAATACCGGCGCAGAAGCGTCACATAGCCCGGATAAAGCTGACATAACGCTGCATCCAGAAAACGCCGCCGTCCCTCCGGACTTCCCTTCACGAGGCTCAGGTGGCCGGGGTCGAACACAACGGCCGTGAATGTTCCCACCGCGTTGGCCGCGCGCCCGTAATCCACGCCGTTGACGTGCACAGTGCGCGCCTTGCGCGCGCCCGGCTGCCCGCCCACAAAAACGCGGATGCGGCTCTCTTTGCCAAAGCCCTGCGTTTCGCCCTCCGCTACGGCGTATCCGGCATTTTCGCGAATTAGTTCCGCATCCTTTGCGCCGCGGAAGCTTTTGCCTCCGGTCAGCAGCCACACAGCCTCCAGCAGATTTGTCTTGCCTTGGCCGTTTTTTCCGCAGATGACGGTCAGCTCCCGGCCCGGCTCAAAACGCGCCGCCGGAATGTTGCGGTAATTTTCGACCTCCAGAGCTTTCAGGATCACGCGCCAGCTACCTCGATTTCACTTCCGCCGAAGGAGACGCGGTCGCCCGGGCGTATTTTTTTGCCGCGCATGGTGCAGGCCTCGCCGTTCACACAGACGAGCCCCTCCTGTACCACGGACTTGGCTTCGCCGCCCGTTTCACACAGGCCCGCGTATTTCAGCAGCGCGTCCAGCTTGATGAACTCGGTATGGATGACGATACGGTCAGTCATTTTTGAACCTCACAGGCAGAACGAGGAACAAAAAGTCGCCGCCGTCCTTGGGCAGTACTTTTACAGGCGAGAGCGGACCGCTCACCTCAAACACCAGCTTGTCGCAGCGGGAATACCGCAGTGCATCCAGCAGGTAACGGTTGTTGAAGCCGATCTCCACAGGTTCACCCTCAATTTCTGCATCCAGTTCGTCGACAACCTTGCCCAGCGTTGTCTGACATCGCACGGTGATGTTGCCGTCGAAGGTGATGCGCAGCGGGTTTTTCAGACGCTCGGTGATGATCAGGCTTGCGCGCTCGATGGAATTTGAAAAATCACGCACGTCCACGGTAACACGGGTGTGATAGCCCTCGGGGATGACGCGCTTGTAATCGAGAAAATCCCCTTCGATCAGTCGGCTGATGACCGTGTAGGTGCGGGAAGAAAACACCACAAAACGGCGGTTGGCCGCAATGTGGACCACCTCGTCGTCGTCGGTGAACAGCTTGATGGCTTCCGCCAGCGTTTTGGCCGGGATGATGATACTGATGTCTTTTGCGGCCTTTACGGGTTTTTCGATGATGGCCAGCCGGTAGCCGTCCAGCGCGACGACTGTCAGCTTATCCGGTTCTATGGCGAACAGTTCGCCGGTGTGGGCGGGTTTTTTGTCGTCTTGGGAAACGGCGAACAGCGTGGTCTCCACCATTTCGCGGAAAGTGGGTGTTTCCAGGTCCAGCGTATGGTCCGCGCCGGGGCTGGGCAGCTCGGGGAAGTCGCCGGGGTTCATACCCATGATATCGAATTCCGTAATGCCGCCCTTGATGGTGGTGGCGTTTGTTTCGGTGGCGGTTATCTCCACTTCGCTGCTGGACAGGCGGCGCACCATGTCGCCCAGCAGTTTGGCTGAAAGCACGACCTCGCCCGGCTCCAGTACGTTTGCCTCGATGCTTGTGGTGATGCCCATTTCCAGGTCGTAGCCGGTAAGCGTCAGGCTGAAGCCCTCGGCTTTCATCAGGATGCCTTCCAGCACCGGAATGGAGCTGCGCTGGGTGACGGCTTTGGACACGCCTGCCACGGCGTTGGCCAGCAGGGTGCGGTCACAGATCATTTTCATGAGGAAGTTCTCCTTTGTTTGGATTTTTGAAAAATAAGCCTAAAAGAGAAATATGTGAATAGACGTAGTAATAGGGGCTGTGGATTTGTTGAATGTGTTTGATACATGCGCATTCCGCCGCGGTTTTTTCCAGGTTTTTGGGGCGTGAAAACGGTGTTGAATTTTTGTTGGATTTCAACACGGAGAATTTTAGGGTTTTGAAAGCCGTGGAAAACGATTGTTGAAAGTTGAAAACTATGTTGAAAACTTATCCGACCCGGCAGCTCTGATTTTACGTCAGGTCCGCACGTTTTTGATGATGTCCTCCACGGTCTCCCGCAGGCGGGTATCCGTTTCCAGCTTTTTCTGCATATCGTTGATGGAATACACAACGGTGGAGTGGTCCCGCCCGCCGAATTCGCTGCCGATGTCCTCCATGCTCATGCCGGTGATCTCCCGCACTACATACATGCTCACCTTGCGGGCGCTGGAAACATTGGAGCGCCGGGACGGCCCGCGCAGCATGTCGGCCGTCGTATTGTAAGTGCGCGCCACCTCGGACAATATTTTCTCCACGGTGATGGGAACGGGCTGTGTTTCGTTCAGGATATCCTTGATGGCGTTTTGAGCCGCGCCGATGACGGGCTGGATGCCTTCCAGCTTACGGTAGGCGTTCAGCTTTTTCACCGCGCCCTCCAGCTGACGGATGTTGTTTTTCAATCGGTTGGCGATGTACTCGGCCACTTCGTCCGGCATTTCCAGGCCCAGCAGATCAGCCTTGCGGCGGATGATGGCCACGCGCGTCTCAAAATCCGGCGGCTGGATGTCCGCCGTCAGGCCCATTTCGAAACGGGTGCGCAGGCGCTCCTCCAGGCTCTTGATCTCCTTTGGGGGACGGTCGCTGACAAGCACGATCTGCTTGCCAGCGTTATACAGCGTGTTGAAGGTGTGGAAAAATTCCTCCTGCGTGGATTCCTTGCCGCCGATGAACTGGATATCGTCCACCAGCAGCACGTCGGCCGCGCGGTATTTGTTGTGAAATTCCGCCGTGGTGTTGTCGTGGATGGCGCTGATGATCTCGTTGGTAAATTTTTCACCGTCCACGTATACGATGTTATAATCCGGGAAATTTTTATGGATTTCAAACTGGATGGCGCCGAGAAGGTGCGTTTTGCCCAGGCCCGAACCGCCCCAGATGAACAGCGGGTTATAAGCGCCGGATGGGTTCGCCGCAACGGCCTGCGCGGCTGCGTGGGCAAACTTGTTGGTGGAGCCGACGATGAAGTTTTCAAACGTAAATTCATAATTGCCGCCGCCGGGCACCTCGGCGGGCGCCTGTTCGACAGGCGCCGGGTTGGTGAGCTCCACATCGATGTCAAAACCCAGCAATTCCTTGAACGCCTCACGCAAAAGGTCCTTATAGCGCGTCTCCACGATGCCCTTTACAAAATCCGAGCGCACGGAAAGCGTGGCCACACTGCCCTCAAAGGACACTGGCTCGATGCCGTCGATGAAAAGATTGTAAGTCGCCAGCACAAGGCGTTCCTTGCAGTACTCCTTTACAGCGGCGAAAACCTCGTCGAATGAACTCATAGTATGAAAAACAACTCCCAAACAATTCAATGCAATATTGATAAGATTATATCACATTTTTTCATACAGAACAATTCTTTCCTCTACATTACTTTATTTACAATATAGAATACCCTGATAGCGTTGCCGCACGCGGTCTGTTTGAAACATGCGGACGGAAAAAACCGCGCGTGTCCCCCGGCGGCGGATGCAGGCGGGTGGAAAAAGGCAGAAAAGTGTTGACACAGAGCCGCTTTTTCGGTTATACTCTTATGTTGCAAGGCTGTCTCTGCCAGCAGAGACGGCTTTCTAGACAAGAGCAGAGACGGTACTACAAGATGTTGTGGTTCCATCAGGGAGGAGCTTTTTTTATGAAACGTACATTCCAGCCCAAGAAGCGCCACCGCGCCACAAAGCACGGCTTTTTGGCCCGCAGCAAGAGCAGCAACGGCCGCAAGGTCCTGGCCGCCCGCCGCGCCAAAGGCCGCGCGAAGCTGGCTGCCTGAGAAGGCGGCGCTCAGCAGCGTTCGGGCCGGCGTTTCTGCCGGCCCGCGCAAATGCGTCTGCGTCCCGGCCGGGATGCGGAAAAAAGAAAACGGCGCGCCCTGCGGCGCCGCCGTGAAGCAAGGCCACTGGCAGGTGGCCTTTTTGCGTATACCATGAAATGAAAGGGCCTTACCCATGCGTTATCATCCCCTGACACGCAACAATGAGTTCGCGCGCGCATACACGCGCGGAAAATCGTTCGTGCACCCGCATGTGGTGCTGTATGTGAACAAAAATCGTCTGGGCCGCACGCGCGTGGGCATCACCGCAAGCAAAAAAATAGGCAACGCCGTAACGCGCAACCGCGCGCGCCGCGTTCTGCGGGCCGCGCTGTACGAGGTGCTGCCGCCGGACGTGGGCGGGTACGACCTGGTGCTGGTGGCCCGCGGCCAGACACCGCGCCTGAAAAGCACACAGGTGGCGAAAACACTGGAAAGGCAGCTGCGCGCCGCCGGCCTTGTGCAGGAATGAGTTTATGGTGAAGCGCTTTCTCATTTTTCTGATAAAAGGCTATCAAAAATTTATTTCGCCGCTTTTGGGTGATAACTGCCGTTTTTATCCCACCTGCTCGGCTTATGCCATCGAAGCGCTGCGGGTGCACGGCGCGCTCAAAGGCAGGCTGCTGGGCCTGTGGCGCATTCTGCGCTGCAACCCCTTCGGCAGGCCGGGGCTGGACCCGGTTCCCCCAAAGGGAAAATGGCGCAATGACCCGCCCACTCCGCTGCGGCCCGGACAGGCTCCGGCTGAGGATGGTGGGGAGAGGGAATAAGGAATGAGGCTGCGCCGCTTTCCGCACGGACACCGAAATACGCGCCGCATGCGCACGGCGCGTCCCACTTCACATAAAAAAACGCCCGGGCGCAGGGCAGAATAGGACAGCGAATATGAATTTCTTAGGTTTCCTCGCACCCCTTCTCGGCATCATTATGGAATGGATCTACAAGCTGATCCCGAGCTACGGCTGGACGCTCATCATCTTCACGCTGCTCACGAAGATACTGATGTTCCCGCTCAGCGTCAAGCAGCAGAAGAGCACGGCCCGGATGTCGGCATATCAGCCCATGATGCAGGAGATACAGAAAAAATGGGCCAATGACAAGAACCGCCAGCAGGAGGAACTGATGAAGTTCCAGCAGGAGACGGGCATGTCCATGACGGCGGGCTGCCTGCCCATGGCTGTGAACTTTCTGGTGCTTTTCGGCCTCATCGAAGTTGTTTACCGTCCGCTGCAGTACATCCTGCGTGTGCCAAAGGAACTGATCGACAAAGCCGTGGAGCTTGCGAACAGCGCATTGGGCATGAACCTGATGGCAAACAATTTTACGGTTCAGAACGACATCATCAACGCGGTCAAATCCTCGCCGGACGTGTTTTCCAGTGTGTTCAGCGCGGACCAGATCGCCAGCATCAGCGATTTTAACTTTATGTTCCTGGGCATCGACCTTTCCCGGGTGCCCCATTTTGCTTTTGACGCGGCCAGCCTGATGCTGATGATCATCCCCATCCTCTCGGTGGTGACGATGATCCTTTCCCAGATCATCACCATGAAGATGAGCGGACAGGAGATGCAGGGCGCCATGAAGTGGATGCCCTGGATCATGAGCCTGATGTTCGTGTACTTTGGCTTTACGGTGCCGGTCGGCTTCTCTCTGTACTACACCGCTTCCAACGTTGTGATGCTCGTACAGTCCATTATCCTGAAGAAAATGTACGACCCTGAAGAGATGAAAAAGCAGGTCCAGGCGGAAATAGAAGCAAAACGCGCGGAAAAGAAGAAAAAGAAACAGGTAAAGGTGACCACAGACGACGGCAGGGAACAGGTAAAGGAAGTAAGCGAAGCAGAGCTTGCGCGCATCCGCCTTGCCCGCGCCCGTGAGCTGGACGAAGAACGCTACAAAGACGAATAAGCCCCCGGGCTTTCAAGGAGGGATATTTCCATGCGTGAAGTGATCAAAACAGGCAGAACGGTGGAGGACGCCACCGAGCTGGCGCTGGCCGAGTTGGGCGTAAGCGCCGAAGAGGCGGGCATTGAAGTGCTGGAGCTGCCCCAGCGCAGGCTGTTCAAGAGCATCCCGGCCAAGGTGCGCGCCTATGTGGAGGATGAGGAAGTCCCTGAGGCGCCTGCGCCCAAGGAAGAAAAGCCTTTGCCAAAGGCCGCGCCGAAAGCAGCCGAGTCGCCGGACGCCCCCAAGGCCGGGGCCCCTGCCGCGCAGCCGGAGCAAGCACAGCCCGCTGCAGGGCCTGTTGAGGAGCCCATCGACCTGGAGCAGAACCCTAAGGCCCGCGAAGCGGTGGAGTATCTGAAGGAGGTCTGCGCAAAAATGGGTGCGCAGGGCCTGACCATCACGCCCGTCAAACAGGGCGAGGCCACCATCCTGAAGGTTGAGGGCGAGAGCGCCGGTACGCTGATCGGCCACCGGGGCGAAGTGATGGAAGCGCTGAGCTACCTGACAAGCCTTGTGGCAAACCGCGCGGGCGGCGACTACATGAAGATCGGTCTGGACATCAACCATTACCGCTCCAAGCGCGAGGCAAACCTGACAGCGCTGGCAAAGCGCATCGGCGCGAAGGTGGCCCGCACGGGCCGCGGCCACACGCTGGAGCCCATGAATCCCTATGAGCGCCGCATCATCCATTCCGCCATCAGCGAGATGGAGGGCGTAAAGAGCGAGTCCATCGGTGAGGGCGCAAACCGCCGTGTTGTTATTTCCAGCACCAATCCCAGCGCCCGCTCCCCGCGGGATAACCGCGGCGGCAAAGGCGGCAAGGGCGGCC
>ENA-ORUF01003782-ORUF01003782.1-human-gut-metagenome-genome-assembly--contig:-NODE-3782-length-10568-cov-3.099401_pt1 | contig 10568 bp, 11 predicted proteins | sample MGYA00242077_ERZ509203 | MGnify/ENA primary metagenome ERZ509203 (study PRJEB26280, sample SAMEA2338834) | human gut metagenome | biome: human gut; feature: human-associated habitat; material: faeces...
GCTTCTCTGCCCGCCTCGACCGGCGACCAAACGCCTCGCGTCGAAACCCGTGTTCACCTCAAGATGACGGCAATCCGACTACGATCGGGACCGGCCAGACGATCCCATGCCCCGCAACCGAAGCGACCGCACACGCCCCCTACGTCAACCATGCGATTGACGGCACGACGGCGGCCAGACGGCTCCGACGACGCTTACGGGCATAAGGACAGTCACGACGCCGACGGCCACGCCCCCGAAGCTGCTTCCCAACAAATCGTATTTCATAGCTTCTTAAATAGTTTTCCACGGCGTACCATAGAATGCCTTAGCAGCCTGCGGTTTCACAGGCTATCCATATAAGAGCCGACATGCCCGCGCATCTGTGACATGCCAGATCATCGTCCACACGCCGCAGGCCGGTCCTGTGCCGGGCATCCCCGCTCACGCTCCGTAAGGCTTTCACGCCGACGAATGCCGTCCCCCTCTCGCTCTCCACACCGAAGCATTGCTTTTCGGCTCCGTACTTCCTTTCCACCGACAAGTACCGTTCCCCGGAACATCCCCGTTCCACCTCCGGTCCCGCGTCCGAGCCTGTTCTCCGATACGTATCCGGATCGTCTCTCCCGCAAAATCCATTCGGGAACCGGGCAAGGAACTCCAGCCCGCTCAGAGGCTACGATTCTCCCCCCTTACAAAGAAAAGCCGGACGAAGGGAAATCCCCCGTCCGGCTTTATTCCGATCCGGCGTCCTTAGAGCGCCTTGATCTCGTGCAGGATGTTGTTGGTCTTGCGAACGGCCTCGGCGCTCTTTTCGAACAGCGCCTTCTCGTCGGCCGTCAGGTTCAGCGTCAGCACCTTCTCGACGCCGCCCCGGCCTATCACGGCCGGAACGCCGATGCAGATGTCGTTCTGACCGTACTCGCCTTCCAGATACGTGCACGACGGCACCACCTTCTTCTGGTCACGGATGATCGACTCCACTACATAAGCGGCTGCTGCGCCCGGTGCGTACCAGGCCGACGTGCCCAGCAGCTTGGTCAGCGTCGCTCCGCCCACCATCGTGTCGGCAACGACCTTCTCGACCTCTTCCTTGCTCAGCAGTTCGGTTACCGGAATGCCTTTGTAGGTAGCCTTCGAATAGAGCGGAATCATCGTCGTGTCGCCGTGACCGCCGATCACCATGCCCTCGATCTCGTTCGAGTTGGCTTTCAGCGCCTTGCTCAGATAACACTTGAAGCGGGCCGAGTCGAGCGCACCGCCCATGCCGAAGATCTGATTCTTCGGAAGTCCGCTCTTCTTCAGCGCCAGATAGGTCATCGTGTCCATCGGATTGCTGATCATCAGGATGACCGCTTTCGGGGAATACTTCAAGACATTGCCCACGACCGAAGCGACGATGCCGGCATTCACGCCGATCAGTTCCTCGCGCGTCATGCCCGGCTTACGAGGCATGCCCGAAGTCACGACCACGACGTCGGAATCCGCCGTAGCGGCATAATCGTTCGTCACGCCGGTCAGCTTCGTATCGAAGTCCATCAGCGTAGCGGTCTGGAAAATATCCAGCATCTTGCCTTCCGAAACGCCTTCCTTGATATCGAGGAGAACCAGCTCGTCGGCAATCTCCCGCGTCGCGATCACATTGGCACAGGTCGCACCCACGTTACCTGCACCCACTACTGTAACTTTGCTCATGATTCTGTATGTTTTTTAAGTAATACCTTGGATAATCGCTGACTTTCTCCGGAGCGGACGCCGCGCGTCGGCACCGCACCCTACCCGATCAGTTTCGCATAATCGTCGGCCGACAGCAATACGCCGAGCTCGGAGGGATCGCTCATGCGGATTTTGACGATCCAGCCTTCTCCGTACGGATCGGCATTCACCCGATCGGGAGCGTCGTTCAGGCTCTCGTTGAACTCGAGCACCTCGCCGCCGACGGGCAGAAAAGCGTCCGACACGGTCTTCACCGCCTCGATCGTTCCGAAAACGTCGTTCTGCGCCAGCGTCTCGCCCACCGTCGTCACGTCGACGAAAACGATATCGCCCAACTGGCTCTGCGCGAAGTCGGTAATCCCGACATACGCCTCGTCGCCTTCCACGCGAATCCACTCGTGGTCTTTCGAATACTTCAAATGATCAGGTACGTTCATACGAATAATGGCTTTTTTGATTTGGAAACCCGTTGTTTCGGAACTCAAAGGTAGAACATTTTTGCGGAATCGCGAAACGAACTGTGAATTATTTAACACAAAAACTCAGCGGCGCGCATCCGCCTCTCTTTCCCACGCGATCCGAAGCAGCACGGGATCGTGATCGCTCGACCGGAACCCGAGCGGAAGCGTTTCTACCGAAAGTACGCGGATACCGCCGGAGAGAAGGAAAAAGTCGGTCAGCGTCGTCGTCGGACGCTCCATACCGGCCCGGCTCGGGACATAGGGCCGGTCCAGATAGCGCAGCGTCGGCCTTGCCGGATCGTACGCGAAACGGAAGCCCGGCCCGATCAGCGACGAGTCGACCGCCTGAGGGACGAAAAAGCGGTTCGACAGCTCTTCCTCGGAAGGCTCGTAGCCGGGCGGATACTGATTCCAGTCGCCTCCCGTCACGGAGCGAACGCCCCGGAGAGAGGCCGCGCGCAGCAGCTCTCCCAGAAAGCGCATCTCGTCGGAACGCATGCCGCCCGTGTCGTAAGCCGTGTTATGCGTGTTGCCGATCCATACCGTATCGCCGCCGCGCGTAACGAACTCGGCCTCGAGCAGGCAACGCTTCAGATTGAACAACCGTACAGGAAACCCGAAAGCGGACGGATAGCCGTAGCGAACCGTCGAGACGGGAGCATAGCGCGAAAGCGTCACGACTCCTGCCTGTACGCGCCCCAGCGGAGCCCGCAGCGGAACGGGGACCCAACATACCTTATAATTGTACGCGAAAGCGAGCGTATAGCCGGGGAACGCCGCCCGCAACGTATCGACCTCGCGGATGCGGTAGCTGCGGCGCGAATCGAGATCGACCTCCTGCAGCAACGCTATGTCGGGATTCACCCGGGAGATCGTCTCGACGATTTCCTTCAGGTTCCGGGCCGTTCGCTCGCGGCTGTCGCGCACGCGCCGGCCGCCGTCGTAGAAAAAGTCCATGTTGTCGCCCAGTCCCGCATAACCGATGTTCCACGACAGGATCGTCAGCGTATCGGGCAACGGCACGATCTCTCCCTCCGGGCAGCAGATCGTCGTTTCCCGCTCCCCGGGCCGGTATTCGACCGCCCACGACACGGCGATGAAAAGGGCGACCGCCGCCGCAAGCAGGGCCGTTCCGATTCCCACCGCACGGAATATCTTTCGGAGTATCATTCGTTTTTTGAGTTTCATGCGAGCGCATTCCCGCGAAAGAGTCTCCGCCGCACTCGGTCCCGCGACCTGCCGCCGGACCTTCGCATGCCGCACAGGAGCATTTCCCCTGCAACCGGCAAAAACCCGACCGGGCACGTTCCCTCCATGTCTCGGCGCCGCCTCGCCCGGCGCACTCGGCCCGTCTTCGCTCTACCGATCCGGAACGTCGCACTCGGGCGGCATTTCCACGCCCAGCCGACGGCATACCTTCTCGACGATCGCCTCGGGCGGAATACCGCTCATGCAGGCATAGGTTCCGTACAAGCAGGGTTTATTGCCGTACACCGAACAGGGACGGCACGCCATATCGAGCTGCACCGCCAAGGACGGGTCCTGCCCGAAACCGTAAAATCCCGCGAAAGGATGCGTCGCCCCCCAGACCGATACGACCGGTACGCCGACCAGCGACGACATGTGCAATGCCGAAGAATCCATGCTTACCATCAGGTCCAGGTTCGAGATCAGTTCCATTTCCTCGCCCAGACGGACCCGCCCGATCGCCGAAACGACATTCTCGCGAAGCGCGGCGACCCTCTCGGCATAAGCCTGCTCCGACGCGCCGCCTCCGAACACGAAAACCTTCGTTTCCGGAATTTCAGACAACCGGACGATCACGCGCTCCATCATCTCGGGCGGATAGATCTTGCCTCGGTGCTGAGCGAAAGGCGACACGCCGATCCACCGCTTCTCCCGGGCGCCCGCCAGTTCCCGGACGGTCTCGCTCATCGGATAGCGTATCCTCTCCGGCAGCGGAACCGGCGGCAGATCGAAGCCCAGCTTCAGAAACACATCCCGGTAACGCTCGACCGTCGTTTTCAGCTGAACCTTGATTTTTTTCTCCGGCGCGGTCAGAGCCTTCTTCTCCTTCTGCCCCTTATTTATATAGGCCACCCTCGATCCTTTGAGGCGCATCAGCTTGCGCAGTCCCTTGCTCCGAAGCACGTCGTGCAAGTCGGCGACCAGATCGAAACGCCCCAAATCGCGGCTCATCGTCCATATCCCCTTCACCCCCTTGTGCCGCCCCTTCAGGTCGGGAGCGAAAAAGGAGACGTCCGCCACCTCCCGGAAGAAAGGTTGCAGAAACTTGGTCGTCAGCACGGTGATCTTTATTTCGGGATACTGCCGGCGCAACAAAGCCAGCACGGGCACGGTCATAGCCACGTCGCCCATGGCGGACAACCGGATAACGAGTAAGCTGAGCGGAGCGGCACGACCGACAATTGCCATATCGGGGCCGGTTATTTGGACGCGTACAAGACAGGGTTGAGCTCCGGGTCGTTGTACATTTTCATCTGCTTGTACACCTTCATGTACTTGCGCCCGGCAGCGATGTCATCGAGCAGCGCGTCGATCGCGCCCGACAGGTCGACCTGCTGCTGACGCAACACGTCCAGCTTGCGCCCGCACTCCTCTATATGCTTCTGCGACACGTCCTCGCGCCGCACCTCCTGCTCCATATGGTAGATTTTCAGCGCGAGGATCGACAGCCGGTCGATCGCCCACGCCGGGCTCTCGGTATTGACCGTCGCGTCAGCAGCTACCCGAACGTCCTTGTACAGATCGAGGAAATAGCTGTCGATATACTCCACCATATCGGTCCGCTCCTGATTCGAGCGGTCGATGCGACGCTTGATTTTCAGCGCCTCGACCGAATCGATATTCGGATCGCGGATGATATCCTCCAGATGCCACTGCACCGTATCGATCCAGTTTTTCAGATACAATAAATACTCGATCGAGCCGTTCGCATAAGGATTTCGGACCGGAGCGTCCACGTCGTCGCAACGGTGGTAGTCGTCGATGACCTGCGCGAAGATCCGGTTGCTTTTCGAGGTAAACATGATCATTTGGACGTTGGATTATATGACAAAGCTAAAGATTTTTGCGCAAATTGCAAGAAAATATTAATTTTGTAACGGCTCGTACCGCCGGCCCGCGTCCGGCGAAGCGCGCAGACCGACCCGCGGAGCCGCACGCTTTGCCGGTCATTTCAGCAACATTCACCCGAAAAGCGCCGAAACTATGAATCCGAACCGAATCGTCCCGCTGCTGATCGCCGCCGTGCTGAACGTCGCCACTCTGCTCGGGCAGCAGAAACTGTCGCGCGAGGAGTATATCCGCCGCTACAAAGGACTCGCCGTCGAGGAGATGGACATCTACGGCATCCCGGCCAGCATCAAAATGGCACAGGCGCTTCTCGAATCGGACAACGGCAACGGCCGGCTCGCCCGCGAAGCGAACAATCATTTCGGCATCAAGTGCAAGAGCACATGGACCGGCGCCACGATCTCGCACGACGACGACGCGGCGGGCGAATGCTTTCGCAAGTACGCCTCCGTCGAAGACTCCTATCGCGACCACTCCGAGTTTCTGGACCGTTCCGAACGCTATCAGGACCTGTTCAAGCTCGACCCGCTGGACTATAAAGGATGGGCCTACGGGCTCAAGCAGGCCGGCTATGCGACCAATCCCCAATACGCCGAACTGCTGATCAAGATCATCGAGGACAACCGTCTGTACCTGCTCGACGAAGGACGCGACATCGATCCGCAGATCATGGGCAATCGGCCCGACAAGCAGGCGCTGATCGCCGAGGAGATACCGCACGCCGCGCCCGCCGACATCGTGGATATCGACAATTATTCCGTTTCGGTGCAGGGCCGCAAGGGAGGCCACACGGTTTACCAGAACAACGGCAGCCAGTTCGTCGTGCTCCGCGAGGGCGAAACGCTTTCGTCCGTTGCGGGCGAATTCGGACTGAGCGAGAAAAAGCTGGCCAAGTACAACGACTTCGATGCCGGCACGCAGCCCCGTCCCGGCGACATGGTTTACATCCGGGCGAAAAACAAGCGCAGCCAGAACGGCAAGCTGATCCACATCGCCAAGGACGGCGAGACGCTTCACGGCATCTCGCAGATGTACGGCATCCGGCTGAAGAACCTCTGCTCGATCAACCGCCGCAGCCGCGACTCGCAGGTAAGCGCGGGACAGCAGATACGGCTCATGTAGAGGCTGCGCGGGCAGTACGATTCAAAAAGACCAGACACTCAGATAATAAAAAACACTCATTAACCAATCGAAAAGACTATGGACGGTGACCCCGGCAGTATACGAGGCAGCCTGATCGAGAAACTGAGCCAGAAAGCATCGCTGAGCCAGAAAGTGTTCGACAACACGTTCTCGGTTTTCGGCCGCCTGAAAGAAGTGCTGCATGAAATGTCGTCGGAAATCGACGACGCCCTCGAGGAGGAAGGAAAGGACGAAGTGAAGATCGAGTACCGCGACCGGGGCAAGTTCGAGGCCCAGCTGCAGATTGCGGAAGACATCCTGATTTTCAGCATGCACTCGAACGTTTTCGAGTTCAACCGCGAGCACATCATCTGGCAAAACTCCTATGTCCGCGACAACCGGGACAACTCCTACTGCGGCATCATCAACATATACAACTTTCTCTCGGATTCGTTCAAATACAACCGCAGCGCCGACGAGGGATACCTGATCGGCCGGATTTTCGTCAACCGCGAAATGCAGTATTTCGTCGAGGGCAAGCGTCAGATCAGCATGAGGCACAACAATTTCGGCACCCAGCGAATCGACCGCGACGCGCTGCTCAACATCGTCGAGACCGCCATCGACTATACGATCGACTTCGACCTGCTCGTTCCGCCGTACGATGCCGTCAAGATCGTATCGGTCGATCAGCTCAACACGAAAATCGAGAACTCGAAGATACAGACGGGCAAGCGCCTCGGCTATAAATTCTGTTCGGACGACATTTAGACGATCTCCGGTTCGGAGCGAGTTCCGCAACCGAGCCGAACCCGCTCCGAACTTTCGATACCCCCGGCTATGAAACAGGTAAAATACTTTTGCGGCGGAGCGATCGACCGTTTTCGCCCGTTCTTTTTCGCCGCAGCGCTCTGTCTGACGACTTCGCTCGGCGCCCAATCCCCGTTCCCGGACGAGGGTATGCCCGAAACGGACTTCCGTCCGATTTTCGACGGCCGCACGCTCGACGGCTGGACCTACGACCCCGTCTATTGGAGAGTCGAGGAGGGCTGCATCGTCGGCGAAGTGACGCCCGAAACGTTGCTGGAACGGAACTCCTTCATCATCTGGCGCGGAGACGCTCCCGCCGATTTCGAGCTGAAGATGGAGTATCGGGTTTCGGCCGAAGGCAACAGCGGCATCAACTATCGCAGCAGCGAGGTGCCCGGCGTGCCCGATGCGCTGCGCGGTTATCAGCTCGACATCGACGGCCAGGGCGAATGGACCGGACAAAACTACGAGGAGCGGGGCCGCACCTTCCTCGCGCTGCGCGGGCAGGTAAGCTGCGTGGAAACGGGCAAAAAGCCTTACGTCGTCGGCTCGACGGGCGATAAAGTCGAATTGTTTTCACAAATCGACCGCGACGGATGGAACGAGTGCCACGTAATCGCCCGGGGCCATACGCTGATCCATCTGATCAACGGCCATGTGATGAGTGTCGTCGTGGACGACGACCCGCAGGAACGTACTTCCGAAGGACTGATCGGCATGCAGGTACACGTCGGACCGCCGATGAAGATCGAGTTCCGGAATATCCGACTGAAGACGGATCGCAAGGAAGTTTCCGGGCGATAGCCTTATTGCGCCATCGGATTTTCCGCAAAACCGCATGCTTAGCGGTTGTTTACAGCGGGCTGTCTGCTCAGACCCGTTGTCGTCCGACATACGGGAAAAGTCGGACGGCCCGACAACCTCTGCCGGCTCCGCATTCCGCAACTTCGTCCTCGACCGGGCCTCGTATGACGAAACGCATGGCACGGAATATACGGATGCCGATAGCTCTCGCCGCCGCCCAGCAGTTCGTCGAGCAAATACCCACAAACAAAAGCCGCGTCGGAACCGATCCGCACGAACTCCGAAACGGAATCGACCGCGTCCTCAAAATACGCGAAACGCTACGTACCGGCATGTCGCGCCTTCATTACGAATTTTACGTCCCTAATATTTGAACGGGAAAGGGGAAGCGTGATAATCCGCAGGCGATCCGCCTGTCCTTTTCTCGGACCGTGCACTCTCCCGATACAGCCGACGCAACGGTCCGTGCGAACGATCCCGTTCCGCCCGTCGGCAGCCGCATCCGTTTCGGCCCGACACTTCGCACCAGCACATGGATATCCCCAAGCCATACCGAACGCACCTTCGACATGCTCATCCGGAACGAGACGGCCGCCTCGTCAGAAGACCGCGAAACGGACACGGCACTCCGGATATTATCCCCATGCCGGCCCCTATCGGCTGCGCTCCGCAGCACCGAATCCCTCCAAAACAACCGAGGGACGAATCGACGACTGACTGAAAAACTGCCGGCGTATTGGAAACGACCCGGCACGGCATCCGGCAAAGATGCGGAACGGAGCGCCGGAACGCCCCTATTCTCCAACGGCGCTTTTCTCGCCGCGATCCGTGCGACAACGGGGGACGTCTCTAACTTCCGACAGCGGCCGGTACCGAAAACCCCTTCCGCAACGTCTGCATCGGACATTTCCGGTCCTTCGGCCATTCTACGGAGAGTCCGGCCGAAAACGGGACGATCACACTTCGTGCGACAAAGGCTTGGGAACAATCTCCGAAGCGTCGTAGTCGCCCCACACGCGGGCGATCTCGTCGAGCGTGGCGACGATCTGCTCCGGATCGGTCAGCGTGACCAGCTTCAGCCGGGTCGCCTTGAAATCGGGCAGTCCTTTGAAATAACACGACAGATGCCGTCTCATCTCCAGCACGCCCACCTTTTCGCCCTTGAATTCGAGCGATTTGGCCAGATGCAGCTTCGCCAGTTCGACCCGTTCTCGCACCGAAGGTTGCTTCATCGGCACGCCGGTCGACAGAAACTGCCTGATCTCCCGGAATATCCATGGACGTCCATACGTCGCCCGACCGATCATCACGCCGTCCACGCCGTATCGCTCGAACGCCTCGGCCGCTTTCTCCCCCGAGTCGATATCGCCGTTGCCGACGATCGGAATCCTCATGCGCGGATTGCGCTTCACCTCGCCGATCAGCGTCCAGTCGGCCTCGCCCCGATACATTTGGGCGCGCGTGCGCCCGTGAATCGTCAGCGCGGCGATCCCCGCGTCCTGCAGCCTCTCGGCGATCTCGACGATATTCCTAGAATCCTCGTCCCACCCCAGCCGCGTCTTGACCGTCACGGGCAGACGGACCGCCTCGACGATGCGGCGCGTCATCTCGACCATTTTCGGCACGTCGCGCATCATGCCGCTGCCGGCGCCGCGCCCGGCGATCTTGCGCACCGGGCAGCCGAAATTGATGTCGATCAGGTCGGGTCCGGCCGCCTCGGCCACACGGGCCGCCTCGACCATCGGTTCGATCTGATGGCCGTAAAGCTGAATGCCGACCGGCCGCTCGTAATCGTACAGACGGAGCTTGGCCACCGTCTTGGCCGCATCGCGGATCAGCCCGTCGCACGAAATGAACTCCGTGTAGACCATATCGGCCCCGAACATCTTGCACACGTAACGGAACGACGGATCGGTCACGTCTTCCATCGGCGCGAGAAACAGAGGCTTGTCGCCCAAATCGATTCCGGCAATCTTCATCGGCGCAAAAGTACGAAAAAGATTCGTTCCCGCCGCATCCCGGCATGGAACGATACGCTTCTCGGTCCGTACCCGAACGGTATTCGCGAAGACTTTCCGACGCGGACAGATTCCGGACAAGATCGCCCGTACCGGGGAACCGTCCTCACGGTACTTGCGGACAAGCAGCTCCCTCTCGCCGCCGGCAGGGTCTGCAGACGCCCTCCACGACGGGACTTCGCGCTGAAAATGTAAAATATATTGCTTACATTTGCTCCGAATAGAGCAAACCAGATACAGAACATATCCCCGTAAGACAACCATGAACATCGAGCAATTCATCCAACAGCACGTTTCCCGCTGCATCGAGTCGCTTTACGGCGACACCGGCGGCGCCCCGGTTCAGATACAGAAGACCCGCAAGGAATTCGAGGGCGACATGACCCTCGTCGTCTTCCCGCTGCTCAAGCTCAGCCGCAGGCTCAGCAGACCGCCCAGAAGTAACTTGATCTAATCTTTCGTCAAACCGGTTAACCGCCGGTTTGACGGATAAACCTAAAAGCAGGAGTTGTGAATGTCCTCAGACCTTATCTTTTGGATCTGCGCCGCAGCACTGCTTCTG
>ENA-ORUF01003783-ORUF01003783.1-human-gut-metagenome-genome-assembly--contig:-NODE-3783-length-10561-cov-20.504093_pt1 | contig 10561 bp, 9 predicted proteins | sample MGYA00242077_ERZ509203 | MGnify/ENA primary metagenome ERZ509203 (study PRJEB26280, sample SAMEA2338834) | human gut metagenome | biome: human gut; feature: human-associated habitat; material: faeces...
GCCATACATCGCCATTCTGAACCCTGACTTCTATTCCGTCTTCTCCTGCATCTCGAGTAAAAACTAGAAAATCCACAGTGCTATTTCTTATCTGTAATTCTTTGCTCATAAACGCATTCCTTTCTCTATTCTCATGAAACGTCTTCTTTACATCTTATCGACTCCACATGTTTTAGTCCTATTCAGCTCAACCATTATCTCCAAACGTAATTTCCATCAATTCACTGGCTATCTCTTTACTCAAAACCCTCATAATACTGTCATCAACCTTATCCTTCGCCAAAAGATTAATATTTCCATACCAGACGACTTCCTGATCAATAACAGCAAAACGTTCACATGACTCTTCTACTGTTTTAATGTAGAAACCAGCTTTGCGCATTTCTTCATGTAGCTGCATCCAGTATGCTGCATCTCCAAATCCATAGGAATCCGGTGCCCATGTTACTATCGTAATCTGAACACCTGATAACTGCTTTTCTTTTAGCAGATTAATAAGTTCATAAACTTTTGTCCCACTAATTGCAGGGCTTGAAATGATTATATTTTTATTTGCATCCAGTAAATCTTTATGATAATTTTCAGCATAATTATCACCGTCGTATATTGCATTAGCTGTCTGTTTATCATTATGCAAACCACCTGCAATCTCATATCCAATCTGTTTATATGCTTTAAGTCTCTTCATATACATGTTATTAAACATTGTAATATGGTTGTCTACATAATCATATATTATTACATTTTCTTTACCTGCATAATCACGATTCAATCGACCGGCATACTGTTCAACAACTCCTCGAAATGATACAGGTGTTGCCATAAAAAGTGTATCCAGTCTTGGAAAATCAAAACCCTCTCCTACAAGTGAACCTGTAGCTATTAATATCAGAGACTCCGCCTTATCAACCTGATGCATCTGTTCCAAAATCTTCTTATGTTCTTTCTTTGAGTTGTTGCCTGTCATTAAGAATACATGGTCTGCATAATCTTTCAATCGCTTGTACAGTTTCTCTGAATGATCCTTGTATCGGGATAAAACAACTGGAGTGCGGCCTGCTGACACACAATTCTTAATATCCTCAATAATCTGTTCATCCCTTATATCATTATTGTGAATAATCTCATAAGCTTCATTTGGATGCATCTTACCGATAAGTACACCTCTTGGTGGAACAGTTCTGGTAAAACGCGGATATACAAGATGTTGTATTCCCTGCTCCATAGCCTTTTCCTTTGCTGTGTAACTATATCTTATAGGTCCTATCAGCATATAATTGATTTTTTCCAGTCCATCTCCTCTTTTCGGAGTTGCTGTCACACCATATACATACCTTGCTTTTACTTCTTTTAGCACATTTGCTATTGTTTCAGAGGCAGAATGATGACACTCGTCAATTATCACAAGTCCATAATCATTCAGCAAATTATGAAACTCTCCCTTTTTGCAAAGTGAGCCGACCATTGCAATATCAACAATCCCTGTCATCGAATCATGTACTCCCTGCAATGTTCCAATCAGACTTTTTCTAGTTCTTAATCTTCCAGTTTTCGTTTTGTACTGGGGTAGTTCTTCATCTATAATTAAAAATTTGTTTAGAGCATCTTTCCACTGTTCTATAAGTGCAGATGATTCAAGCAGGATCAGAGTATTCACTTTCTTTTCTGCAATTACTGCACTGCATACAACTGTTTTCCCAAATGCTGTTGCAGCATGAAGTATTCCATTATCATGCTTAGTCAGTTCCTTTAACGCCTTGTTCTGTTCAGGTCGTAGTTCTCCATTGAATTCTACATTAATATTTCTTCCCTGCTGCCTCTCATCATCAATAGTATATTCAATTCCTGCCTTATCAATATTTGCTATTAATTCATCCTGTAATCCTCTTGGAATCTGTATGTATCCACCAAGATGGTCTTTTCCAAGATAAATCCACCTCGAAGTATCATAATTAGATGTTCCAATCGCACGATTTTTATAAAATACTGGGTTACTAAAGGCTGCCATTCTGCGAATCTTATTTTGCATCGCAGGCTTAAGATTCGTGCTGTCGACATATATACCATTTGATAATGTGATGTCCATTTTCCCATCAACATCTGATTTTGCAAAATTTTTCATTCTATCCCATGGCTTTTCCCTATTTTCTTCATCACTGGATGCTTCAAGGTCATCTGCTGTAAATGTCCATTCCCTTATCTTATTCTCCAGAAATTCCTCTGAAAGCTTAGGTTTACTTAATAAAGCATTCCATTGGTCAGGATAAGCATTCCAGTTACCATCCACAAATGCACTATTGCCATCTTTCAACGCCCTTCCCTGTAATGGCAATGCAATCAGATTTCCTATTGCCACATTTTCTAAGGAATCCTGTGCTGGTAACATTCTGTCATAATAATTGAATGACTTTAAATTCACCTGCTCTGCACCTTTATCTAAAAGTGCTAAGCCAAATTTACGAACCACTGCCGCCGATATTGGCTTGTCAAAGAATATCCATATATGTGCACCTTTTCCTGAACGAGAACGTTCTACCAAAGGTTCTATCCCATTTAATGTGCAGATATCTCTCATAGCTTCGACTTCTTCAATCCATGTATCATCTGTATTTGCAAAGTCCCTTTTTTCTGCATTCTTCTCATGATTATCAAAGTCAAACACCAGAAACCTACATGTTCCATCACTAAATAATGGATATACACCGATTACATCTTTTGCAGCATAAGAGTTTCCCCTCAAATGCATCAATATGGTTGGTAAATCTAATCTTGTATACGAGCAATATTTGCAATCCTTACAGTCTATATGTGTATTTAATTTCCTATGGCAATTATCTGACCAGAAATTATCACACTGCGGATAATATGCCGCCTCTCCGTTTTTATTTACATTTCTTTTCGCATATACATCTGTTCTTCCCCAAAAGAATGAGAAAAAGAGCTTTGCCATCCTGTCTGTAATCTCTTTGGGGTACACAATCCTTTTACCCTGTTCTGGATCAAAATCCTCTTTCGTATCCTTTTTCCTTATACTTGCCAGTTCATTTTGATATGACAATCCTGCTTTATCCAATATATTCTTTAATACCTGATTCTCCAATTGCAGATTGTTCAACTGCTTCTGCAATCTAGTCACATTCTCTATTGGATCACGCATTTGTCATACCTCCCTTTCCGTCATTATCTATTCATCTCAAGTATTCTTTTTACTTCATTCTGTAATTCATCACTAAAGTCTGATAAATCATTATATGTAATTACTTTCAGTCTAATAAGACGAACAATATCCCATATTACCTCTGATTTTTTCAGTTCCATGACAACTCCCGGATGACGTTTATCTTCTTTTATCAGTTTTTCAAGTTCCCAGAATTTCTCTGATGCAGGCTTTTTATCATCATTCAGAAAATTTGCATACTCTTTAACAAGACCTTCCATATAATTTTCCTGCCAGCCTGATAATTTTTCTCGAAATAATTTCCAATCCTTTTTGCTTATGTCCATGATTTTGAACCTCCTCAGTCTCAAGTTAGTCTCAACAAATAATTTCAAAAATGAGACTGACTTGAGACTACAACTTTATAATTTACCTGCAAATCCCGGTTTTATCACATTTTGCTATATCATAGAGTCTCACTCAGTCCCAAATCTCGTGAGACTTCGTTGAGACAAACTTTGAAATATCCGTTTTTCAGAAGGCTCTTTAAGCGTCTATCTTAGCTTCTATGTACGCATATACAACTTCAACTGGAATCTGTTCCTTCTGTGCAAATTGATTATCCGAATTCAAAAATCTTAGTGTCGGGTATAATTCTTGGTCATAGGTAATAATATCATCTCCTGCTGTATTACCATGCCTATCCACCACAAATCCTCGGCCGATACCATATTTCAGCGGTAGAAATCTCCTTAAAAACTTACATACACTAATTTAAAATTCGTCGCCATAGTCAAAATTAAAAACTGCCATTATACTGCCCAATTCTCTCTCAAATTCTTGAGCTATGTTCTCTACAATGCCATTATAAATATATTCAATCACTTGGTTTTCCGTCATATACTTAACAATCACCATAATACTAACTGTCAATACTTGTCATATTTTGAATCGTAGAATCATACGGATTTATAACTAAAACATTTTCAATAACATTATTATCCTCATCTCTTATATGTACAAATCGTTTTACCATCAATAAACTATTCAACTTATGATGAAAGCCAACAAGATCATCATATTCAATGTCTATACACATTTTAAAAGGTTCTTCTAGCATTTTATTACTGTATTCCTTCCATTCACGCTCTGATAGTTCCTTGTAAAACATTAAACATATTCCACTAGAAGTAGCAATTTCCTTATATGTCCTTAATTCAGTATCCCATGTACTTCCTTTGGTATTCAAAATCAAAGAACTAATTTTTATATTATTAGCTTCTCCTCTCCCTATATTCAAGACATACAAACTAATACTAATTCTTTTTTTATTAAATTGAATTTCCATCTTACCATTCAACGATAATGTATTTTCTATATAAAACTTTGGACGTTTTGACATCCCAAATTTAATATCATCTATATAATTCGAATCAAATGTAACTGTCAAAATAGGCTTATACTGTGCAGAGAGATTAATTTTCGTATCGTTATTTCTTTTTTCATATTCCTCTTTTAATTCCTGTTCATGCTTTCTAAAATCTTCTTTCCTAGTAAAATCGGTATAACAAATAGTCAAAGCAACACCTAGCAATGTTATTCCACTACCTATTAATGAGGCATAGAAACTAATCCAAACTTCCTGCTTTTCTATTGGTATAAATCCTATAGATGAAGGCGTCGACACCCAATAATTTACAAATGGAGGTATAGCTAGAAACACCACTAATATGCTTACAAGTATTAAGATTTTCTTTTTCACTTTTTATTCCTCCCATATATTTTATTGCACTTTTCCGATGATACTATCTATAAGAATATGTATTAACCTAACCACATTGGTTAAGATGTGGTTAGCTTATTTTCTTACGAAAAGTATTTCTGATTTTTACTTGATGGCTTTTCCGGTATAGTCATCTTTAACACACCATTTTTCAGCATAGGAGTTAAATACTTTCTTCTAAAGCTTGTCCTGCTATCAAAATCAAATTCATCCATTATTTCTTGGACCGACTTCGGGTCTTTACAAAAATCGATAATCAGCTTATTCACATCCTGACCATTTTGGTTCGGATAATGGTCAGGATGCTGACCATCATTCCTCAACACCCCCAAATACCTATCACAAGCCTTGCAAAGAACCATAATTCCAGCCTCATTAATCTCGTATTCTGGCAATGGTCCATCATACAACGCACAAGCTTCCCTAATCTTCTCAAATCCTCTTCCCCACGCTTCAATCATACCGCTTTTGAAAAAGATATTAGCCAATTTCGGATTATAAGGCTTTGATGAATGCTTCATAAACAACTTGTCAGTTGAATCCAAATTTGGAGGCATCTCACCATCGTTCCAAATATATATCTTATCATCATAAACACTAATCTGGATTGGATTGCAGCTACTGTAATCCTTATGAACAATTGCATTCAACAAAATCTCACGGAATGCGTCCTTATGAAACATAAATTGCTCAATTCTTTGGACACCCTCATAATCAATCAATGCCTTCATATATTTCGTGTATACCAAATCTACTGTCTTATCTACCTGCTCTATCAAAGGACCGTGCATCTCATCCTGGTACACCAAATCCGAATCTGATTTTCCAAAATATCCGATTTTGATATAAGAACCTGTTACCCACTTCTCTGGATCTTTATAAAACGCAAGCATTGCTGCTCTTATCAAATATCCATCTTCATCAATTAGGTGCAGGTTATCCATCAAGATAGTATCTTCCACACTGACTTCTTCCTTCGTAAGCCTTCCTCTTTTCACTGCCTTATCTTTGAATAACTGTATTGCATCCTGCTTTAAATCAGCTACCGTCAGTTTAGGTAGAGGCACACCATCCCATGTTCTTCCCTGCGTTTTTAACAAAGCTCTTTCTAATTCCTTTCCGGTAATTTCACGCATGGTACTTCCTGAACGATAATAATATTTCCCACGAAAACTTATTAAAGATGGATATTTATCAACAATTATCTGCAGATACTCAAGTTCGCCTTTATATAACAAATTTACGTCTACAATGATTCCCATTGTGTCCGTAATTTTATTGGGGATTCGCTCTAATAAATCCCTTGCATTATCAATACCTACAACATTACCATCGTCATCTGTACCTATGTATATTGTTCCACCGTAGGCATTGGCATATCCACAAATCCATTTTAAATACTCATCCTGCCATGACTCCTTCCACTCTATGGATTGATGTTCTTTTTCCTTCATATATCCACCAACTTTCCAAATTACTGCTTGTCCACTTCCGTAAAGAAGTATTCCAATGTATCCACAAACATATTATGCTCAAACAATTCCTTAATTTGTTTCCGATTCATCCATGCAACCTGCGCCACTTCATCTGTTGTGGCATTGCCTAAATCAACCTCTCCATCGTAATCAAACAGCCAAACATCCATAATATCATTATAAATTTTTCCATCAATGATTTTTCGTGTTTTTGTAAAAATAACTTGACCTTTTTCTGGTAATAAATCTACTCCAACTTCTTCTTTTGCTTCTCTAAGCGCTCCTTGCAGACTGTCCTCTCCTTTAACTACTGAACCATCCACACACTCCCATATCAAAGGAAATGCTGTTCTATTTGCTAAGCGCTGTGCAATCAGATACTCTCCCTTAGAATTACGGATCCAGACATGCACCACCAGATGGTATCCGTCTATCGGTAACTGTTCTCCTCTGATATGGTCTTTTCCCAGAAGCTCTCGGTTCTCATTATACAAATCCCATATTTCTGCATCCGGCACATACTCCACAATATCCCCAAAATCTGCATGTAAGGTTTTACAGATTTTGCTAAGAATTGTAAGGCTCACCTCTTCATCACGGCGAAGCTTTGTCATTGTGTTAGGAGCAATTTCTGCCTTTTTACGCAAATCCGATTTGCTCATTTCTTTATCCACTAATAATTTCCATAATCGTTTATAAGATACAGCCATGGTAATTTCTCCTTTTTCTTTTCACGCTATCAAACCAACTTATCCAGCATCTCTACAATCTTTTCTCTTTCACCGCTACCATTTGTTTTAAATCTCAGTAATGGAATTTCGTACAGCTCCATTATATGATTTTTCAATAAATCTCTTGAAGCCTGAATGGTATCCTCTTTATGGTATTCATATCCATCAACCTCAATCGCCAACACAGGCTTTTTACCAATTCTGTTATAAATCAGAAAATCTAAATGTGTTGCTGGATTCATTGCATACTGACATTCCTGCTCATTTAATAGTTCTGGATTCTTAATCAACATATTCAACGGAAAATGACAAACAACATCCAAGCTTGAATACTTGTTATCGGAGATAATGTCCTCTATCAATGAATACATCAGGTTTTCCGAATCATATTCTGATACTTTTTTGTGCTTCTGCAAATATACCCTTCTTTCCTCAGTATACTGCTTGTAAAGGTAATCAAAAATCGAATAAATCTTGCTTTCAGTAACCTCAAAATTATTATACTGAATATAATCAATCAAATCTGTTATATTGCGCTCTTTTGATTGCTCATTTCCAGTTACAACCAGCATCAATTTCTTTTTCGCTCTTGATACAGCAACATTGATTAAATATGGATCATCTGCAAAATCAGATATTTCATCATCCACAGTAGATATGATAATATTCTCTTTCTCCTTGCCCTGGAACTTATGCACTGTAGCAGCATCAATATCTGTTATCTCCTTGCTTAATGCTTCTACCTGATTTTTGTACGGTGCAATAATTCCGGTTTCTTCCGGATTTGAAACATATTTTGGTATAATCTCATTTTTAATAACATCTATCTGGCGCTGACTATAATGGTTACGTTCATGATTTCCCGCTACCGTTTTTACTACCGATAAAACATCCTCTTCACCCTTATCCGTTGTCATAATAATCAATTCACCACGATAGAATTTCTGGTTACAGAAATTTATTATTTTTGGGTGACACCTATAATGTTCCCGTAACAATGTTTGTGTTACATTAGGCATAACATCCAAAATGGATTGCAGAAAACTGTTTGTATACTGATATCCTTCACTCACATTAAATCTGTCAAATATAGCTTTTGCTTTGGCCTTTATATCATCTGTAACAACATTAGGAAGTTGCTTGGTATCACCCACAATAACAACATTCCTTGCACAGGACAATGCCAACGCACCGGTTGCAATATCTACCTGTGATGCCTCATCCATGATAAGATAATCATACACCACATCTGAATTCAGGCTGTTTCTTGATGAAAATGTTGTACTTAATATAACCGGATACTCAGCCAGTACATCGTATGGTTCCTTCCACAAATTATCTTCACTAAAAGTTTTTCTACTACTGTTACCTTCATATTTCCTTGCCAGTTTGTCTTTTAGGACAACCATTGACTGTTTGCATAAATCCTCAAGCAAATTCTTATTAACACTATTTGAATACTTTTCAATATCTGCAATTTCCGCAGACAACTCCGCCTGCTTTGCACGATAATACATTGCCTGAAAGGTTGTAATTATCTTTGAAATATCCTGCTTATAAATACTCCAATCGGTTACTCCATATTTAAATAAAGCTTTTATCTTAAACCAAAATCCTATTGCCGTTTTCTCTTCTGAAATCAACTGGCACTCCTGCCACAATACCATCCATTGCTTTGAAGATAGTTTTTTCTTGAACTTAATACTATCTGTATGAACATCTGATTCTTTAACATATTGATTGAAATATTCCTGTTCAGTAACCAACTGTGAAAGTTCCTGCCTTAAACACGCTAATTTTTCCTGCTTAGCAAAAACACTTTTTAACTGACTGGATTGCTCTGCTATTTCCTTCTGCAAAACACTTGGATCTTCTCCCGTTTTCCACGACGAAAAATCGGGATAAGCGGCGTCCTGATGCTCAACAAATAATTTCTTATTTTTAGAACTTCCTAATGTCGCAGCAATAAAACCCAAATTGTATTTTAGAGAAGATAATTTTTCATATACGTTTTCCGTTGCCGAATTATTATTGGATACTATCTGTACCGTTTTCCCTTGCATTAATATATTGGCAATAATATTCAATATCGTCTGTGTCTTTCCCGTTCCTGGAGGTCCCTGTATAACACTAATCTGATTCTCCATGGCATTTTTTACAGCCTTATACTGACTGTTATTGCATCCAAATGGGAAAATCGGAATGTATTCGCGTTCTGTTCTTTTCCCTTGCAATGACGATGGATTCAAATACTTTGCCAAGGCCACATCACTACCCACAAAAGAAATCTTGTCAAACTTCTTAGACAATAATTTTTCACCAGTCTCTTCATTCTTAAGATTACTCAAACCTGCAATTTGCTTTATATATTCAAATACATTTGATGACTGACTCTGGGCAAGACATGACTCTATAATATGCAAGTCGCTCCGACGATAATCTCTTTCACTACCATCGCCAAAACGAATATGCCAATAAGACTCATATGTACTTCTAAATACATATATTGCTTTAATATCAAAGAACTCCCGTCCTTCTCTGCTAATCCGATAAATGTTAGGATTCAAAACCTCCGGATCAGTTAATTTTTCCACATTCAAATATGCATAAGAGTATGTTTTTCCAGTATTGAATTTTACATCCCACTTTTGCGTATTTCTATTGTACACACATGACATTATTTCGGATGTCTTTATTTCACCTTTAATAATGACCATATAATATCTTGTATTCATCTATTCCTCACTACTTCTTATCTGCACGCTAATTGCCCTTGAATTCCTTCTCTATATAACAATGTTCCTGTTTGGCAATCAACTTAAAACTGTAACTCGGACATTCAGATTCCATTTCGTTACAGCTGCTTTGAAAGTCCAGTTCGATAATATATGGCATCCAGTCAATAATTCTTAAAAAATCTTCACATCCAAAATTATTGTCATAAAAATTCAATATCGTACTAAGGGCAGTACCATGGGTTCCTATAACAATATCTTTATCCGTATTATCTGATAAAATCTCATTCAGTGCCTCTATGTTACGTTTTTGCACCATAGCAATTGACTCCCCACCTTCTTCATGATAATTATGATCAGCCCATCGTTTTTGGATCATTCCGTGATTGTTTCCATCAAGTCCCTTTTCACGCTCCCTCAACCTCTCATCTGTTATAATCTCTTTTGTGAAAAAATCTGCTGCCTCTGCAATGGTATCCATACTACGTTTATACGGACTACAATAAAACGCATCTATTTTCTTATCCTTCAAAAATTCCAGCACAATTGCAGAATCTTTCTTACCCTCTTCCGTCAAAGGTCTTGTCCTGTCTTCTTCCCAATCATGTTCCGGCTGTGCGTGACGCACGAAATAAACTCTTGTCATTTGATCAGCTCCATTTCATCTTCCATTTTTACAA
>ENA-ORUF01003806-ORUF01003806.1-human-gut-metagenome-genome-assembly--contig:-NODE-3806-length-10498-cov-4.295413_pt1 | contig 10498 bp, 8 predicted proteins | sample MGYA00242077_ERZ509203 | MGnify/ENA primary metagenome ERZ509203 (study PRJEB26280, sample SAMEA2338834) | human gut metagenome | biome: human gut; feature: human-associated habitat; material: faeces...
AATGCTCACCTCCAGACATGAAAAAGCCCCTGAGTCTTTCGACTCAGAGGCTTTGAATCATGATTATTATATCTGGGTGAAAAATGGAAATTTGAGAAAGCTAAAGAGAGGGATTTATCATAAAAAATTATAATGCAGGACGAATTTGCGCTAAAAGAAGTTGGTCCGCCGGAAGCCACGGAACAGAATCAAGCTCCTTTTTAGTCAGCCAGCGTGCAGCCTCGGCTTCTTTCAGCACCAGCTCGCCGGAAACCACTTCGCACCAGAAACAGTCCATAGAAAGATGGAAGGTGGAATAATCGTATTCAATGGTGTCGATGAGGTCGCCTACCGCGATCTCGGTATCCAGCTCTTCCCGGATCTCTCGTTTCAGTGCCTGCTGTGCGGTTTCTCCCGGCTCGATTTTACCACCCGGAAATTCCCACTGGCCTTTGTAGTCGCCATAGCCGCGGGCGGTGGCATAAATTTTATGTTTCGTCTGAATATCGTCGCAGATCACAGCTGCAACAACGCGAACAACCTTCATGATATTCTCCTTTTAACCGACCACCAGCTTGTTGGTCTTTTTGAGGAACTTTGCAGGGATCGGGCGGTCCAGCCGCCATGTGATGTTCATGGGGCGGGAGCCCTCGTGCTTCACATAGTTCACCGTGCCCAGATAGGTATACGCTCCTGCACCGCCAAAACGGGCATCTGCCTTGAACTCGCGCACGAACAGCAGCACCCGGCTTCCCTTTGCACGGTGATGGATGTAGCGCTGCCCGGTGGCAGAGTTTTCGGCGGTGGTGCTCTGGCTCTGCCAGTGGAACAGGCTCTCGTTGATGGAATAATCCTTGTACATGGTGGTGGGGGAGTAATCCTTGTCCGCTTTGTTCAGGGTCACAAAGAACACGTCCAGCTGCTTTTCCGGCAGCCATTTCACGCCCTCGCGGACGGTAGCAGGCTTCAAAAAGTCCAGCGCCACCAGCAGTTGGTCGCGGGTATAGGTGCAGTGCAGGTCCAGCGGACAATCAAAGCCCACATCCACCGGCTCGTCAATAAAATCGATGCGGTCATATTGATACTGCAAAAGTGCCTGCAGCTCCCCCAGCAAAACGGGACTGTCCGAGAGAGCATACAGGTTATCGAGAACTTCTTCATCCTCCCAGCTTTCTGCAGTTTTGCCCCAGAGAGTCACATAGAACATCTGCAGCATCCGCTTCTCTACTGGTGATAGAGTCGCAAAGTCGGTGTTATCCAATTTTGGCAGAAGCCCCAGCAAAAAACGAATCCACCTGCGGGAATCCACGACTGCAAAGCGTGCAAGGGCTTTGGTCATAGTTTCTTCCAAAGGTTCTGTAAAATCGGATGCCGCCCCTGCGCGGACGCACAGCCTGCTGAAGCAGACCTTTTTGCTGTAAATTGCACGCGGGTCAAGATGGTAGTAGTCGAGGAAGTTCCCCAGTGTCAGGGGCAGGCCGGTATCCTCGGTAAAGGCAGCCGCCCGCGCCACAAGCCCGGAGGTGCGGTCATAGGAGGCGCTGATATTGTCCAGCACATATTTTGCGGCATATTTCTCCAACTGAATATAGCAGCCTTTAGGTGCAGAGACAAAGCCCTCTTTGAGCTCCCGGCTGACGCTGCGGGTGGTGTTGGAAAGCAGTGCTGCGAATTTCTCCTCAAAATTGTACTTTTTGTTGGCCTGTCCGATGAAATCCAGAACGGTCAGGCAATCCTTGTTTTCTGCCAGACGTAAGCCGCGCCCCAACTGCTGCAAAAACACGGTCAGCGACTCGGTAGGACGCAGGAACAGCACCGTGTTCACCTCGGGGATATCCACGCCCTCGTTGTAAATGTCCACCACAAAGAGAAAACGGAGCTCCCCGGAAACCAGCCGCTGCTTGGCGGCGTTGCGCTCCTCGTCAGGAGAGTCGCCGGTCAGTGCCATAGATGGAATGCCGTGGGTATTAAAGTAGCGCGCCATGAATTGGGCATGAGCGATGGAAACGCAGAAGCCCAGACCCTTTACCTCGTCGATATCGGTGACATATTTCAGGATGGAGTTCACCACAAGGTCAGCGCGGCGCTCCGCCACCATGGACACCGAGCCGGTGGTGGGTTCCAGCGCACCGGACAAAATGCGCAGAAGCGTTGATTTGCCCGCGCCGTTGGCGCCGATGATGCCATAGCAGTTGCCGGGCGCGAATTTAAGGTCCACGTGTTTATACAGGGTGCTGCCCTGAAACTGAAGACTGACGTCGGTCACTGTTAACATAAAGTTCCTCCAAAAGGCGCCGTAATGGGCGCATAATCATTGTTATTATACCATGAAAAGGGGCTTTTCGTAAAGCGAACGAATTTTTGTTTTCAATGTGCTGAAAAAAGAATTTGATCTTTGTGCAATATGGACATTGCACAATTCGACAGTAATATGGTACAATACTAGTAGCGATTGCACACGTTAACATTTTGCTTTTGCAAAGATATCTCTTAGCGTGTGCTCTTTTTTTAGGATCGTTTGCACACGCGTGCAAAAGGAGTGTGAACATGGGAAGTGTAACCATCAAAGACATTGCGCAGCTGGCGCATGTATCACATACAACGGTATCCCGCGCTCTCAATGGAAGCCCTTTGGTCAACGAAGAGACCCGTCAAAAGATTCGTTTACTGGCAGAGAGCATGAACTATGTGCCGAACCTGTCTGCCAAAGGACTGGTGCGTGTTCGTTCCTATAACATTGGCGTTTTCTTTACCAGCTTAGTACATGCAACCTCGTCTGATTTTATTTACACAGTGATTCAAAGTGTGAGCGACTGCATTTCCGGAAGCTATAACGTGCTGTTCAACGGCATCGACAAACTGGCCGATGACTATCGCATTACAACAGCCAATTACGATGGTGTTCTTCTGGTAAGTCAGCGTCCGGAAGACGATGTTTGGATCCAGCGCATCCAGGCAGCAGGCGTTCCGCTGGTAGTTATCAACCGCAAGCTGGATGACAAGGGCATCAAAAATATCTACTGTGATGAAAAAGCCGGTGTCCAACAGGCGGTCGCATACTTGATTGAGAATGGCCACCGGGACATCGCTTACCTGAAAGGGAACGAGGAATCTTCATCCACACATCGGCGTTATGCAGGATTCGTGGATGAAATGGAAAAGCACCATGTCGATATCCGCCCGGAATGGATTTTATCCGGCGATTACAGCGCCGAAAGCGGCTATCGAGGTATGCAGGCTCTTTTGAAACGCGCTCAAAAACCTACCGCAGTAATTTCCGCATCGGATGCGGTAGCGTTTGGCGCCATGAGAGCAGCGCACGAAGCCGGAATCGATATTCCCGGGGATCTCTCCCTCGTTGGATTCGACGATGGCATGCTGGCGGCTTACTCCTATCCGCCCCTCACCAGCATCCGCCGACCAATCGGAGAAATGGCGGCAGAAGGTGCCCGGCAGCTTCTCCGCCTGATTGAAGGAGAAAGCTGGCCGGAAAATACGGTATGCTATCCTGTACGCCTTTCCATAAAAAAATCGATCCGTCGACTGAACGCAACCGAACGGAAATAACAATTGTGCTCGCATCAAAAAAGCACACCCCTTCGCAGAACGAAAGAATGCGCTTTTCAAAGGGAGAACTTGGCCATCCTCCTTTTCTAGTTATAGCACAAATCATGCGTGTTCGACAAGTGGCTGCAACAGGGGATGCGTTTTTGGTTATATTCTGCATTATTTAAAAGGAGGAAAATTATGAAACGCTTTCTCACACTCGCTTTGACCTTTGCAATGTGCCTGACTCTTGTTTCCTGCAGTGGAACAACAACGTCCGAGAGTCCGGCTTCCACCGGAACGGCCAGTGCCGCTGAAGCGGATGACACGGTATACGAACTGAAGCTGGCACACATCTATGCAGCGGATCATCCGTTTAATGTCGGCCTGAATCAAATTGCACAGGAAATCAGCGATCAAACCGACGGCCACGTCAACATCACGGTATATCCAGCCGCACAGCTGGGCGCCGAAACCGACGAAATCAACAACATTCTGTCCGGCTCCATCGATATCGCAGTTCTTGGCATCGGTGAGGTAGGCAAATATGTGACAGATTTTAATGTGTATGAAGCCCCCTATGTCTTCAGCAGCTGCGATCAGGCAATGCGCGCAGTCAACAGCGACGTCATGGCACCTTACTATGAACAGATAAAAGGAAAAGGGTTCTCCATTCTGACTTCTTTGTATTACGGAGTTCGTGATTTGACCTGCAACTTCCCGGTGGACTCGCCTGACGACACAGCCGGTATGAAAATTCGTGTGCCGGATCACACCATTCCTTCCTATATCGCAAAATACGTCTTCAAAGCGAATGCCACGCCTATGAGCCTGAGCGAAGTGTATCTGGCGCTGCAGCAAGGTGTTGTAGACGGACAGGAAAATCCGATTCCCACAATTTACGCACAGAAATTCCACGAAGTATGCAACTACATCAATCTCACCCAGCATCAAATCACCATTTGCCCGGTCATCATTGGCAATAACGTGTTAGAAGAAATGCCGGATGAATATGCACAAATTGTGCGTGATTGCTTTGTCTCCGGAACAGATACCGTCAATCAACTGGTGTTGGATGCGGAAGAGGAGCAGCTGCAGCTGATGATTGATGAAGGTGTGCAAGTCCATGAACCGGCTGACCGCCAGGCTTTTGTAGATGCCGCCGCTCAGGTAGTAGAAGCTTGCGAAGCCGAAGGTCTGTGGACCGCCGGTCTGTATGATTCGCTGCAGGCCATCGAGTAATCTCTCACGAAACAAGCCGCCCGTCTCTGTGCGGCGGCTTTCTTTCACACAATATTTTGAAAGGAGAATGGCCAAATTATGAAACGCAGCATTCAAAAAGTGGATAAATGTTTATCAATGATTGAAAATGCGGTCATTATTCTCGGGTTATCCGCCATGTTTCTTATTTTGTTGGCACAAGTGATTATGCGGTATGTGTTTTCCCGCCCGCTGACCTGGAGCGAAGAGGCCGCACGCTTTATTTTTGTATATGTAAGTTTTATTGGAATCAGTTATGCGTACCGTCAAAAAGGACATATCCGGATGGAAGTGGTTGTAAATTTATTCCCTCAAGCCGTTCGCCGCGGGTTGGAAGTCCTTATTAACTTGGGTACCATCGCGCTGTTTTGCTATATGATCCCCTTTTCTTTTCGCTTTATCGGCATTCAGGCGGGTGTGAAGGCAACAGCCACTCACATTCCCATGAGCATTGTTTATACTGCTCTTCCGCTGGGCATGGCGCTTTCCTGTGTCCGACTGCTGATCAGCAGTCTGCGCATCGTATGGGGAGAGGAGGAGAACGCATGATTTTGTTGATTGTTGTTTTTGCCGTGTTAATGATTATTGGCGCTCCGGTCGGATTGTCGCTGTTGGGCAGTTCCGTCGCTTATCTGGCTACAAGCGGCTATTCTCTTCAACAGGCTTTTCAAGCTTTTACAAGCGCCATCAGCAACTCTTTTACCCTGATCGCTGTTCCGTTTTTTATTCTTGCAGCCTCCATCATGAACTCCGGCGGCATTACCAAGAAAATTTTTGATTTCTGCAATGTCGTTGTAGGCTGGGTACCCGGTGGATTGGGTCATGCCAATATTCTTTCCTCCGTCGTATTCGCCGGTATGTCCGGTGCGGCCATTGCTGACGCAGGCGGGCTGGGCGCAATTGAATTAAAAGCCATGAAAGAACAAGGGTTTGACGAAGATTTCAGCCTTGCCATTACCGGAGCTTCCAGCATTTTGGGGCCCATTATTCCGCCCAGCGTACCTGCCATTTTATTCGGCGTCGCCGGCAGTGTCTCGATCGGGAAACTGTTTATCGGCGGCATCATCCCCGGTATTCTCATGGCAATTGCAATGGCTGTCCTTGTTTGCATCCAAAGTATCAAACGAAATTATCCTCGCATGCCGTTTCCCACTGCACACAGCCTTTGGCATTCTTTTAAAGCAGCTTTCTTCCCTTTGCTGTGCCCTGTGATTATCATCGGCTGCATTATGACGGGTGTCTGCACTCCCACGGAAGCTGCGATCATCGCCGTATTCTATGCATTGATTCTGACATTGTCAACCCGCACCATTCGCCTTCGTGAACTTCCCGGCTTCCTTTTGGAAACTGCCAACAGCACCGTTAATGTAATGTTTATTATCGGTGCTGCCAATGTGTTTGCCTGGATCCTTACGGTGGAGCAGGTTCCGCAGAACATGAGCCTGTGGATGACTGATCACATTGATGACAAAATCGTCGCACTTTTGTTCATCAATCTGATCCTTTTGATTGTCGGAACCTTTATGGAAACCGCTGCTGCTATTTCCATCCTGGTCCCCATCCTCATGCCGATTGCTTTGAGCTATGGCATTGATCCCATCCATTTTGGCATCATGTGCATTCTTAACCTGATGCTCGGCCTGCTCACACCTCCTATTGGAATGGTGCTGTACGTTTTGAGTTCTGTCTCCAAAGTCCCGTTTGAAAAAATTGTGCGGGCAGTTCTGCCGTATTTGGGAGTTCTCCTGATCGTCCTCCTGATGATCACCTTCATTCCCGGTTTGGTCACCTTCCTGCCCAATCTGGTTTTATAAGGAGGGAGTTGTGCAAGTATGAACGATCGCTTATTCTGTCAAATTCCCCGCCCCAAAATTGGAATCCGTGTGGTTGTTGATGGGCGCTGCAATGGTGTTCGTGAAAAAATTGAAGCACCGACTTTTGCTCTGGCGCAAAAAGCCAAAGAGCTTCTGGAGAGCCACGTTTTTCATGCCGATGGACAACCCTTGGAATGCGTAATTGGTTCTGTTGGTGTGGGCGGTGTGCGCGAGGCCGCGCTGGTAGCGCAAGAATTTTCGCAAGAAAACGTAGGCGCGGTCATCAGCATTTCCCGTGCGTTTGCCTATGCGGCGGAAGTAATGGTGTACGACGATCAAATTCCGCAGGCAATTTGGGGCTTCAGCGGCAGCGAACGCCCCGGCTCCGTCTATCTGGCGGCCGCAGTTGCCGTTGCAGAACAAAAGGGCGTTCCCATCTTCAAGATATACGGCCAGGATGTACAGGATGCAGATGATATATCTGTACCGCAGGATGTTGCAAAAAAGTTAGTGCTCTTTGCGCAGTGTGCCCTTGCCGTAAGCACCATGCGAAATAAGGCCTATCTCTCTGTGGGCAACGTTTGCATGGGAATCGGCGCTTCCATTGTAGACCAGGAATTTTTCCGCTGCTATTTGGGCATGCGCACCGAAACCGTGGATATGAGCGAAGTGCAGCGCCGCCTTCAGTTAAATCTATTTGATCCGAATGAATATCAGCGTGCTATGGCTTGGACCAAAGCAAATTGTACAGAGATGGAGGACCCCAATCCCCCTGAAATCCAGCAAAGCCGGCAGCAAAAGGACGAGGTGTGGTCTACGATCGTCAAAATGACGCTGATTCTGCGGGACCTGATGGTGGGAAATCCTGAGCTGGAAAAGCTGGGCTGGAAAGAAGAGGCCCACGGCCACTACGCTCTGATGGCAGGATTCCAGGGACAGCGCCAATGGACGGACTTCATGCCCAACGGAGATTTTTCCGAAGCAATTTTAAACAGTTCCTTTGACTGGGACGGTCCTCGCCGCCCGTATACGCTCGCTACAGAAAACGACAGCCTCAACGCTGTGACAATGTTGTGGGGTACGCTTTTAACCGGCACGGCACAGATGTTCTGCGATGTACGCGCTTATTGGAGTCCGGAGGCGCTTGCCAAAACCGCCGGTCAGGTACCGGAAGGCGCTGCCGCGAACGGATTTATCTATTTGACCAATTCCGGCGCCGCTGCTTTGGATGGAAGCATGGCTTCCGACGTCGACGGCCATCCGGGTATCAAACCCGCTTGGGAGATGACCGAGACCGATATCTCCCGTTGTCTGGATGCTACACGCTGGGGTGCGGGAAAACTGGCTACATTCCGCGGCGGCGGATTTTCTTCCAGCTTTTTGTCCAAAGGCGGCGTGCCTTTGACCATGATCCGCCTGAATCTTTTAAAAGGTCTCGGGCCTGTGTTGCAGTTTGCCGAAGGCGAGAGCGTAGAACTTCCGGATAATGTGGAGCAAGCTGTAATCCGGCGCACCGATCCCACTTGGCCCAAGACCTTCTTTGTCCCAAGGTTGACTGGTCAGGACGCCTTTTCCAATGTTTACTCCGTCATGGAAAACTGGGGCAGCAATCACTGCACTTTATGCTATGGTCACATTGGCGCACAGCTTATGACGCTGGCCTCTATGCTGCGTATTCCTGTATGCATGCATAACCTTCCGGATGAATCGATTTTCCGGCCGGCAGCCTGGCGAATGTACGGTACACATGAAGCCATGAGTGCAGATTTTCGCGCCTGCGCCACTTATGGACCGTTATATGGTCCCTACCCTGTTCGGAGGTAACGACTATGGAAATCATCAATGCTCCCAGTTTGGCAAACTGTGATTTTCTGAATTTCCGCGATCAAATTTTTCAACTGGTCGATGGAGGGTGCCAATGGTTTCACATTGATATCATGGACGGTCATTATGTTCCCAATCTATGTTTTCCCGTGCGTTTGGTGAAAGAGTTAAAACAAACCTTTCCCGCCATCCAGATGGATGTGCATCTGATGGTCACGGACCCCATGACTTATATTGCCCCACTGCGTGAAAGCGGTGCCGATTGGGTAAGTTTTCATCTGGATTCTACCCCCTTCGCGCGTCGTGGCCTTGCCGCAATTCGGGCACAAGGAATGAAAGCCGGTATCGTGATCAATCCCAGCCAGCCAATCTCGCTTTTGGAGCCTCTGATTGACTTTGTGGACTATATCGTCCTCATGACCGTGGAACCCGGCTATGCGGGGCAGCGCTTTCTGTCGGACAGTCTTTCCCGGCTGGAACAACTGGTCCAGCTAAGAGGGAACCGGCCGATCCCCATTTCCATCGATGGCGGCGTAGATATGTACCATGCCGCAGAATGCGCCAGACGGGGAGCCCAAATTTTTGTAACCGGAATTTATACGGTCTTCAACCAACCGGACAATATTTCCGCTGCCTGCCGACGTTTTCAGAGAGAAATCTCCGCTGCTGCGGGCTAAGTTTCAGCAAAAGCTCTGCTTCTTTTATCGGGAAGCAGAGCTTTTTGCGGCAAGCAGACTGTTCGCCGCACAAGCAAACCTTCACAAAATTTTTACAGCTGTCCCGGCGCATCCGTGCTATACCCATTTATAGACGATTCCGTCTGTTTTTTTGAAAGGAAGCGAAACGGATGATTTTTTTACAGATTCTGCGGCTTTTGGCGGTCATGGTTCTGGCCTTCGGAGCCGGCAAGCTGGCTTCAAAGCTGAAAATGCCCGTCATTCTGGGCTGGCTGATCGCAGGGATGGTGCTGGGGCCCCATGCGCTGAACCTGCTGGACCAGCAGACGCTGGACGCGGCCTGGTTCGGCAGTGTGGAACACCTTTTGGAGTGCGTTGCGGGCCTGATAATCGGCACCGAGCTGCTGTGGAAAAAGCTGCGCAGTGCCGGGCGGCAGATCCTGGTCACCACCGTGACCGAATCGCTGGGCACCTTTGCAGTGGTCAGCCTGGTGTTTGCCTGCGTGTTCCGCATCACGGGCGTGCCGGTCTATCTGGCGTTTTTGTTCGGCGGCATCGTGCTGGCCACAGCGCCCGCGCCCTCGCTTTCCATTGTGAACGAGCTGAAGACCAACGGCCCGGTGACCCGCACCCTCATGCCCATGGCCGCGCTGGATGATCTGGTGGGCGCCACGGTGTTCTTTGTAGTGGTGGCGCTGGTTTCGGCGCAGATCTCCTCGGTGGGGATTCCGGTGGCAGGCATTCTGGTGCTGGTGTTTCTTCCGGTTCCGCTGGGCGGAGCGATGGGCTTTTGGGCCGGGTGCCGGATGTGCCGCGCGCGGACCCCCGCGCCAGGCCTTTGGTACCATGCTGGTCCTGCTTGCAGCCACCGCCGGACTGGGCGCGCTGGTAAATGCGCTTCTGCCGGTTCCTGTGCTGAACTTCATGCTGCTGGGCATGTCCTTTTCCGCGGCATTTGCCAACTGCATTCCCGAAGGCCTTCTGGAAAACATCATGCGTGTGATGAATCCCGTCATCGGGGTGGGGCTGATTGTGGTCATTTTGAACCTGGGTGCGCCGCTGGACTATCATCTGATTTTCGGCGCGGGGATCTATACTGCCGTGTACATTCTGGCGCGGGCTGTGGGCAAGTACAGCGGGGCCTATCTGGGGGCCGCCGTGACCGGCGCGCCCAAAACCGTGCGCAATTTTCTGGGCTTTGCCCTGCTGCCGCACTCCGGCGTGTCGCTGGTATTCACCGGTATCGCGGTATCCGTTCTGAGCGGTCCCGCCCCCGAGTGCGCTTCCATCCTGCAGGGACCATTGCGGCAGCCGCGGTCATCAATGAGGTCATTGCGGTGTTCATAGCCGTAAGACGAAGTTGGGACGTGTGGAGTGGAATCCCGGTACACTTGCAGG
>ENA-ORUF01003818-ORUF01003818.1-human-gut-metagenome-genome-assembly--contig:-NODE-3818-length-10459-cov-3.005383_pt1 | contig 10459 bp, 9 predicted proteins | sample MGYA00242077_ERZ509203 | MGnify/ENA primary metagenome ERZ509203 (study PRJEB26280, sample SAMEA2338834) | human gut metagenome | biome: human gut; feature: human-associated habitat; material: faeces...
GTCGCTCCACGTGCCGCCAAGCACGATGAGCTCGATCTTGTCCGTGGCGTGCCCCATCTGCGAAAGCGCCGTCAACCGCGCCGAGACCTGTAGATACGGGTCAAAGCAGGCCTGTTCGGCGCGGGCGCAGGCAGGCTCGTCGGCCAGATAGCTCTTGGGCATGCGCACATCGCTCGGGCAGAAGATGCATGAACCCGAACACGGCCATGGCTTCGTGATGACGGTGATGGTCGCCACACCCGAGGCAGAGCGGCGCGGCTTCATGCGAAGCACCTTGATGAGGCCTTCCTCGAGCTCGGGCGTGATGCCCCAGCGAGCCCAACGCTCGGGCTCTTCGCGCTTAACCCGCTGGTAAAACGGCAGCAACCGGCGCTTGGCGAAGGCGCGCTTGTCGCCGCCCGCACGCCGAGCTTGCGCATGCACGAGCTTGACGAGCGCACGGTCATCCACCGTCTCGCCACGACGCAGGGCGTCGAGTATCTGCAAAATGATCTCTTCCATGAAACAGCATTCTATCCTATGGATGATAAGATGCAGCAGGACTGGTTCTCATCGAAACAGGAGGAACGTGAACCGCGCACTCGCACGACAGCTCATCGAACTCAACAACCGGTTCTACCGCGAGAACGCGTCGTCCTTCTCGGCCACGCGCCAGGCGCCGTGGGCCGGATGGGAGCACGTTGCCAAGGAGGCGCGAGCGGCGCTTCCGGCAGGAGCGCTTGACGGTTCCCACCGGCTTCGAGTGCTGGACCTCGCCTGCGGAAACATGCGCCTTGCCCCGTTTCTAGCACAGGCGTTCCCCCACGCCCGTATCGACTACATCGGCATCGACGCAAGCGAAGACCTCGCCGACCATTCCTGTGACCTGCTCAAAGAGCTGGGCAACCTCGATGCGCATTTCATCGCCTGTGATGTGCTGGAGTCCCTGTTGGGAGAACATCCCGCACCGCCATCGCCAGATACGGACCGCGCGCATGACTTGGTCTGCTGCTTTGGCTTTCTGCACCATGTTCCCAGCTTCGAACTTAGGGCGGCGCTCGTGGAGCGGCTTTGCCAGTCGACGCGCCCAGGGGGCATCGCCGCCATCTCGTTCTGGCAATTCATGCACGATGAGCGCTTGGCCGCGAAAGCACGGGGCGCAACTGCGAGCGCGAAGGTGCGCCCCCCGTTTCCTGGTTTTGATGCAACCAAACTTGAAAACGACGATTACCTGCTTGGTTGGCAACATGCTTCCGGTGGGTACCGCTACTGCCACAGCTTTGAAGAGTCTGAGCTTGATGAGCTGGCGCAGATTGCCGAAGCACAGGGCGTGCACGAAATCGCGCGCTTCTCTGCAGATGGCAAGAGCGGTGCGCTCAACCGATATCTCGTTCTTGCACGAGGGGCACTTGCGCGAGGGGCATAACGCCTCCCCGGTCCGCCCCCCTCCATGCGAGATTCCCATATGTAACCACAGGTATCAAATAACTGCATGGCGGCGGTTTCCTTGGAATTGCATATACCTGTCATTTTCAGGACGATGAATGCATATCCACAGAAAGCAGCCGCGCTGCTCTACAATGGACCGGATTCGGCGCGCGAAGCAGCATCCGCGCACGGCAATGGACTTCGTCCGCAGGCAAGAGAGCAACCATGGGACTCACGCATATTCGCACACCGAAGAACTTCGTACTCGAAGATCGCCTTGAGCGATACGCGGCCGCCATCGAGCAACGCCCGGAAACCTATCGCGGGCGCTGGGGAGAAGCGTGTGCACCCTGCGGCGGCGCGGCCTGCGGCGACATGGCCCGCAGCGGCGCTCCCTGCGGCAACGCGCCCTGCGGCAGTGCGTCCCGCGGCGACATGCCCGGCTTTGGCCGGGTCCACCTCGATCTCGGCTGCGGCAAGGGCGCCTACCTCGTCGCCCGAGCCCAACGCGAGCCGGACGCGCTCTTCATCGGCATGGACACCGAACCCATCTGCATCGCCTACGCTGCACAAAACATCGTTGAAGCGGGCCTTTCCAACGCAATCGTGCTGCCGCGCAGCGCGGACTCAATCGAACGTCTTTTTGGCCCGGGAGAGCTCGCTGGAATCACGCTCAACTTCCCCACGCCGTCCCCCAAGCGCAAGTTCGCGCGCAAACGCCTTACCAGCGTCGACCACCTGCTAAGTTACCGACGCGTACTCGCGCCGGGCGCCGCCGTCACGCTCAGGACCGACAGCCAACCACTGCACGACTATACGCTTACGCAACTCGACGCAGCTGGTTACCGGGTGCTTTGGGCATCGAACGACACGCGCGCGGAGCATCCCGAGCATCCGGAAACGGAATACGAGCGTCGTCTTGCCGAACAGGGGGCCGCCGTATACGGCGTCTGCGCCATTCCGGGGCCAGAACCGACGCCGGAACATATTCAGACCGGCCGCAACGCTGAACAGAGCCTCGTCGCATACCTGCCCCGAAACCTCGATTCCATCGGGTACATCCCCCTCGGTATGGAGGGCGCGGTTCTCAACCTGCGCAATCGCCAGCGAAACGAACGGGCGCATAACCACTAGACATGCAAAGCGTGCCCTGGGCAGGCACGCCACGGCAAGCCCCAGGAAGTTCGTTTCACTTTTGGGAATATCTTTTCGAGACCATAGCGGCAAGCCCGTCCAGTCTCAACAAAACCGCAGGATTGAGTAATGCAATTACGCGATAGCGGGCGAAAAGCAAAAAAGATATTCCCAAAAGTGGAACGAATAGCTTGCCCACGCCAACTCGGCTGCCATGAGGGCGCGCGATTGATGAATAAACGGGCCTCGGACCGCCAGCTCGGGACAAATCGCCCGAACGCCACCTCCCCACTGCGGCCGCTCCATGGCGTTCCGCCCACCATCTGCCATAATTGATGCAGCACCCCACGCACGACGCACCCAACGCGAAACCGAAGGGCATCATTTCCATGGCCAATACAGCAGACACTGCAAACGCATCCGCCGCGCCCACCGCTGGGTCTTCTGCCAGCTCGTTCGCCGCCGGCACCGGAAGCACCGGCGAGCATGGCTCACTCGGAGCGCTCTCCCCCAGCTGGTGGGAGCCGGCCGAGGGCGAGGAACCCGAACCCTGGTGCACCGCGGACGAGGCCTTCGAGCGCTTCCTCGGCTGGTGCGACGAACGCGGCATCGAGCTCTGGGAGCACCAGGAGGAGGCCCTCATGGACCTCGCCGCCGGCGACCATGTGATCCTGGGCACGCCAACCGGCTCCGGCAAATCGCTCGTGGCGCTCGGCATGCTTTTCCTCGGCATGGCGCAGGGGCGCCGCACGTACTACACCGCCCCCATCAAGGCACTCGTCTCGGAGAAGTTCTTCGATCTGGTCGAGGTGCTCGGCCGCGACAATGTGGGCATGATCACCGGCGATACGCACATCAACACGCAGGCACCCGTCATCTGCTGCACGGCGGAGATCCTCGCCAACCAGGCGCTCCGCGAGGGCGAGGACACGGACGTGGGCGTGGTCGCCATGGACGAGTTCCACTACTTCTCCGATCCCGACCGTGGCTGGGCATGGCAGGTGCCGCTGCTCACGCTTCCGCACACGCAGTTCATGCTCATGAGCGCCACGCTCGGCGACGTCACACAGATCGCCGACGCGCTGGAAGAGCGCACCGGACGCATCGTCGACCGCGTGACCAACGCGCCGCGACCCGTGCCGCTCGCCTACGAGTACGTGGACACCGCGCTTGAGGGCACGGTCGAGCTTGCGCTGCGCCGCGACGAAGCCCCGCTCTACATCGTGCACTTCTCGCAGGACGCCGCACTAGCTACAGCGCAGTCGCTCGCGAACTTCGGCATCGCCACCAAGGAGCAGCGCGAGGCCGTGAAGGAAGCCGCCAAGGGCACGCGCTTCACCACGGCGTTCGGCAAGATCCTGAAGCGCCTCATCTCCAACGGCGTGGGCGTGCACCATGCTGGCATGCTACCGCGCTACCGCCTCTTGGTAGAACGGCTGGCGCAGCAGGGGCTCCTGCCGGTCATCTGCGGCACCGACACGCTCGGTGTGGGCATCAACGTGCCCATCCACACCGTGGTGCTCACGGCGCTCACCAAATTCGACGGCTACAAGATGCGCCGCCTCCGCGCGCGCGAGTTCCACCAGATCGCCGGGCGCGCCGGGCGGGCGGGCTTTGATACCGAGGGCATGGTCATCGCCGAGGCGCCCGAATACGAGATCGAGAACGCCAAGCTTATCGCAAAGGCGGGCGACGACCCCAAGAAGCTGCGCAAGCTTAAGAAGAAAAAACCACCTGAGGGCTTCGTAACCTGGAACAAGCAAACCTTCGAGCGCCTCTGCGAGGCGGTGCCCGAAACCCTCAAGCCACGGCTGCGCATCACCAATTCGATAGTACTTTCCATGGTGGAGCGCAGCGGCGACGCACGCGCCCGCGTGAGCGAACTCATCGAGGCGAGCCTGCAGACGCCGGAGGAGAAGCTCAAGCTCGAAGCGCGAGCGAGCGAGATCTTCGCCACGCTCATCGACACCGGGGTGGTGGTGCGCAACGAGGTCCCCGGCGGCGCGGATGCACCAGGCGACACGAGCGCCCCCACGGACGCAGCGCCGCGGGTGGAGTACTCCCTCACGGTAGATCTGCCCGAGGACTTCGCCCTCGACCAGCCGCTTTCACCGTTTTTGCTTGCCGCCTTGGAACTGCTCGATCCGGAGAGCGAGACCTACACCTTCGATCTCATTTCCATGGTGGAGGCAACGCTCGAGGACCCCAAGCAAGTGCTGCGCGCGCAGGAGCGCCAGGCACGCGATGCCGCGATGGCGGCCATGAAGGCCGACGGCGTGGAATACGAGGAGCGGCTCGAGCGACTGCAGGACATTACCTACCCCAAGCCGCTTGAGGACTTGCTCGATGCCGCGTTTGCCCAGTACTGCACCAAGGTGCCGTGGGCAGCGGACTACGAGCTCTCCCCCAAGAGCGTGCTGCGCGACATGTTGGAGAGCGCGGCGGACTTCAAGGGCTACATCCAGAAGCTCGGCATCGCGCGATCTGAGGGCATCTTGCTGCGCTACCTTGCCGAGGCGTTCCGCTCGCTCGACCGCACCGTACTGCTGGAGAAGCGCAACGACCAGCTGAATGACATCATCTCGTGGCTGGGCTTCGTGGTGCGGAGCGTCGATTCGAGCCTGGTGGACGAGTGGGCCGCCGCGGGCGAGGATTCCGCCTTCGACGCCGCGCCGCCGAGCGGTGCGGACGTGGTTGTGGCGGACCGCCGCGGCATGACGCTTTTGGTGCGCAATGCCCTGTTCCGCCGCGTGAGCCTGGCTGCCCGCGAGCGCGCCGACGAGCTGGGAGAGCTGGACGAAGCGTGGGGCATGGGCGAGCTTCGCTGGCGCCGCACACTTGATGCATTCTTCGAAGCGCACGAGGAGCTGCTGGTGGATGGCGATGCGCGCTCGACGGCGTTCTTCACCATCGACGAGTCCGACGAGCTCAAGCCTGCGGCCGAGGGCGGCCACGTGTGGCACGTGCACCAGATCTTTCACGACAGCGATGGCGACCACGACTTCGGCATCATGGCCGACGTGGACCTCGACGCCACGCAGGAGGAGAGCGAAGCCGTGTTCAAGAACTACCGCGTCGGGTTTATCGAGGAGTTGCTGGAGCTGGGGTAGGAAGACGCTTGCTTGGGGAGTGTTATGTCGGTGCCCATGCTGCACAGACAGCTGCGCAGCATGGGCACTCGCGCAAGACGCGCCACTCGCTTTTGTCAGCTCAGTGCATAGGTGTCGAAATTCACACAGTACTGGTTAAACTCAACCAAGCGGGCGTAAAGCCTCGCATCCGCCGTAACGACGGGAATTCCCCGCTGAGCAAGTTTCACAAATGACGTATCCGTCAACCCAAGCCGTCCATGAGACGGTTCTTCGACTACCACGCGGGATGGAAGCAGCTCTTCCTCCAAACAGCAGAAGCTCGAGTCGCTGCCTCGAGGCTCCAATTCCCCGCTATGCGCCTGCGGTCGAATATGCCGACGATCAACAGCGCGAGAACGTTGCTGTCAAGCGCAATGCTATGCCGCGATTTCATAGGGTTCCATCTTGCGCAACTCGAGAGTCTCCGCATCTATGAAAAGCCGTTTATGCGTTCTCCGTGACCGCATGTCAACGTTTGCAGCTACGAGCGCCATTTGTGGAATATCACTCGCCAGCGCATAGCCAACGATGACCTCCCCCACGCCTTTGTTTGAGCTGAGCTCGATGCCTTCGAGCGCAATGCACTTCGCCTCTGGAGCGAGTTCGCCCACGTACTCCATAGCCTTATCCGCCGCCACTTTTGCAGAAACGATATCCATCCGCTTCACCACCAAACCTTACAAGCTCGAGTACGTTTCGCAAGCGCACCAAAGACCCACCACGCCGTACCCAGGCGCACGCTCTAGGTAACCGCTTCGCTATCCTTGTCCATCAACATGCAGTATTCTCGCGCCGTCATACTTGGAACGTTCGAAGTCTTATATGCAGCATCATCGCGAGTAATGATTGCTTCCGCACTCATCAATTCCGCTGTTGCCCGAACAATGCCATCTTCTACATCCGGCTCGTCCGAGCCGAACGCACGATCAAGCACTTCGTTTGTTAGCTCTGCGACAGACACAACCCGCCTGAAACCGTTAAGCCGATCACGAACAGCGGATTCATGGTGATACTGCCGGCAAAGGATGTAATACACATCCTTAAGACATGCTGCAAGAACCACCGGCTCCTTGTCTGGAGAGCTCAACAGCACCTCAAGAACATCAACGGCATCCGAGTGGAAGGCGCGTGTTGGTGACAAGTAATCGATGATAATGTTGGTATCGAGGATGACGCTAGCCAAAACGCCTCACCCGCTCTTCGTTGAGCAGCTCTCGGTCAGAAACCGATTTGTCCCATATGGGCTCCTCCACAGTCTCTGATTCAATTTGCCGCGTGAGTTCCCTGAACCGCTCAAGCCGCTCTCTTCGCCGCGCCAACGCAGAATCTGCCGGCTGAATGGTCACCCACGGCTTGTTGTTCTTCAAGACTATCAACGGTTTACCCGTCTCATTCACGGCAAGTGTCAGCTCGCTAAACCTGTTCTTCGCGTCGCGCACGCCCACAGGGGCCATAACCGGTTCCATAACATCGCCTCCTAGCCGTCTCACTCTTATTATAGCCACATATTAGAGATTGTAGCTACCTATCTGAGAATTCCAGGGAGCAGCGGAGCTTGCCATGGCGCCCCGCCGCATGATTGGAGCAATATTCGTTTAGGAAGCGAGCCTGCCTTCGCTTCCTAAATCGCTCCACAATTGGAAGCGAAACGACCTTCCTAATAATAAAATCTGTTAAGCCCGCCCATCGCGCTACCAGAAGTATCTTATGGAGCTTCTTCTGCAACGAGCTCGTTTCCCATGTCTCGTCGACCACGGTCATATAGTTGATTTTGCTGATAACGAGACGTTCCTTCGCCGAAAACTCGCCATTTTTCTTTTTGCGAAGCGGTGTGGACTTGAGCTCTGTTTCTGCTTCCCTGAAATCCGCGTCAGGACTGTTGTTGATATCGTAGTGAAAGAAATACTTCTCGAGCGCATTGCCGAAGCTGCCGCGACGCTTCCTGGGATTGGCGACCTCGTCAATCTCGCATGCATCACGCAACGTCGTACCCTCAAGCTGGCGTGCGTACCGCAAGATTGATTCAACTGATGAAGCATCGTAGGTAGTCTGCTCAACATGCATAGTTTGCTCCAAGATCAAACATTTGTTCGATCCGATGATTGTATCGATCGCTCATATGCTCTCTGTGGATCAAGCCCGTGCTCCAGCAGACAAGGCCAAGCGGCAGGGCTGCCCAAACAAGCCAGTCTCCCATCGCTCCACCGAATCACGTGTCGCCACACGTCGAACTCGAACGAACTCGCAGTATCAAATCTCCCCTCCGGGGTACGCCGTCTTTGCAGGCAATCTTCCGGGCCACGAAAGGCGATATAGAAACTCGCCGCGCAGCATCAGCGAATCGCCCGGGAACATGAAAGGAGCAACTATGCTGCTTCAAGGCAAAACCGCCGTTGTCACAGGGGGATCAAGAGGCATCGGCCTGGCCATCGTGAAGCGATTCCTGGAAGAAGGAGCAAATGTCGCGCTTTGCGGAAGTCGGCCCGAAACCGCTCAGAAAGGGGTTGAGGCCATTCTCGCCAAGATTCCCAACGCGCCCGTGATGGGCATTTCCCCTGACATCACCAACGAATCCGAACTTGAGGCAGCGTTTCGAGAGGTTGCCGGGCACTTTGGCAGTCTCGACATCATAGTGAACAACGCTGGTATCTCACAATCCACGCCTCTCGGTGAGTACACGCCAGAAGAATTCGATCGCGTCATCGATACCAATGTGAAAGGCGTACTCAATGGATGCCAAGCCGCGGCTCGCACACTCGGTGAAGGTGGCGTAATCCTAAATACCAGCTCAATGGTGAGCAAGAATGGGCAGCCCTCGGGCGTAGGTTACCCCATGAGCAAGTTTGCAGTGAACGGAATTACCGTTTCCCTCGCCCGCGAGCTTGGGCCGCTCGGCATACGAGTAAACGCCGTAGCTCCTGGAGTGACTGCCACCGACATGGTTGCGGCGCTACCTGAAGAGATGATTAAGCCCATCGCAGACGCCATCCCCATAAGGCGCGTAGGACAGCCCGAGGACGTGGCGAACGCCTTCGTCTTCCTTGCAAGTGACCTCGCTTCATATATTACCGGCGCGGTCTTGCCTGTTGATGGCGGCATGACGGTCTAGGGGAATCGTTTTTTCACAGCGGGCGGTGCGAAGACACAGAGCGTCTGCACCGCCCACGCAACGGATCTTCAAACCACCGCTCATAAAAGGACACGTGGGCTACTCCTATGTGAGCCACCCTATATAAATGCATTGACGAAAACAACGATTACGATCGCCAGCGCGAGCAGCACGCCAATAATAAGCCCACACCCAAGCACAACATTGTCGCATCCACATCCTGAAGCACTTGAACTGCGAGCCTCGCCCCTACGACTGGAGAAGCTGCCCCCATTCGAGGTTGCGGAGACAGTCGGCACGTTGGACCCATCGCCCCGCAACCGTCCCCGCGCATGCTTTTGCCATGCATCGGCAGCAGTGCCCTCCCATTGCTCGATTCTGCCATCGTTATCGAAGTCCGGAATCATTCCCCACCCCCTACCCGTACCGTAATACAGCTCGTTCATCATAGAGCCTATCAACTTGTACCGAACTGAAGAAGCCTGTTAGTCACCTGCGAGCGTGTGAGACGCCAACACGCGATAGCCAACACGCACGACGCATCCGAGTTCTCCGTATCAAACTTACTGTGGAGGTCATGCGTACTTTTGAGAATCAATCTCAATATGAAGCAATCCAAGCAACATTTTGTCATAATCGAGATGTACCGCGCACCGTCCCACAGAGGGGAAACTTGGGTCGGCGTGCATCGCCTGCAAAAGAAGGAGTACACCATGAAGTTTGTTTGCCCCGTTTGCGGTTACGTTGAGGAGTTCGACGGCGAGGAGCTGCCCGCTGATTTCAAGTGCCCGCAGTGCGGCGTCTCTGGCGACCGTTTCATCAAGCAGTCCGAGACCGAGATGACCTGGGCCGCCGAGCACATCGTGGGCGTTGGCAAGCTCCCCGAGGTCTCCGAGGACATCGTGAACGACCTTCGCGCTAACTTCGAGGGCGAGTGCTCCGAGGTGGGCATGTATCTGGCCATGGCCCGCGTTGCTCACCGCGAGGGCTATCCGGAGATCGGCCTGTACTGGGAGAAGGCCGCGTACGAGGAGGCCGAGCACGCCGCCAAGTTCGCCGAGCTCCTGGGCGAGGTCGTGACCGACTCCACCAAGAAGAACCTCGAGATGCGCGTTGAGGCCGAGAACGGCGCCACCGCCGGCAAGTTCGACCTGGCCAAGCGCGCCAAGGCCGCCGGCCTGGACGCCATCCACGACACCGTGCACGAGATGGCTCGTGACGAGGCCCGTCACGGCAAGGCCTTCGCCGGCCTGCTGAAGCGCTACTTTGGCTAAACCGTACGAAAACAGCTTAGTTGTTTTGAGGGGTCGCTCGAAAGAACGGCCCCTCATTTTGGTTCAAAGACCCTTGTAACGTCATTCGCAACGGATATCAACGGTTATATTTGGACACACCGAGTAGACTCGAGGAATGTCATATAAAAGATGCAGGTCAAGAGCTTGCGGAGTTATCGTCCACTCAACGAGTCGAGAAATAACCGTTGATAACCGTCACGAGTGATCTATCACTGCGAAATCTATGCAATCGAGCGAGCAATCCCCCAGTTGTCCATAGCATCTTCCCTGAGAGCATCGAAGCCTAGCGCGCACCGTGTACGAAAAAGGGAGGCATCCAGTTGGATGCCTCCCTTTCGCGCTGCACAAGCTTGGATACCGTGCAGAACTTACCCGCGATATCC
>ENA-ORUF01003828-ORUF01003828.1-human-gut-metagenome-genome-assembly--contig:-NODE-3828-length-10431-cov-2.513107_pt1 | contig 10431 bp, 10 predicted proteins | sample MGYA00242077_ERZ509203 | MGnify/ENA primary metagenome ERZ509203 (study PRJEB26280, sample SAMEA2338834) | human gut metagenome | biome: human gut; feature: human-associated habitat; material: faeces...
CGACCCTGCCGTTCTACCTGTGCATGTTCATTGCACTGCTGCTGCTGACCTATGTGCCCGATATCAGCCTGGCGATCCCCAAGCTGCTGGGCGGCTACGTCAGCCCCATCGCAAACCCCTTGGGCCCGGTATTCATCCACTGATGGATCCGTTTGCCCCTTGTCCCTGTCCGCTGTGGGACTAAGAAAGCTGCACACCCAGCCCTTTCGGGCTGGGTGTTTTTGTTTTGCAGAAAAAAGCCCCATACACCCTCTTTTCAAGCGCCGAACTCTGTGCTACACTCAGAAAAAATCAAAAAGGGGGAACGGCGATGAAAAACTGGAAAGGCATCCTGGGCAAGCTGGTGTATATGGCTGCTGCGGCGGGCATTGGTTTTGTGGGCGGTCTTGTGCTGGCACAGCAGGCGGACCTTGGGGCGGGCGGCGCTGCCGGGGTGTTCCGGCTGTTCTGGATGTTTGCGGCAGCGGTGGTGGCTGCTGTGGTGCAGATCATCGTGCACGAGGCAGGGCATTTGGCAGGCGGGCTGGCTACGGGGTATACATTCTGCTCTTTCCGGGTCGGCAGCTGGATGCTGCAAAAAGAGCAGGGGCGCTTAAAACTGCGCCGTCTGTCCCTGGCGGGCACGGGCGGGCAATGTTTGCTGGCGCCGCCGGAGCTGAAAGAGGGCAGGATGCCCTGTGTTTGGTATAACCTGGGGGGCGTCCTGGCAAACCTTTTGCTGGGGAGCCTGGCGGCAGGTGCGCTGTGGGTATGGACCATGCCCTGGATGCTGCGTACCGTGCTGGCGCTGGTGGCAGCTATGGGGCTGGTGTTTGCCATTGCAAATGGTCTGCCGATGCAGCTCGGCGGCATTGATAACGACGGGGCAAATATGCGCTCGCTCCTGCGGGACCCGGCTGCACAGCGGGCTTTGTGGGCACAGCTGAAGATCGTGGAGGCACAGAGCCAGGGTCTGCGTCTGGGACAGATGCCGGAGGAGTGGTTCCAGGTGTCGGAGGGGGCAGAAACACGAGCGGGTCTGGAGGTGGATGTGGCGGTGATGCAGTCCAGCCGTCTGATGGACCAGCATCGCTTTGCAGAGGCTGCGGACCAGATGGACCGGCTTTTGGCCAAGGGCACCACAGTAAAGGGCATCCAGCGCCGGATGCTCTGCTGCGACCGGGTGTATTGCGCACTGCTGGCAGACCGGGATGACAAGATCTTGTCTCAGTGGGAGACTGGGGAGCAGAAACAGTTTCGCCGCCAGATGAAGACCTGCTTGTCCGTGCTGCGCACAGAGTATGCGTATGCACTTTTGGCGCGGGGCGACCAGCAGCAGGCCCGCCGCTGGAAGGATGCTTTTGAGCGGGCGGTCCTCGATTGGCCGTATCCCGGGGACTGCGCCTTGGAGCGGGAGCTGCTGGCGCAGGCAGAACAGGCCGGCTGCGCGGCAAAGACCGAATGATCAAAAGATGCTGAAAATAAAAGCGTCCCCGCTTCTCTGTACGTTGCAGAGGGGCGGGGACGCTGATTTTATAGGGGATCAGTGCTGGCCGCAGTGACCCTGACCGCAGCCGTGGCTGCCGCAGGTGTGGCCCTCGGTGTGCTCGTGGTCGTGGTGGCTGCACCGGACGTTGGGATTGTAGGCCAGGCTGTTTGCCAGCAGAGCCTGCACGGCGTCATCTGCGCTGCCGGATACGCCGCCATACAGCTGGATGCCGGCCGCTGCCAGGGCAGCCTGTGCGCCGCCGCCGATGCCGCCGCAGATCAGCACATCCGCTTTCAGTGCCTGCAGAACGCCAGCCAGTGCGCCGTGGCCGCTGCCATTGGTGCTGACCACCTCGCTGTGGGTGATCTGCCCATTCTCCACGTCGTAGACCTTGAACTGCTCGGTGTGGCCAAAGTGCTGGAAGATCTGACCGTTTTCATAGGTAACTGCGATTCTCATAACCGTTTCTCCTTTTTGTATAGCATATTTCTGTCGTAAAACTTGCTTGTAGCATCCGCCGCACTCGCATTGGCGGCCCTCGCCGCTGCACAGACGGTAGTCGCCGCCCTCGATGTGCAGGGGCAGTCCCTGTACCAAAGCGCAGGCCAGCTTATGCCGGGCACTGGCGTACACCTGCTGCACGGTGGTGCGGGCTACCTGCATAAAATCACCGCACTGCTCCTGCGACAAGCCTTCCTTGTCGATCAGGCGGATGGCTTCGTACTCATCTACCGTCAAGACCACCGCCTCCTGCTCCGGATTGGGTGGGTCGGGCAAAAACCCCCGGGTGGTGGGGTAGTGGCAGACCATCCGGCACTTTTTTGGTCTGGGCAAGGAAAATGCCTCCTTTTTTGAGGTTCCCGCTTTTTTCGAGAAAAGGCGCTTTTTAGCCAAAGGACAGGGGGACAGTGGTTTGCGCAGGGGCTGCGCCCCATGCCCGCTGGTCTGCATCCAGTATAGCGCCGTTTATGGCATATGTCAATAACTAAGCGGTAAAAAGGGCTTCAGCACCCATGCGGAAGCACAGAAGAACCAGCAGCGCCAGAATTTTTCTTTTGTACCATATCTGACAAAAGAAATGGGGTCAAGACGGAGTTTCGTCAGCAAAAATACCAAAAAAGTTTGCCACTTATTTACAAGTTGTTCCTTGACAGGGCCAAAGGAAACAGGTATCATAAAAAGTATCTTCTAAAGATGGAAGTATCAATGAGGGGAAAGGAGATGTAAGTAAGATGGATTTTTTGCAGAACGTAATGGGGTATTTCACCCAGCAGATGCCGCTGTGTGCCAAGAATGACCACATCAGCCGCAACCTGTACCAGGAGTATGGGGTCAAGGCCGGATTGCGAGACGAAAACGGCAAGGGCGTGCTGGCGGGTCTGACCAACATTTCGGACGTGCGGGCCTTTGAATATGTGGATGGAGTCAAGCGTCCCTGTGACGGTCAGCTGCTGTACCGCGGCTACGATGTCAAAGACCTGATCGCTGGCAGCCGGGGCAGTCGCTTTGCCTTTGAGGAGGCAGGCTACCTGTTGTTGTTCGGTCAGCTGCCTACCCAGGCGGAGCTGGATCAGTTCTGCCAGGTGCTGGCCCAGTGCCGCACCACCCCCACCAATTTTACACGGGACGTGATCATGAAGGCGCCCAGCCATGATATCATGAACTCCATGGCCCGCAGCGTGCTCACCCTGGCTTCCTACGACCCCCAGGCGGCGGATCTGTCCATCGCCAATGTGCTGCGTCAGAGCATCCAGCTGGCCAGCATCTTCCCCATGCTGGCGGTCTACGGCTACCATGCGTATGACCACTATGAAAACAACGAGAGCATGTACATCCACCGCCCGGATCCGGAGCTGTCCACCGCAGAAAATTTCCTGCGGATGCTGCGGCCGGATAAGAAGTATACGCCGCTGGAAGCACGGGTGCTGGATGTGGCGCTGCTGCTCCATGCAGAGCATGGCGGCGGCAACAACTCCACCTTTACCACCCGCGTGGTCACCTCTTCGGGCACGGACACCTATTCGGCTATGGCGGCAGCGCTCTGCTCGCTGAAAGGCCCCCGCCACGGCGGCGCAAACCTGATGGTGATGCGGATGATGCAGGATCTGCGTGCCAATGTCACCGATCCTACCGACGACGAGGCGCTGGAAGATTATCTGCGCCGCCTGCTCCACGGAGAAGCCTTTGATAACAAGGGCCTGATCTACGGCATGGGCCATGCCGTCTACTCCCTCAGCGACCCCCGTGAGGTGGTGTTCAAGAGCTATGTGGAGCAGCTGGCAAAGGAAAAGGGCAGAGAAAAGGATCTGGCGGTTTACAACAAGATCGAATATCTGGCTCCGCAGCTGATCGCAAAGGAGCGCAAGATCTACAAGGGCGTCAGTCCCAACGTGGACTTTTACAGCGGCTTCGTCTACGATATGCTGGGCATCCCGGAGGAGCTGTATACGCCGCTGTTTGCTGTGGCCCGTGTTATGGGCTGGAGCGCACACCGCATTGAAGAGCTGCTGTCCGCCAACAAGATCATCCGACCGGCCTACAAGAGCCTGGGCAAGCACCACGACTACACCCCGCGCAGCCAGCGCACCGAGGATGGAGGGAATGTATGATGGGTGCAAAAAATACGGCTCATCTGGCAGAACGCTTCTTTTTGGACAATTTTGAGTTCCACCTGGACCATGTGTTCCACCGCATCCAGCGTGCGGATTACCTGGTGCTGTATTCCATCCAGGCACGGCAGGATGCCGCCCCGGGGGAGAAGGTCTATCTCTCGGACCTGGCAGAAGGCATGGGCCTGCAGGTGACGGAGCTGTCCCGCGGGGTAGAAAAGCTGCAGGATAAGGGCTTTTTGGTCTGGAAAACAGACCGTGAGGCCGGGCGCAGCTATCTGGAGCTGAGCAGCAAGGCCATTGAACTGATGGCCGCTGAGCGGGAGCGGATGAAGCGCAGCTATCAGCGCCTGCGCACCGAGCTGGGCGATGAAGAATTGTCCCGCACGGTGACGACGATGCGCCGCATTGCCGAGATCCTTCAGGAGGACTAAGGGCTTTGCGAAAGGGGGATCACCCCTGCGTTTGAAACGAGACTTTGCACACGGCTGGCGAGGGATCGCCAGCCGCTTTTTTGTCTGTGGGAAGAGCAGCGCAGATGCGGCGGCTTTCCCCTCCCTTGATTGCCGCCGCACCCTGCTGTATAATGTGCATGACCGGTCTTTGGGGCCGGAAAAAGTAAAGTGTAAAAAAGAGGGAAAGTATTATGGGATTTGAATTTGTGACCGCCCTGCCCACACCGGAGGAGATCCGGACCCAATTCCCGCTGAAGGCGGAGCTGTCCCAGCTGAAACAGCAGCGGGATGCAGAGATCCGCCGGATCATCACAGGCCAGAGCGAGAAGTTTTTGGTGCTGGTAGGCCCCTGTTCCGCAGATAACGAGGATTCGGTGGTGGATTATGCGTCCCGCCTGGTAAAGGTGCAGCAGGCGACTGCCGACAAACTGGTCATCGTGCCCCGGGTGTATACCAACAAGCCCCGTACCACCGGCGAGGGATATATGGGGATGATCCACCAGCCGGACCCGGAGAAAAAGCCCAATATGCTGGAAGGCATCCTGGCCATCCGCCATATGCATATGCGCGTGCTGGAGGAGACGGGCTTCTCTACCGCAGACGAGATGCTCTACCCGGAAAATCTGCGTTACCTGTCCGATATCCTCTCTTACATTGCAGTGGGTGCACGTTCGGTGGAAAATCAGTTCCACCGTCTGGTAGCCAGCGGCTGTGATGTGCCGGTGGGCATGAAGAACCCCACCAGCGGCGACCTGACCGTGATGCTCAACTCGGTGGTGGCTGCCCAGCTGCCCCACGACTTTATCTTCCGCGGGTGGGAGGTCCAGTGTCCGGGCAACCCCCTGACCCATACCATCCTGCGCGGTGCAGTGAACAAGCATGGCCAGACCCTGCCCAACTACCACTATGAGGACCTGCGGCTGCTGTATGAGCTGTATGCCAAGCGGGGGCTGCAAAACCCCGCCTGCATCGTGGATACCAACCACGCAAACTCCGGCAAGCACTATGAAGAGCAGGTGCGCATTGCAAAGGAAGTGCTCCACTCCCGCCGCCACTCGGCCGAGATCCGGGGACTGGTCAAGGGCCTGATGATCGAGAGCTACATCCAGCCCGGCAGCCAGAAGATCGGCCAGCACTGCTATGGCCAGTCCATTACCGACCCCTGCCTGGGCTGGGAGCAGACCGAGGCGCTGCTGTACGAGATCGCAGAGCAGGCATAAGCAGGGCGCCCGCAAACAGGGGGTGCTTCATGTCGTTCTGCACAGGATTTTGTGCGTATTTTCGGTGTTTTGACAAAGTGACTGCCAAACCTCCCCGGATGCTTGACCGTGTTTCTTGTCGGGTGTAAAATACTATGGTACCAAAGGATCTTTGGAGATATGGTACAGTAAAACCTGCCCCCGGCACCCTGACAGCCGGGGAACAGAGGACGGGAGGATGAGACCCTTCATGAAAGCTAGACCCCTCGCCTTTTATTTGGCGGCTGCACTGCTTAGCTGTCTTTTGCTGGTGGGTGCGCCTGCTGCATTTGCCAGCCCCAATGTCGGGGATGTAAGCGGGCAGATGTCTTTGAATTGCGATACGCTGGAGCTGGAGATCACCTCCGAAGATCCCCGCCCCATGGCATACCTGTATGTGGAGGATGACTATTACTTTATTATATGGTCCAGCAGTGACCCCACCGTAGCTACCGTGGACAGCGATGGCAAGGTGAACGGTCGTTCTGCTGGTACAGCGGTGATCACCGCCCGCACAGACCGGGGCGAGAAAGCCAGCTGTACCGTTACAGTGACCCAGAATGCAGAGGTGGTCACCCAGGCTGCGCTCAACCAGAGCAGTATGCAGCTGGTGATCCAATACGACCACCCCAACCCTTCTCAGCCGCTGTATCTGATCAACCGCAAGGATTCGCCTGCGTATGTCTACCAGTGGCATTCCAACAACCCTGCAGTGGCTGCTGTGAGCGCAAACGGAGTGGTCACGGCTCAGTCGGAAGGGGAGGCTGTCATCACAGCACTGACCTCTTTGGGGCAGAGCCTGACCTGTAAAGTCCGGGTGGCCTCAGATGTGGGGAAGGTGGTGCTGAACAAAACCAACCTGCCCCTGCTGCCTGGCAGCAGCGAGCGGCTCTCGGCTGTGGTATTGGCCGAGGGCGTAGTGCCTGTGACCTGGGTCAGCTCAAACCCCGGTGTGGCTACGGTAAACGCCGAGGGCAAGGTGACCGCTGTTGCGGAAGGGGAAGCGACTGTAACGGCCCTCTCGCCGGAGGGGCGCAGTGCAGAGTGCCTGGTGAAGGTGGCTCTGCCCGCTAACCCGCTGCTGGCAGCCGCCCTGCGGTAAATAAAGCGCAAAAACCGCTGTGCAGTAAAATGCACGGCGGTTTTTTGTGGCTGTCAGCCAGGGGCAGGCAGCGAGATGCACCAAGGAGAAAGCCGCCCGCCCCCTTGTCCCTGGCCGGGGGATTGTGGTAAGATAAGCAAAAGATTTTTAGCATACAAGGAGGGTACAGCGGATGCTGACTGTCACACTGCTGGGCACTGCAGCAACGATGCCCCTGCCGGACCGGGCGCTGAGCGCTGCGGTGATCGAGTGCGCAGGCCATAGTTTGCTTTTGGACTGCGGCGAGGGCACCCAGGCCGCTGCCCGCCGGGCGGGGGTCAACCTGATGCGGGCGGATGCGGTCTGTCTGACCCATTATCACGGCGACCATATCTTTGGCCTGCCGGGGCTGCTCCAGACGCTGGGCTGCCAAGGGCGCACAAAGCCCCTGACGATCTATGGCCCGGCGGGGATGGAGCAGGTCGCCGGGCCGCTCCGGGCGTTGGCTGGGCCGCTGCCTTATCCGGTGGGGTTCTGTGCCCTTCTGCAGCCGGTGGAACTGCCTGAACTGGCGCCGGGCTGGCCTGCCGGGGCGATCCTGCGCCCGGTCCCCACCCGCCACCGGGTGCAGAGCCAGGGGTATCGGCTGGAGCTGCCCAGAGCCGGGCGTTTTCTGCCGGAAAAAGCCCAGGCGCTGGGCGTCCCGGTGCGGGAATGGAAGCGCCTGCAAGCCGGTCAAAGCGTGGTGACTCCCGCAGGCAGCATCGCCCCGGAGCAGGTGCTGGGGCCTGCACGCCGGGGCCTGCAGGTGGTGTTTTCCGGGGACACGGCGCCCTGTCCGGGGCTGGAACAGGCCGCCCAAGGGGCAGATCTTTTGATCTGTGATGCCACCTATGCCGGGGAAGAATATGCGGCTCAGGCCCGCCAGTATGGGCACAGCACCTTTGCGCAGACGGCATCTCTGGCGGCGCGGGCAGGCTGCCGGCGGCTTTGGCTCACCCACTATTCGCCCATGATCGAAGATCCAGAGGCGGAACTGGAACAGGCCCAGGCGGAATTCCCCGCAGCGGAGTGCGGGTTTGACGGCAAATGTCTTACCCTGCGGTTTGAGGAGGACAGGACATGAAACTTTGCGTGGATGCAGGGGCGGCGGCTCTGCTGGAGACGCTGCACCGGGCAGGCCACCGGGCCTATGTGGTGGGCGGCTGCGTGCGGGATGGACTGCTGGGGCGTGTCCCCCATGATTGGGACCTATGCACCAGCGCAACGCCGCAGCAGGTCTTGGAGCTGTTTGGGGCGGAACGCTGCATCCCTACCGGTCTGCAGCATGGCACGGTGACCGTAAAACAAGACGGGCAGTGCTATGAGGTGACCACCTTCCGCACCGAGGATGGATATACGGATGGCCGTCACCCGGACCATGTGGCTTTTGTGTCCCGGGTGGAGGCAGACCTGGCCCGCCGGGACTTTACCATCAATGCAATGGCGTATGACCCGGAGGAGGGATTGGTGGACCCCTTTGACGGCCGGGGAGACCTGGCCCGGGGACTGGTGCGGGCAGTGGGCCAGCCGGAGCGCCGGTTTGAGGAGGACGGCCTGCGCATTTTGCGTCTGTACCGGTTTGGGGCGCGGTTTGGATTCCGGCTGGAGGACGAGACCCGGCGGGCGGCGCAGAATCTCTGCGGGCGGCTGGGCTGCGTTTCGGCAGAGCGGATCGAGGCAGAGCTTACGGGTCTGCTGGCGGCGCCCCGGCCTGGGGCCTGGCTGGAACCGGCAGTGATGGCGGTGATCCTGCCTGAACTGGAGCCGAAAGCGCAGCCGGAACGGTTTGCAGCACTCTGTGCGCAGGTGGACCGTGTGCCGGCCAGCGCTGGGGCGATGGTGCGGCTGGCGGTGCTGCTGTCTCCTTTGGGGGAGGAAGCTGCCCGCCAGGTGCTGCGGCGGCTGCGCTGCTCAAGGGAACAGATAGACCGGGTCAGCCTTTTGGTGTCCTGCCAGGGGCTGACAGCGGAACCCGCCGGAGCACAGCGGCAGATCCAGGCCCGCCGTTTGCTGGGCCGCCTTGGCATGGAGACCCTCTGCCAGCTGCTGTGGCTGGCAAAAGCCCGGCATCCTGAGCAGATCGGGGCGCTGGAGGGGCTGGAAGCCGAGGCGCAGTCCGCACGGCAAAGCAGTGTGTGCTGCCGTGCCGATCAGCTGGCTGTCAATGGAAGAGATCTGCTGGCAGCGGGCGTAGCGCCCGGCCCGGCGGTGGGCCGCATATTGCAGGCGCTGCTGGAGCAGGTGATCCAGGGCAGCCTGACCAACAAAAAAGAGGATCTGCTGGCAGAGGTGCCTCTGCTGCAGCAGGGACAGAAGGAGATAAGATAAAGATGGAAAATCAATATTCCCGTACCCGGCTCCTGCTTGGGCAGCAGGCCATCCAGCGGCTGCGCCAGGCCCGGGTCATCGTGTTTGGCGTAGGCGGTGTGGGGGGCTATGTGGTGGAAGCGCTGGCCCGCAGCGGCATTGGCGCATTGGACCTGGTGGACAACGACACCGTGAGCTTGTCCAACCTGAACCGGCAGATCATTGCCACCCACAGCACACTGGGACAGTATAAAGTCGATGCGGCGGCAGCCCGTATCCGGGATATCGACCCCACGATACAGGTGCAGGTCTACCGTATGTTCGTCCTGCCGGAAAATCTGGCACAGTTTGATTTTGGACAGTACGATTATATCGTGGATGCCATTGATACGGTGTCGGCAAAGCTGGCGCTGGCACAGGCGGCACAGCAGGCGGGAGTCCCCATCCTCTGCGCTATGGGGGCGGGGAACAAGATGGACCCCACCCGGTTTGAGGTGGCAGATATCTACGATACCTCGGTCTGCCCGCTGGCGAAAGTCATGCGCACCGAATGTCGCAAGCGCGGGGTGCGTAAGCTGAAGGTGGTCTACTCCCGGGAGCCGGCGCTTCCTCCTGCTCCCGGCGAAACGCCGCCCCCCGCTCCCGGCAGCCGCCGGGCTACACCGGGTTCCAATGCGTTCGTCCCCGCTGCCGCTGGTCTGGTGCTGGCAGGGGAGCTGATCCGGGATCTGACCGGTTTTGCAAGAGAGAACTGAGTTTACAGCAAAAAAAAGAAAGGCGGCGGCCCGTGCAGGTAGGGCCGCCGCCTTCTTGCCCTCATCGGAGGGCAGGCAGGGTAAATGATAAGAAGGTAAATGAAGAAAATAGCATAAAAAAGAAGAATGAAGATGGGAGCACAAAAGAACGGATACGAGGCATTGTATCCAAGATACGCTCCTGTGGGATACAACATACCACTTTTGCGTCCGAAATACAAGGGCTTTTTGAAAAAAAGTCGCTCTGACTGAATAAAAAACTCAAATTCAGAAAAACGCACAAATCAGGTGGGACGTTTCCTGGCAAAACTGACGAATACTTGTCCTTATATGGCGAACAAAAACTGCCTTGCAGATGCTGGTGACGAAAAGGCTGCCTGCCCCTCAAAAAGACGTGGGAGAGAATGGTAAAAAAGGCGCTTGCAGTCATTGCGGCAAAGGAGCTTTGGTGCAGACGGCAGGGGTTGTGCGGCGGG
>ENA-ORUF01003845-ORUF01003845.1-human-gut-metagenome-genome-assembly--contig:-NODE-3845-length-10407-cov-1.929675_pt1 | contig 10407 bp, 9 predicted proteins | sample MGYA00242077_ERZ509203 | MGnify/ENA primary metagenome ERZ509203 (study PRJEB26280, sample SAMEA2338834) | human gut metagenome | biome: human gut; feature: human-associated habitat; material: faeces...
CTAGAATTGCCAACAACCTCTAGTTATGATGTCACATATTCGAAAGTATATGCCGGTATGGAACCGACAAATAGTATAAATTTCTACTCAGGTACAGATATTGAAGCTGTTTGTTATGACAAATTAAAAAGTGCACGCCGCCACTTGATGCAAGCACGTTCATTAGCACGTGACGATATCGAACGTGGAAAATGTGATTATTTAATAACGATGATTGAAAGAGTGTTATAAAAGCATCAATGAAAAACCCTCCTCATAATTCATATTTATGCAGGGGATTAATAAACAGAACTCAATGAGGCTGTCTCAAAAAAAAAATCTGACTCAGCCTCATTGAATTAATTTCTTTCTTATTCCCATTCTATGGTCGAATTGGGTTTCGGTGACATATCATAGCAGACACGATTTACATTCTTCACTTCTTTCAGAATTCGGTCTGTAATTTTCATTAGAATAGGCCAATCTATCGGTTCGATGGTAGCTGTCATAGCATCTACCGTATTGACTGCACGAATAATTACCGGCCAATCAAAAGAGCGAGCATTATCACGCACACCCACGGATTTGAAATCAGGAACTACTGTAAAGTATTGCCATACTTTCTTGTCCAATCCTGCAATTCGGAATTCTTCACGCAGAATAGCGTCAGATTCACGCACAGCCTCCAGACGGTCACGTGTAATAGCTCCCAAACAACGCACTCCCAAACCTGGTCCCGGGAAAGGCTGACGATAAACCATTTCGTACGGTAAGCCCAACTCCAGTCCACAAGCACGAACTTCATCCTTGAACAATTGACGCAACGGTTCTACCAATTCAAACTTGAGGTCCTCCGGCAAACCACCTACATTATGGTGCGACTTCACCATTTTGGCAGTCTTCGTTCCACTTTCCACAATATCCGGGTAAATAGTACCCTGCCCCAAGAAATCGATACCGTCCAACTTACGTGCTTCTTCCTCGAACACACGAATAAATTCACCACCGATGATTTTACGTTTTTGTTCAGGGTCCGCCACTCCTGCTAATTTATTCAGGAAACGGTCTGTAGCATCCACATAAATAAGATTTGCCTTTAACTGATTGCTGAAAACTTCAACCACATCCTCAGATTCCCCTTTACGCATCAAACCATGATTGACATGCACGCACACCAAGTTATCACCAATTGCTTTCAGAAGCAAAGCAGCAACCACAGAGCTGTCAACACCACCTGACAAAGCCAACAATACCTTTTTATCGCCAACCTGACGCTTGATGAGTTCAATCTGGTCGGCAATGAAGTTTTCCATGTTCCAGTTGGCTTCTGCCTTGCAGGTATCGAATACGAAATGCTTCAGAACTGTTTCTCTTTCTGCATCATCCGCAGGGAAAGCCGCGCCGCCCTTATGGTCTGCCTTTAAAATAGGAAGGCCTGCGTTGTAAACCGCCTCGGATGCATCAATTTCCACGCCATCCACCACGCGGTTCACGCCGCCGTTTAAGATAATCCCCTTTACGCCGGGCAGCTTTGCCAGCTCCTCTGCGGTAATATCGTGGGGATGAATTTCCGTATAAACTCCTAATGCACGAATCTCGCGGGCAATCTTGGGATTTTCCTCACTGCCCAGATCCAGAATCAAAATCATGTCCTGCTTCATAAGTACCTCCTAATGCTGATAACCATGTAACTGTTCTGTATGATATTTACTATGATATTTTATTGTACCATAGCGAAGGGAATCGGAAAACAGAAAATCGATATTTTCCGAAAAATTATTTTGCTGCCTTCACCGCGCGGATAATTGCCTGCTCCGCTACCCTTGCGGCAAGGATACCGACCGTATCTACGGGGTTTTCGGGGAATTCCAGCTCGCCTGTGGAAAGGCAGAAAATCGTATCCCCGTCAAGGGAGGTATGAATCGGGCGGATGCAGCGTGCCAGTCCGTCGTGCGCCATGCCTGCCACCTTTGTTGCCTGTGCCTTTGTCAGCTTCACATTGGTTGCGATTACGCCGATGGTGGTGTTTTTGCCGCTGATGGAAAAATTGGATGCCATCTGCAAAAAGCCCTCCTCCGTAGAGGTAAAGCTGCCGTCATCTGCCCTTGTGCCTGCGATGATGCTGCCGTTTTCGTAAACATCCCCGATGGCATTGACCGCAATCAGCGCTGCCACGCGAATCCCGTTTGGCGTTTCCTCGCTCCATGAGCCGATGCCGCTGTTTGTGCAATGCGCCATGCCGCGCAGCTTGCCGACCGTTGCGCCGCAGCCTGCGCCGTAATCACCTTCCAGAAGGACGGAATCGGAGGCGTTTTCGCATGCCTGCATGCCCATTTCCTTATCGGGGCGAACGAAGGCATCCCCATATTCCAAATCAAACAGCACCGCAGAGGGGACGATGGGTACGCTTGTTACGCCGACATCAAAGCCGATGCCCCTTTTTTCAAGCCAGTTCATGACACCGCTTGCCGCCTCCAAGCCGAAGGCAGAGCCGCCCGCAAGCACAACGGCATGCACCTTCTCCACGGTATTGATGGGGTTTAAGAGGTCGGTTTCTCTCGTGCCGGGGCCTGCGCCGCGCACATCCACGCCGCAAATCGCGCCATCCTCCGCAAGCACAACGCTTACACCTGTTTTCGCAGTCGAATTTTCCGCCTGTCCCACCTTTATGCCCTTTATATCAAGGATATTTCTCTTTAATTCCATCTGAAGCACTCCTTTTTGTCCAAAAGTATCGTTTTCTCTTGATTTTAGCTGTTTTTCTCTTTTTTGTAAATATAAAACACGCACCGAATAGGCTCTCTGCCGATAGCATGAGGGTAAAGGAATTTTTGGAGGGAACGCCATGGGGACATATCTGGTGCAGGGCGGGAAGCGGATAGAGGGAGAATTTGCGGTGCGGGGGAGCAAAAATGCCGCTTTGCCCATTCTGGCGGCGTGCGTGCTTGCGGCGGATGAGGTGGTTCTAGAAAATCTGCCGCAGATTCGGGATGTTTCGCAGACCTTGGAAATCCTCAGAGAACTGGGCTGCTCGGTCACGCTGACGGAGCGGACGGCGGTGATAGACAGCCGCGAGATGCAGGCGATCGCGCTTTGCGGCGAAGCCGTGCGAAAAATGCGTTCCTCCATCCTTTTTCTGGGGGCAATGCTCGGCAGAAGCGGTGCGGGCAGGATTGCGTATCCCGGTGGCTGTGCGATTGGCAAACGCCCGATAGATTTGCACCTTGCCGCCTTTCGCAGGATGGGCGTTTCCATTGCGGAGGAGAACGAGATTCTTGATTGCAGGGCGGAGCGGCTGCAGGGGTGTCGGATTGATTTGCCGTTTCCGAGCGTGGGCGCAACGGAAAACATTCTGCTTCTGGCGGTGTGCGCGGAGGGGGCAACGGTGCTGCATAATGCCGCAAGAGAGCCGGAGATTGTAGCTTTGGTGCGGTTTCTGCGTGCCATGGGGGCGGAAATTTACGGCGAGGGAACGGGCAGCCTTCTGATTGAGGGGGTGAAGCGGCTGCATGGTGCGGTTTTCACGATTCCTGCCGACCGTATCGAGGGCGGTACGTTTCTGTGCGCCGCCGCCATGACAGGGGGAGAGCTATGCTTGAAGGGACTGGAACGGGAGCAGCTTGGCGCGGTTTCGGAAGCCCTGCGGATGACGGGCTGTCGGCTTTTCTGGGAGGAGGGAGGCCTCCTGTGGATGCGTCCGCCAAGGCGGCTGCTGTCGGATTTTTCGATTATAACAGGGCCGTTTCCTGCCTTCCCGACGGATATGCAGCCTTTGCTGATGGCTTTATTGACATTGGCGAAAGGACATTGTATGATTAGTGAAACAGTGTTTGAAGCCCGTTTTTCGCAGGCAGAGGGGCTTTGCCGCATGGGAGCCGATATCCGCATCGAGGGGAGAAGGGCTTCGGTTTTCGGCGTGGAGCGGCTCTTTGGTGCGGAGGTTTTTGCCAGGGATTTGCGCTGTGGGGCGGCGCTTTTGTGCGCGGCACTTGCGGCGGAGGGCGAAAGCCTTGTGCATGGCGCGGAATATGTGGAGCGTGGCTATGAAAAAATAGAGACTGCGCTTTCGCTTCTGGGCGGCGAGATTCGGCTGACAGAGCAGGGCTGATAGAACAGAAAGGATACGATATGTTTCATCGGAAGAACAAACGACAGAAAAAATCACAGGAAATGCTTGATATTGACCTGATGGAGGAAATCGGCTACTATCAGAAAAAGCCGCAGAAAAAGGGGCTTGACCAGAAAATCGTGATTGCGCTGGTGCTTGTGGTGGTTGTGGCTGCATGCGTGCTGTTTTCGCCGTTGTTTTCGGTGAAAAAAATAGAGGTGGAGGGCGCAAGCCAGTTTACGACATCCGAGCTTTGCGAAAAAATCGGTCTTTCCAAGGGGGATAATCTGCTTCTGTTCAGCAAAGGCAGAGCGGAAAAAACGCTTGAGAAAAGTCCGTATATCGCTTCTGCGAAGCTTTCCGCCAAGCTGCCCCATACCATGAAAATCACGATAAAGGAAAGAAAGGCGAGAGGGTATGTGCCCTATATGGGGTCGTACCTCTACATAGACGAGGAAGGGCGTGTGCTTGAGGTGGCAGGCAGCTGTAGGGATGCACTACCGCTGGTCAAGGGGCTGAAATTTGACAGCTTTACGGAGGGGGAAATCCTTCCCGTGCAGAATACGGATGCGCTTGCGGTGATTCTGGAAATTTCGCAGCTGATGGAAAAATATGAGCTTCTGGATGAGGTGGTGGAAATTGATGTTTCCAAGCCGAAGGATATTTATGCCTATGTGAACCAGGTGCAGATTCATCTGGGGAATATGACGAACGGCGATATGAAAATTCAGTATATGCAGCAGATTGTAAAAACGATTCCCAAGGAGGACAGAGGGATTTTAGACCTCAGCGGATTGGACAACCCCAAGGCGAATGTTACCTTTCAATACCTGACCTGATGGGACGGAGAAAAAAGAAAACGGCACTGAAATATTTTTTGCTGAATTTGTGATTTTCTGCTTGAATAAAAAGAGAAAAGATACTATGATAGAATATAACTGACAAAAATGGAAAAAGGCGTTTAAAAAAAAGCAAAAATTCGTAGGAAAACTTGTTTTTGCTATGGCAATCGGCTTTTCTTTCGTGTATAATATAAGTTGATAAATTTTCAGAACAACCTAGGAGGAGATTATAGCATGCTCGAATTAGATATCCCTATGAGTAATATGGCGCAGATTAAAGTAATCGGTGTTGGCGGCGGCGGCAACAACGCAGTAGATAGAATGATTGAAGACGGCTTGGATGGGGTGGAATTCATTTCCATCAATACAGACGGACAGGCTCTGTCCAAATCCAAATCCGCAACGAAAATTCAGATTGGCGAAAAGCTGACAAAGGGTCTGGGCGCAGGCGGCAACCCTGAAATCGGTCAGCGCTCCGTGGATGAAACACAGGATGATATCGCGCAGGCACTGCGTGGTTCCGATATGGTATTCATTACCGCAGGCATGGGCGGCGGCACAGGCACAGGTGCGGCTCCCCGCATCGCGTCCATTTCCAAGGAGCTGGGCATTCTGACAGTCGGCGTTGTGACAAAGCCCTTCAATTTTGAAGGCAAGAAAAGAATGGGCAATGCGGAAAAGGGCATTGCAGAGCTGAAAAAGAACGTAGATACGCTGGTTATCATCCCCAACCAGAGACTGCTTTCCATTATTGATAAGAAAACAACCCTGACAGAAGCCTTCCGCAAGGCGGATGAAATTCTGCTGCAGGGTGTACAGGGCATTGCCGATTTGATTTCCAAGCCCGGCGTTATCAATCTGGACTTTGCCGATGTCAGAACCATCATGGCAAACAGAGGCATTGCACACATGGGCATCGGTCGCGCAAGCGGTGAAAATAAGGCTGAGGTTGCTGCGAAAATGGCAATCCAGAGCCCTCTCTTGGAAACAACCATCGAGGGTGCAAAGCATATCCTGATTAACTTCAGCGGTGACATGAACCTTGGTCTGATGGAAACAGAGGAAGCAGCAGAGCTGATTAGAGAAGCTATTGACCCCGAAGCAGAAATCATCTTCGGTACTACACTGAATGAAGAGCTGAATGACGAGGTTGTGGTTACGGTTATCGCAACAGGTCTGGAGGATGAAGCGCACACAGAAGCACCTGCCAGACGTTCCTTTGCGGAAACCATTGCTGCAAGAGGCGAAAGAGCAGAAAGAGCAGAAAGAGAAGAGGAACATGCTGCGGAAACAGAGGAGACTTCCGAAGAGCCTGCACAGGAGGACGCACGTCCTGCCGCAAGAAGATTCGCAGATTTGGATTATGATTATGAATCCGAAATCAAGATTCCCGATTTTCTGACAAGAAAGATTGTTGCTGTTCACTCAGCAGTAAAACACTTGCTTCTGCAATCAATTCAGACAAAAAATTACATAATTCGATTTTTAAACCTCATATCCGTGGAGTCTGTTCTGCGGTATGAGGTTTTTTTGTGGAAAACAACCGAAATAAAGCACAAAAATAAGAGGAAAAATATTGTTCTTTTGTAGAAAAAAGCAGATAGTAAATAAAGATAAGATTGTTTTTTTGTCAAAACAATTTATTTTGTACCTTTTTTAGTTTGAAAATTGTGTATTTCGTTCGGAATCTGTAGCAAAATCAGATAAATTATCTTATAATGAAAAACGGAAGAGGGGCATCTTCCTCCTTCTCTTTTGGAGAAGGAGCAGCAAAGTAAGAATTGGGGTGTATTTTATGAAAGAACAGGAAAAAACAAAAGTGGTACTGGCGGATCGAGACGGATTTTATCTGCAACGCTTGAAGCGCTGTCTGGAAAGAAGGGGGGATATGACAGTAGTAGGCATGGCGGATAACGGCGTAGCCCTGCTGGATTTGGTGATACAGAAAAAGCCTGCTGTGCTTCTGACAGACATTCTGCTAGGGGAGCGGGATGGCTTATGGGTTCTGGAAAACATCAAAAAGAGGGGACTTCCGTGTATCTGCATTTTTATTTCCGCGATTGACAGCGATAAGCTGGTGCGGCAGGCAATCAGCCTTGGTGCGGAGTATTATATGGCGAAGCCGATTCAGGGGGAGCTTCTGCTGGAGCGCATCCATCAGATGCTGAAGCAGGAAACGCCAACAAAGGAAGCAGCGAAACCGAAAGCAACGGAGCGGAGGGAAAATCCTTTCGAGGAGCTGGAAAGCGAAATTTCCATTTTGCTCAGTCGCATGGGAATCTCTGCCAGCATAAAGGGGTATCACTTTATTCGCAAAGCGGTGATGATGGCAGTGGAAAATCAGGACGTGCTGGTCGGCATTACGAAGGGGCTGTATCCCGATATTGCCAAGCAGTATAAAACAACCGCAAGCAAGGTGGAGCGTGCCATTCGCCATGCGATTGAAAGCGTCTGGAAAAAGAACGGGCCACAGATTTATTTCGAGATTGCAGGCTATCTGCCGACCGAAAAGCCCACAAATGGGCAGTTCATTGCCGCCCTGTCGGAATATTTTCGTATTAAGGAAAAAGGAAAATCGAAAAAAATCAGCTGAAAATAAATAGGAAGGAAAAAAGAACGAAGCTTGTTGTATGACAATTCGTTCTTTTTTTCGGTCGAAATTCACAAATTTTCATTGTAATTCTTGCCATATCATTATAAAATAAGAAACTAGAAAGAGTATTTTTGAGAAAAACAGAAAAGGGGCGGTTGGGATGGATACGAAAAAAGCAGTGCTGAAAGGCGTTTTGACGATGGTGGTTGTTGCATTGGCAGGCTATCTGCTGTTCAATGGCATCGGGCGGCATCCCTATCAGCCGGATGAGCTGGAGGGCGTATTCCGCAAGGAGGCAGCCGCGCGCAGTGTCAGCGGCGAGGGTGAGGTAATTTCCGAAACCTATGGCAACAGCATTACCTTTGCCATGCAGACGGCGGACGGCAAGCGGGCATGTGCAACCTATGGACGCAGCATGTTTTTTGATAAATATAAGGAGCTGGAATTTTATACCGGCGTGCAGGGAGAGGAGCCTGCGGAAAATATTGTTTATGCGGAGAGGAACGACACCATAACGGGTGACAGCATCACCTATTCCGTAAACGATGGCGCGATTGCCTATCAGGCAACGGTTCGCTTTGGCAATGACATCGGGATTCAGTTCAGCGATGAGGTGAGACCGATGATGTATCTCAAATTCATGGTTGTCTGCCTTGCGGCAATGGGCATCTTCGGGGTGCGTATCTTCCTTGGCAGACGGCAGGCATGAGTACAAAAGAAAATAATGAGGTGAAGAAAATGGAATTATCGAAAAAAGCAATGAGCATCAAACCTTCTACAACAATGGCAATTTCCTCCCGTGCGGCTGAAATGAAGGCAGCGGGGGTGGATGTGGTTTCCTTCGGCGCAGGTGAACCCGATTTTGATACCCCTGCACACATCGCGCAGGCAGGCATTGATGCCATTCAGAACGGGCAGACACGCTATACCCCTGCGGCAGGGACACCGGAGCTGAGACAGGCGGTTTGCGATAAGCTGAAACGGGATAATGGTCTGGAATACGAACCGGCACAGGTGGTAATCAGCAACGGCGCAAAGCATTCCCTGATGAATACCTTCATGGCAATCCTGCATGAGGGGGACGAGGTGATTATTCCTGCGCCCTTCTGGTTAAGCTATGCGGAAATGGTGCGTATTGCCGGCGGTGTGCCTGTGATTATTCATACGAAAAAGGAAAACGGCTTCATGATGACCAAGGAGGAGCTGGAAAATGCCTATTCTGCAAAAACAAAGGCAGTTGTGCTGACAACACCCTCCAACCCCACAGGGCAGGTGATGAGCAGAGCAGATCTGGAAATGGTGGCGGAATTTGCAGTCAGCCCTGATTTTCTGGTGGTTTCCGATGAAATTTATGAAAAGCTGATTTACGAGGATGATAAGCAGCACATCAGCATTGCATCCCTTGGGCAGGATATTTATGACAGAACCATTGTCATCAACGGTGTTTCCAAAAGCTACGCTATGACAGGCTGGAGAATCGGCTATGCGGCGGCACCCTTGCCGATTGCAAAGCTGATGGCATCCCTGCAGTCCCACATGGCTTCTAACCCCAACTCCATCGCACAGGCGGCAACGGTGGTTGCGCTGAATGGTCCGCAGGATTGTGTGGCAGAAATGTGCGTGGAATTTAAAAAACGCAGAGATTATATCTATGAAAGAGAGGAAGCCATCCCCGGCATTTCCGCACTCAAGCCCGAAGGTGCCTTCTATCTGTTTGTGGATGTTTCCGGACTGTACGGCAAGGCATACGAGGGGCAGAAAATCGAATCGGCGGCGGATTTCGCATCCATTCTTCTGGAAAAGAAATATGTGGCCGTTGTGCCCTGTGCCGATTTCGGCATGCCCGATTATATTCGCCTTTCCTATGCAACGAGCATGGAGCTGATTAAAAAAGGCATGGACAGAATCGAAGAAATGGTAAAGGAATTGAAATAAGAAAACGCAGGCGGTGCATCTTATATCTGAACGATAAAGGGAGTGCCGCCTTTTTCAGGAGAAAGGAAGCGAGCCAATGAGCTATGAGGTTTTGGAAAGCAGGAAAACCTATGAAGGGAAGATTGTGACGATTACGGTCGATAAGCTGCGGATGCCGGATGGCAGTGAGGCCTATCGCGAAACCGTAATCCGCAAGAAAAATGCCGCAGGCGTGCTTGCGGTGGATACGGATGGGAGGCTTCTGTTTGTCCGCCAGTATCGGCATCCGTTTCGGGAAATGCTGCTGGAAATCCCTGCCGGTGTGATAGAGGAGGGCGAAAGCGGCGAAGCAGCCGTGCTGCGCGAGCTGGAGGAGGAAACGGGCAAAAGGGCAGGCAGAGCGGAATTTCTCTGCGAGCTGTATCCCTCTGTCGGCTTCTGTACGGAAAAAATTCAGCTTTTCTTCGCCACAGAGCTGACCGCAGGCACACAGAAGCTGGATGCGGATGAATTTGTGGAGATTGAAAAATATACTTTGGAGGAAGCCATTGCAATGATTCATAAGGGCGAAATCAAGGACGGAAAGACCATTGCGGCGCTTTTTGCATGGCAGGCAAGAAAAAACGCATAATTAAAACAGACGAGCCATACCTTGTATCAGGGGGGATGGCAATGAAAAGGCAGAAACGAAGGACAGACAAACAGCTGCAACGAATTATAGGCATTGTCTGCCTTTCTTTTTTATTGGGGACGGCAGGCGGCGCGCTTCTGGCGAATCTTCTGCCGCAGGGGCAGCAGGGGCAGCTTTCTGCATTTTTGCAGCAGGCGCTGGCAGATGGAGACGAAATCGGCTTTGCGGCAATTTTCTGGAAATATCTGAAATATGATATCATCATCTGGTTAGGGGGATGGATGCAGCTGGGGCTTTTCTTTGCGGGGGCGGCGTTCCTGTTTCGGAGCGTCTGTGTCGG
>ENA-ORUF01003857-ORUF01003857.1-human-gut-metagenome-genome-assembly--contig:-NODE-3857-length-10384-cov-2.231000_pt1 | contig 10384 bp, 10 predicted proteins | sample MGYA00242077_ERZ509203 | MGnify/ENA primary metagenome ERZ509203 (study PRJEB26280, sample SAMEA2338834) | human gut metagenome | biome: human gut; feature: human-associated habitat; material: faeces...
CCTGGTTCTTATCGAAGCCCTGGCCTGCGGTCTCAGACCTATATGCACCGATCTCCCCGGCATCCGCCCCTGGATGGATGAAAACGTGTCGGGCCATGGTATTCTCTTCGTAAAACCGCCTGTCATGGAAAATGAAGACGAACCGGACGCCGCCTCTCTCCCGGCCTTTGAGGCAGAACTGGCGGCAGCCGTGGCCCAGGCGGCCCAGGCCGCTTTCTCTCTGCCGGAAAACCTGGATGCCAGTCTGCAGAACCTCTCCTGGGACGGTTTGTGCAGGCGGCTGTTAGACGATATGACCGAACAGGCAGTGTAGATAAACATTAAAAGTAAACAGGAAAAAAGAGAAATCTGAAAACGAGGTGTCCAATATGAATCCATTGAAAATCAGAACTGTTGTTTTTGGGAAAGGAAGCCCTAAAATCTGCGTTCCCATTGTGGGCGTCAATCGAGCCGAAATTCTGGCTGCCGCCGCCGCTCTAAAGGAAACGCCCGCTCATGTGGCAGAATGGAGAGCCGACTGGTGTTCCGATATCCTGAATGAAAATGGAACGCCAAACCTGACTGCTGTCACAGATATTTTAAGACAGCTGCGGGCCGTTCTGGGCAATATGCCTCTGCTTTTCACCTTCCGCACCGCCGCAGAAGGCGGCGAAAGAGACATTGATTTCCAGAGCTACAAAGCCCTCAATCTGGCCGCTTCCGGCGAGGGACTGGCAGATCTAGCAGACGTAGAGCTTTTCACTGCCGGAGACGCAGCGGAAGCTTTTATTGAAGAACTCCATAAGCGCGGTGTTAAGGTCGTCGTCTCCAGCCACGATTTCCATCAAACGCCTGACGAAGAGGTTTTAATCGACCGCCTCTGCGCTATGAGAAAAATCGGCGCAGACCTGCCGAAAGTCGCAGTGATGCCTCAGAGCCGGAAAGACGTCCTGGTTCTTCTGAAAGCCACAGAAACGGCCTCCTCCCTTCTGGACTGCCCCATTATCACCATGTCCATGTCCGGCGCCGGAGTGATCAGCCGCCTCTGCGGCGAGGTGTTCGGATCCGCCATGACCTTTGGATCTGCCGGAAAGGCTTCCGCTCCAGGCCAAATGGACGTACAGGATTTATCCGTTGTGCTGGAACTGCTCCACAAGAGTCTGTAAATCTGCATCGCAGTCTGCCATCCGGCAGACATTAAAATATCTGCTGAACCAGCGCCATATAGAAAACTGTGCCTCCTGCAATCGAGAGAAGCATCTGCCGTTTCCACAAATGCAGAGCAGCCACAGCAGCCAGAGACAAAAGCTCTGGGATTCCGTGACTGCCCTGCATCAGATCTACGTTCTTCAGGCAGTAGATAACCAGCAGCCCGAATACGGCAGACGGCAAAGCCTTTCCCAGATACTGGACATACCTAGGCACAGGTTTCCCTGCTGGGAACAAAAGAAACGGCAGAAAACGTGTAATTATCGTTCCCAACACCACCATTCCGATTGTAATAATCTGCTCCGTCAGAGTCATCTGTTCCCTCCTCTTTTTATTCTTCTATTTTTGTTCTTCTATTTCTATTCTTCCTGTTCTATCTGACTTTTAAACAGCGTTAAAAGAGCCAGAATCGCCGCCATAGCTGGAATCATAAAACGATCGGATCCAAATACAGACAGGCACACAAGAGGCGCTCCCAGTCCCATGAGAGCTCCTGCATGTCTCTTTTCCTTTATCCACTGCTCAATAAAAATTACGGCAAACATCGCTGTCATAACAAAATCCAAACCCTCTGTATTAAAATGAATCAGAGAACCGAACATTCCGCCAAGAGACGCTCCCACTACCCAGTACAGATAATTGAACAGAGTGACAAAAAACATAAACCATCCCCTGTCCACATCCTTTGGAATATCCGCTGTATAGTTGATAGAAAAACTCTCGTCGCACATGCCGAAAATCAGAAACACCTTTTTAAATCCAGTTCCTCGGTACTTATCCAGCATTGAGATGCCGTAAAATAAATGGCGGGCGTTTAACATCAGCGTCATCAGCAGAGCCTGAAGAGGATCAAACGCCCCCAAAAGCAGATTAACTGCCACAAATTCCACCGATCCGGCGAAAATGGTCATACTCATAAACATAGGATACCAAAAGCTGAATCCCGACACGTTCATATAAATTCCATACGTCATTCCCAAAAATAAAAAGCCTGCTAAAATAGGAAGCGTATGCGGAAAGGCGCATCTGGCCGCTGTCCTAAGCTCAGATCGCTGCCTCTGAGTACGTCCGCTGCCCATAAGAATTTCCTCCCTGCGGAAAAATCACTGTCAAAAGCTAGCATACATTGAGAAATAAAAAAAGTCCTTGAAAATCAAGGACTCTTTAGAGGCGACAACCAGATTTGAACTGGTGATCAGGGTGTTGCAGACCACTCCCCTCTACGCTAAGAAGTCTCATATTTACAGGCACTGCAGCCATTTTTCAAATCGTCGTCCACCTTATGCTCCACCTTATTTCAGCTGTCACTATTGTACCCCAGAATCTGATTTATTTCAAACACTTTACCCTACTTATATGGAGGAAACATGGAATATCAATTAGAACTCAAACAAATCGTGGACTACCCACGCTGCCGCATCTACCGTGAATTTGTCCGACGGCTGATGAATGACCCGAACTTCCGCACCCACGGCAGTTCCTACCTATATTACTATATCGTCCTGTGCTCCTACGCCAACTTCCGTTCATCCTACCGGAAAATGGACGGAATTACCTACCTGGTGTCTCCAGGCGAATGGATCTGCACACCACAGGAACTGTCATCCTGGTTCCGAACCAGATTCCAGCACCAGGCCATCAGCATTCTGGACTTTCTGCAGTCCCAGAATTACATCACCTATACCCGCCTGGACCGGAACCGGCTCATCAAATTTCATATATCTGATTGGAAAGCCAATAATACTTCTCTTGAGTACAACTACCCATGCCAGAAGGATGTTGGCTTTTTCTTTTTCCCGGTATCGGTTGTTCATGAACTGGTGAGCATGGGAAAATGCTCGGAAATGGATATTATTCTGGACATGTGGATTCATGCCATCTACAACGATCCACAGGTTCAAGGCTCCGATGTAGGGCCTGTTGTCTATTTCAGAGATCATACGGGCCGCCCACTGATTACCTGCCGGGAGCTTGCCCTCAGATGGGGCCTGTCCAAATCAAGTATCAGCCGCCTGCTCAAGAAACTGGAAAGCCATGAATACCTGACCGTTGTTTCTTTTACCGGAACCCATGGAAGCGTTTTATACCTTCAGGGCTACCTGTCAACGATGTTCAGCATCAGTGATGTAATGGTAGATAAAGAAGAGGTCTCCCTGACATTTCAGCTTCCTGTCACTCTGGATGATGAGGCATCCCGCTGTCTTTCAGAAGCTGATATCGGGAAGTCACTGGCAGACATTCTGCCGGAAACAGAACAGATATACGTTTCAGACAATACAGATAGCGTCCCAGAAACTCACATATTGAAAATAATTCAAAAATCGGCAAAAGTCCTTGCGGCGCAAGGGGTTTTCTGCTGTGAATGCAGCAAAAGCAAGTATAAGTTATATCGATTATCCGCCTGCAGAAGGGATATTTACAGGTATTCTCTGCAGATTGGCTGCAGCGAAAGCAACATTGTCTACCACTTTGAACTGAGTATTCAGCCGATGCTTCAATCGGATCCATCCATAAAATTTGATGATGCCGTCCCTGGTGCATCACCTGTCCAAAAGCAGACTACTAATTCTCATGAGGAGGAGCATTATGAAACAGACAAGCAGTAAAAATCACTCAGTAGACCAGAGTAACCCCGTATACCACGATACCTATCGGCTGCTGAAAAGTTACCGGGATGCTGTGTGGAATCTGGAGTTAGAGGTTCAACACGTAAAAAGAGAGTTTGAGATTGAGTATGAAAGCAGCATTGATGACTTCCTGGAATCCATCTATCTGGCCGGAGCCGATTTAAACGGGAGTAAGCTGGAAAATTATGCGAAGAGTATTGAACGGAGCAACCAAATGCTGTCTCTGCTGAACTCAGCCGTGGAAATTCTTCGTAACAAACACAAATTCGGAGAACAGTATTACTGGATTCTCTATTACACCTATCTTTCTCCACAGCAGCTTCAGAATGCCGACGAGATTATTGATAAGCTGCGCCCTCACATAGCCAATATTTCCTACCGCACTTACTATCGAAAGCGTCCCCAGGCGATTGAAGCTCTCAGTGGAATCCTCTGGGGATACACTGCCAGAAACTGCCTTCATATCGTGAATCAGTTCTTTCCAGATAACTGAAGCCAGCCTTTCCATGCCATAACTCTGCCAGCCGCTCGATATGGCATAAAAATGGCAAAAAACGGGAAATAACTGGCACTGAAATGCAATTTACACTGCATTTTCGCCATGATATAATGTCCATGCTTAAAGCTGTACCCAATCCCAGGAAGACAGCTATGGCAGGAAAGACACCTGTGCATTCAGGTGTTATTTTTTACCCCAAAGATCGGATTGCGGTTCACGATGCTGTTCGGTCTTTTTCATTTCATCACAAGGAGGTCATACATGAAGAACGAAAAAAAGACAAATTCCCCCATTGCAGGTATCACACCTGCCGGTTCCGCCTGCCGAAAGAAGAAACCAGTTTTAGACTATGCACTCTACGGAGCTGCGGCGGGTCTTTGTATTCTTCTGTTGGATACTCAGACAGTACTGGCTGCTGATATGTGGACACAGGCAGAAACGATTATGAAAGATGTCTACTCCAAAATACTGGGGATATCCACTATTGCCGCTATTGTGACTGCATCGGTGGCACTGCTGCTTATGAACTTTTCCAAATCCGGAAGAACCGTAGATGAATCCCGGGCCTGGCTGAAACGCATTGTAATATCCTGGGCAATTCTCAACGGGCTTGGTTTTATCATGGCCTATATCACTCCCTTCTTCTCCGGCGGACAATGGAATGGATAACCGCGAGGAAAGGAGTGATGAAATATGGGGATTTTAGACGGGATTGTGGAATGGATTGCCGAACAGGTAATGAATGCCCTGGATCTGATTACCACATCTGTTTTGGGTGCTCTGGGCTGTAACATGGACACATTTCTTCGGTACTTTCCCGCAGCAGAGACAATGTACCGGATTTTTGTGGCAACTGCCATCGGGCTGATTCTTCTCAACTGGATCTGGCAGCTTTTTAAAAACTTCGGACTGATTGCAGGCGTAGAGGCAGAAGATCCGTTCAAACTGAGTATCCGCTCTTTTTTATTTATCGGACTGGTTTATTACTGTAAGGATATTACTGATCTGATTCTTGGAGTGGGAGGAACACCCTACAACTGGATTCTCTCTTCGGATCTTCCCGCACTGAATTTTGCAGATTTCAATTCAGTCCTGCTTACAGTCCTTGGGGTATGTGCCAACGGATCAGTAGCTCTGATTGCTCTGACCCTTCTGTTAATCCTGGCCTGGAACTACATCAAGCTGCTCTTTGAGGCTGCAGAACGCTATATTCTGCTGGGGGTACTGATCTTCACGGCTCCTATGGCATTTGCCACCGGTTCTGCCCAAAGTACCTCTAATATCTTTAAAAGCTGGTGCCGGATGTTTGGAGGCCAGCTTTTTTTACTGATTATGAATGCCTGGTGCCTGCGCCTCTTTACTTCCATGGTGGGCAGCTTTATTTCTAACCCACTCTCAATTTAGGAGGTATCCATGAAACGAACGATTCAAAAAATAGCCACCGGCACAGCTCTTACCCTGTCGCTGACGCTGATGCAGATCATGCCAGTTCTGGCTGTCACAGAAGATGAAGTGGCTGCCCACGGAAAGGAAGCTACTGCGGGCAGTATCTTTATCTGGTTTTTGTGTGCCATCGCATTTTTAAAAATCAGTCAGAAGATTGATAGTTTTATGAGCAGTCTTGGAATCAATGTAGGACATACGGGCGGTTCCATGATGGCTGAGTTTATGATTGCCGCAAAGGGGCTGACATCCGCCAAAAACATCTCCACTGGCGGAACTTTTCGCGGCGGCTCTTACAGAGGCGGCTCTACCAGCAACCGCTATGGTATGAATCCGGCTTCCTTTTTGTCCGGCGGACTGGCTGGAGCCGTCAGCCGCCAGTTTTCTCAAAGCGTTATGAATTCTGTTACCGGGCAGTCCGGCAATCCCATCAGCAGAAAAGCCTTTGAATCTTCCCTGAAAAAGGGAGGTGAATTTGCCAACAAGGTAACCGGTGCAGTTGCGCAGGGAAGCATCAGCTATACAGGCTCCATGAAAGGAGCACAAGCTGCCCAGGCGCTGACTTCCTATATGGGACAGACCGGCATTGCCAGTGCCCCGTCCTATTCTGATGTGGAAATCGGAGGAGGACGTATCACCGGAACAGAAACCAGTATAGAGCATCCGAACGGTACATCCTTTGCCATGTACCACACAGACCAGTATATGGCTCCCGAAGGAAATTACGAAACCGTGACAGCAGCGGATCAGACCACATGGTATCGCCAGTATGCTGCCGACACAGTAGAACGAATCCCGTATATGACAGAAAAAGGGCAGATCGCCTACCATGAAAACATTGTCCAGAAGCTGCCCCGTATGCCGCAGCGAAAGGATCGCGTATGAGCCCCGGCAAGGCTTTTGCAGTCATTGCAAAGAGAACCGGCGGTCCTGCAGGAATGGCTGTATCTGCCGTTTGGAAAGGAAGAGACACCCTCGCTAAAATCCTCATTGTAATCATTGCGCTCCTGTTGCTTCCTGTCATGTTTATACTTATGCTGCCTTCTCTGATTTTCGGTAACGAAGGGCTGGATGCGGTTCCCGACAATGTTTTAAATGATAATTCTGTCATCATGGCAAATATCTCTCAGACCGAAACCAGCATTGAAACAATTCTTCGGGAAAAACACAACCTGCTTCTGGATCGTATCCTTGCAGAAGCCGCAAATCTTGGCACCAACTGTGAATACAGCATTACAGATGACTTTTCTGACCAGATTATTTATGAAAGTGCATTGATCATCTCCCAATTTTGTGCCTCTCAGCAGGATTTCAAGGAAGTGCAGTTAAAGAAACTGGAGCAGATTCTGCGGGCAGAAACAGACGGCATTTTTACCTATTCTGTCAATATTACGGAGCGAGAAGAGACCATTGAGGGAACCGACCAAACGGAGACCATTTTCCACTATGAATACATCATCGAATATGCCGGGGATGAATATTTTTCCAATCATGTCTTCCACCTGACTGAAGAACAGGCAGAGACTGCCGGTTTTTATGCCTCCAATTTACACCTGTTCTTATATGACACCATTTATTCTGTGGAAATAAATCCTGATCTTGTTCCGGGAGAAACAGGAAATGCGGCGGTGGATCTGGGGCTGACAAAACTTGGCACACCCTACAGCCAGGAGCTTCGAAACCAGCCTGGGTATTTTGACTGCAGTTCCTTTACTTACTGGGTCTACAACCAGCTGGGTGTATCGCTTCAGTATGACGGTTCCAATACAGCAGCTTCCCAAGGACGTTTTATTGTAGAAAACAATCTGGCTGTTTCCTATGACAGCCTTGCACCCGGAGATCTGATTTTCTATTCCTTTAAAGTCAATAACCGATACATGAATATCGGTCATGTGGCTATTTATGCCGGAGACGGCTATGTGGTAGATGCTTCTTTCTCCAAGAAGAAGGTGGTCTACCGCCCGATTTACAGTGTCAACAATATTGTCCTGTGCGGCAGACCGTATGCCTCGCCTTAACCGGCTGGCAGACAGTCCATTTGCTGCCAGACTACATTTACAGGAGGTGTCCCATGTCCCTGCGACAAGAAGAAACTGATATTTATATCATACCGCCAAACTTTATTGAATCCGGAACCATTATGGGCGGAACCTTAAAGCTGCGGAATGCGGTAGAAGCCTTATGCATTTCCCTGCTGGTTGGTATTCCCGAATTTTACCTGCCATTTTCTCTTACCACTAAAATTATAATTGCCTGTGTTACCGTTCTTCCGCTGGCTCTGTTTGCCATCATCGGAATTAACGGAGAGAGTCTGACATCCTTTGTTATCAACTTTTTTCTTTATCTGAAGCACCGGAGAATTGTCGGCATCTGTCCGGAAGCAGCTGAAGAAGAAAGTGCCTCAGAAAAACAAACCGATACCGTTTCTGGGAAAAAGGCAAAGAAAAAATCCAAACAAAAAAAGAAAGCTTCCGAAGATTTTCCGGATGAATTCGGCAGCTATAAAGAACGCAAAGCTGCAAAAAGAAAGGAAAAGGGCCACCCTGACCGTTCCGGTAACCGTCAGGAACAGACCATTCCTCTGCTGAACCCTGCAGCCGAATATCTGCCGATTCAAAAAATTGAAAATGGTATCATCTATACCAGAGATCACCGGTTTGTGAAAATTGTTGAGATTGTTCCCATCAATTTTCTGCTCCGCAGTGCCAGAGAACAGAAAAATATTATTTATTCGTTCGTGTCCTATCTGAAAATCAGTCCTGTAAAACTTCAGTTCAAGGTTTTAACACGAAGAGCTGATATAAACCGCCATCTGGAAGCGATCCAAGGGGAGATGGCACAGGAAACAGATGATCTGGAGGAATTCATCCCGGCAGTCATTTCTTATGCTGAAGAAGTGTTAGCGAAAACTCCGGATATGCTTCCGGTATTAAAAGAAGCAGGAGTTGTTGATTCCGGCGGACAGGGACTCTTAGAAGTTATCAAGGGCGCATATGACGCGTTCCTCGGAAAAGAGATTGATTACAGTGCAATTGCTCCAGGTGCAGGAGCAGGTGTAACGAAGATCAGTGCAGAGGATACTGCCGATATTAAATTTGGCTATTGTACAGAGTTTATTATTCTGACAGAAAAAGAATTTACAGAACAGGATGAACACGAGTTTAAGGAATATCTGTCTTCAATCGGTGATTCTATCGTATGTGTGGCAGATGATGATGTGGTGAAGATTCATGTTCATACGAATGATCCGGGTCTTGCAATTCAAAGAGCGCTTACATTCGGACAGTTATCCCGCATGAAGATTGACAATATGCGTGAAGAACATCAGGAGAAATTGATCCGTGATGCAGAGAATCTTGCGAAACAGCAGGCGCAGGATGCGGCAGAGAAGAAATCCAGTGAGCCGAGAAAACCAATGGGATTCATTGCAGTTTCTATCGGTGAAGGAATCAATAATATTTTCAAAGAACTGGGCGTAGACTATATTATCGAAGGCGGACAGACTATGAATCCAAGTACGGATGACATGCTGAAAGCCATCGATGAAGTTCATGCAGACACCGTATTTATTCTTCCAAATAACAAGAATATCGTCCTTGCGGCAAATCAGGCAAAACATCTTGTAGAGGATAAAGAAATCATCGTTATCCCAACAAAGACTGTACCACAGGGAATTACAGCAATCATCAACTTCATGCCGGATGCAGATGCCAAAACGAATGAAGAGGCAATGCTGGAAGAAGTGAAAAATGTAAAGACCGGACAGGTAACTTATGCCGTGCGTGACACTCACATTGATGACAAAGAGATTCATGAAGGTGATATCATGGGTATCGGCGATCATGGAATTCTTGCAGTCGGAAGCGAAATTCGCAAGACAACATTGGATATGCTGGAGCAACTTGTTGACGAAGATTCCGAACTGATCAGTATTTATTATGGTGAAGAAGTGAAAGAAGAAGACGCCAACGAATTGATCGAGCAGATTGAAGAGTTATATCCAGATGCGGATGTGGATGCTCATTTTGGCGGACAGCCAATTTATTATTACGTGCTGGCTGTAGAATAAGGCGGAAGAGAGAAATAACAGGGGGCGTTATCGTCCCCTGTTTTTAGTAGGGATAAGACGATGATTGAACAGACAAGTATAAAAGAAATAAAAGGTGTGGGTGAAAAGACACAGAAGCTGTTTGAGAAGGTTGGCATTTTTACCGTTGGTGATCTGATACGGTATTATCCGCGAGGGTATGATGTGTATGAAGAAGCAATACCGATTTCCGAAGTAGAAGAAGGGCATATGCAGACGGTTTCCGGCGCAGTCTTTGGCAAAGTGCAGGTGTCCGGTACGAGAAATATGCAGGTGACGACTGCGCATATCAAAGATCTGACAGGGACTATTCAAGTAATCTGGTTTCGTATGCCATTTTTAAGAAATACATTAAAGAGCGGTCAGCCTGTCATCCTTCGAGGCAAAGTTACAAGGCGCAGGAATCGCCTCGTAATGGAACACCCGGAGCTTTTTTGTCCACCGGACAAATACGATGAAAAATTAAATACACTGCAGCCGATTTACGGACTGACAGCCGGACTTAGTAATAATACCGTTATGAAGGCGGTAAAACAAGCA
>ENA-ORUF01003871-ORUF01003871.1-human-gut-metagenome-genome-assembly--contig:-NODE-3871-length-10331-cov-2.123881_pt1 | contig 10331 bp, 9 predicted proteins | sample MGYA00242077_ERZ509203 | MGnify/ENA primary metagenome ERZ509203 (study PRJEB26280, sample SAMEA2338834) | human gut metagenome | biome: human gut; feature: human-associated habitat; material: faeces...
ATGCCTATGACCCACGATCCGGAGGAACTGGAACGAAATCATGCTAAAGGAGCCCAAACCCTGGAATCTCATCTGGAACAGGGAAATAATATTGTTTTTCTGACTCTGGGAGATCCCTGTGTATACTCCACCTTTTCTTATCTTCAGAAGCGTGTGGAGCAGGACGGTTATCCCACAGCGCTTGTCAGCGGTATTACGTCTTTCTGCGCTGCAGCGGCACGTTTGAATATTCCTCTTTCCGAATGGAACGAACAGCTTCATATTGTCCCCGCCGTTCATCGTCTGGACAGTACCTTAAGCGAATCCGGCAATTACATATTGATGAAATCCGGGAAGAAAATGAATCAGGTAAAAGAAATTCTTGCCCAGAGTAACCGTGATGTTATGATGGTAGAAAACTGCGGTATGGAAAATGAGCATATTTATCGCAGTGTGGAAGAGATTCCTGACGATGCAGGCTATTACTCTCTGATCATTGCCAAAGAAAAGAAAAATTCACATGATTGAAACAAAAAATCTTACAAAAACCTTTGACAGCTTTACTGCTGTAGATCATCTGAATCTGAAAATTGAGTCCGGTGAGTTTTTCGGACTTCTTGGCCCAAACGGGGCAGGCAAAACAACGACCATCAGTCTTTTGTCCACCCTTCTCCTTCCCACAGAGGGCGAAATTCTTATTGACGGACAGACACTTACCAGAAGCCGGCCTGATCTGAAGCGCAAAATCAGTGTAATCACCCAGGAGTATTCCATGCGCCAGGATATGAATATGGATGAGATTATGGAATATCAGGGACGGCTGTATTTTATGCCCAAAAAAGAAATCCGCCGCCGTACAGAAGAACTTCTGGATTTCTGTGATCTTCTGAAATTCCGAAAGCGTACTGTCCGTAAACTTTCCGGAGGAATGAAACGTAAGCTTATGGTCTGCCGGGCCCTTCTTACAGAACCTGAAATCCTGCTTCTGGACGAACCCACTGCTGGTATGGACGCCCTTTCCAGAAGACAGATGTGGAATCTCCTGCGTCAGCTGAACGGTAAAAATCTTACGATCCTTCTTACCACCCATTATATGGAGGAAGCTCAGTCCCTCTGCGGTCGCGTGGCTCTTATGGATCATGGAAAACTGGAAGAGGTCAATACTCCTTCAGGTCTGATTGACAGCCTTGGGAAATACACAGTGGATGAAACTGCATCTGAAGGTACCAGAAGTCATTATTTCCACAGCCGCCAGGAAGCCATTGATTTTCTTTCTTCTCTGTCATGCCAGGCAGCCCTTCGTGAAACGACTCTGGAAGATGTGTTTGTAGAACGGGCAGGCAGACACCTGTCCCCTTCATAAAGGAGAAGAGCATGGGAATAATTACAATTTTATGGGAAAAATGGGTGGAATTTCGAAGAGATTTTTATAAAATCACTCTGGCAGCCATGATAGCTCCTCTTATGTATCTGGTTGTTTTTGGTATGGGGATTCAGACCATGTCTCATGGAGAACCTTATCTGAACTTTCTGATCCCCGGCGTAGTCTCACTGACTACCATGAATGGCAGCTTTAATGCCATTGCCCAGAATCTGAACGTACAGCGTCTTTACGAGAAAGCTTTTGACCAGGTTATGATTTCCCCTACGCCTCTGTGGCAGTTTATTGCCGGTCAGATCATTGGCGGCAGTCTCCGGGGTCTGTATGCAGGAAGCATTATTTTAATCCTTACCATGCCCATTGAAACAGGACTGATTTTTAATGGATGGTCATTTTTTGTAATGTTCTTAAACGGCGCTGTATTTTCCGCAATCGGAGTGGTAGTCTCTTTTCTGGCCAAAAATCATGCAGATGTTCCCCGTTTTTCCAATTATATCATTATGCCAATGGCCTATCTGTGCAATACCTTTTTTTCAACGGAAAAAATCCCCGGCATTCTGGGCGATACTGTTGCCGCACTGCCTTTGTCCCAGACAAGCCAGATGATCCGTACCATTTCCGGTGGCGGCAAAGTAAACTTTACCGGAATCGGGATCCTGCTCCTTTATCTTTTTGTTTTTACAGCCGGGGCATCCTGGTTCATTTATAAGAAAAAAAACCTTTAACTTTAAAAAGCAGGAATATCTCCCTTTACAGTTTCGGGGATTCCTGCTTTCATTTTGTCAGCGCCTTACTCCACCGCCCTTTGTCCTGTTATAGGATTTCTCTGCGCGGAAGATTCTGATCAGGCGCTTTTCTTTTTTATTCAGTCTTTTTTCCGAACAGGGCAGTATTCTTACGTAAGCCTGCCTTCCATACTTGATATCAGCGTATACATCTCCGTTTCCTTTTCCGTTAAAATGCGAATGAACTCTGTGATACACATGGATGGACTGTCCTACATAAACATCCTTATATCTTCGAAATCCCCGTCCTCTGGGCTGATTGTCATAAATAAGAATCACGTAGCAGCCGGGACCGTCCTGATACTTATAACCGGAAGTTCCTCTTCCCCCTCTCCAGGAGCTGATCCAGTTTTTTTCAAAATCCTTCCAGAACAGCATTCCTTTGGAAATAATCCTGTTCCTTTTTCTCCTGTTCATAAAAAAGTTTGCCACAGGCCGTATGATCGTAATAAAGACAAACACTGCCAGAAGTCCCAGAATCAGATACAGGACCGCTCTTCCAGGCTCCGGAACTTTCATGCCGATTTTTTCTGAAATATTTTTTAATATTTCTATGCTGTATTCTGATAAATCCATATCATCCCTTATCCTCTGAAGTATATTTTATGCATCTCCCCATACACTTCTGTTTTTACAACAGCTCCCTCAGATGTTTCTCGAAGCACACACCTTCATTGCGGTCTGTTCCCTCAAGAACGGTATCATGGATTGCTCCGGAAATAAATCGTACTGCCTTTTTTACGGTTTCTGCAGTATCCATTCCCTTCACCATGCCCGCGCTTAAAACAGAGGCAAAAAGATCTCCGGTTCCTGAATAGCTTCCGCCTTCTTTTTTTGCCGTAACCCATTCCCAGGTACTTTTATTTACAATCAGATTTGCCATTTCCGCCTCTTTGTCTGCACTCTTTGTATAAAGATCGATTCCCGTGATCACTGCTTCTGTATGAAAGTTCTCTGCGATCTTCTGTCCGGTTTTCCGGATTTCAGCCATAAACGCCTCTGTTTCCAGGCCGGATAAATACTTCCACCGGCAATGCATTTCTTCTTTTCCATAAAGAAGAAGCAGCGCTTCCGTAAGATTTGGGGTGATCATACTTGCCTTTTCTGCAAGCTGACGCATTTTTTCACAAAGGGCTTCTGTATAAATGGGGTATTCCATCCCATTGTCTCCGAGAATGGGATCTGTCAGTATTCTGGTATCTGCATCTGCAAATCTTTCTATAAATTCCAGAGCCATTTCCGCCTGATCATCCCCTGCCAGAAATCCGGTATAAATTCCGTCCGGACGAAAATCCATTTTTTCCCATTGATCCATAATCTCTTCCATATGCTCTGTATAATCATCGTAATAATAGGACGGAAATCCCGTCTGCGCACTTAAAACAGCAGTGGGAAGCGGGCAGGCCTGTACCCCCATCACCGAGATCACGGGAATTGCCGCTGTCAGAGAGCATTTTCCCAGACCGGATAAATCATTTAAAACTGCAATTTTTTTCAAAGCTTTTCTCCTTAACTTGCATTTTCCTTTGCTGTGCTATAGAATATCATCAACATGTATCTCAAAAAACAACCAGTTTTTGTTATTTTTAGGGGGACAGTTTATGATAAATCAGCAGTCTGCAGCAAAAGAAAAGAAAAAAAATCAGATTTTTCATTTTTCACAAAATACTGACGGCCCCGAGCTTCTTTATCTCCAGGTTTACCACCATTACAGAAACCTGATCACAGCCCGGAAGCTTCTTCCCGGAAGCCGGATGCCTTCTCTGCGTAAATGTTCTCAGGAGCTTCAGCTAAGCCGCACAACAGTGGAAAACGCTTATCTTCAGCTTGCCGCAGAGGGCTATATTATTTCCAAAGCCCAGAGCGGCTACTACGTCACTGATATTGCCACGAAAGAGCCTTTGCCCCGCCAGACGGAAAAGCCTTCTCTCCCTCCCTGCAGGTATGATCTTTCTTCTTCCGGCGTGGACCGGGAAAGCTTTCGCTTTGACCTCTGGCAGCGATATCTGAAAAGCGCTCTCCGGCAAAACCAGAGGCTTCTCACTTACGGAGAGCCTCAGGGGGAAGCAGATTTTCGTCAGGCTCTTTCCGACTATGTTTACCAGAAGCGGAATATTGCCTGTTCACCTGATGATATTGTAGTTGGCGCGGGAGTCCAGAGCCTTCTGCAGATTCTCTGCCCTCTGATCCGGGACAAAAAAACCGTTTCCTTTCCCACTCCCTCTTTTATTCAGGGCAGCACCGTATTCTCTGATTTTGGTTTCCAGGTCCGATACCGCAACAAGGACAGCGGAGTTATTTATGTTTCTCCTGCCCACATGACAAAATGGGGCGAGATCATGCCTGTTTCCAGGAGACTGGAGCTGATCCGCTATGCCGCAGAGCATAAAAGCCTGATCATTGAGGATGATTTTGAAAATGAATTTGTGTATCTCCAAAAACCCACGCCTTCTCTGTTCAGCCTTTCGGGAGGACATGACGTTGTTTATATCGGTTCTTTTTCCAGGCTTCTTCTGCCCTCTATCCGGGTAAGCTTTATGATACTTCCTCCGGGACTTTCTGAGGCCTACCGGAAAAAATCCGAATATTATAATCAGACTGCTTCCAAAGCAGAACAGATCGCCCTGTGCCAGTTTATCCGGGACGGTCATCTTTCCGCTCAGACACGGCGGCTGAAACGGCTGTATTCTGCCAAGCTGAAGGAGCTTCTTTCCACGGTCAGAGAAACCTTTGGCACAGACTGCAGTATTCAGATCGGAGCCGCCGGAACCAGCCTTGCCCTTACGCTTCCCTGTCAGGCAGACGGCGCATCTGTAAAAAAAGCAGCACGACTTCTGGGACTGCGCCTTACTGTTCTGAAAGAAGACCCGTCTGCCATCACTCTGCTGCTTTCCTGCTCCTCTATGCCCACAGGAGACTTCCGTCCTGCCTGCGGACTTCTGAAGCAGGTAATTGATAGTTTTTAATCTCTCCGGTTGTCGATCATGTAAAGCAGGGCATTGCAGATACAGGCTGCAATATTGCTTCCTCCTTTACGTCCCCGGGCCACAATATAAGGCGCTCCCGACTCCATGATCAGCTCTTTTGACTGCACCACATTCACAAAGCCTACAGGAACGCCAATGATCAGCTCCGGATCCAGCTTTCCTTCCTGGATCAGTTCATAAAGACGCACCAGAGCTGTGGGCGCATTTCCAATGGCAAAAATAAGTTTTTTATTCAGGGCCGCTGCCTTATCCATACTGGCAGTGGCTCTTGTCGTTCCATTCTTTTTTGCAGCCTCAGCCACATCCTCATCCGACATATAGCAGTAAACCTCGCCGCCGTACCGTGCAAGAGCGCGTTTGTTGATCCCTGATTTTGCCATCTGAGTATCTGTTACAATACAGGCGCCGTCTTTTATGGCTGCCATTGCCTTTTCGACCACCTCAGGAGAAAAGCAGAGATTGTCCGCATAATCAAAATCCGCACTGGTATGAATACATCTTTTTACCACAAGCTCAGTTCCCGGAGCCAGCTTTTTATCTCCCAGCTCCTCTGTAATGATCTCAAAGCTTCGTTTCTCAATATCCATGGGCTTTACATTTTCAAGCTGAACCTTCATGCTTCTGTTCCTCCTGTTCCTTCTTCCAGAATCTCATAAATTTTTTTCATATCCAGATGTTTCCGAAGCTCTGCCGCCAGAATATCATACTGAGTTTCTTTAAAAGCAGCAAAGTCCACGCCCTCCATCTGAGATACATCAATGCCTTTTTTCTTTCCGGCTGCGCGGATCAGGGCAAGAGCGGACTCCTCTTTATCAAAAATCCCATGCACATAGGTTCCGCACACATTTTCAAAAACAGTTCCTTCTGTTTTTTCCTGTCCGGTGACTCCGTCCTTTGTCCAGGTACTTGCCCTGGCTCCGGACTTCCATGTGCTCTCTCCCATATGGATCTCATAGCCGGTAAACTCCACGCCGGTAAGAGGCTGATAATCCCCTTTTATGTCCAGATATTTTCCTGATACCTGGGTTCTTGTTTTCTTTTCTGCAAATACAGTGTCCATTGGCAGAAGTCCCATTCCCCTCATGGTTCCTCCCGCTTCTACTCCATAAGGATCACTTAAAGATTCTCCAAGCATCTGATAGCCGCCGCAGATACCAAAAACAAGGGTGCCCTTTGCCGCAGCCTTCAGGATAAGAGCCTCCATTCCGCTTTCCCGAAGCCACTGAAGATCCTCCATGGTATTTTTTGTTCCCGGAAGTATGATCACATCCGGATTTTTCAGCTCAGAAGCATGCTTTACATAGCGAAGAGACACGCCGGGAATGCTTTCCAGCGGATTAAAATCTGTAAAATTGGAAATTCTCGGTACCCGGATCACTGCAATATCAATCTGTCCGATTTCCTGATTTCTGTCAAACCTGTCTGTAAGGCTGTCCTCGTCCTCCACCTGGATATCAAGATAAGGAGCAACGCCTACCACCGGAATCCCACATTTTTCTTCCAGCATTTCCACGCCCGGATCAAGAATGGTTTTATCGCCGCGGAATTTATTGATGATCAGACCTTTTACCATTTCCCGTTCGTCCGGTTCCAGAAGCTCTACCGTTCCGTAAAGCTGGGCAAACACACCGCCTCTGTCAATATCGCCCACAAGAAGAACCGGCGCCTTTGCCATTTTTGCCATGCCCATGTTTACAATGTCTTCTGTTTTCAGATTGATCTCCGCCGGACTGCCTGCGCCCTCGATCACAATAATGTCATTTTCCGCAGCAAGGGCTTCAAATGCCTTCATCACATCCGGCACCAGTTTTTTCTTATATTTAAAATAATCTCTGGCACTCATGGTTCCAAGCACCTCGCCATTGACGATCACCTGGGAGCCCACATCATTGGTAGGTTTCAGAAGAATGGGATTCATGAGAACAGAAGGGGCGATTCCTGCTGCCTCTGCCTGCATCACCTGAGCTCTTCCCATTTCAAGCCCTTCCTCTGTAATAAAAGAATTCAGTGCCATATTCTGTGATTTAAAGGGGGCTACCCGGTAGCCGTCCTGCTTAAAAATACGGCACAGCCCTGCGGCAAGAAGACTTTTTCCTGCGTTGGACATTGTACCCTGTACCATAATTGCTTTTGCCATATTATTCTCCCTCCAGACCTTTTTTCAGAGCTTCCAGAAGCCTTTCATTTTCCTGATGCGTACGAACCGCAACCCGGTAAAAGCCCTCTGTCAGCCCCGGATAATTGCTGCAGTCCCGGATGATCACTCCGTTTCGGATTCCTTTTTCAAACAATCCGGGCTCTCCCCTGAAAAAAATATAATTTGCCTCAGAAGGATACACGGTAAATCCCAGCTCCTCCAGACCTTTTTTCAGGCAGGGAGCCTCCTCAAATATTGTTTTTCTTCCTTTTTCTACATAGGCATTTTCTTTCAGGGCAGCAACCCCTGCCATTTCTGCCATAACCGAAATATTCCAGGGCTGAGTCACCTGGGACATTCTCCATTTTTTCCAGAAGTCCAGAATTTCCACAAAGGCCATAGCCAAGTCTTACGCCAGCCATGGCATAGCGCTTTGTAAACGCTTTCAGAATAAAAAGATTATGATATCTGGAAAGCTGCGCTTTCAGAGAATATTTTCCCGGCTCTTTTACAAAGTCAAGAAAACACTCATCCACCACTAAAAGGATTCCCAGCTCTCTGCAGCGCCTCAGCACATGAAAAAGAAATTCCCTGTCTGTAAGGATTCCCGTGGGATTATTTGGATTGCAGAGAAAAACCATGTCCAGATCTCCGTGAAGCCACTCAATAAAACTTTCCTGCATACAAAAGCCGTCTTCCTCTCTGAGAAGCACATGCTCCACCTGACATCCCACACTTGTGAGAGCCTGTTCGTATTCAGCAAATGTAGGCACAGGAATCAGGGCCTTTTTGGGGCGTACAGCCTGACAGAGAGAAAATATAAGCTCTGCGGCTCCGTTTCCGCAGATAATATGCCGGGGATCCATATCCTCGTACTCTCCCAGCGCTTCTCTTAAAGGCGCATAGCCTACCTGGGGATAGTCTCCTGTTCTGTCCAGGCTGTCTCTGACTGCCTGTTTTACACTTTCCGGGGTGCCAAGAGGATTGCAGTTGGCTGAAAAATCCATGCAGTTCCGATAAGTATATATGTTTCCTCCATGTACGTGTTTCATGTTTCTGTCTCCTGTATGTCAATTCATCCCTGTTTCCATCTGTCTGCTGCAGACTCCGCTCCGGGATCCTGTTCTTTACAGTTCCCGAAGTCCCATATGGCTACAGCAGAATCTGCAATGCCAGACGCAGACCGGCACAGATCACAAGACTTAATACTGCAGTGGCGTACATCAGCCTGTTTGCCCTTCTGATATCCTCTGGTTCTACCGGACGCAGACTGTCTCCGATGGTGGGCTTTTCATATAATTTTCCAAAATAATATGCATTTCCTGCCAGCTGGACTTCAAGAGCTCCTGCCATTGCCGCCTCTGTCTGGGCAGAATTGGGGCTTGCATGGTTCCTTCTGTCCCTTTTGTAGATTTTTGCAGCATTTTTCCCGTTCATTCCGGAGAAAAAGGATGCTGCTACCATCAGCCATCCGGAAATTCTTGCAGGAAGATAATTGGCAAGATCATCAAGCTTTGCCGCACATCTTCCAAAATAAAGATATTTATCATTTTTGTAGCCAAGCATGGAATCCATGGTGTTGATGCCTTTATAAAGAAACATCACAGGGGCGCCGCCTGCGGCCATGTAGATCATAGGAGCGATCACGCCGTCAGAACAGTTTTCTGCCACGGTTTCCACAGCAGCCTTTGTAACCCCTTCTTCTGTAAGGGCTTTTGTATCACGTCCCACGATCATGGAAACCGCATATCTGGCTTCCTCTATAGTTCCGTTTAAAAGCCGGTCATGTACCTTCATGCTTTCATCCTTTAAGGATTTTGTGGCAAGGAGCTGATAACACCAGAAGGTTTCCACAGCGCATCCCAAAGCCGGAACATTCCGGTACAGAACAGATAAGATCACTGCCGGAATCCCAAAGGATAAAAGGCAGACCAGAACTACTTCCAGAAAGCCTCCCAGAAGCTCTCCTTTTTGGGTTTTTGGAAATATTTTTCTGATTCCCTTTTCAAGTACGGCAATCAGGTTTCCGATCAGGCACACCGGATGGTACAGCCATCTTGGATCGCCGATCAGAAGATCAAGTAAAAACCCTGCTGTCAGGGCAATAGTATGATAAAACAAAATTTCCTCTTCCTGACACAGCGCCTGTTTATTGGCTGTGTCTCTGTTTTTTATATTCCAGACATTTTTTCAGAAACGCCTCCGGCACCTTCTGGTTTCCATAATAATAAAGATGAGGAAAACCGGCCATCAGGGTGTCTGTTCCATGAATACAGTCCCACCCTCTGGTGCTTTCCGGCTTTTCTGCGCGGAAATCCTTTCCGCAGGTTTCTGAATCAAAATAATGAAATTCATGAGCAGGGATCCTGCCAAGGTCTTTTTCTCCCAGAACCGTCTTTTGCTGGCTCAGCATAATATACCCGAACCGGGAAAGCCTTGGTGTGCGGAATACTTTTCCCGGGATCACACCTGCCATTTTGCAGAATCGTCCTTCCATATCCTCCATTTCCTCATGAAGGTACATAAAGCCTCCGCACTCTGCCATACAGGGCATTCCTCCGTTTACGGCATCCCTGATCTCAGTTTTTATACACTGATTCTGTTCCAGCATTTTTCCGTTCAGCTCAGGATACCCCCCGTACAGAAGAAGTCCGTCCAGATTTTCAGGAAGCCTCTTATCATGTATGGGCGAAAACGGCACCAGCTCCGCTCCCATTTCTTTTAACAGGTTAAAATTGTCCTCATAAAAGAAACAAAAAGCCTCATCCTCTGCCACCCCGATCCTTACAGGCTGCTCAAGAGTATATTCTGCTGTAAGAGAAACCTCTTCCATCTCCGGCGCGCTTTCTGCAAGCTTCAGGATCCCGTCTATGTCCAGAGATTTTTCCAGCACTTCCGCAAGCTTCAGAAGTCTGCTCTTCAGCTGCGGAATCTCATTGGGAAGCACCAGCCCCAGATGACGGCTTTCGATCACACAGTCCTCCACCTTCGGAACATATCCCAGCACCTTTACGGAAAGCTCCTCTTCCAGAAGCTTCTTCATCCTGGGATACAGCATGGGA
>ENA-ORUF01003889-ORUF01003889.1-human-gut-metagenome-genome-assembly--contig:-NODE-3889-length-10285-cov-29.160313_pt1 | contig 10285 bp, 7 predicted proteins | sample MGYA00242077_ERZ509203 | MGnify/ENA primary metagenome ERZ509203 (study PRJEB26280, sample SAMEA2338834) | human gut metagenome | biome: human gut; feature: human-associated habitat; material: faeces...
GTTCTCCATCACATTGGCTTGGACCACGCATGAGCTTGCCATCTATAGCTACAACGCCTTTCACCTCCAGACAGACTCGTTTTACCCAATTACGGAAGATCAACTCAAAATAATCGGGCTTTATCATACTGAAGAATCTGTTAAAAGTATCATGACTGGGGATGAACTCCAGGCCGGGTATGCGACTCTTGAAAAAAGCAATTTTCGAATTGCCAAATTCCTCAATTTCATTCCAGGATTGGGCCCCACAGATTACAGCAGCAATGGATATATAGATACTAGTTTCCATTTTATGGACTCTCTTGCGGTTCATACTAGGATCTTCTATTTGTTTACAAAGGTCAATTATACCAATTTCCATGTTAGTTTATGTTTTAATATATTTTATAAAGATAAGAAAAAACAATCGACACAAACAGACAATAACACATTAATAATCAACAATATAACAAATAAACAACAAGGAATAGTATAGTAAAAAATATAATATATTTACTCTGGAACGCTTAGTTGAATTTATAGTTTCACCAAGGTGAAGCAAGCGTATCACTTGGGTGACTACGCCTCTCCACTTAGATGCCAATGTATTGTCACCTAGGTGAAACCACAAAAGAAGACAGACAAAAGATAAGCATCCGGGATTGTGCGTGTTTTTTCCAGTCATAACAAAGTCAAAAGCCTAACGTACTTCGTTTGGCTTTTGATTTTATAACAGCTTGAAGAGAAATACACAAGAGGCCGAATGCTTACAATTCTTCCATAAACTTGACCAACGAGTGAACAATGCTTCAATCCATATACACCCACGCAGGGTGTGACTATGGTTGTCTATACACGTATTCACCTCGTCATTGTTTCAATCCACACACCCACGCAGGGTGTGACAACGTCCATAATGTATCCGGCGCAAGCTTCCCAGTTTCAATCCACACACCCACGCAGGGTGTGACCTTTTTGTACATTTGCAATGTGTTCAGAATATGTTTCAATCCACACACCCACGCAGGGTGTGACAATCCCTTGCCCCGTTTGACGAGGGTGCATAATCGTTTCAATCCACACACCCACGCAGGGTGTGACTATTGCAAAGACAACAAATGTAAGATTATAAGTGTTTCAATCCACACACCCACGCAGGGTGTGACTCTTTCGATTTCACCGTATCCCGTTCCCTCCTCATGTTTCAATCCACACACCCACGCAGGGTGTGACCTGCAGCACACTCTCGAGCATGACATCCTGGGGTTTCAATCCACACACCCACGCAGGGTGTGACTCTATATCTAATAACATATTATAAATCAGCAAATTTAATCCACTGTTATGCGAATCATCATTATTATTCAACTTCATAACAAAGAAATACCCTACAAATAATTTAATCTACTGATTATTAACACATGCGAAGATACTACTTTTTTTGTAACACACCACATTCGCATTATATTATAAGAGCCTCCTCAAGTTTATACGCCGTTTCAACACCTATTACTTCCACCCTCTTATTCTCATTTTTACTAAGAATATAAAAACGAACACTATCAAGAGACATATCAATAATATCCCTAACTCTCCCTTTTAGAAGAGAATATTGCGCTTCCGTCACTACACACTCAAAGACTGAGTTCTGCACCCTCTGTCCATAATCCAGACAAGCCTTGGCCACACATCGTAAACGGCGAGCCCCCTCTTTGCTTGTAGTATCCACATCGTAAGTCACAAGAATGTACATAATTAAAAATCATTTTATAAGAAATACCGGATAATCGTCAATATCCTGCCTGATATATCTTGCCATTAACATAGCCTGCACATAAGGCAGAAGCCCTATTTCAACTTTTTCATTAAGATAAGGATGAATTATCACTTCCCTTTTCCTTGCCTGCCATGCAGTAATAAAAGTCTTTTTCCCTTTATCTGTCATAACAACCCCATTATCACCTTGGAACAAGAAGTCTTTTACTGAAATCTGTCTTTTATTAATCAACGACAAAATAAAACGGTCGCCAAGGTAAGCACGTAACTCTTCCATCATATCTAAGGCCAACGATGTGCGCCCCGGACGGAGTGTATGGAGAAACCCGACGTATGGATCAAGGCCAACAGTTTCGAGAGCGGCCGCGACATCATTGGCTATCAACGTATATGCAAAAGACAACATGGCATTCACCGCATCCTTGGGAGGACGACGATTGCGACCATGAAATGGGAAATCAGTCTTCTGATTAAGTATCAAGATTGGCAATACCTCAAAATAGGCATTCGAAGCCATCCCCTCATAACCAATTAATTCCGTCTTATCTTGAGCCTTCAAAGCATCACGCTTGGCACGTTCCAATACTTGCACCGCCCTATTAATGTCTTCATTCTCACCATAATCACGAATATATCTCCTCAATATATTGCGATAGTTTTGAATCTTACCACCAATCATCAACCTAACCACATGCAACGACCAAGATGCATCGTCCGACAATTGGTACTGCTTTTTGCGTAACAGAACATTCCCTTTCGTAGCACCTTGAACCCTGCTGATAAATCTGCCTTGTGGAGAAAGAAATGTGAGTGATATACCATTGTCACTACACAATTTCATCACACCGGGACTTGCGCCCATATATCCGAACGTAACGATGCCCTCTATATTTATGACAGGAATACGAAACACCTCCTCCTGCTGAACAGATATAACGACATTCAGCCCATCCTTACTAAGATACGCTTCCGGTGTCGTCACATACAAAGTATTCAATAGTTTTCTCATAGATACAGATTTTTAGTAAGGTAATTATCTACCGAAGTACAATTATTTACCATTTCCGGCATGCAGATATCTTTCAGCGAGCACTTGTCACAATGTTTCCCATATTCAGCCTTCGGGATAACCGCTTTACTAAATATATCGTGCATATCCCGGGCACATTGTCTGACTATATTTCGCAGCTCCTCCGTTATATCCACATTAACCCGATGGCGAAGCTCCCCATAAAAGAAAGAGCCGTATGGTATATGGATAGCATACATTTCTTCTATGCACATGATTTGTGCTGCCAACTGCACTTCATCCACCTCGTTTCTTTTCGGTTTGCCATGCTTATACTCCACAGCAACCGGTTGCCATCGCCCCGGATAGTTGGGATGCAAAATCGTATTTTCAAAAGATGAGGAAGGAAGTAACTCTATGGCATCAGAGATTCCATAGAGTCCAAGTTCACGCGAAGCGATATTCACCGCACGCAATGTTATCTGGTCACCACACTTTTGTCTATAAAACGGATCATCTACATGCTTGTGCAGAATCTGTCCTTCGATGGTGAGACGATTATCATCCCATTGCTGCTCAATGTGTATCAAAGCCCATTGCCGGGGACAGAACCTAAAGTGCTGAATCCCCGACAACATGAGCATATCGTCTTCATTGTACATACGATGGAATTATATCAGTTCCTCAATAGTTACATTTGATGGAGCATTCTCCTTATCTATAGTAACTGAATAGTCGATGAATGAGCGTGGTGCTCCATCGCAGACTTTCTCCACTTTTACCAATTCAAACAACTTGTTGGCGGGAGCATTACCCAATATGGAGTCATGCTTGAAGACTATCAGTTTTTGAGCACTCATCAATCCACGTGCCGCCGAACGATCCACATCGAACATGTTCTTTAAAGCTTCCCAAAATAGTTCAAGGTCTTCTTCAGAAAATCCTGTCTGTTGTGCCAAGTTAGCGGAGATGAAGCCGTGACAGACATAGAGGCCATAAGGAATGGTCGCTTTACGTCCCTGTATTCCCACTTGTGATTCATAGGTCTTTTCTTCATCACGAGCTACACATACGGTTAATGCATGCTCTGCTGAAACAATCATATCTTGCGAACGGGCAAAAGTCATTTGAATCGGCCCCCTCACTTGTCCTGCGTTAGGTCCGGTTGAGAGTACTGCTCCAAAAGTCCTAACGTCAAAGAAGCGTCTGCACATAGCAATTTTACCAGCTGAACTCTTATCGGCAGGAGCTTTTTCTTTGATTTTTAGTTCTATTCCTAAATCTTCTTTGTACATTTTGCGGATTTCTTCATTAATAAAGACCTCTTCTCCAGAAATTTCTTTGGATTTGACAAGAATATCGTTACCTGCTTTTCCTGCTTGGGCTATTTGTACATAATTACGTACCTTGCGTTTCAAACAAACATCTGTAACAAGGCCTATACCAGTTTCAGCATCTATCCGAGGAAGATTACCTGCATCCGGGTCACCATTTGGATTACCATCTTGTACATCAAAAATGTAAACGAAATCAATTCTATTCTTTAATTCTGACATAATTGTATATTTTTAAAAATTATTCTTCAGTTTCTTGATTCTCTCTGTGAGCTTTCTGATGATAATAGCCGAGGAAGAATCGTCCTTGATCTTCCAAACTCAATGTATTAGGAAAATTTTGAATTAAAACTATTATCTCTTTCTTTTGATTATCAAAGAAATTAGCAAGGCCTTTCTTCTCTTTAGCCAATTTAGCATAATGACTGTTTGATAATTTGAGAACTGTTGAAAATACTGTAGATGGCGTAGATGAAGCCGCGTTCATGTAACTTGAACGAATGGAATCTTGTTTATTTGCTGCATATTGTAGGTTTTCCAACACGGCAAACAGCCTTCCACAAAGATACCCTTGATTTTGATTTTCTTTGTCTAACATAATATCTAATTTTTTATGGTTGTTATTTTCGTTTAGTCTGTTGAGATATGCCTTGATGATAGCAGCACGCACTATATTGACGGATTGTTCTGCACGTATGCGACGAATACATGCTTGAAAGAGAGAAGCCGGATACGGCAACCCTTGAAATATGCTTCTCACCACAGCATCAGGAAGGTTGGGAGTCGCATCACTTGACTTTCCTCCAAGAGTAACATTTCCAAGAATGGAATGCATTCCCACGTACGGCTTCTTATCTTTGCGAGTGTCAACCATCTCCATATCCGTAAAATGTTTACTTATCAAACCTGCAAATTCACGCAAAGGCATCTCATTCCAATATACTACCGCAATTCTTGCCGAATTAGGAGCCAAACCCAAAATGAAGAATTTGTCATCATCGTTTGCCGATAATTTTCCGTTATAGATAGACTGGAAAGTATCATATACTAACTTTATGCGCCTGTTTGAGTCGTCATTTTCTTCTTCAATCCGCCCCAACAAAGAAAATAGACTATTTTCGGACTCTTTTGAAGCCTCGCTATTGGAGGAAGCCCAGAAAAGATAAGTACGTGAGCCCACCATAAACTTATTGTGAGAATCCGAACGCAGCAAATGATTCAATGCGGTTGTATATGCAAATTCAGCTTCTTCTGATATTGGAGCATTGTATCCTTTAGATTTCCCATACGAATCATACCCGGAATTAACTTGAAATGCAACTAGTTTAGCTGTTTCTTGGCTTCCAAGTATCTTTGTAGCAGTTGTAATCTCTACAACTTTTGAATATCTCCCTGTTATCAAACAAAGATTTCCTGCCACGCCATGATTCTCGTCAAACAAATTTATCAATTCCCTTTTCGAAGCCACTATTTTCGTATCCCCTTCTATAAGGAAAGAAAAGGTAGAATATTTCTTATTAAGATTTTTGGCTATATCATCCCATAAAGAATCTTTCTGCATAGCCCCAACTATAAAAGAATGGTCTTGCTGATAAAATGCATAAACAGCTTTTATGTCCTCATTATCCGGAAAAGCATCATATATATCTTTTACTTTCGCCTTAAATACTTCAAAGTACTTACGTATCTTTTCCATATCCCCCTTATCGGAATAACCAAATACATATTTACAATTGTCATACAAATAGTTTGCAACAGGGGCACTTGACCGGCTAACACTTTTCTTAACAAGAAACCGCTGTGCCGACTTCTTATCTATGCGCCTGTCTTCAAAGCGCAGAAATTTTCCACATCTATCAATAACAATAATAAATCCAATCTCTTTGTATTCTAAACCAAAAGGGGCCACATCATCTCCACTTCGATGATAGTAATCATATAATGCTTTCAGTATCATCTCAACACCTCATCACTATCTTTATCCGGTACAACAATCACTCCCTTTTTCATTTGGGCTCTATAAAACATAGCATTCGGTTTTTGTGGATTTTCCTCAAAGTCCATATCATAAAGCATAATGCCGAAATCCCTGTCTTCGGCTAAGGGATAATCAAGATTATCAGTACTTTCAATATACTTCCAGTTTGCAGAAAACTCACGACATCCGAGATAGGGCTGCGTAAAACATTGCCCTTGTGATGCCCTGCGTTCGAACATCTGATAATACTTCATAGGATTCTCGTCGGCACTTGGCTGATGCTTGGCAAAAGCCTCTTTCGGACGGTCTTTTACCGGAATAAATACTAACTTAGCATAAATTCGGTAACGCACATCCAACAGAAGCAACGTGTTCTTCTGCTGACGTTTATCTTCAATAATGATAGGTGATTTACTGGCAACTGCCCCCACCTCATTCCGTCTAATGGTAGCCCATTTAATAGGTCTGAGTACCTCAATCTTTGTTACCTGCCAACGCATGGCATAGCGTTTAAACAGTATCGCTTCAAAGATGGCGCGTGCCGCCGATGGCGTTATGACATCGTAACTCACACGCTCTACTTTCAATTCCGGACGAGTGAAACAAGCCCAATCGCCCCACACCTCCAGACAATATTCTTTATCTGTATATTCCATATCATTCATCGTTTTCCTTGTTTTCCAATAAATCTTCCGGCTTCTGACCTTCAAAAAACCTTTTTGCCGACAAGGGAGTTACCACTTCACGACCGGTTTTTTGCTCCAACTGTTCGCGTGCCACACGAGCCACATCACCACCGTCAGCCGCACACTGCATATTTTCACCCAATGTCTGAGGATTTTTAGCTTTAGTAATACTTGTCGTAGAGAGTTCGGCCAGCATATTAAGAACCAATTCTTCATTGGTCATATTGTCCCGGAGATTTTCTTTCTTCAAGCCCTTGAACTGTTTGTACTCCTTTGCCGACTTTCCGGTCCATTGCTGATAGATAATGTCTGTAAGAGTAGCATATTGAACACCTTCCTCTACATTATGTAGTTTCCATTGATCTGTAAGATCTTTACGGATTTCAATGCTCTTCAAGCGTTGGTTTATCCAGTTGTCAGAGTAACCAAGTCGCTTGTAGTCCATCATAGCTTGCTCAATACTCAACTCAGGGTCTTGCATCTGATCAAGACGTTCGGATGCTACATGTGCCATCCATTGCTTGAACGGTTCTGCCTTGGGAGATGGGATAGACTGAATGATACGTAGTAGTTGTTCTGTATCAGCCACATCTGTAAGTCGCATCTTACCGTCTGTGGCTTTCATTTTCAAACCGTGACAATTTGTCACGGTTTCATTTCCCTCTTCTTTAAGTCTTTGCTTTAACTTACGCCAATAAGCAGTTGCATCAACACTGTCTGTTAAAACTGACACCACATCAACTATCGAAAAATACCATTTTTCCTTTTCATCATCCCACACGGTGCGGACTTTACGTTCTTCAAACAATTTCAATGTTTCTTTCTTTGTCATATCCGTTTCTTTATATCATTAATACTTCCTCCAGCCAATGGTTATCAAGGCTGAGACCTGTGGCTTTATTATACTGAGACCTGTCTGCCAATACATATATTCCTTCCAATATTTCTTCGACAAGCCCATAGCCTTTCAGTTGCTTAAAATCATAGGAACGGATGCCTACAGTAAATTTCGCCAATTGCTTCACCAACGAGTAGGTACACCCCGATTCTTTCAACTGCTCTATAAGTTCCATGCTGTTTTCCCAATTTATGATAACATTTATACTCGTATCATCAATCAGGTGAAATTCTTTTGATGCAGTTTCAAAACATAACTCAGTAGGTTTGTAGAGCCAGTGCTTTATATCCTTTTCATCAAATGTTTGTTTTCTGCTATACAATTGACAAAAATAGGCTTTCATGGTAGAAGGAGCAAACCAATCACTATCTTCCGGCAAATTCAACCGAGCATTGTTGGAGTCAGCCATTGAACCGAAGAGCTTTCGCTTCTCTGCCGCCAGACTGAACACAAATGTATGTCCCATGGCACTTCGTCCTTCCCGATTGCACCGTCCCGCTGCTTGCAATACAGAATCGAGTCCTGCTTCTTGACGGAACACAACCGGAAAGTCTATATCCACACCGGCCTCCACAAGCTGGGTTGCAATGACCCTGACAATCGGCTGCGACTCATCCTTCAATAAAGTTTTTATTTTACCAATAGTTTCGTGTAAGTGGGCAGGGCACATCATTCTAGACAAATGCAATTTCACTCCGTCATTGGGCAAACGGTCATACAGCTCTTTGGCATCTTTACGAGTGTTCACTATGCACAACACCTTATTATATTCAGACACCTTTGCAGCTATCTCATCGTATGTTTTTCCTGTATCATCGATTGACAACTTCACACGGCGAAGCTGGTCATGCAAAGCAAATTCTTCCGGAATAATTTCCTTGATATGTTCTATTCCCTTAAAATCAGCTTTAGGATTTGTTCCTTCTATCAGACCACTCAGTACCGGCTGGCTTGCCGTGGTAAACAATACCGAAACCCCGAACATTTCCTGATACGCTTTCAGCGCATCGACTATCGGCCGCAAGAAGCCGGTTGGCAACATCTGAACCTCATCCAAAACAAGAATTGAATTTGCCATGTTGTGCAGTTTGCGGCAATCAGATGTTTTATTGCTAAACATAGATTCAAAAAGCTGTACATTGGTAGTGACAATAATGGGATAGTCCCAATTCTCTGTAGCCAATTTTGCTTTTTCCCTATTTTCCTCGTCCTTAATATCATCGGGGTCGAAATTACTATGATGCTCCAATACATTTTCTTCACCAAAGATTTCCTTCAAAAGCCCTGCCGTTTGCACAATGATACTGGTATATGGGATGGCGATGATGATACGATTCATTGAATGGCTTACAGCATGCTTCATGGCCCATAACAAAGAAGAAAGTGTTTTACCGCCTCCCGTCGGAACTGTAAGACTATAAAATCCTTTTTCGCTTGAAGAAGTTCTACTGCATTGTTCTTTCACTTGCTGGCGGATGCGGTTCACTTTCGTATCGGCTGCATTCGATTGCAGTTTTTGCATATATGCCTCCAGCTGTGGAAGCAAATCGGCAAGCGTAGCCGAATTTCCCCGCTTCCGCCATGACTCTACATCCATAAACCGTTCTGTATCGAGCCGGTCGGCATCTACAAGACAGGAAAAAAGCATACGGGAAAGGTGATGAAAGTGTTTCCATTCAACCTTTGATTTAGAAAAAGGTGAATCAATAAATTCTTGGAATAATAAAGGTTTGTTTATGCTAATGTCACCCTCGTTTATTTCTTTGGACAATAGCCTCTCTTTCAATATGTTTTCCACATCCCCGAAATCATGTAACCCTGTGTGATGAGAAATAATTTGGTTTACAAGAAGATGGGAAACATCCTTTCCCATAAGTTCTTTTGCCAATATTCCACCCACAAAAGCATGGGTATGATCATCATAGCGCTTCTTGTCACTCGTAGGCAAACCATTCATCTTGCGTATGTATTGCTGGAATGCCGCCCGTTCCTTTCCTTTGTCATGAAGTAGGCCGAGCGCACGCCCCCAAGAAGGAAGTCCGAACTGCCCGGCGAAGGATGCCGCCATATCAGCAACCCCCTTTTGATGTTCATCATTGGTTTGTATCATCCATTGACCATTATCCCTATTTTGATACAAATGGGATATCAACTGATTTTCCTCTATCATCTGATTAAATTTATAAGGCTAGCATTCCACAAATATAGTGAATAATATCAGACTCTCGCAAAAGAAAATCATATTTCAAGTCAGCTCCATCAGTTTTCATCCTTAAAACAAGAAATACAACCAACAACGACAAGAACAGGCATTCCGCTTTGTCGCCTCTACGCGGAAAAAAGAGAACAAACCATTTCGGGGGGATACAAAAATTTCCGTCACTACATCTCTTTTAGAATCAGTAAGATGTAGTGACGGAAGAAAAAACAATCTGATTATCCACATAGGTAATCCAGCATTTATATTTCAAAACAAATAACGTATAAAGCAAACGTTATCGGGCATTCCCATGTGATGCAATCATCCATCAATGATGCTTTTATGATATGATTGCAGATAATTAGTAAACATCAAGCTTTCACCACCGCCAGCAACTCATCCGGTGTAACCAGTGACTGCTCGCC
>ENA-ORUF01003895-ORUF01003895.1-human-gut-metagenome-genome-assembly--contig:-NODE-3895-length-10275-cov-2.252740_pt1 | contig 10275 bp, 7 predicted proteins | sample MGYA00242077_ERZ509203 | MGnify/ENA primary metagenome ERZ509203 (study PRJEB26280, sample SAMEA2338834) | human gut metagenome | biome: human gut; feature: human-associated habitat; material: faeces...
TTCCTGTTCTGAGGCGTTTGGAACGGTTCCAGGTGAGGTGAGTGTGTATATAATGTGCCATGACCAGGTAGCCGAGGAAGCCGGAGAAATAGAACAGCATGTGGAATTCGTTCCAGAAACATTGTCCCCAAACTTCTCCCCACCAGCGGTTGAGATACGGCATGCAGGTCGATAACAGAAACAGGCCGATGAAGAAACGTTCTTCTTTGGCTGTAGCTTTTTTTAGCCAGGGGGATATGACGGGAATGAATAAATAAAGGCTGATCAGGGGGTACATGAACCACAGGTGTCCGGCCTGTGTCGGGAAGTTGAGTAGTATTCGCGATAAATCCTTTACCGATGTTTCTGCGTCTATTTGTCCCCACAGCAGGGGCAGGGTACTGTATAACACCATGAACAGCAGAAACGGGGGCAGGATACGGATGGAACGCTGGCGGTAGAATTGCCAGGAGGTCAACCCTTCTTTCATCGGTGTAAGAAGAAAGGCAGAGACGATGATGAATAACGGAACAGCCATGCGTGAGAAACCATCGTAAACGGACACCCACAGCCGATCGGACTCATTGGCCAGAAAAGATTGTGGGCCTGCCATGTCGGTGGAACCGGCGGCGCCATAGAAATTTTCACTGGCATGAACGACTATAACCAAAAAGCATGCGAATACGCGCACGTAATCCAAAAAAACTATACGCTTCATTTTTTTATATTATTGTTCGTGTGTAATCTAAAACAATTATAAAAAATCCTGCGGGAGTGGACCTGCAGGATTTTTGTATCTGGATAACGATGATCCGATTATTTGGTCAGTGCCTGTGCAACAGAAACGGCAACAGCTACAGTCGCTCCTACCATCGGGTTGTTACCCATACCGATTAATCCCATCATTTCTACGTGGGCAGGTACGGAAGATGAACCGGCGAACTGTGCGTCCGAGTGCATCCGTCCGAGTGTATCGGTCATGCCGTAGGAAGCAGGGCCTGCAGCCATATTGTCGGGATGCAGGGTACGGCCCGTACCTCCGCCTGATGCTACTGAAAAATAGGGTTTACCGGCCAGTACACGTTCTTTTTTGTAAGTTCCGGCAACGGGGTGTTGGAAACGGGTAGGGTTCGTAGAGTTACCGGTGATGGAAACATCTACGTCTTCTTTCCACATGATAGCGACGCCTTCGCGTACATCGTCGGCTCCGTAGCAGTTTACTTTTGCCCGGGGGCCGTCGGAGTAAGCTTTGGTTTTAACAACTTTCAGTTCGCCGGTATAGTAATCAAATTCGGTTTGTACGTAAGTAAAACCGTTGATCCGGGAGATGATCATAGCAGCATCTTTTCCCAGGCCGTTCAGGATCACCCGCAACGGATTTTTCCGAACTTTGTTGGCCATTTCAGCGATTTTGATAGCACCTTCAGCAGCCGCGAAGGATTCGTGGCCTGCCAGAAAAGCGAAGCACTGTGTTTCTTCGCGTAGCAGACGGGCTGCGAGGTTACCGTGGCCCAGGCCTACTTTGCGGTCGTCGGCTACCGATCCGGGAATACAGAAAGCCTGCAGGCCTTCGCCGATAGCTTCGGCAGCATCGGCCGCATGGATACAATTTTTCTTGATTGCAATAGCAGCCCCGACTACGTAGGCCCATTTTGCATTTTCGAAACAGATATTCTGAGTCTGTTCACATTCCAGATAAGGATCGATTCCTTTTGCGTCGCAAATTGCTTCGGCTTCTTCGATAGAAGCGATGCCATAGGAGTTCAATACTTTGTTGATCTGAGCGATCCGACGATCCTGACTTTCAAATTTTACTTCTCTTTTTGCCATAGTGTGTTCCTCCTGTTTTATTCGTGACGTGGGTCAATATATTTAGCTGCATTGGCGAAACGTCCGTAGTTTGAAGTGGCTTTCTTCAATGCTTCGTTAGCGTCGGTGCCTTTTTTGATCAGGTCCATCATAACACCGAGGCGTACGAATTCGTATCCGCATACTTCGTCGTCTTCGTCGAGAGCCAAACGGGTTACATATCCTTCAGCCAGTTCCAGGTAACGAACGCCTTTTGCTTTGGTAGAGAACATGGTTCCCACCTGGCTGCGCAGACCTTTACCCAAATCTTCGAGGCCTGCACCGATCACCAGTCCGCCTTCAGAGAAAGCACTCTGTGAACGTCCATATACGATTTGCAGGAATAATTCACGCATAGCTGTGTTGATCGCATCGCAAACCAGGTCGGTATTCAATGCTTCGAGAATCGTTTTGCCCGGCAGGATTTCTGCAGCCATAGCTGCCGAGTGGGTCATTCCTGAACAACCGATAGTTTCCACCAAGGCTTCTTCGATTACCCCTTCTTTGATATTCAGGGTCAGTTTACAAGTCCCCTGCTGAGGAGCACACCAACCGATACCGTGGGTTAAACCTGAGATGTCTTTGATTTCTTTTGCTTTCACCCATTTGCCTTCTTCAGGAATTGGGGCCGGTCCATGGTTCGGACCTTTTTTGACAACACACATGTGTTGTACTTCCTGTGAATATACCATTTTTATCGCTTTTATAGATTAATATATTGCTAATCACCACTCGTTTAGCGCATAAACCGGACAAAGATAACCTTTTGCGGCAAATAAAAAAATAGATCAAAGGACATATAATTGTGCAGACGTTTGCAAAGAAAAGTGTCGAAATTGTATTTTTTTTAATTGAAATCCTGCGCTCGTTCCATAAATCGACACTTTTGGTCGATAATCTGTAAAATCCGGTAATAGTGGCTTCTTCAATTGAATGGTAAAACGGGTTAAAACGGAAAAATGGTATAAGAATCTGTAATTTAGATACGAAGACTTTTTTGCAACGCAGTATTTTTGTATGTAGAATTTTTATTGAATAATGCAGTGGTAAGCGCTGGAGTTGTTGTTACGAGCGATGTAGCTGTGAATACGGTTGTCGGCGGTGTACCGGTAAAATTTATCAGGATTACTATGGCTTCGGACGGTATCGTGCGCTTGTCGAAAATTGAAGTTTGAGCAAGCCATCTATTTTGATTCGAATTATAACGATGCGTATCTGAAATATGCTGCCGAAGTCGGTGAAATATCCTTGCGTCGTGAACTCGGTGTATTGACTATGTATGCTGTCCGTGAAAAGGAAAATCCTTGTCGGATAACTATTCTTGAAACATAACTTTATCCAATAAATACCATTATGAACAAGATCTATTTATTTTTAGTATTCAGTATTTTAACAACAATCGGTATGGCACAGGAAAAAATCAAACAAACAGCGGGGCGTGACCAGTTGGGAACATTCGCTCCCAAATTCGCAGAACTCAATGACGACGTTCTTTTCGGCGAAGTCTGGAGTCGTACGGACAGACTCGGCTTGCGTGACCGTAGTTTGGTAACAATCACTTCACTCATCAGTCAGGGGATAACGGACAGTTCGCTGACATTCCATTTGCAATCGGCCCGGAACAACGGCATTACCCGAACAGAGATTGCAGAGATTATCACGCACATCGGTTTTTATGCGGGTTGGCCGAAAGCTTGGGCTGCGTTCCGGCTTGCCAAGGAAGTGTGGGCCGAAGATACGAACGGTGAGGATGCGAAAGCTGCTTTCCAACGTGAGATGATCTTTCCCATCGGAGAACCGAATGCGGCCTATGCCCGGTATTTCACCGGCAATAGTTATCTTGCACCTATATCGCGTGAACAGGTTTATATTTCCAATGTCACGTTCGAGCCGGGTTGCCGGAACAATTGGCATATCCACCGCGCGAAAAAGGGAGGCGGACAGATGCTTATCGGTGTTGCCGGACGAGGTTGGTATCAGGAAGAGGGTAAACCGGCCGTAGAAATTTTACCCGGCACAGTGATCCATATTCCCGCTAACGTGAAACATTGGCATGGGGCAGCAGCCGACAGTTGGTTCGCTCACCTGGCGTTCGAGATTCCGGGAGAAGGCTCTTCTAACGAGTGGCTCGAACCTGTAAACGATGAAGCATATAATAAAATTCAAAAATAAAAACCGGCTTTCTATGTATAAATTTATATTCGTATTATTGGTGGTCGTTGGAATGGCGACTGCCTCGAATGCCCAAGAAAAACAAAATATGAAACAATCGGATAACAAGCCGCTTGTTGCCTATTTCTCGGTGACAGGAACTACGGCACGTGCAGCTGAGAAATTAGCCCGGGTTACGGGTGGAGAACTTTATGCGATAACCCCTGTCGAATCGTATACAAATGCCGATCTCGACTGGAATGACAAAAGGTCGCGTAGTTCGGTAGAGATGAACGATCCGAAGTCGCGTCCGGCCATTCAGGAAGCGAAAAAGAATATTGCCGATTATGATGTGATTTTTATCGGCTATCCGATCTGGTGGAATCTTGCTCCACGTATTATCGATACGTTCATTGAAACTCATCACCTGGCAGGTAAGACTCTTATTCCTTTCGCTACATCGGGTGGAAGCGGCATTACCAACAGTGTCGGCGCATTGAAAAAGGCTTATCCCGACCTGAACTGGAAAGAGGGAAAGCTATTGAACCGAATGGACGAGAACGGTATCCGTGAATGGATCGGTAAAACGTCGAAGGATTAGCGTAGCCCGGAAGGGACGCTGATCTTTTTCTGGCTTTGCCGGAAAGACCTGGCATTTTGTACTTGTTCGTGTTCGGTGACCCGGTCGCTTCTGTCGGTCAGTTGGCTTTTTCTTTCACTGACCGGCGGAACTCCTCACTTCGCAAAAAAACTTTACGTTACATTTCCGTCAGACACCAGGGCGTTCAGAAAAAAGTAAGATACCACTCGCCAGAGCTCCAATGGTCACCGAACACAAATACCTTCGACTGATGCTAGCACTTCATGGGAAACGAACGGCGACCTTAAAAATATGAACTCCTACAAAACAGATATTTTCTGAACCCCTCATATTAAGATTTTGCTTGTAAATCAGTGTTTTATAAAAATCCGGTTAGGTAACTCAGGTATTCCTGCTCCGATAGGGGCCTGTCCTTTCATTCAATAAAACTTTCCTTCTCCTTCCTTTGACTTGTAGTGCTGACGGCACAAAACCCGGAATCGGAATAGAAAGAAAAAATAAATCCTGGAATTTTTTAGTTACGACAGTTACAGAAATCAGATCTAACCGCTATAATAGTTGTAACAAAAAAAATAGACGATTATTTGGGTTAAATAAAATACAAAATGTGAGACAAATGTATGAAAAATTTATACAAACTAAACATCTAGCCGTCAATTTTATACAAAAATTTGCGCATAAATACGATTTGACAAGTTATTACGCTAATATAATCGTTCGTTTAATCTTGCAAAATCACAGACCATGAAGAAATTACTGTTTTTTATCATCTTGTGTTCTCTCTTTTCTTGTTCGACAGAGACACAGGAAGAGCAATCGGTCGTTACCGGAAAAAATTTTGCCTTATCCCTGTATAGCACAGATTCTATTTATCAATCGGGAATCGATTCCTTGTTCTTATTCTATTTCCCCGAGAGTTCGACTCCGGCCAAACCGATCTATTTTCAACAAGAGTTGGCTTGGGGAGATCCGATTGTCCTCCAGGATTTGGAACCGGAACCTCATACCTTTATCACGGTAGCCTGTTCGGGTTCTCTTGAAGAATTAAAAGATCTTCACATGGAGCTTCATCGGAACTATATCAGAATCAACAGACACGACAATGTCTCTGAAAACCTGTTTGGAGGAGTATTGAAAGCAGATCCTGTCTCTGGAGAAAAGAAATTTGAGCTTCAAAGGTTAGTTGGTGGAGTAAAAATCAATATCACCAATTTTGACTCTTTAAATATACAAGGTTATCCTAGTTGCCATATTACAAATTCCCCTGCATGTATCTGTCTGGGAGATTATGAAGATGAACCTGTATACTATGACGAATATATACGGACAGACAATTCCTGGTACTATGTTTTTCCAACCTATGGAGTGGTAAAAGGAATGATTGAAATCGATTACCTCGATGAAAATGGAATTAACAAAATCAGAATGTTTGAGTTTACCGGTAAGCATGCAATCGAAGCCAACAAAAAACTCGAATTGAATTTCATGCTCCGGAAAAAAGCCATAACGAAAAGTGGAGCCGAAGATTGGCAGTTGACTCTCGAAGAAGAAGTAAGCGTTTTATAACCCAAAAAGAATCAAGATATGAAAAAAATAACCTATAGCATCGTTCTGCTTTGGAGTGTTCTTTTTTGTTCCTGTCAAAAGGAAGATACGCTCACGACAGTCCCTGACGGAGGAGTACAACTGAATTTCAGCGGAGCTCAGGCCAACCTCAGCGCAGAGGAATTAAGCAATATCGTCGAAACCTTTCACGTGCTTATCTACGACGAAACAGGAAATTTCGTCAGACATAGCGAATACGAAAATCTGAAAAGTGTCTCTCCGGTCAAACTTCCTATCGGACAGTATACTTTCGCTTATCTTTCCAACATCAAATCGGATTTAATCAGCGGTATTCAGGAAGATAAGAAATTAGAAGATATCACCCTCTCTCTGGAGGAATCGGAAGGCAATGTTTTAAGTGCCGGAAGTATTTTCAAAGGTATCGATACCCTCACTGTTGGGAAAGACAACAAGAGTAATGCCGCCCTGCAACGCCTTGTGGGACGCATGGATATCGAACTCAAAGGGATCGGTAACGATGTGACTGTGAAATCGGTCGCTTTAACCGGATCACCTGAAAAGATTCGTTTCAGCGGAGAAGCCGAAGGAGAAAGCATCAAACTGAATATCCCGATGGCTAAAAAGCAGGACGGTGTATATACCGGTCAGGCCATCACTTTCCCCACCACAGATTCTGTCGCTTCACTCGAATTTGTACTGGAAAGCAACGAAGGCGTTAAAACATTTGACATTCCTTTGAAGAATAAAGTTGAAGCCAATAAAATCCATACCATTCATGCCATTTCTAACCTGACCGGAGGAATTTGGAACATCACCTTCGACATGGAAACCACTCCATGGGGTGCGACTGTTTCAGAAGATGTGACCGCCAATGAAATGCTTTTATTGGATACCGTACATCTCCACCTTACTTTTGCTGACCAAATGAACGTAGGTAGTATCCGGAATATCCACCTGTCGATTAAAAATAAAAAGACCGACCAGACAGTTTATTTCCATAGTCCCCGATGTTCATCGGATAAGGATACCCTGTTAATTACACAGTCTTTCTTTGGCCGGGAAAAATTAAGCGATGGGGAATATACCATAACCGATTTCGTTTGTCTGGACAGCCTGGGTACGACACTTTATGATATCAGAATGTGTAACCCGCAAACCCTGGTAATCGATGAAAACGGAACAGCCTGTCTTCATTTACCGGCGCTACCTACAGTATCGGAAACCGACCGTCAGGCTATGTTCGATTTACGGGATGCTTTACCTGCCGACAATGATTACGCTTTACAATGGAAACGGGCAGGCCAAAAGATCAGTTTATGGGAAGGGGTTACCCTGAACGAGGAAGGACGGGTTGTCGGAATCGGATACGACGAACTCAAGTACTTAGGTAACTACGCAACCAAAGCGATTGCCGGGACAATGAGCGACACAACTACTCCTGATGAAGAACTGGGTGTTTCATGGAGTCTGCCGGAATCTTTTAAACAATTGACAGCATTAAAGATTTTCAATTTCGATGATAATCCGCTGACAGAAATTCCGGTATTCCTGAAAGATATGACTACGCTGGAACAATTATCCATCAGCTGTACAGCTGAAAATACACTTCCGGTATTTCCGGCAAATTTACGTTATCTGGTTGTCTATTCGAATACGACAGTGTTCCCGGCCCATATCGCCGATCTCACCCAACTGGAATATATCGGTCTCGCTGGATTTAATAAAAAGGGCATCACCATAGAAACCGATTTCACGAAATTGAGCAATCTCAGAGTACTGGAACTCGAAGCCGAGATGAATATAAATAACAATACTTTCCCGGCCAGTTTATGGAACTGTTCACAATTGAACGAGCTGACGCTCATAGGATTCAATAATCTTCAGCTTCCATCCTCCCTGCATCTGAGCTCACTCAAAGAGTTGAGAATCTGTAATACCGATCTGCAACCCTCACAAATCGAACCGATCAAGAGTTTATCCCTTACTACACTGAGTATATCTTCACCGACATTCAGTAAAAACGGGTTCCCGGATTGGATCGGTACAATGACCACGATCACCGATTTAAGTCTGGAAAATTGCGGGCTCACCACTGTTCCAGCTTCTCTGGACGGACTTATTAATCTGACTAGTCTGAATTTATGGGGGAATCCTGATTTAAACGGTAAACTTCCCGAAAAACTATTGGAAAAATACAACAACAACAGTTTACGGGTCGATATCGAATCAGATTCCGATTTTGTTCCGGACGGTATCCTTCTTAAAATCACTCCCGGATATATCTCTACATTCTCTGCTGCAGGGGATACTTGCCGGCTGACCGTCGAGAGTAATACCGATTGGGTTGTTGAAATTAGCGAAGGCGATAGTGAATACATCCATTTCTCCCGAACCACGGGAAATGGGAATGCTACTGTTATCCTTACCGTTGACGCAAATCAGGGAATTGAAGAATACAACAACAGCCGTTATTTCAATTTCTCCTTCATAGCCGGATCTCATCGCCGCGATTTCTATGTTTACCAACCTTACGAACAAGTAATTTTGAAACCGGTTTGGTGGAATCAACTCGGAGAACGTTACCTGGGTGAATACTCTGCCATAAAATACCGTTTGATCGTTGAACTTACCGGTCAAACCGAATTCGCAACGACAGAAGAGATGACCGAAGCGGCTAAAACATTGAAAAATTATCTGGCAGAAAATCCGGTATACGATGAGAACGGACAATTGATAACGGTTCCTTATGCCGGTTAAACGGATAAATGTTAACATTAAACTGAATCAAAGTGAAAAAGATATTTTATTTATTTCTGATTTTATCACTGGCATTCGGATTGCAGAGTTGCGGCGGATCGGGCGGTAACGCAGACGATCCGGAACCCGGACCTGAACCCGGAGCACCCAAAGCCAAAGTGTCCTTTGCGCTGAAAAGTGATATAAACGGTGTTCAGGACAATGACCTGAAAACTGCATTAACCCATTTGCGCCTTTATTTGTACGACAAAGACCAGAAATTGGTATCCGTAAATAAATACACTTCCGCAGATGCTCTCAAAGCCATCGAATTGGAAAAAGGAAATTATACCGTTGTGTTGATCGGGAATGTTCCGGAAGACGGGAATATTTCCTCCGAAACAATCGGTACGCCACTTTCCGGCATGTCTGTACAATTGACAAAAGCAGAAGGAGCCACCCATTACACTCCTTTGGGAGATGTGATGTTCGCTAAAAGTACTCTGACGGTCGACGACAAAGACCTGACGGTCGGCTTAAGCGTAAAACGGACTCTATCTGCCACGAAAGTGCAGCTAACCGATTATTCCGGTCAGATTTCCGATGCCGGGGTCCTCGTACCCGGAGTCGGTACGATGTTCGGATTCGGTGACGATAAATGGACCGAACCAGGCACTGTCTTCGTTACGATGAAAGCCGGAGCCATCACCAAAGCGGCCGAAACCGGAAAGCAATACAGTATTTTCCTGAATGTCACCATCGTGAATACAACAGGAGAAATTGAAAAGAAAATTCAATGCAATATTATTGCCCGGGACGAAACCGGACAGGTATTGGCTGCCCAATTGCTGGAAGTGCCTGCTACGACCCAGCCCAACACCGAGGTGTCACTCAACCTATCCGTCGAATCGGATCCTGCAGAAACCGGAAAAATCAATATTTCTGTCAGTGAAGTGGAGGTGAAGAACGAAGAAGGCAAGAAAGAAAACGTCACGCCGGACGATATCACAAAGCAGGAAACCGATATCGATCCCGACCTGACTCCCGAAGACTGGACGACAGGAAATGAAGAGGATATTGAAATCGGTACCAAAGAAGATTTCATCACTCCCGGCGGACAAGCGAACGATTGGCAACAAGGAGAAGATGAACAGGTCACTTTCGACAGTACTAACCTTCAACTCCGATAACAAAATACACCGGCAGTTCAAAAATCTTTTTTGAACTGCCGGTAACTTTTTAAATCCGGTTAACGAATTCTTTCAATCCTCTCTCTATTTTTTCTTCCCTTTTTTAGGCATGATTTCCTGATTTGTTTCCTCTGCCATATAACTGGCTTCATGTTTTTTCTTCATGCCTTTCGGTTTTTTGTTTCCAGCTGCTCCCATGGCTCT
>ENA-ORUF01003898-ORUF01003898.1-human-gut-metagenome-genome-assembly--contig:-NODE-3898-length-10269-cov-2.104171_pt1 | contig 10269 bp, 10 predicted proteins | sample MGYA00242077_ERZ509203 | MGnify/ENA primary metagenome ERZ509203 (study PRJEB26280, sample SAMEA2338834) | human gut metagenome | biome: human gut; feature: human-associated habitat; material: faeces...
TGATGAAAATCCCGTAGATGCATTAAAAAGGGAATTATTGACGCTTTCTGTGGAAGACTATATGAAGACTGTTAAAGATACTAGATTCCCTAAAAGAAGTGAAATGCGCGAATTCGGAAAGGTCTATAACGGAACAGAAGATGTATATATTAAAATAAGAGTAGAATTGTTGGGGCTGTATGGAAATACAACAACGTTTGTAATGTCATTTCATTTTGCAGAAAAAGCGTTTACTCCCGAGATGTTCCCATATAAGAAGAAATAGGAGGTGTTTTCATGGACATGAAAATCATTAGAAGTGAAAAGAGATTATGCTCATGCTGTATGGAAGAACATGAAGTGAAAACCGTTCTTATTATGGATCAGGAAACTTTTAAGAACAGCAAAGTTGAGTATGAGGCATCCTATCTGCTCTGCGATTTAGCAGAGGAACTTTATATGGATGAGCAACAGATGCACGACAATGATATAAGACTGAAGGATGCATATAGAAAAAAAGAAGGACTTTTGACATCTGCTGAAATTAGTGGTATACGAGCAAAATACGGAATAAGCCAAAGTGATTTGTGCGTGTTGTTAGGCTGGGGTAAAAAAACTATTACGAGATACGAAAGTCATCAAGTGCAAGATAGGGCTCATGATACTATATTAAAAAAAATTGACGAGGATCCTGAATGGTTCTTGTCGCTTTTGAATAGTGCAAAAGAAAATCTTTCCATAGATTCATACCAGAAATGTTTGGAGACAGCTACCTTATTATACGAGGAAGATCAAGATGCATATTTAAGAAAAGCCATCGAGGCTAGTTATGCGAGATTCCAAGGCAATCAGATGTTTCATGGAAATACGGAGCTATCATTGGATAAGGTTGTTGATGTAATAAAATATTTTGCATCTTCGGTGAATGTGACGAGTCTATATAAGGTGAAATTGATGAAGCTTATGTGGTATGCCGACGCTTTAGCATATAAAAGAAGAGGGGCAGCTATCACAGGCTTGGTGTATCAAGCACTTCCAATGGGGGCAGTACCGGTAGGACATAATTCTATAATAGACTTGAAAGATGTTCCTTGCGAAGAGGTTGATATGGGTGAAACAAATGCATATCATTTTTCTTTGAGCGGAGAACAGACTTTTGCTGCATTGTCAAAGGAAGAGAAGGATATTTTGGATTTTGTAATAGAAAAACTTGGAAAGATGAGTAAAAATGAGATTATAAGCTTTATGCATAAAGAGCAAGCATATGTTGAAACTGCTCCGAGAGATATTATTCAATTCAAATATGCAGAAAGTTTGCAAATCTAAAATTGATAAGAGATTACAGATATTAGGATCGTGTAGAGATACATGGTCCTTTTATTATGCAAAAAAATGAGGGAGGAGGGATTCCAATGGCAGGTAGAAAGACAAAGCCTACAGCGGTTAAGAAGCTGGAAGGAAATCCTGGAAAAAGAAAACTGAATAGCAAAGAACCGGTTCCGGCAAAAGGAATGCCTGCTTGTCCTGACTGGCTAATGTCGGAAGCAAAGAAGGAATAGAAAAAGGAGGAAAGCAAGGTGCGAAAGAAGATAAGAAGTATTCACATTATTTTATTCGTTATGCTTTTTCTTGTCGGTAGTTTTATAGATATTTCAACAATCCATGCAGAAGCAGGAAGCAGAACTGGAAACGTTCAAATTATCTACAAAGGGAGAAATAGTTCGGATAAAGAAGTAGCTCTTTCCGGAGCAAAGTTCTCGATATTTCCAATTCAATATATGAAAAATGATGAGCTGGTCTGGGAAAATGGTTTTAAAGATTCAGGTATGGAAGATGGGAATGTGGATGGGAGAACCAAACTGGAAAGTGACAGTGTGACTTCTCAGAGGATCCTGTTGAAATCGTTTGTGATCGATCAGCTTGGCGTGGATGAGGCAGATATCCTGGAATATGTGGATGACGGTGTCAGCGGTACCCATTTCAAACGCAATGGTTTTCAACAGCTGCAGGAGGATATGAAAAGCGGACAGATAGGCTGTGTAGTTGTGAAAGATTTTTCCAGGTTTGGCAGGGACTATCTGGAAGTGGGATTTTATATTGAATATATTTTCCCGCTTCTTCAGAGCCGGTTTATTTCCATTAATGACAGTTATGACAGTGCAGCCAGTTCTGGAATGACCGGCGGTATGAATGTGGCTTTGAAGAATCTGGTTTATAACATGTATAGCCTGGATTTGTCGAAAAAAATTTCATCCGCAATGCATACCAGAATGAAAAACGGTACAAGGCTTCCGGTAAATGCCAGATATGGTTATAGAAAGGGCAAAGATGGAAGGTTGGAAATTGATCCGGATGCGGCTAAAGTGGTGAAGATGATCTTCCAGATGGCTGCAGAAGGTATGAGCTTTGCAGAGATCACAAGGGAACTGAACAAACAGGAAATTGCCACCTGTGATGAACGGAAAATCTCAAGAGGAGAGCAGGTTCAGTTCCAACGGTTTGATACCATCATGAAAAAACGCTGGAATCCAACCACAGTATCTGCAATCATCCGGGATGAGATTTATATTGGAACCCGGATATGGGGTAAAACACGCTGCAGTATGCACACCGGTCATAAAACGGTTCTTAATGACGAGTCTGACTGGATAAGACTGGAAAACCACCATGATCCGATTGTTGACAGGGAACTGTTTGAAAAAGCGAACAGACTGCATCCGAAAAAATCCAGGGGTGTTGCAGAAACAAGAACCAATTATACGCTGGCAAGACGCAAGAAACAGCCAGCACTGATGCTGTGTGCACACTGTGGTCATTGTCTGGTAAGAGAAACGGAGCATCTACTGAAATGCTCGGATGGGCGTACCAGCGGTGATCATGTCTGTCGAAGTTTGGTGGTCAGACGTGAGCCAATGGAAAAGCATATCCTGGAGCTTGTTCATCAGTTTGCATCTTCCATGCTGGAAAACCGGAAGATTGTTGAATCAAAGAACCAGAGCAAAGGTATGGAGACGAATGTTGAAGAATTGTTGAAACAGAGCCGCCAGTTGTCTTCTGAAAAAATGAAACTTTATGATGACTACAAGGATGACCGTATTGACCGGGAATCCTACAAGCAGAAAGCGGAAAAGATAAGCAGACAGTTGGAGGAAATCAGACGAAAGATAGCAGAGTCTGAACGTGATGCAAAGATGCTTGAGCAGGACAATACTGCGAAGGAAATGAAACTGGAAGAATTTCTGAACATGGAGAAATTCGATACAGAGAAACTACGGGAGATCATCAAGGTTATCTGGGTGCATAGCCAGGAGGAAATCGAAATTGAATGGAATTTTGATGATGTATTTTTAGGGTAGAGATAAATTGTTCTGGACAAGAGCGATTTTGTGGAAGATAATAAAAGTGCTGGGGTACCTGATTGGAATGGTCAGGTACTTTCCGGCAAGAAAAAAGAAATATTTTTTTTGTCCCATACTTGACACGTCCACACGTCTGCAGACACACGTATTGTTCAAATATGGCGAAGTCGGGAATGAATCCAAAGGTGCTTCAGTACCTAATGGGTCATTCGGATATCAGTGTCACTCTCAATACTTATATTCATCTTAAGCTGGACGATGCGAGAGAGGAAGTTGAGAAGCTTGCTCGTAAGCAGGCAGAGGCAAATGAGGAGTTTAGACACATGGGGTTGAAGGATGACACACCAACAAAAATTAATGGCAGAAGGCTTGGGTAAAGCCGCATAAATGCTGGATAGTTGGCGGATTTCATTGACAATTTCTGAAAGCCGAGATTACGACAAAAACTGGTTGAAATCTTTGGTGAGCGGCAAGGCAGTGGTCTAAAAATGGTCTAATGAAAAATTTGTGAAAGCATTTAGATAATCGAATGAAAAGGTCATTTTTACTTTTTTCAGCCATTGGTGGTCGGTAAATGTTTCATAACATTTGCCGAAAATGGAGAAGAGCAAGAAGAAGCGGACGTAGTCTACGGATTTTTGAAATTTTTGTTCCACAAATAGACCAGAAAACACCGATGGTCTAAACTTGAAAAAGTAGTCCAATTTAGACCAATATTTAGACCATTTGGTGGAAGAAACATACCGAGATAAGCCGAAAAAAGCCGAGAAATGGGAAAATGGTCGACAGACTGAAAAAGTGCGCAAATGCCCTAAAAATAAGGAAAAACCAAGAAAATCCGAGATAAGTAAGGAGTTAAAAATATATGATTCGAATACTTTTCATTTGCCACGGCATGATATCAAGAACGGTGAACTGCCCGAAATAGCGCAGGAGTAGAGAGGACAACTTGTTTGTAGCACATTTTATAGCACAAAATATTTATGGGAATACAATAAACAGCACATGTCCTATGTGTATTCAGATAGAAAATGGAAAAGGGATTTATATCATAGTTTGAAATATGATGTAAATCCCATATTTTTTTAGAATTCTTAATGTCAATCTGTGGTGAGTGTTTCCTGTTTTGCATTGATAATACCAAAATGCAGTTTTTATCTGTCAAGGGGGCAAAGCCCCTAACGGCAAGCCCTTGACAGACAGACTGTCTTTTGGTGTATGGTAGTCAAGGCAGGAATGAATCATTGTTCTTTCGTATGAAAGAGAAAATTTATATTGTTCGCATTCTTAATGATTTTTGGAAAAGTATGTGATAAACTCAGATTATAAAGGATGAAAGGGCGGTGTACCTGTGAATATTTTACTTAATGTACCTTATGAAGAAAAAGACTTAGCGAAGCAACAAGGGGCAAAATGGAGTCCGCAGTTGAAGTCATGGTATATTGATGATATGGAGAAAATCCGTGCAGTTTCTAAATGGTTGGGGAAGTGCAATATTATATGTGAAAATCTGTATTTGCTAAAGAAGAAACAAACATGTTGGAAGTGCCGTAAGGAAACAGATGTGTATATGCTTGCAACGGATAAAAGCTATGCGTTAGAAAATGAATTTCAATGTAATAATAATCTTTTGTTGCTTACTTATGTAAAAGGTATGCCGTTGAAATTAAGCGAGTATTTAAAGAAATGCTTGTATTATCCAGCTTTTTCAAAAACAATAAATGAAAAATACTTTATAAATCATTGTAGTTTTTGCAAAAATGTTCAGGGGGATAACTTTTTACATGAAGTACCTAAACAGGCATTTTATAGTAAGCTGTGTTACTCGGATAGTGAACCGATCACATATGCAAAAATTAAGAATACTTTCGGTGTTCCGTTAATAGCAGAATTACCATACTATGATGAAGTGTGTTCGTCTATGGAAATGATTATGCATCATATGGAAACCGGTATTGAGAACAGAGCAAGCATGAATGTGAATCAGGCTTTAATCAATCAGTTATTCTCGTGTAGTATTCAAGAAGCAGATATTTTTATACAAGGACTTTAAATGAAAAAAGGTGTTATTTGATTGCTGTTGAGCGATTAAATAACATCTTTTTTTGTAAAAAGTGTACTTGCACAGTAGTGCCATAAAGCAAAAAAACTATGCGCAAATCCTTCTGAAAAAATCTGCTATTTATGGGGGATTACAGAGCATTTGCGCAAGTTGCTGCAACTTGCTACAAAAATTACACTTAAAAATCGGCTTATTTTCGCGCCCATTTATGTTCATAAATGAGGCGAAAAACTTCCCCTACCTCCCTCCGCTTACGCTACGGTCGGAAAGGGGAAAGGGCATAAGGGGGACTGGCACAACGTTGTTGTGGTCGGCATAGCCGACAGTCCCCCTTATATCGGTCACGTTGTTCCCTCCAATGTTCCGATTCTGAATGCTTAAAAGCATTCAGAATAAAGCGCCTGTCGGCGCCGAATGAAAATGCAGGAGGTGAAGACATGGATAATAGAAATATGTACACAGAAGAAACAATAAAAACAGCTATTCAGTTTAGTCGTTTATGGGGGATAGCAGAAACATTAGAAGAAATTTCAATTAAAAATGCAGAAGATATTACGCAAATATTATTGAAATGGACTCTGGAATATGTAAGACAGGAGAAGTCAAAACAGGATATTGTAAAGTTCTTCTTAGAAAAGAAAGAAGCCTATCGAAACAAAGAATGATTCGGAGAGGCTTTTATTCTGCTTCATCAGGAATGTAAGTAAGTATATCTGAAACATTACAATTCAAGATAAAACAAAGAGTATCAAGAGTTGATGTTGTAATAGGTTTTCCTTGCTTCATGCGGTACAGAGTATGACTGGATATTCCATGATGGTAAATCAGGTCATATTCTGTTCGCCCCTGTTTAAACAACGTATCATAAAAAGGAGTATATGAAATCATAAAAAAATCCTTTCTTTTTGAAGATACATATATTTTATTACATTCAACATATTGACTATGCTTAATATATTAAGTATAATTTAAACGATAATGAAAAATAGGAGATGAAAGTAAATGGGGTATTTTAAAGACGCATTTGACGTGGGTGCAGGTGCAACGCTTGGAAACATGGCGGTAAATACAGGTGCACAGATAGGTGCTACATTTGTAGACGCAAAATTTAATCAGGCATATAACAATTACAGGTCGCAATATTTTGACCCGGTCATAAGAAATGATTTGAATGAACTGTTGGTATTTGAGAGATTGCCACAGAGAGCATATCCATTTCCGAATAGTAATGTGCAGGTAAAAAAAGAAAATTTTTTTAAAAGACATAAGAAATTTACAATCTTATTACTAGCGATGATTGTTATGGATCTATTTGCTTCCATATTAAGTATGTCTGGTATTTCAGAAAATCTAGGAGATAATCTTTTGGTAGTGACAATTTGTCTTTCAGTGGCAGTATATATCAGCGGTATGGTGATAGTGATTAAAAAAGTCGGAAGAGGTGGGCAGAAAGTTCTTTCAAGAAGCTATAAATCACAATTAGAATATGACGGACAACAATATTGGTATGTGAGAGAATATGTTCGTCAAGCATTGTCGAGAGGTGAGTTAGATAAAAAAATTGCGATTACTAAAATTGTTAATACCAATTTGGCACAACGGCTTCCAGATACAGTTGATGAAATAGAAGCCAATGCTTTTTATTATCGTCAGAAAAAAGAAATGATATAAGGAGAAGATGGAAATGAAAACAATGAAGAAAATTGCAAGTATTATTCTTACATTGCTGCTTATGGTAGGAATGGTATCGGTAAATGGAACAACAAATGCTTATGCGTCTGAACCGGATAACTTTAATACCGTAGAAAAATCCGTATCAGAAGTGGAAAATGAGGGTGTTGAGGAAGAAGTAAAAGATACGGAAAATGATACAGAAGAACTTGCAGAGAAAACTGTTAAAAATGAAGAAACAGGGACAGAAGTTTTCGCAGAGTCGAGTGAAAAGAAAGATTCAACTGAAAATGTAGAAAATAAGAACGAAGACAGCACAGAGACAACAGTTGCAACAGAGGCAGTGACAGTTGCAGGAGAGGTAAGTGGTAACGGTTGGAAGTTGAGTGAAACAGGAGTATTGACCTTACTTAAGGATATTCCATTTGTAAATGGAACGCCCTATGAGTGGGAACTATATGCAGATAAGATTGTGGAGGTTATGGTGGCAGAAGGTGTTACACGAATTCCCAATATGGCATTTTATACAACAGCTAGTACAAAATATACAAATTTGAAAAAAGTAACCCTGTCACAAACCGTAAAAATTATTGAAGCAGCTGCATTTGCGGACAATCCAAATTTAACAGAAGTTAATTTGAACGATGGACTGGAAGAGGTAGGAAATATTGCTTTTGCAGGTGCAGGTTTTACAGAAATCAACCTGCCAGAGGGAGTGACATGGTCTTCTGACGTTTTTTATGAATGTAATAATCTTGTATCAGTTACAATTCCAAAAGGTTCAAAATGGAATGGAAGTAACGCACATTTTTATGGATGTGACAATTTGAAAGAGGTTATTATAGAAGATGGGGTGCAAGAGATACCAAATCAGTTTTTACGTGGTTGTAAGAATTTAAAATATGTATGGATTTCAAAATCATTGCCACAAAACGCTTTTGGTGATGGTTATTGGGATTCTCCAATTCCTGCCTGTTGTATTATAGGATATAAAGGAACAGTGGCAGAGAAGTATGTAGAACATTGGTTGGGAGTAGGCTCAGAGTGGACTAAGGGAATGACTTTCCATGCCATTGATGGAGAAGATCATACTTTTGGTAAATGGCAGACTGTACAGAATCCAACCTGTACAGAGAAAGGACTTAAGAAACATACCTGTACAATCTGTCATGCAGAACGCACACAAGAGGTTGACGCAACCGGACATACATGGGATAATGGCAAGGTAACATTGGAAGCTACGGAAAAAGCAGAAGGTGTTAAAACATATACCTGTACAGTATGTAACGCAACAAAGACAGAATCAATTGCAAAATTAGTTCCATCTGGAAATGATAATTCAGATAAAACGGATAAAGGCAATACAGAAGAAAACCTAGGTTCTGTTCATGCTAATTCAACCTCTCCAAAAACAGGAGATACTACGAATGTATTTGCATGGGTGTTGCTGATGATTGTATCGGCAAGTGCTATTATCGTTTTCTATTTTAAGAAGAGAACAACAAGATAATTATTTGAAAAAATCAGAAAATATAATAAAAGGGATATTCAGTTTATATGTGACTGGGTATCTCTTTTTGCATTTTTAGGGAAGAGTAAGAGGAAGTCCACCACATAGAAACAAAAAAGTATTGGAATAAAGGAGAGAATCTTATGGAACAACAGAAATGGACACCGCAAACACTTGTGGAAAAATTAAAAGAAAATGTTATAGGGCAGGACAGATACTTGAAAGATTTATGTACATCTGTCTGGATGCATAGTCTGAACAAGGACGCAGAAGAGAGACTTGGACATTCCGTAGACGGAGTAAAACTCAATATGCTTGTACTGGGAAAAAGCGGAACAGGAAAAACATTTGCAATTCAGACTTTGGCAAAACTTCTGGATATGAATCTTGTAATGGAAGATTCTTCCGTTTTTACAGGGGCAGGGTGGAAAGGCAGAGAAGTTACATCCATAGTGAAAGATATTTTGCAATCAGCAGGAGAAAAAAGAGTAAAGGCAGAATATTCCATTGTTATATTGGATGAGATAGATAAAATGCTTGTTGATTCTGCACGAACAGGAAGTTTTTCGGCTTGGAGTAATTTTTTAAAGCTGATTGAGGGAACAGAAGTTGAACACACAGACGGTCAGAATGTGTATCGGATGAATACAGAAAAAGTCCTGTTCATTTGTCTTGGTGCGTTTGACGGATTGGATGAAATCATTAAAAAGCGTATGAGAGCAGGAAAAGAAATTGGATTCTGCGCAAAAACAAAAGAGATACCACAAAGTGATATTTTTCAGTATGCAGAAAAAGAGGATTTGATTTCTTATGGTATTAATCCCCAATTTTTAGGGCGAATGGCAATGATTACAGCCACAAATGAATTAAAGGAAGAGGATTATATCCGTATTCTGACAGAATCAAAATCTTCTGTTATCAGTAGATTAAATACTGTTTTTCTGGCAGGCATGGGTGTCAAAGCAAGCATAAGCAAAAAAGCAGCGCAGTATATGGCGAAAAGAGCGGTCAAAGAGCAGACAGGGGGAAGAGCATTATTTTCGGAAGTGACAGAATCGTTCAGAGAGGGGATGTATCAGATTGCAGGACGAAAGGATGTAAAAGAACTCCGATTAAGATATTCAACAACAGACGGATTGAAAATGCAGTTTGTGAAAGGTACAAGAGAAAAATTACCATTGTCTTATAAAGCAATGACAGAGTTGTTTACACAAGATTCTTGGCAGAGTGTACCAATGGAGATTGCGAGATATGGGTGTACCCTTTCCGGCACATATCAGTATGTAGAAGAACTTGTAGAAACAATCGAAATGGAGACTCGAAGATTGTCAAGAGAATATACTTATCGTCAGATAAGAGCGTCCATGTATTTGATTATGAGCGCAGTAGTGTGTGTTATGACAGATGATGTTCCGCAGACGATGTATGAAGTCGCAAATCAGGTATATTCCCTTGTGTCCTATCCACCGGAATTTAATACAGAGAATAAAAAAATGGATAATTATGCTACTCTGTACTGGAAATGTTGGGAATATGAAGAAAATGTGGAATCCTCTCGTGATTTAGCAATTTATATCATAAAAGAATATTGTGAACAGAGAATGTGGATGGAAGAAAAATATAGTATAACAGTTTCATAGAAAGCGAGGAGAAATAAACCGTGAAGTGGTTTCAGAACATCTATTCAA
>ENA-ORUF01003900-ORUF01003900.1-human-gut-metagenome-genome-assembly--contig:-NODE-3900-length-10262-cov-5.281571_pt1 | contig 10262 bp, 10 predicted proteins | sample MGYA00242077_ERZ509203 | MGnify/ENA primary metagenome ERZ509203 (study PRJEB26280, sample SAMEA2338834) | human gut metagenome | biome: human gut; feature: human-associated habitat; material: faeces...
CTGAACTCCTTTCTTCAATTCCTATCCACTCCTTACGCTCACAAAATATCACATCGGTGAAATGCTTGGGCGGCGTGGTTTTTCCGGTCTTGACCGACGCGGCAGATACGGAAAGCGTCTGATTATCCGTTACCACCGGCAGCGCGGGCGCTGCCTCCGTCTGCTCCTGCTCATAGCGCTTCCAGCCAGGAGCAAGAACGGTTTTTCCCTTGGCGGTGAAGCTCTGACCGGCACAGTCCACCGTAATGACCGTTTCTGCGTAGCGATGTGGTTCATCCACCGCACGAAGCAAGCCCCTTGCCGCCAGCTTCAGCACCTCGCGTTCGCCCAGCGGCAGAGAGGCTATATCTACCTTTTCCGCGCTGATGGTGGGAACAATGGCGTGGTGATCGGTGACTTTTTTACTGCTGCATACCTGCTTGGCGCAGATGGTCGGAGGCTTCTCCATGCCGCAGACAGCGGCAGCGGCGGCGACAAGGCCGGGGACGCTGCCCTCCATATCGTCGGTCAGGAAGCGGCTGTCGGTGCGCGGGTAGGTACAGAGCTTCTTTTCATAGAGCGCTTGGAGATAGTCGAGGGTCTGCTGAGAGGTGTAGCCGAGAACGCGGTTGGCGTCGCGCTGGAGGGAGGTCAAATCGTAGAGCGCGGGCGCTTTCTCAGACTTTTCCTTGCCAGATAACCGAAAACCCTTGATATACGGGGCTTTTCCGGTTTGTCGTAATTATACCGTAAGGGCACAGCCACGCCAGCCTGCTGGTGGAGATGGGCTTCTCCCCGCTGCTGATCGCGGAGCGTCTCGGACACGAGAAGGTGCAGACCACGATGGACACGTACAGCCACCTGTACCCCAACAAGCAGGTGGAGGTAGCCAGACAGCTTGACGGCATCATGCCGTGAGCCTCTGGCTACAAAAATCGCTGCAAATGTAGCCAATTTGTAGCCACCAAAAAAGAAAAATCCTGAAAAACGCTGTATTACCAACGCTTTTCAGGATTCCAAAAACACTAAATATTTATTCCCACTCGCTCCTGTCAGAAGTTTTCTAAACAGATTTGCTTATGGGATTTAGTTCAGGGTATTGGCATTATTTCCATTATTCAGATAGTAGAGGCTATCTGATTTTTTGTTGCCATGGTGTTGCCAGAAGTTTATATAGGTGTCACCTATTATGCACACTAAAATCGAAATAATGTGAAATAGGATAAATGCACTAAGATTTACTGCAGGAGCAAGATATTACTTTTTATCTCATTCCACAATCGCTGCCTGATCTCTATAGTTGTATTGACTGAAACAATTCCAAATGATGTGGCGGGCCGGCATACGGAAACTAGTGGCGAATTGTGGTATCGCCAAATCGCCTTCTCATTACTATTTACCCTACCTTGAAGAATCCATACCATTTTAGGCGCACGAGAGTTAGCGGCTACACATAGCTCACATGAGTACTTGCGAATAACTTCTGGCAACCGAAAGTTCTTAATGGTATCTCTACTTGCAAATTTTGCATCAAAAATTATGTACTCCTCATCATGCTCAGAGAACGAGAACTTCAACACAAAGTCTGGGGTATAGTAGCCTTTTTTACTTGTTGTTCTGTATAATGTAAGGCCATTTTCAAAGTTAAATGCACTAATAACTGGCTGATAGTATAATGTTGCTGTTATGTGATTACGGCTCAACACATATGTATTTGCTACATCTTGTTCGTTCTGGTAATGCCCGTCTGCCGAGGTATAGAGGTACTTGAATGCAGGCTCTTGGATATCAGCTTTATGATATCCATTATCTGCTAACAGCTTTAAAAGCTGTAGTAAGCAATAATATTCAAACAATTTATCCAATGTTTTAACCTGCAAAATCAGTCGTTCTTTTTCCAGACTGTACTCACCATACTGGAACCAGTGAACTATAATCTTAAATACTTGAGCATAAGGCTTGATTTCGCAAAATGTACTTGTTTTTCTTGGAAGGGTCGTCAGCATTGAAGTTTGAACATCAAAAAGCGTTTCATACTGCGTGTAGAGATTTTGCAGTGTATCAATGGAGTGATTAAGCTTTCCTAATAGAATTCTGCAAAAAGAAATCTGCAAGGATTTAATTGTAATGATTGGCGCACAGTATTCTTTGGGAAAACTTCCATGAATTCTTGAAATAATCCGCTCCTCATTCAAAATATCTCTGTCAAACTCCAAAAAAATCTGTTTTGCATTTAACAAGACGGTGTGTAAAAAAGAAATGACTATCCTATTTTCATACACGTCCCAACTTTTTTGGCTTGCATCCGTTTTGAGGTGATAAGGCAAATAGTTTTTCCCCTGATATTGGACACCACTACTATAAGGAACATTAGCTAATTGATCCGCATTTTGCATAATCCAATTAAAACTGTCACGAGAAACCTTTTTCACCTTTTCATAAGGAACGAGTACACTTGACTGCTTGATTGTATGTTTACCTTGCATCCTGAAGTATGCAAAATTATTTTTATAGCACGCAATTACTTGCTCCAATAATTGAATATATGAACTCAGAGACTTATATGCGCGCTTATTCCATTTTCCTTCATAGAGGCTATTGCTTGCACCTCGTTTTCCATCAGAAAATATCCATTCACCAACCTGTGAATCATCAAATGCAATCAACTCTTGGAGCATATTTTGTATATTAGTGGCATCTTCTTGATTCTTGCTCACACACAGCAAAAAATCTGTAAAATATTCTTTGGATGAGCCGTCAACAAATGACAAGATAAAAGAAACAGCAATAAGATCATAATGGAGCAAAAAGGGTTGCTTAGCAAAGATATCATCTCTGTATCTTGTAGATCCCTCAACAATGGCTGTATTAGCACTTAAATTATGTCGCCTACTTGCTCACCATTCACACATACAGCAACGGACTTAACTTCAGTCCTATTATACTGCTCACACACAAAGTAAATCTCATAGCTGCCATCTTCAAAAACCGCAGCGCATTTAGAAAAATCAACAGAGGACATATCCATGAGGCAGTCCGACAGGTTGAACTCAGCTCTTTGGCTTGGGTTCTGACATGATAAGGTGCATTTTACCATCATGGATATGTCCTCCTTTTGTATTAGTCGTTTATCGAGAGAAGAACTGATAGAAACCCATGTTATTTTCTGCAATACGCTTCATTCTCTCGAGGTGCTTAGCACTTATCGGCATGTTTTGTGCCGTGCATTCTTTCAGCAAGTCTTCAATCAACATGCGGTAGTTCTCGCCGTTTCCGTTGATGGTAGGAAGAATTTTCTGGGATAACGCGTAATCCAGAGGCGCAAATTTTGTTGCAGGAGTGTCACGCTCCATACATCTACATCCAACCGCACAGTAATTTTTTACCATTTTCAGATTTCGAGGCATAATTTGGAGCGATCTATCTCTAAAAATCTTCTGAATGGCATTCCATTTATTTTGCACCGCCTCATCAATCACATCATCTTCCCGAATACAGAATGCTGCCTTCATAGCCTCGAAAGATACCATATCTTCAACATTTTTGATATCCTCATCGATTTCATCATCCACTCTGGTTGGTTCCAACATGATAACCCAGCTTCTATCCAAAAATCTTGGGGAGAGTTCCTCTGTCGTATGATCAAAATTGACCGTTGCAAGAAAGCGAAGATGCTCAGGAAGCTTAAAGCTTTTGGTTCCGCCAAGAGGAATAGAACGGTTAGACACAGATGCGAAGTCACAGTTTCTAAGGAACGCTGCCCAATAATGCTCTATAGGGCTGAGATTTGCTTCGTCGAGAAGGATAATAAAGGGAGCAACTCTGGACTGGTCACAATCATATTCGCTATCCATTCGCTCGAATGCATCAAATACTTCCCCGTTACTGCGTTCCATCTTTTTCGACAAAGGATTATAGTATCCAATAAAGTCCTTGTGGGAAGACCACCCTCGTTCGACAGAGATATCGACAAAACGCCTTTGCGGAATATCTGTTACTAACCCCAAAGCTTTTGCGAGAATGTTACAGAGAGAGGTTTTACCAGTCCCAGGTTCACCAGCGAATGTGGTAATAAACCCCTGTGTAATACAGATAAGGTAGTTTGCAACATCATTAGAGGTTACATCTCTGTGTGCTTTTTCACTAATGAAATCAGTTACACGCTTGATAATGTCAACAGCATCCATCGGCTCAGCATGGAGCAAAGAACTATCAAAGGGCACAATATCCTCTACGGCTGGTTCTTCACCGATCCCGCGCAAAATTTTATCAAGTAACTTACTGTCAAGGATTCGAGCTGTTTGTGTAGCTTTATCATTAAACAATTTTAGTGTGGCATCAAACTGCTTTTTAAGTTCATTGTTATCAATCAACTGTTGGTCATAGTTGTCTTTTGCCTTGTCTCGCTCGCTTTTCCAATGATCCCGTTCTGCTGTGAGAACCTTTATTTCTTTGTGAAGACCGATTTCTTCGTTTAAAGCCTCGTTTCTTTTGCGCAACTCTTCGATCTCTTGAGTTAATTCAGAAATTCTTATCTGGTCATCTTCAGAACTTTCTGCCTTTCCATGTTCAGCACTTCCTTGAAGCATTTCCACGCTTTGCTGTAAGGCGGCCTCCTGTTTCTTTAGTCCGTCTATGCGTTCTTGCACCGAGGAGAATTCAAGCATTTTACTCTGAATCCGATCAAAATAATTATTCGCAACTTCTTCAGTCAGAGCTGCTTTCATGCTTTCATCCGTAAGTGCATATTCCACAACATCTCTGACATATTCCTCTTTTTGACCGATACTTTGCAATAGTGCTTGCATCTTAGCAATACGGTCATTCGTAAACTGCACACCGGCACCGCTTTCAACAAGCTGATGGACCATTTCCTTGAGCTGACGCACTTGTTCACGAGTGTAGGAATTCTCGACACGCAGGGAATCAACAAAACTATCAATAAGTACTTCTTCGCTTATCCAATCGTAACGAATTTCGCACTCGTCAGGGGAAGGAACGGATACCTTTGGAATGAGAATGAGAGCTTCTTCTCCGTCCTGATCCTCAATTACTAAAAGATCATCATTGTAATTCATTGCAGCATATTCGCCAACACTATATTGGTAATCCTTTAATCCATGGAGTGCTGTCATCCCTTCTTTTGTATCGCATTCGAAAGGACCATATAATTTATCTTCGCATCTTAGCAAGATAAGTGCTGTACGAATTATGCAATCGGGTTCAGGTATTGAGCGCTCACTTTGTATTGTCTCAATACTACTATTGACATCAATGACCTGATAAAATCCTTTGCCGGAAAATGATTCAATCCAAATTTCAGAATTAGCTTTTCCATACTGTGGATTATACTTGAGACTATACATATTATTGCTATCGTAATTGGGATATGGATCTCCATTGATCCTGATATTAACTAAAGGGCCGAAATTTGAATACACATCATCAGCGCTGTCTCCGCCTTGAATACGCACTTCGATACGGCCCAATTTAGGAAAATCGGTCGAGTCAATAGGGTCATAATTAGCACCATTCATTACACGAGGATAAACATAGCAGCGATTGTTAATACCTCCATGGGGATCTTCGTAATTCGCATTATAAGAAAGCCATGCAAGGATACTCTTTCCTCTATACTGTTTAAATTCCACGTGTTTCTCCTCCTTCCAGTTTTGTTAGTTTTTATCTGCTATAATATCAATGATGTCGCCAATATTACAATCAAGAGCACAGCATATTTTTTCCAGACTATCCATTGATATATATTCATTTCGCCCCATTTTGGCCAAAACATTGAAGCTTATACCAGCCATATCTTTTAGCTCTGTTCGATTCATCCGTTTATCAATTAGTATCTTCCATAGCTTGTCATAACTGACTGGCATAATCAATTCCCCATTCATTGTCGAATTTCTTATATTATACCACATCACACACAAAACAACAAGATAACCTCATGAAACAATGAGTATTCATAAAGTTTATGGGAAACTATTGTTCATCTTTTTAATATTGTTACCTGCAAATGATTTTGACCTTTTCTCCTTCTTCCATACTCCACCAGCTCCCACGCATTGCTGGCTGGGTGCCACGCATAGGCGATGAGGTAGTCTACATGATCCACAACATAGCGGTTTGCTCTCACGATTGCGATCTTGCGCGGGACGCTTTCCATCCCCGGTGGATAGAAGGTGTTATCAAATCCATCGGGTGTTGGAATGGGCCGCTCTGCTGGATGGTATGGCAATAGCAAAATGAGCTTCACATCTGGGTAGAGATGCTTCGCGGCCTTAACTGCTGACGCTGCAAGGCGGTCAAATACGCCGTAGTGGCCAACGATAAATTCTGTAACGCCATATTCCAAAATGTGCTGCTCCACAGCCGCATACAATGTTGGGTAAATTGCCTCCGATGTTTCCCTGTGCCCGATGAAAAAACAGCTTTTTCCGTTCAAAGTTCTCCCCTCCTTTATAGTTGTGTTTATCGTTAAAATTATACGATATAAATGATTAAATCACAACGATTTATCAAAGTATAATTTACGAAGAACACAAGCAAAGGAGTGATGCAGGTGAAGGATATTCTCTCGGTTATAACCACGTATCGAGAGGAGCGGGGCTGGACAGAGTATCAGCTTGCAGAACGCTCCGGTTTGCCGCAATCCACGATCTCCTCATGGTATCGCAAGAACATGGTTCCGACCATTTCATCCCTGGAGAAAATCTGCACAGCCTTTGGCATTACGCTCTCTCAACTGTTTGCCGAAGAAGATGTACCTGTTTCCTTGACTGAGGCGCAGAAAAAGCTTCTGGAACGCTGGTCAAGGCTAAGTGAAGAACAGCAGGCTGTTGTATTTGCTTTGATTGATAAGATGTAAAAAATCCGTCAGAGGCGCACCCTTTAGAGTGTTGCTTCTGGCGGATTTTCTTTGCCATCAATCTAACGGAGTTTTCTGTGTTACTAATTTTAGATATAATTCAGGGGCCCCATTCAAAATCAGTTTGGCATAGGCCAGCGGATCGTTATAGATCAGCCAGTCCAGTTCTGACCGCTGGTACATACTGTTTGCCACCTCGTTCTCCACGGCGGTGCAGTCAATGGAGAGCAGCGTCCCGTCATACAGGCCCAACTCCACGCAAGCGGTGTCCGGGTTAAACTCACAGGACAAAATCTTTCTCATACTTGTTACCTCCCAATACTTGAATTTCAGTTGATTTTCCGCAGCGGCACAAGGGCCGTTTCGGTTGTTTTAGTTACTGGCAAGCAATGCGTGTGGATAGCCACACACACGACAGGCAAGCAATGCGAGTGTTAATACACACTCACATTTCCTGCCGTCTGCTTGTTGAGGGCAGCGCCCCCAAGCCCCTTTTGAACACAGAATTTCATTCTGTGGCTGCGCGTTCTCCGAACGCTTTTTGCCCCCTGTACCCGGGGCTCTGTTTCGGGCATAGGGTGTCGTGAAGCGCGACATCCTATGGTGCCACTAGGGTGCCTTAAAATGGGACTCCCTCTTGGAAGATGGGGTGGCAAAACACCACCTCAGTTTTCCTTTCCGCGACGGTGGCGACGGTCGCAACGGTGCTGGGAGTGCCCCTCAAAACACCGTCGCGACCGTTGCAAGCGTCGCGCTTTACTCGATTACTTCGATCACTTCAAACGCAGGCGCTTCCACCACCATGTAAGTCAGCCGGATGCGCCGCCCGGCGTGTCTGGTTTTGTTCTCGTATTTTACTTGATGTTCTTCCAACAAGCGGCTAGCATTCACATTCAAGTGCTTCGTAAGCCGGTTTACTGCCATATCCGTCTGAATTGCCTGTGCCAGCTCGGTAGGACTTCCTGCCCATTCCCGGTTGTCGGCAGATACGATCTTTGCTACGGCTTCCAGCACCGGGTCTGGAGGCTGCTTCCAAAGCTCATTCTCCGTATGGTCAAGCCCCCAAACCAGGTTCTCCTGGTCCTTGCTCAGATACAGCCGCTGATCCGGCTGGTCTCTGCCTACCACCTCCAGGGTAGCCTTGCTATCTGTCCGCTTTTCCTTCTGCATCAGGAGCGCCCCATCCGCACAGCCCAGCAAGCCGGTTGTACCAGAAATCATCTCAAAGCTGTCTCCCGCAGGCTGCTTTCTGGTATGGTGGACGATCAGGACGCAGACCCCATACCGATCGGCAAATTGCTTCAGCTTGCCGATCACCTCATAGTCGCTGGAGTAGCTGTAACTGTCACTCACAGCCTCACGGACTTTTTGTAGGGTATCCACGATAATCAGCTTGGTATCACTGTGTTCCCGAACGAACTTTTCCAGCTGTTCATCCAGGCCACCGCCGATCATCTTAGCGTTGGTGGCGAAGTGAAGAGAGCTTGTCCCCTCCACGCCAAACATACGGAACATCCGGCGCTGCAACCGGCTCTCGTCATCTTCCAGAGCAAGATAGAGGACGGTTCCCTGATGGACTTTATAGCCCCACAAGTCCTGCCCGGTACTGACATGGTGGGCAATCTGCGCCACCAGGAAGGACTTGCCGATTTTGGGCGCACCGGCAAGGATGTACGCTCCCGTGTAGAGCAGGTTTTCAATCACCGCAGACTTGCCATCAAACACATTGTCCATCAGCTCGTCCAGGGTCACAGTATGGAGGTAAGCTGGGTCGCTGATGCGGCGCATTTTCTGGTAAAGTTCCTCCAAATCTTTTTCCGGGGAATTGCTTTTTTCGTCCGGGTCTGGTATAGTGAACTTGGAATTTTGAGAGATTGACTGCCCATCATCTGCGCCAACAGATGAGTTCTGGGCGGTCATTTTCTTTTTCTCATCGGTCATAGGCAAAGTCCTCCTGCATCCCGTTCATAATGGTAGCAATCATCTGGATGGTGTCCAGCAGCTCATCGTTTACGCCCTGCCCGGCCTCGATCCGCCGCAACTCGTCCAGCACAGCGGCCAGCTGGTCCCGTAGTGCTTTATAGACCCTGGGATTGCCCTGCACTACAACATCCCGGCAAAGCAGCCGACGGATAATATAATCCTGCTTGGTCAAACCGGTGAGCTTTACCGCCATCTCGATCTGGGCGTCCTCCTCCGGGGAGACCCGGAAGGCCACGGTCTTGTTCCTCCAACGGTTGTGCTTGTCCATATTCTTTGCTGACATTTTTAATTGCTCCTTTCCATGTTCAATTTATCCGCCATTTCCGCCTGCTTGGACGGAAACAGGTGTGCGTAGTTATAGGTGATATCGATGCTCTCATGTCCTACTCGGTCCGCGATGGCTGTGGCGGAGAATCCCATGTCAATCAGAAGCGACACCGCGCTATGACGGATATCGTGGATTCTGATACGCGGTACTCCCGCTTCTTTGGCTCCCCGGTCCATCTCCCGGTGGAGATAACTCTTGGTGACGGTGAACATCCGGTCGTTCGGCCCGATGCCGTAAAGCATTTTGATGTAATCCTGGATTTCCTCGGCCAGAAACTGCGGCATGGTGATGATCCGATTGCTCTTTTCAGTTTTGGGAGTGGTAATCAGATCCTGACCGTTCAGCCGCTGGTAAGACTTGTTGATAGACACGGTGCGCTTCTCAAAGTCGAAGTCCGCCGGAGTCAGAGCCAGCAGCTCCCCCTCCCGGATACCGCACCAGTAGAGCATCTCAAAGGCATAGAATGATAGCGGCTTATCCATCATCACCTCCGCAAATTTCAGGTACTGCTCCTTGGTCCAGAACATCATCTCCCGGTTTTTCTTTTTGCCCATGCTGCCCGCCTTTTTGCAGGGATTCTCCCGGAGGTTGTAGTACCGAACCGCATGGTTGAAGATGGCGCTGAGCTGGTTGTGGACCGTTTTCAGGTACACCGGCGAGTAGGGCTTGCCGTTCTCGTCCTTATGGTTCAGCATCTCGTTCTGCCAGGTAATGATCTGCTGGGCAGTGATGTTACACATTTTCAGCTTGCCGAAGTAGGGCAGCAGCTTAGTACGGATGATGTGGTCCTTGGTAGCCCAGGTATTCTCCTTGAGCCGGGTTTTCATATCCGCCGTGTAGAGGTCCACGAAGCTCCTGAAGGTCATGTCCAGATCGGCGCTGGTCTTGTTGAGCTGTTCCCGCTCCCAGGCCTGTGCCTCCCGTTTGGTCTTGAAGCCCCGCTTCTGGGTCTGCTTGCGCTCACCGTTCCAGTCAGTATAGCGGTAGACCGCCCGCCAGGTGTTTGTCTTTTCTTCCTTATAGACTGCCATGATTAGCCCTCCTCGTATAATAAGTTTCAAAGTTAATAGTTTCAGGTATCAGCAGGCTTTGAGG
>ENA-ORUF01003904-ORUF01003904.1-human-gut-metagenome-genome-assembly--contig:-NODE-3904-length-10257-cov-3.194080_pt1 | contig 10257 bp, 9 predicted proteins | sample MGYA00242077_ERZ509203 | MGnify/ENA primary metagenome ERZ509203 (study PRJEB26280, sample SAMEA2338834) | human gut metagenome | biome: human gut; feature: human-associated habitat; material: faeces...
CTTCATTCATGCCAGGGCTGCAAACCAATTTGCGAAAAATTCTTGACACTACCTTATTCTTATTATAGCTGCAAAGATATCTAAATAGCCTGAATAGAACTAACACCCTAAGCGGAAATACAAGAATGATGCAGAAAGGATGAACCAGACAATGGCAGAATTGAAGGGAAGTAAAACGGAACAGAATCTGTGGACTGCGTTTGCCGGGGAGTCTCAGGCCCGGAATAAGTACACCTACTTTGCCTCGAAGGCCAAAAAGGACGGCTATGTCCAGATCTCCAAGATCTTTGAGGAGACCGCCGCCAATGAGAAGGAGTATGCAGAAATCTGGTTTAAGCTGCTAAACGGCATCGGGACCACGGCGGAGAATCTGGAGGCTGCCGCCCAGGGCGAGAACTACGAGTGGACGGATATGTATGCCACCATGGCCAAGGAGGCCAGGGAGGAGGGCTTCGACCACATTGCCTTCCTGTTTGAGGAGGTCGCCAAGATCGAGAAGGAGCATGAGGAACGTTACCGCAAGCTGCTGGCCAATGTGGAGGGCGGACTTGTATTCTCGCGGGATGGAGAGATGATTTGGCAGTGCAGCAACTGCGGCCATATCCATGTAGGTAAGCAGGCACCGGAGATGTGCCCTGTCTGTGCGCATCCAAAAGCGTATTTCCAGCTGAAAGCAGAAAATTACTGATTAAAACAGGGCCGGGAGCCATTAGGCTCCCGGCTTTTTATCTATCTTCACAGAATCTTTACATTTAAACATGCTGGGCCGCACTTGCCAAAGGTACAGGGATTGTATATAATAGTCATGCGTGGAAAATTAAAGGAGTTGTTATTTTGTTTTCCCTATTAAAGCCAAAGAAGTGCGCTCTGGCCCTGCTGGGCAGCGCGATTCTTGCCTTTGGCCTGTACAACATCCATGCGCTGTCCGGTGTGACGGAGGGCGGCGTGCTGGGTATGACATTATTCCTGCACCACTGGTTTGGGCTGTCGCCGGCTATATCTGGGCTGGTTCTAAATGCAGCCTGTTACTGGATGGGATGGAAGCTTCTGGGCCGTGAGTTTATTGCCTATTCCATCGTAGCTGGGGGAGGATTTTCCCTGTTTTATGGTGTGTGTGAGCAATTTGATCCCCTTTGGCCTCAGTTGGCAGACCATCCTCTGTTGGCTGCGGTGCTGGGTGCCCTGTTTGTGGGCGTGGGCGTAGGCATCAGCGTCCGCTCAGGAGGGGCTCCAGGGGGAGATGACGCCCTGGCCATGAGTATCTCCGCTGTGAGCCACTGGGATATTCAGTGGGCTTATCTCATCAGTGACCTTGTGGTATTAGCATTGTCGGCGACATACATTGACTGGAAACGCCTTGCCTGCTCGCTGCTGACGGTGATCCTATCTGGACAGATCATCGGTCTGGTTCAGAAGATCGGAAAAAATCCGGAGAAGGAGCAGACACCCGTTACAGAAGATAGCTGATTCAAAGCAGCTGTTTTGTCATCAATTCCACGCATACACGCATAAAGAGAAGAAACCCCTGTATCCACCCGGAGTGTTCCGAGCGGATACAGGGGAATTTTGTGTCTTCCATGCAAAGATAAGGATTTATAGTACCTTGCTGAGGAACAACTGGGTGCGTGGGTTTTGAGGGCTGTCAAAAAGAGCGCGGGGTGTATTTTCCTCCAGAATGGCACCGCCGTCCATGAAGATGACGCGGCTGGCGACCTCCCGGGCGAAGCCCATCTCGTGAGTGACCACTGCCATGGTCATACCTTCCTGGGCCAGATCCCGCATCAGATCCAGCACCTCGCCTACCATCTCGGGATCCAGGGCAGAGGTTGGTTCATCAAAGAGCATGACCTCCGGCTCCATAGCCAAAGCACGGACGATGGCGATGCGTTGTTTCTGGCCGCCGGAGAGCATATTGGGGTACTCATTTGCCTTGGAAGCCAGGCCGATCCGCTCCAGCAGTTCCATGGCCTGCTTGTCCGCCTCCTCCTGGGTTTTGAGTTTCAGCTGGACAGGAGCTAGGGTGATATTCTTTTGAACAGTCATGTGAGGGAAGAGGTTGAAGTGCTGGAACACCATGCCCATCTTCCGGCGGTGGAGGTCGATATCCACCTTTTTATCTGTGATGTCTACATCATTAAAGTAGATGTGTCCGGAGGAGGGGGTCTCCAACAGATTCAGGCACCGCAGCAGGGTGGATTTTCCGGAGCCGGAGGGGCCAATGATGGCCACTACCTCTCCCTTCTGGATGGTTAGAGAGCAGTCATTAAGAGCTTTGACGGCTCCGTGGTTGTATTCCTTGATCACGTGCTCCACACGGATCAGATCACCGCTTGTCGCCACGGCGCATCCTCCTTTCAATGGCCTCAATGGCCTTGCTGGCAGGGAAATTGATACAGAAGTAAATCAATGCAATAAATACGAAGGGGCCTACCGAAATCAGAGTAGTACCAGAAACATTTTTTGCGGCAAACATCAACTCGCCCATGCCATAGGCGGAACAAACAGAGGATTCCTTCACCATTGTGACTACCTCATTGGCCAGGGCAGGGAGGACGTTCTTGACCGCCTGGGGAAGAACCACAAGCTTCATGGCCTGCCACTGAGACAGACCCAGGGAGCGAGCGGCTTCCGTCTGTCCTCCGTCCACCGCGAGGATGCCAGCCCGGAAAATCTCTGCCACATAGGCAGAGCTGTTCAGTGCCAGGGATACCACAAAGGGGATGAACATATCAAGACGGATGAAGCCAATGTAGACTCGGGGGACCTGGATAATGTAGAAGATGCCAAAATAGATAATAGCCAACTGGACCATCAGTGGTGTGGAGCGAAATATCGCAATATAGGCACCGGATAGTCCGTGAATGAATCGGTTCTTACTCAGACGCATTAAGGCGAGAACGAGAGCTGGAATAATCGCCAGGAGCACTGCTACCACCGACAAGGCCAGCGTGTTTAGCACTCCGTCAACAAAATACGAGGCATATTTGGGAAGAAAGGAGAAGTTCACGAAGCTGGATGGGAAGGTGGAATCGAACATTTTTGAGATTGCTTCTATCATAGCGGTGCTCCTTTATATTGTGACGTTGGGATAACACAGGACCGTGGAGGGCCGGAATGACCGGCCCTCCACAGGGATTTGTATGGTCGAAAAGAGAGACTTAACCCTCCAGAGCTTGGGAACTGAGTTCATCGGCCTTTTCAATGAAGCCATCCATGGTACCATCGGACAGAGCCTTGGCAATGGTCTCATTGATGGAGGGGAGCAGGCCCTTAGGATCGCCCTTGGCAACCCAGACACGGTAGGGCTCCACATAGCTGCTCATGTCGATGTCAACAGCGGCCAGATTGGAGTTGGAAGCCAGATACTGGTCTGCCACGGCACCATCCAGCACCAGGGCATCACACTTATCGTATACCAGATTATTGACGAGATCAATCACAGAGGACATAGAAACCAAATCGGCGCCAGTCATGTACTTTGTCACGATTGTTTCCTTCGTGGTTGCAGTTTGAGCGCCTACGGCCTTTCCGGAAAAATCCTCCAGAGAGGTGTAGTTGCCCTCCTCACCAGCTCTGACCACGATCTTGGGAGGCAGGTCGGAGTAGTAACCATCAGAGTAATCAGCGGCAGCCGGACGGACGCCTTCCTCATCGATTTCGGCAGCGGCGATGACCATATCACACTGGCCCTGGTTCAGAAGGGTGAACAAGTTGTTGAAGTCCATGTGGACCACTTCGAACTCAGCGCCCATATCCTTGGCGATCTGCTCGCCCAGGAACACATCAATGCCCACAATGATATCCTTTCCGTTCTCATCCAGAACGTGGAATTCAAAGGGGGGATAGTCGGCGGAGGTGCCCAGCACCAGCTTCTCAACAGTGGGGGCAGAGGCGCTGGCGTCATTCTGGCTGGCAGAGCCAGAGGCAGCACCGGAGTTGGCGGAGCTGCTGGAGTTGCCGCCGCAAGCGGTCAGGCCCAGGGCCATGGTCAGAGCCAGGCCCATTGCAAGCACATTCTTTTTCATCATTTCCAATCTCCTTTTCCATCAGAGCGGTATCTGCCGCCCTTCTTTCAGGTTGATATGAGTATACTCCTAAAAAATATGCAACGTCAATAGATAAATATGCAAATTCTTCGAAAAAGAAAAAATTTTTTTGGCGTAAATGACCGATGCAAGGAAAATGTCGTTGAAATTAGAGAGAAAAGGGGGTATAATGCAGAGAAATGAGCAGGAGAATGGGAGAAGTTTTCCCAGGAAAATCCGGATCTACTGCCAGAAAACAGGTGAGAGTATGAATAAAAATTTGAATAATTCGGTTTTATACATCAATATGCGTCAGCTGAGACGCAACGCGGAAACAATTTTACAGGAACTGGACGGGGCGCAGCTGATCCCGGTATTAAAAGGGAATGCCTACGGTCTTGGTTTGGAGGCAGTGGGGGGAGCATTGGCGGCCATCCCGGAAATCCGAACCATGGCGGTGGCTCAGGTGTCGGAGGGCGCGGCTCTCCGGCGGGCTGGAGTGAGCCAGGATATTCTTGTGCTTGGCGGCGTGCCAGAACGACTGCTGGAGCCGGCGGTAGAGTTGGATCTGACTTTGACGGTTGGGAGGTTGGGGATGTTGCCGCTTCTGGCAGAGATGGGCCGGGCTCAGGGCAGGCCGGTACAGGTGCAGATCAAGGTGGAGACTGGGCTGCACCGCTACGGCCTGATGCCTGGGGCGGAACTGGACAGCCTGCTGGAAGAGTGGCGGGAGCACACTCCCTGGATCCGAGTAACAGGAGCATTTACCCATTTCGCTGACCTGGGGGACCCGGCCCGCACAGAGGATCAGTTTCAGACCTATCTAAGGGGTGTGGCTCAGCTGGAACAGGGCGGAATGGAGATCCCCATGCGCCATGTATCGGCCAGTGCCGCCAGCGAATATGCTCCACAATACCGGCTGGACGGTGTTCGGATTGGACGGCGGCTGTACATGGATCATCCCACCGCCCCCCTGGGGACAGTTCAGGAGGTGTGTTCCTGGCGGGCCTGGGTGACCTGCGTTCGTGCACTTCAGGAGGGGGATGCTCTTGGTTACGGAGGACATATTCGGATGCCCCGGGATGGCACGGTTGCCACGATCTCGGTGGGCTATGGTGATGGTCTGGATCCGGAGTTAGTTCGGGTGGGTGGACCAGTGCTTATTGGAGGACAGCGGGCGCGCCTACTGGCCTGCTGCATGGATCAGACAGTGGTGGATGTCACTGGGATCCCATGTGAAGTGGATGACGAGGTGACCCTGCTGGGGGGCGACGGACATGGCAACTGGCTTTCTGCACAGGAGGTTTCTCTGCTGATTGGAGAGGACGAGGGATGCGGACTCACATCCCAGCTCAGTGGCCGGGTGGGGAGAGTGTATCTGTAACGGATTGCCAAGATCAAGCTGTAAAGCTAGCAGTCATTACAATGAAACGGTGTGAAAGTGTGCCGGTCCCTGTGCCGCCCCTGTACAGGGACCGACCGCCGTCCCGAGACTGATCTGAGGGCCGCCGAATTTACAAAATATACTTGAAAAAATTTTGAAAAGCAGTAAGCTGGTAAGCATGAAAAAATACCCCAGAGCAGGGGTTCAGGAGGCTGAGGAATGGGAAAACTGCTGCATCGTGATTCACTGTTCAGGCTGGCGGCCAACATCCGGGAGAGACCGGAGCAGTGGCTGTCCCGCCTGGTTTTTTTGCTGGGTCCATGGGTGTCCTTCTGGATGGTGGAAATTCTGAATGGGAACGACGTATTTGCCGATCTCTACCCCTGGCAGGTATTGATGAACCTGATCTGGTACTATCTGCTGTTCTTACTGTGCCGTCTGATCCTGGGCCGGCGGCGCCGGGCGGCGGTTATGGCATCGGGACTCAGCTTTTTTGTGGGAATCGTGAACCACTATGTGCTCCGTTTTCGAGGGAGGATCCTGTTTCCGGCAGATCTGACCGCTTGGGAGACAGCGGCCAACGTGGCGGACGCCTTTGATTTTTCCCTGGATGCAGCTATGCGCCAGGGGGCGGTACTTTTGGTGGCCTACTTCTTTTTGGTATGGATGTGTGTTCCGCAAAGAAAGAGGGCCAAGCTGCCCCGGTGGCTGACGTGTTTGCTGGTTCTGGTGGAGGTGGGGTACTGCTTCATCTTTTTCAAGACAGAGGCCCTGCCTGCCCTGGGGATCTATACCCAACAGTGGGTGACACAGGCCAACGGTTTTCTTCTGAATTTTACCGTGGCCCTCCGGTACAGTGCCTTGGACAAGCCGGAGGATTACAGCCGCAGCCAGGTGCTGGAGCTGATGGAGACATATCCCGCAGAAGCTGGGGACCCATCTGTGGTGCAGCCCACCAATCTCATTGTGGTGATGAACGAGTCCTTTGCGGATCTGACGATTTTTGAGGGATTGGAGGTATCGGAAGACCCAACTCCTTTCCTGCACTCTATGGAGGAAAATACAGTCCGGGGCTGGATGTACTCTCCGGTGACTGGAGGCGGTACGGCCAGTGTGGAGTTTGAGTATCTCACTGGATTTTCAACCATCTTCCAGCCGCCCCATACCGTGGCCTATCAGCTGTATGCAGAGGAGGGGATGCCCTCATTGGCCTCCCTGGCGGGAAGTGTAGGATATGAATCTACTGCGTTCCACCCCTATAAATCTTCCGGCTGGAACCGCCCCATTGTGTATGAGGATATGCGGTTTGATCACCAGCTTTATGAGGAGGATGTAACCGATCCATATCTGGTCCGACGCTATGTCTCTGACCAGTCGGACTACGAGATGCTCTACTCCATCACCGACCGGGAGGAGGGGGATCCGGCATTTATCTTCAATGTAACCATGCAGAACCACAGCAGCTATGCCCAGGGGTGGAACAACCTGGAAAAGACTGTCGCCCTTTCCACGGAGCAGCGGACGGCGGACACCACCGCAGAGCAGTATCTGGCCCTGATGCGGGCTAGTGATGACGCCTTGCGGGATCTGATTACCCACTATGAGCGGTCATCGGAGCCCACCATGATCGTCTTTTTCGGCGATCACCAGCCGCCTCTGAAAAATGCCTTCTATGAGCAGCTCTATGGCAAGCCTCTGGATCAGCGCACCACAGAGGAGGTGCTGAAGCAGTATGCCACCCCCTTCTTCCTGTGGGCCAACTACGATATTCCGGAGCAGGAAGATGTGGTCCTCAGCCCCAATTATCTGGGGGTACTCACCGCCAAAGCGGCGGGACTTCCGCAGACCGGTTTTATGGAATTTCTGTCTCAGCTGTATGAGGAACTTCCGGTGATCACACCGGTGGGCCTCATCACCGGAGACGGGCAGGCAGTGAAGCGGGAGGAACTGACCAAGGAACAGCAGGAGTGGCTGCTGACCTATGAAACACTCAATTATTGCGGGATCGTGGATCTGGATAACGAAGTGCGGCCCATGTTCTGCATGGACTGAGGCAGAGGAATGAAAAGCCCCCTGAAGGGCGGTGGAATGACCTGTTCTGGGAACAGTTCCGCCCTTCAGGGGGTGTTTGCTGGAATCTTGCCGTCCTGGAAGATCACGGGGTATCCAAGTCTACCAGGATGTTGTCTGTGCCGTGCTCCTCAAATTCGGCGATATAGGCATCGATGCGGTCGGTCAGTTCGTCATAATTGCTCTCATCAATGGGAGCGTCATCCATATCCCTGCGGGCAAGGTCTTCCGCCAGGATCTCAAAAAATACATTGTTCTCATACTCCATGATCGCCTCGTGGATCCCACCTTCCACAAAGGCGCGGGAGGGGACGATCTCGCCGTGGTACAGCTCCGCCAGAGAGGGCATTCCCTCCAGAGCGGCCCTGCCGAACAAAAGACTCTCCACCTCGTCGTAATCGGCGAAACGCTGATCTCCGCGAGTGGAGTTCAAGATCCAGTTTCCAATGTAGACCAGATCCAGCAGACGGCGGAACTGCTTATTGCTCAATTCCAGGTTCATAGCATGGCCTCCTTTCCCAGAATCGAGGCGGGATTTTCCCACCACTTTATATTATAGTCTATGTCCCTGGGTTGTCAAATAGAGAATGAGAGATTTTATATGGAAAATCCCCCTTGTCATTTGGGGTAAAATCGCATAAAATAAATAAGACAGCTGCTCCCCTTTACAGAATCTGCGTTCCAGTGTATAATACGTCCCGCCCCAGCACCTATGTCCATAAGGCTGGGGAAAATGAAGGCCCAATGGAGGTTCCTATGGAAAAGAATGTGATCATCTCCATCAAAGGTGTGCAGCGGCTTGAGGACGCTGAGCCGGATACGATGGAGCTTGTGACAGGGGGACGGTTGGAGCAAGATGGAAACAGCTATACCCTCTCTTATCAGGAGAGTGAGCTCACTGGTCTGGAAGGCACACTGACCACCTTCCAGGTGGAGCCGGAGCGTGTGACACTGCTGCGTGTGGGGGAGTTTAACTCCCAAATGGTGTTCCAGGAGGGCCGCCGTCATCTGGCTATGTACAATACCCCCTATGGCTCTATGACGATTGGGGTGAATACCCGGCATCTGCTGGCTGACCTCACCGAGCGTGGGGGAGACATCGAGATCGATTATGCCATCGAGATCGACCACACCGTGGCTGGGCGGAATGTATTCCAGATCAGTGTGAGAGAGATGGGTGAGACTGCGTCGTAAGAGTGTGTGTTCGATCTCGATCCCAAGCGTTTTGCCAAAGGCAAAACCTTGACTGTCAGAACATGTTTCGGATCAGTTCGGAAGTGACAGGAGAGACCGCATTGCAAAAGTGCGGCTATTATCATTTAAGTTCTTTTTGGCCCATGTTCCTGCGGGGACAGGGCTGGAGAAAGGTGTGTAGAGAGATTATGTCGAATAAGATCCAGGAGGCCCGCGCTCAGGTTGCGGAGCTGACGCAGGCGGCCTATCTGCGGGCTGTGGAGGCGGGTAAGCTGCCTGCCGGTGCAGAGGTGAAGGCTACCATCGAGATTCCCAAGGATACATCACACGGGGACTATGCCTCCTCCTATGCTATGGCTGGAGCCAAAGCACTGCATCAGGCTCCCCGAGCCATCGCCCAGACCATTGTGGACCATCTTGATCTGGCGGGAAGCTACTTCCAGAAAGTGGAGATCGCTGGACCCGGCTTTTTGAATTTTACCCTGGGTCCCAAGTGGTACCAGGCAGTTCTGGCTGATGTAGAGCAGGAGGGGAGCGGCTACGGTTCCAACTCTGAGGGCAGCGGTGAGAAGGTCATGGTGGAGTTTGTTTCCGCCAACCCCACCGGCCCGATGCACATGGGCAACGCCCGCGGCGGTGTACTGGGAGACACTCTGGCCAACGTGCTGAAGCGGGACGGCTGCGACACTTGGAAGGAGTTCTATGTCAATGATGCCGGCAACCAGATCCACAAGTTTGCTGTGTCCATCAACGCCCGGTACATGCAGCTGATCCTTGGGGAGGAGAATTTCCCCTTCCCGGAGGAAGGCTACCATGGTGAGGACATCAAGGAACTGGCCCGGGCCATCTATGATGCCCATGGGGAAAGCTGGAAAGAACTTCCCGAGGAAGAGCGCCTAGATAAAATGGCGGAGTACGGTCTGTCTATCAATATCCCAAAGATGCAGGAAGACCTGAAAAAGTACGGCATCATATACGACCAGTGGTTCTTTGAATCTTCCCTTCATGAGAGCGGCTATGTAGCTGAGACGGTGCAGTTGCTCACTGAGAAAGGCTGGACCTATGAGAAGGACGGCGCCCTGTGGCTGAATACCACCCAGCTGCTGAAAGAGAAATTCATGCGGGAGGGCAAGACTCAGGAGCAGGTGGACAAGCTGGATCTGAAGGATGACGTGCTCCGTCGGGCCAACGGCTTCTACACCTATTTTGCAGCTGACATCGCCTACCACCGCAACAAGCTGGCGGTCCGGGGCTTTGATAAGGCTATCAACATCTGGGGCGCGGACCACCATGGCCATGTGGCACGGCTTCAGGCGGCTCTGGATGGCCTGGGGTTGGATGGCTCCCACCGGCTGGTCATCGTGCTGATGCAGCTGGTGAACCTGATGCAGGACGGCAAGCCGGTGCGGATGTCCAAGCGTTCCGGAAAGGCCATTGCCCTGCACGACCTGCTGGATGAGATCAGCGTGGACGCTGCCCGGTACTTCTTCAACTCCCGGGCCAGCACCAGCCCCCTGGACTTTGACCTGGACCTGGCGGTGCGGGAGGACAGCGAGAACCCGGTGTACTATGTCCAGTATGCCC
>ENA-ORUF01003907-ORUF01003907.1-human-gut-metagenome-genome-assembly--contig:-NODE-3907-length-10255-cov-12.585490_pt1 | contig 10255 bp, 8 predicted proteins | sample MGYA00242077_ERZ509203 | MGnify/ENA primary metagenome ERZ509203 (study PRJEB26280, sample SAMEA2338834) | human gut metagenome | biome: human gut; feature: human-associated habitat; material: faeces...
CTCAGGAACTTATAAATAAAGTTAAATCAAAGTGTTGCGGAATTAAGGTATAATAGATAGCGTCCAGTGTATCACCCGACGGAGACAAATCCTTGAAAAGACTTTCTTCCATCTGTGCCTGTTGGTAAGACCGTTCTATGCGCTTATGCTTAAGAAAATCAAAAATGGCATGTTTGGTCATAGCATAGATATATTTATCTATCCCGGGGTTATCCTGCCAAATCTGCGGTTTGGCCCATAGTCGCGTGAAAACGTCCTGTGCTATATCATCCGCGTCCTGCCCCGATTTAAGGAGCATCAATGCGAAATTCTTCACCAGCGAATAATGTGCCTTGAAGACCAGATCGAATTCTTGTTCCAGTGTTATGTCTTTGTCCATTACTTCACAAGCATTTGTTGTCAGTAAGCAAAAGTAGAAAAATAAATCAAGACTTTAGGTCAGTCTTACAGAAGAAAAAACAAATTCCTTACTTGCCAACACACAAGTTCCCGCCTTCCGGAAGAGTGAAAGAGATAGTAAATCACCCCTTTGTTACTTAATATTTCTTACTTTCTTCCTCATTATCCTTACAAATCACTATCTTTGCGACCTCATAATTTGTTTTTAACGAATAAACTACGATAGTGCTAATGAAACAGTACAGAACCGTAAACAACCTTATGGGTTGGCTTACATTCATCATTGCGGCAACCGTCTACTGCCTGACAATAGAACCGACCGCAAGTTTCTGGGATTGCCCGGAGTTCATAACCACCGGCTATAAACTGGAAGTCGGACACCCGCCCGGCGCGCCTTTCTTCATGCTAGTGGCGAATCTGTTTTCTCAATTTGCTTCCGACGTAACAACTGTTGCTAAAATGGTGAATTACATGAGTGCCCTCATGAGTAGCGCCTGTATCCTGTTCCTTTTCTGGAGCATCACCCACCTGGTACGCAAACTGATTATCACTGACGAAAACAATATCACCAAAGGACAGCTTATCACAGTGATGGGTAGCGGACTGATCGGTGCACTGGTTTATACATTCAGTGACACATTCTGGTTCTCGGCCGTGGAAGGTGAAGTATATGCCTTCTCCTCCCTGTTTACCGCTGTTGTTTTCTGGTTGATTCTGAAATGGGAAGACGTAGCCGACCAGCCGCACAGCGACCGTTGGATTATCCTCATCGCCTATCTGACGGGATTGAGTATCGGTGTTCACTTGCTGAACTTGCTTTGTCTGCCCGCCATCGTACTGGTATACTATTACAAGAAAACTCCAAACGCTACCGCCAAAGGTTCGTTAATTGCGTTATTCGGCTCAATGGTACTTGTTGCAGCCGTGCTTTACGGCATCGTACCGGGTATTGTGAAAGTAGGCGGCTGGTTCGAGTTGTTGTTTGTCAACGGACTCGGAATGTCGTTCAATTCAGGTGTAGTGGTTTATATTATTCTGCTTGCAGCGGCTCTGATCTGGGGCGTATACGAAAGCTATACCGAAAAGAACAAAACACGCATGGCTATCTCCTTTATCCTGACGATCGCTTTGCTGGGTATCCCATTCTACGGACACGGAGCCAGCAGTATCATCATCGGTATTTTGGTTATTGCCGCACTGGGACTTTATCTTGCTCCGAGTGTACAGGCTAAAATCAAAGAGAGATGGCGTATCACCGCCCGCACCATGAACACAGCATTACTGTGCACCATGATGATCGTAATCGGGTATTCTTCTTACGCACTGATCGTTATCCGTTCTACTGCCAACACTCCGATGGATCAAAACTCACCGGAGGATATATTCACCCTGGGCGAATACCTCGGTCGTGAACAATACGGAACCCGTCCGCTCTTCTACGGCCCTGCTTTCTCTTCGAAAGTGGCACTTGACGTAAAAGACGGCTATTGTATTCCGCGCCAATCGGAAGCAGGAAGTAAGTTTGTCCGCAAGGAAAAGACTTCGCCCGACGAAAAAGACTCTTATATCGAACTTCCCGGACGTGTGGAATACGAATATGCACAGAATATGCTTTTCCCGCGTATGTACAGTTCGTCACACGCACCGCTCTACAAACAATGGGTAGACATCAAGGGATATGACGTTCCTTACGACCAGTGTGGAGAGATGGTGATGGTAAACATGCCTACCCAATGGGAAAATATCAAATTCTTCTTCTCCTACCAGCTAAACTTCATGTACTGGCGTTACTTCATGTGGAACTTTGCCGGACGGCAGAATGACATACAGGGTAGCGGAGAAATTGAGCACGGCAACTGGATCACCGGTATTCCGTTTATCGACAACCTACTGGTAGGTAACCAGGAATTGCTTCCGCAAGATCTCAAAAACAATAAAGGACACAACGTATTCTACTGTCTGCCGCTGATTCTCGGCTTAATCGGACTCTTCTGGCAGGCTTACCATAGCCAGCGAGGTATCCAGCAATTCTGGGTGGTATTCTTCCTGTTCTTTATGACAGGTATCGCTATCGTGCTCTACCTCAACCAAACTCCTGCACAACCCCGTGAACGAGACTATGCGTATGCCGGTTCGTTCTATGCCTTTGCCATCTGGGTAGGTATGGGAGTGGCAGGTATCATCCGCATGTTGCGAGATTATGCCAAGATGCAGGAACTTCCGGCAGCCGTTCTGGCTTCAGTGCTCTGTTTGTTCGTCCCCATCCAGATGGCGGGACAGACATGGGATGACCACGACCGCAGCGGACGCTTCGTTGCCCGCGACTTCGGACAGAACTACCTGATGACTTTGCAGGAAGAAGGCAACCCGATTATCTACACCAATGGTGATAACGATACCTTCCCATTGTGGTACAATCAGGAAACGGAAGGTTTCCGTACGGATGCCCGCACCTGTAACTTAAGTTACCTGCAAACAGACTGGTATATAGACCAGATGAAACGTCCGGCCTACGATTCTCCGTCACTCCCTATCACTTGGGACCGTGTGGAATACGTGGAAGGACAAAACGAATATATCTCTATCCGTCCGGAAATGAAAGCTCTTATCGACAGCTATTTCAAACAGGCAAACGAACTGGCTGCACAGGGAGACACTACCATATTGTCGCTCGTTCACTCCATCTTCGGTGAGAATCCTTATGAACTGAAGGAAATCATCAACCGCTGGATGCTTGGCAAGAACGACCAATTGAAAGAACTTCTCAAGAAGACAGGAAAAGAGATACAGCTTCCGCTCATCCCTACGGACAGCATCGTCATGAAGATAGATAAGGAAGCCGTACGCCGCTCCGGCATGAAAATACCGGAAGCTCTGGGCGACTCTATCCCCGAATACATGACAATCACCCTTAGAGACGCCAACGGCAACCCGAAACGCGCCCTCTACAAGAGTGAGCTGATGATGCTCGAAATGCTTGCCAACGCTAACTGGGAACGTCCTATCTATATGGCAATCACCGTAGGAAGCGAAAACCATCTGGGCATGGGCAACCACTTCACACAGGAGGGTCTCGCCTACCGCTTCACTCCGTTCGATACGGACAAACTGGACAGCAAGATCGACAGTGAAAAGATGTACGACAACCTGATGAACAAGTTCAAGTTCGGCGGTATCGACAAGCCGGGTATCTACATCGACGAGAACGTGATGCGTATGTGCTACACGCACCGCCGTATCTTCACGCAGCTCGTAGGACAGCTTATCAAAGAAGGTAAGAAGGACAAGGCACTCGCTGCACTCGATTACGCCGAAAAGATGATTCCGGCAATCAACGTACCGTATGACTGGGCAAATGGCGCCTTCCAAATGGCAGAGTCTTATTATCAACTGGGACAGAACGAGAAAGCCAACAAGATTATCGACGAGCTTGCCAACAAGTCGCTCGAATACATGATCTGGTATCTTAGCCTGAACGATAACCAGCTTGCCATTGCCAGCGAAAACTTCGTGTACAACGCCAGTTTGCTTGACGCCGAAGTCCGCCTAATGGAAAAATACAAATCAGAAGAACTCGCAAAACATTACTCTACGCAACTCGATCAGCTATACAACGAGTACGTGACGAGAATGAAAGGGAAATAATTTAGGTATGAAGTAATAAGTATTAAGTATTAACGTAGCTTCCGGCATGTTTTCCGTAAGGTATAATACTTAATACTTATTTCCTAATACTTCAAAACACAGACTCTCATGTTTATAGAACAACCACCTTGGCTTTTCCGGGCGTTGTATCCACAAGCTATCTTCCGGATGGACCCGAATGAGCGGGCAGTCTATCTGACTTTCGACGACGGCCCCATCCCCGAAGTAACTCCCTGGGTACTGGAAATACTGGAAAAGCATCATATTAAAGCTACCTTTTTCATGGTAGGCGACAATATACGCAAACACCCGGATGAATACCGGATGGTGGTAGAGCACGGACACCGCATCGGTAACCATACTTTCAACCACATCCGTGGATTTGAATATTCCAATCCGGATTACCTGGCAAATGCCAGAAAGGTAGATGATATTATTCATTCCGATCTCTTCCGTCCACCACACGGACACATGGGATTCAGGCAGTATTATACGTTGCGCTATCATTACCGCATCATTATGTGGGATCTCGTGACCCGCGATTACAGTAAGCGGATGCGCCCGGAACAAGTGCTGAACAACGTGAAACGCTATGCGCGAAACGGTTCTATCATCACTTTCCACGATTCGCTGAAGTCATGGAATAACGGTAACCTGCAATACGCACTTCCCCGTGCCATCGAGTTCCTGAAAGAGGAAGGTTATGAATTCAAGGTGTTATAATCTTTGAAAAAACAGAAACTTCGAAAAGAGCAGAGCTTCCTGATAAGAAAGAAAAGGTTTCTGATGAATAAAAAAGCTCCCTGATAAGAAAAAAAATATAAGCCGAGGTATTATGCCCCGGCTTTTGTAGTTTAAAGCCCGTTTCGTGTCCAAAATTGAAAGATCCCTCCTCTTTCTTATAAGATGCCAGCGCAACCGCATTTCGCCTGGTAAAGGGCAAAAAGAGGGCAAAACAACCTGCATTCAAAAAGTTTCTGATTCACATTACCATTTCCAACCGTATTTTTTTATACATTTGCAACGGTCTCTTCCGCAGAAAGCCTCCGGGTGGCGAGGGAGAGACGTTTATATTGAGAAGACGTTTACAAGCGTTTGTCATTTGTGTTCAGAACTTCGCAAACTTTGACCTATCGGAATGACTAACAGCAACAAAGACGTCCTCCTGATGTGTATTTATATACATCCGTGCCTCACTTTGGAAAACAAAGGGAGGCTACGGGTGTTGTACATATCGGCGTGGGCTTTCTGCGTTGTTCGTTCCCGATAGTTGGCATTGCGAAGGCCTTGAACACGGAACGGACGAAGGTGAGAGATTCCCACGCCTTTTCTATATATTCCTGTCAACAATAGATTGAATTGTCCGCCCAACGGGAGTCTGGGGGACACACATAAGCAGAATAGGCACATGATTCATGCGGGACAACTTATTGAACGCACGCTTCACGAACAGGGACGCACCGTCACCTGGTTCGCTACCCAATTATGCTGCACACGCCCCAATGTTTACAAGATATTCCGGAAAGAGAATATCGACATCCACCTGCTCTGGCGCATCTCCTGCATCCTCGGCCATGATTTTTTCCGCGATCTTTCCGACAGCATCAATACCGGAAACTTCCCCAGTGTATCCAAATAGGATACAATTCCGTATCGTTCTTGGAACTATGCTTTCACCCGGTAGTATACTCCTTTCGCATACCTTTGCAGGCATATTAACATATAATCACAAAAGGACATGAAAACGAAAAAACTATTTCTGATTATTGCTCTGGTTGTCGGTTGTGCCGTCGGAGCCCATGCGCAAAAGACGGTCTTCAAGTTTCGTGATGCACAGGCACGTGCAGGCGATGCAGTTACTGAAGTTTGTGTCAAACCCACAGTTGTCGAGGTGAAAATACTGGAAGATAAGGGACGAATCAAGGATGAATGGACACTAAGCAAAGAGGAAGTGGAGATCGCCATGAAAGGAGAACTTGACAACATCCGTGCATGGGGGACGTATCTGTCCACCATCAAATACAACTGCGATGTCATCATGGGAGCCACTTTCAAAGTGGAAGATAATGAAAAAACAGGGGGATACACGGTTACAGTAGTAGGTTATCCCGGCATCTTTGTCAACTGGCATCCTGCCACCCAGGACGATTATGAATGGATACGTCTGCAGAAGTTATCACCCACGGATGGAAAAAGCCAGATAGCACCTGTCGTTAAGAATAAGAATTAATCACTAAAACATAAATAACAATGAAAAAAGTACTATCAATGATTGCCGCACTCTTATTGTGCGTAGGAACTCAAGCGCAAATCGTATCATCCAGAAGTGCAATCGTCAAAACAGAGAAGCAAGCCAGCAGCACACAATGGTTCTTGCGTGCAGGTTTGAATATCATGAACTTCTCCGGTGACGGAGCCGAAGGAGCTGACTCAAACATCGGATATAACGCAACATTTGGCTACCAGAAGCCTTTAGGCAGCACAGGAGGATACTGGGGAATGGAATTTGGACTCGGCTCCCGTGGTTTCAAAGTGGAAGACACGAAGTGCATGGCTCATAATATACAATACTCTCCGTTCACATTCGGATGGAAATTTGCAGTGGCGGACAATGTTCATATCGACCCGCATGTAGGAGTCTTTGCCAGCTACGATTACACGAGCAAAATGAAAGCAGACGGAGAGAGCATCAGTTGGGGAGATTACGCAGATTACATGGAAGTTGACTACAATCATTTCGATGCCGGTATGAATATCGGTGTAGGAGTCTGGTACGACCGTTTCAACCTGGATCTCACCTATCAGCGCGGATTCATAGATACATTCAGCGATGCCGACGGATTCAAGACCAGTAACTTTATGATTCGTCTAGGTATTGCCTTCTAAGGACAACCAAACCTCAATAAACCATATTATTTATTCAGCGTCCACGATCTTTTCTCTTCGCAAAAAGGGCCGTGGATGCTGTTTTCTTAAAAATAACGGAATATGATGACCAAACGACAATTTCTGGCAATCATGTATCTGCTGACGGGAGTTATCCCGCTGATAGCACAGACTTTCACCGAACAGAAAAAGAGCTATCCCGTCAGTGCAGACGGCAATAAATATGTGGTCAGCGGATTTACCCCTTTCAGCAGCATGCATGACGAGAACATCTACGCTAATGCACTGTTATGGACCGTCAAAAATGTCTGTCCGCAGCTACGGGAAGGGATCACAGAGGTAAACGTACCGGCTAAAAACTTCAGTTGCGATCTGATACTTGCCTCGCAAGCAGATTCAAATCAGAAGAATACTTACTATTGCAAAGCCCTGTTTCAAGTAAAAGACGGCAAGCTGGTCTACTATCTTTCCAATATACGGATAGAATCATCAGCAGTGATAATGAAAAAAATCACTCCCATGGAGAAGCTGCAACCGGACAAGAAAGCATCTCACAAAGAAATCATGGATGACTTCGTACAGGTGGAATCGCAAGTATTGAATAAAATGTTCGACTTCATCGTAACGAACCAACTTTCACCAATCACTCACTGGAATGAAATCAGTATCAACAAGCCGGTGAAAGGCATGACGGAAGATGAATGTCTGCTGGCCTTCGGCAAACCGCAGACTATTCAAGAATCAAATGGAGAAGTGCAATGGATGTATTCCAGCTCGTTCTACCTATTCTTCAAGAATGGACATGTGGAAACGATTATCAAATAATCCCATAAAAACAAATCATCTCAAAATCAAACAATTAAAACAATTTATTATGAAAACAATCTGGAAAGCAACCGTTTGCATAGTTGCAGTATTACTGTCGTTCAGCATTTATTCCTGTGGCGATGACGACGATGACGCTGTCGGTTCACGCGATTTATTGTTAGGAACATGGAATGGAGTGTATTATCTTTCACAAGAATGGGAAGATGGTGAAAAGGTAAGTGACTCTAAAGAAGATTTTGTAAATGGAACCAACCGTTATTCCATAGAGTTCAAGGAAGATGGTACGTATGTAGAAAAAGATGTCTACAACTCCTCCGGAAGTACTAATTATTATCACGGTACATGGAGCTACTCCGGTAATAAGCTGACTCTCATCGACACTGAAGAGGATAATTACACAGAAGTGTGGACAGTGACCACAATGACAGAGAATGAATTAGTCTATGAACTTCGTGAGAAAGAGAAAGAAGACGGAACGACATACGAATATTACGAACAACACGCTTTTACAAGATAGCTTAAGGACATTATCTTTCTTTTCCAGAAAGACACATTCTTAATTCTCTTTCTTTTTCAGAAAGATAAAAATAAGCAAAGGTTCCTTTGATAAAAAGAAACCTTTGCTTCATCTATTAGAAAAGACGCATGATATTCAATAATGAATCGCGTATTCAGTGAGTAAAAGAAATTAAAGAGGGCGTTTCGTCACACCTCGACAATCCTTCTTTTTTGACTGTATAAGCAATTCAGCACATTAATTAATATGCCACCGCCAACGGAGTACGCAATTTCTGCGCATATTCAGTCATATATTTATTCCAGGCATCCGGAGTCTTGATAGCCGCCTTATCCCAGGCAGATCCCCAGTAATAAGTATATTCAGAACCAGGCTCATATTCGCTGATAGCCAGCACATGACCGTCGGCTCCACCACGATCTTTCTTTTCCTTTTCGGAAAGAAGAACCACTTTCGCCTCTTTTACCTGTGCAGGGAATGCAGCACCCACAAATATCTTACCGTTTGCACCGCTACGGTCAGTTGTAGGATCTACGTAAGTGATATAGCCATTTGCAGCATCTGCCACAACCGCACCGTCCGGTTCACGCAATACAAGTCCTGTAGTTACCGGCATTGCTTCTTTCAAATTGGTATATGAAACAACTGTTTTATTTAGATAAGAACCTGCATCCAAGGAGATGACGCGTGTTTCCACCACGTTAGAATCTCCACGGACCACCAGCGGATAAAACTCCAGCTTCACCGTGAAACGCAGCGGACCATTATCAAGGATTTCCTGTGTGCGATAGCAGTAAGGATAGATAATAGTGTCACCTGCCATCAAAGCGGCAACGCCGGCGCCCAACGTGGGACCTACGGCATAGCAATCCATACCGTATCCATGATCGATATGGTAAGAGATGGCATTCTGCAATTCGGAAGCGGCTTTCGGATCTGTCTTTTTCAGTTCGGCTATCTTGGCACGCTTTTCAGGATTAAGTTCTTCAGCATACAGAGATTCCAAAATCGGCTCCGTAGTATTATACTTCGTAAAAAGATCATAGCCAAAACCACGTTCTCCACGAGCCTGCAAAGCAGGACCATAAGCACGGAATCCGCCAAGATCATTCTCCCAGGCTACGTCGTCCAGACGTTCGGGGTAGTATTTACCGCAAGCAATGACATCAAAAGGTGCCGGTGTGCCCGGTTGAATGGTATAAGTAACCACACTGTTTCCCCCTACCGTAACGGGGAAGACCACCTTCTCATCATACGTCACCTGATAAGGCACTTGCTGACCGTCGACGTCAAGCACCACAATCTGTGCCGTATCCGCCAGTTTCAATTTAGCGACCACATCGCTCATCGGCACTTCAACCATCTCCCCTGCCCGTTCAAGAGCCAAAGAATTGGTCACTGTGACTGTCATTGACTGCTTGCTGTCGGCACAAGAAGCAAAACCAATCAAGGCTACAACAAACAGAATTAATATCTTTCTCATAATTAGTCTACATTGAATGAATAACATATACTTTGCAAATCAGAGGCTATTATATCCGGCATGTTGGATGTATAGCTCCAACGCGTCAGCTATATATATCCAACGTGTTGGAGCTATATGTTCAACACGTTGGGCATATATGTCCAATAAATCGGCCATATAGCTCCTGCAAAGGGAATAATAAAAAATAAGGTGACAGATGAAAAGAGGATGCTCTTTGCCATTCTATCACCTTACCGGAATTTCTTCTATCAGCTATTATTTCGGTTGTTTTCCGATATAAGCAAGAATACCACCATCTACGTAGAGAATGTGACCGTTAACAGCGTTAGAAGCTTCAGAAGCAAGGAACACGGCAGGACCTGTCAGTTCTTCCGGATCCAACCAACGACCGGCAGGAGTCTTAGCGCAGATGAATGAATCGAATGGGTGACGGCTTCCGTCTGCCTGCGGCTCACGAAGAGGAGCAGTTTGCGGAGTAGCGATGTAACCCGGGC
>ENA-ORUF01003918-ORUF01003918.1-human-gut-metagenome-genome-assembly--contig:-NODE-3918-length-10231-cov-2.661360_pt1 | contig 10231 bp, 5 predicted proteins | sample MGYA00242077_ERZ509203 | MGnify/ENA primary metagenome ERZ509203 (study PRJEB26280, sample SAMEA2338834) | human gut metagenome | biome: human gut; feature: human-associated habitat; material: faeces...
ATTTGTACAAAAACTTTGAATATGTATTGACATTTCTGTGGGAATATTCTATAATAGTACTAATTCCATTAGGGGCTTTTCATGTGCTCTGAAAAATACGAGAATGTATTGAACTTTATTTCATCGGGAAAGGTATGCGGCCATCGCAAGGGCTTGCATACGAGAAAGAAGGAGGAAAACAATGAAAACAAAAAGAACAATGGCAGGTATTCTGGCAACGGCAATGGCTGCGTCTGCATTGGCATTCAATCCGGTATTTGCAGCAGGAGAAATCGGCATTTCTGCGGAAAAGGTTTCTGCAAAGGCAGGGGCTGAATTTACGCTGGCTGTTTCCCTCAAGGATGTTCCGTCTACTGGGGTCGGCGGCTGCGAATTTTCTCTCGCTTATGATAGCAGCATTGTAACCGTTACTGGTGTGACTGCTGGTACAATTGCACAGACTGGTGCGGATGATCAGGAATCTGCGTTTGCTGGCGAAGCACCGAGCTTTGACAGCAATTTTTCAGCCGCTGGTGTCATTGATGTCATCTATTCTACTGGTTTAACAGACAGTGCTTATATGGTAAAGCAGGACGGCGTGTTCCTGACCATTACAGGTACAGTCAACGAAAGTGCAAAGGTTGGCGATGTTTCTGACTTTAAGATCCAGCCGATCGATCGGGAAACCACTCCAGGTTCTGGCACAAAGAATGATCAGATCGTGTTCGCAAGCATTGCGGAAGATGGAACAGTTTCCAGCTATGATACTGTTGTCAGCGATGGTTCTGTAACAGTTGTTGGCGACAGCGAAACAACAACCGCTGTAACAACTACAACTGGTTCTGATTCTACTACGACCGAAACCAAGGAAACCACAACCGAATCAGAAAGTGATATCAACTATGGTGACGCAAATCTGGACGGTAAGGTTGACCTGACAGATGCAATTACACTGAATAAGTATCTGGCTGGTGTGCTCACTGCAAGTGATCAGGCTGTAAAGAACATGAACGTTTATTTGGATAGCAATGTCGACGATAAGGATACCACTTATCTGATGAAGTTCATTTTGAACGTGGATGGTTATCAGGATCTGCCGATCACTCCAGAAGCTTAATCATTCCCCATTTTTTTAATTTGGTTCTAACTTCGGAAGAGATCCTTCTCTTGCCGAATGATAGCACATTTTAATTGCATTATGCAAAGAAAGGAAAAAGAAACATGAAGAAACGAACGAGAATTGCTTCTCTAGTTGCTGCGGTTGCTATGACTGTTTCTGCATTGCCAATGGCTGCTCTTCCAGCACTTGCAATTCAGACAACAACAGAAGGCGATCACGGTACTCTAACGAATGCAGTTTACCAGATCCGCAAGGCACCGGATAATCTGCATGCACCAGCAAGTGATAGCAATCCAGCACAGAACTTGGTAGAAATCTCTAGAGATGACCTTGCAAAGGGAGATTATACCTTTAAGGCTGCTGCTTACATCAAGGCAGATGGTCAGATGACAGACGATGACTTTGTCTCGACAATCAGTATGAAGTGGCAGGCTTCTAACTACAAATACATGCGGTTTGCTGAAGATGACTATACCAGCGTAATCCCGATGGAAACTTATGAATTGTCTGATGGTACTAAATTTAATGCAACCTTAAGACCGTTCTCACTGGCAAAAATCACCCACAGCCCGAAGAAGGGTGATGGTTATTTCACACCGCTGTGGAGAGTTGTAACCAATGAAACAGCAGTAGAACCGTGCACAGGTACACCAGTTTATTCCGCTGGTCCGAACAAGATCAAGTTCACCTGCACATACTATACAGAAGGTCAGTACAAGTCGCCTGACAGCAAGGTAATCGTTCCGGTAGAAAGTTCCAAGACTACAAAGGAATTTACTTTGGATCTGACTGTGGATGAAGAAACCAACACAGCGACTTATGACTTCCAGGTACCGCAGCAGGGCACACAGCCGGGTGCATATCCGATGTTTGCATATCACGGTGTCATCCATAACTATGACTCGTCCACTCCAGAAGGACAGGTTATCAATGGCGACAACGATATGATCAGAATGCAGTACGGTGAAGATAATGGAACAAAGTGGCTGGATGGCAAGTCTGATTCTTATCCGATTATGACATTTGATGTTACAATGTCGAAGGATACACCGGATGGCTATTACTATGTAAACTTTGATACAGAATCTGGTTCTCCTTACATCGAAGACAATCAGTCCATCATCCTGAAGATGAACCGTATGGTTCGTGCTTACAAGGAAAATGGCAAGTCTTTGGTAGAAACCATTTATCCGACTGGCTTGGAAGACAAGTCCAACTTCCTGACCATTAAGGTTGGCGATGCAAAGGAAACAACTGCAACTACAACCGCTACAACAACTACTTCTGCAGCAGAAACAACAACAACCGTTTCTGAAACAACTGTACCAGTAACAACAACTGCTGCTGATACAACAACAGCTCCTGCAACCTCTAGCGAAGCACCGACGACCACCACAACAAATGGACTGGTTATTGGCGATGCTCCGACTATGGTAGTTAACAACGGTCAGAAGATCTTCGCAACACCGGGTCAGGAATATGCAGAAATTCCGCTGAACCTGTACAATGTACCGGATACCGAAGGTATCACCGTTGCATTCAAGACCGATGCAGAAGGTACTCCGACACTGGCGTTGTTGAAGGATGCTTATCAGCTGTACGAAGCAGCAGATGCATTCGTAAACCTCGGTAAGTGGGAAGCAAACCCGAAGGGTCTGAGCTGGGGCGTTCCGTCCTCCGGTAAGCAGATGGTTAAGGGTAGCGACTTTGTAAACGGCGATGTATTCTTGTCTCTGTACTACAACATTCCGGATGAAGAAACCGTTAAGAGCATTGCTCAGGCAAACAATCTGGAACTGAAGCAGGATGCAGAACACGGTACATACTACGAATTCCCGCTTGTTTTCGAACGGGAAAAGCTGAACAACAAGGACGGCAAGCTGCTTGACTGGGTTGGCACAAACAACACCAAGATCAATGCAATTTATGTAGACGGTAGCATCATTGTAAAGATGCCTGACGAAACTACAACCACAACTACTACAACCGGCACAACTACTACAACCGTAACAACAACTACAGCAGATAGCACAACAAGCGGCAGTGCAACCACCACTTCTGGAGCAGCTACCACAACTTCCGGCAGTGCAGAAACCACATCTGCTACAACTGGAACAGACAACACCGGTGAAACCACAACCACGACAAAGGGTCAGCTGGTTCCGCTGTATGGTGACGTGAATGTCAATGGTCAGGTAACCATCGTTGACGTGGTACTCCTGAACAAGGCAATCGCTGGCAAGGTAACCTTGAGCGAACAGGCATTCCTGAACGCTGACTGCGGTAACGTAGATCAGGTTCTGGATGAACACGACCTGAACGCACTGATGCAGTACCTCGTAGGGATTGTACAGCAGCTCCCAGGAGAAGCAAAGTAAGATTCGATTCCTACATCACTCCTAATTCTTAAAGCAACGCCGTTCCCGGTAACACGGGGGCGGCGTTGTTATTTTGTGAAAGAGATACCACAAAAGCAAAAAAATCAGAATATTCATGAAAAGTGACAAAAAAGCCAGATAGGATATGGCATAAAAGTACGGATGATATGAATAAAATCACGTTCTTTTAATAGTCGAACAGTTTTTTGTGCTGGGAATACAGCTTTTTTGTCCATTTTCACGGAAACAATTTCGGCAAAATATACAAATACAAGAATCCGGTTTTGTGTGGAATTACTGAAAATTCAAAAATAACTTTACATTATTGTAGGCATATGCTATAATAATTTCAGTGAGAATTTTTGAGGCTTTTTGTGTGTATATGAGAAAAAGCCGGAAATTCTGCGGGTTCGGTTTCAAGGGGTTTACCGTTGGAACAAAAAAATCTATATTTTTTTATCTTTTAAGGAGGATACTTATGCTGAAAAACAAATTCGGTAAGAAGGCAGTTGCAGCAGTAATGGCTGCAGCAATGACCGTTTCCGCAACTGCAATGGGTCTGTCTTCCATTACCGCAAGTGCCGCTGCAACCGGCTTTGAAGAATTCGGTGCTGGTACTTTTAACGATGGTGTTGGTCTGCCGTGGCATATCTGTGAAAGTGCTACTGGTACCATGAAGTTTGAAGTGGCAAATGGCTGCTACAACATCCTGATCACCAATCCGGGTGGTTTGTCCAACAACGGTGAAGGTCGTTGGGACTGCCAGTTCCGTCACAGAGGTCTGACCATCGAAGCAGGTCATACTTATCGTTATACATATTCTATCTGGTCGAACAAGGATGCAAAGATTTATTGTAAGTTGGGCGACATCACCGATGATGACCTGGAAAACTGGCACCAGAACGGTGACAAGCTCCAGATGGATTATGATGATTCCCTGGATGACCAGCAGCTGACTGAAAAGCTGAAGAGTGCTTCCAAGACTGGTGAAAAGGTTGATTTTGGTCTGGGCTGGGACAGCTGGAAAAATCAGCCGACTGTAACTGCAAACAAGTGGACTACTTACGCTTGGGAATTCACAGCAGAAAAGGATTCCAAGGGTACTGCTGAAATGACGTTCCACCTCGGTGGTACTTCTGCGTACAATGATTTCATCTGCTGCGAAGCTGGTACTTTGCTGAAGTTCGATAACTTGGCTTTGGTAGATATGACCGATGACAAGTCCAACTACAATGCAGAAGCTGCTTATCAGCCGACTGGCGTAGAAGTAAACCAGGTTGGTTACTATCCGCTGCTCGAAAAGAAGGCAACTTTGATTCTGGATGGTCCGGATACCACTGCAAAGGATTTCCAGGTTAAGGATTCCAGCGGTGCAGTTGTATACGAAGGCAAGACCGATGCTTCCAGAGGCAATCAGATTTGCGATGGTTCTGAAACTTACAACCAGATCATCGACTTCTCTGAATTCCAGACCGCTGGTACTGGTTACACCATCACTTGCGATGGCAAGACTTCTCTGCCGTTCGATATTGGCAACAACATCTATGATGGCATGACCACCAATGCAATGAACTACTTCTACCAGAACCGTTCTGGTGTAAATATTGATGCAGCTTACATCACTTCTCAGGGTGAAAACAGCGATAAGTCCAAGCTGGCTCGTGAGGCTGGTCACAATCCGGATACCGCTTACATCCAGAACAAGTGGGTATACATTATTCCGGATGAAAACTCTATTGAAAAGAACAATGGTACCATCGATGTAACCGGCGGTTGGTATGACGCTGGTGACCACGGTAAGTACGTTGTAAACGGCGGTGTTTCCATGTGGACACTGTTGAACCTGTATGAAAGCGACCTGATGGCAGGCGATGCTTCTAAGTGGGCAGATGGCTCTGGCACAGTTGTTGTTCCGGAAAACGGCAACAGCACACCGGATATCCTGGACGAAGTAAAGGTTGAAGCAGACTTCTTCAAGAAGATGCAGAGAAACGACGGCATGGTTTACCACAAGATCCACGACTATAAGTGGACTGCATTGTGCGTAGCACCGGCTGATGATGAACTGACTCGTATTGTAAAGCCGGTTACTTATGCAGCAACCCTGAACTTTGCAGCAGCAATGGCTCAGTATGCAAGACTGGCTAAGGATTATGACAAGGATGCTTCTGGTTACTTGGCAGATGCTGAAAAGGCTTATAAGGCAGCAAAGGCTTCCTACAAGCCATTCAGCAACGACTGGGGTACTGACCAGTACGCAGACCTCGAATCTCTGTACGCTCCGATCGCTCAGAATAAGGGCGGTGGTCCTTACGGTGACACTGATGTAGAAGACGAATTCTACTGGGCAGCTTGCGAACTGTACATTGCTACAGGCGATGCTTCCTATAAGACCGATCTGGAAGGCTATAGTGCAGGTGCTGGTGCTTACGGCGTAGATACTGCTCTGTATGGCGGTGAAAACAACGGTACTCGTTCTTCCTTCACATGGGGTACTCTGGCAAGCTTGGGTACATTCTCTCTGTGCGTAAATGCAAAGGATATGCAGGAAAAGGGCTTGCTGTCTGCTGAAGAAGTAAGCACCATTCAGAAGAATGTAAAGCAGGCTGCTGACTACTTCATCGACCTCGAAAATGCATCTGACTTCGGTATTCCGTATGTTGGCCATGACTACAATGCAGACGTTTGGTCGGTTGCTGACTATGAAGCTGGCAACGGTGTAGACGGCGTTGTAAGCAAGGAACTGAAGAACGGTTATGAATGGGGTTCTAACTCCATGGTTATGAACAATGCAATCACAATGGCATTGGCTTATGACATCGACCACGAAGCAAAGTACATCAACGGTGTATCCACTGCTATGGACTACATCCTTGGTAGAAACGTAATCGAACAGTCCTACGTCACCGGTTATGGTGAACACTGCCTGAAGTACCCGCACCACAGATGGTGGTCTGGTCAGCTGGATGCTGAACGGTTCCCGTATGCTCCGGATGGCGTTCTGTCTGGTGGCCCGAACTCCCAAATGCAGGACCCGATGATTCAGGGTGCAGGTTATAAGGCTGGTTCTCTGGCTCCGATGGCTTGCTACTTGGATAACGTAGAAGCTTGGTCTGTAAACGAATGCACCATCAACTGGAACTCTCCGTTGGTATGGATCGCATCCTTCCTGGAAGACGAAGCTCCGAATGTAAACAATGAAACCACAAAGCCGTCTACTACTACTACAACTGATTCTGACACTACAACTACCACAACAACTACTGTAGCAACCACAACTGCAAGCGGCGAAACCACTACTGCTGGTAGCACAACTACAGTTGATCCGAATGCAGATAACATCGGTGACGTAAATCTGGACGGTATTGTAGACATCGCTGACGCTGTAACATTGAACAAGTATCTGGCTGGTGTTGTACAGCTGAGCGATCAGGCTCTGCGGAACGCAAACTGCGATCAGAGCCCGAGCGATATTGACAATGTTGGTGATAAGGATACCACCGCTCTGGTAAGATTCGTTCTGAACATGGAAGGCTACCAGGATCTGCCGTTCATTGCTGCTGAATAAGATTCGATTGTCACGTTTCAATTGAAATGCTTGCAATTCTAATTGCATAAAGAAAGAACCGCACGGTGAAAACTGTGCGGTTCTTTTGCTTTTGGTTCGATTTTTGAGGAAATTTCTTTTTTTGAAAAAGATGCTTGACATTCCTGGCGAAGTGTGTTACAATTATAACAAACCTTATCGAGAGTGGCGGAGGAACAGGTCCTGTGAAGCCCGGCAACCTAATTGCAGCAATGTGAAAAAGGTGCCAATTCCTGCGGTTTAAGTACCGAGAGATGAGGATTTCGCATAAAAGCACGAAATCAACGCACTTCGGTAAAACGAGGTGCGTTTTTTATTGATCTATTTTTTATACTTGAAAGGAAGAAGGAATCTCATGAATCGTTTTTTGTTTACCTCTGAGTCCGTAACCGAAGGACATCCGGATAAAATCTGTGACCAGATTTCGGATGCTGTTCTGGATGCAATCCTCGAACAGGATAGCAAAGCAAGAGTTGCCTGCGAAACCGTTGTTACAACTGGTATGGTGCTCTGCATGGGCGAAATCTCTACCACTGCAAAAGTGGACATTCCGCAGATTGCTCGGGATGTCATCGTAGACATTGGCTATGACCGTGCAAAATTTGGCTTCGATGGCTACACTTGCTCTGTTTTACAGGCAATGGACAAGCAGTCTCCGGATATCGCAATGGGTGTCAACGATGCCTATGAAAGCCGGGGCGGCGAACATCAGGAAACCGGTGCTGGTGACCAGGGTATGATGTTCGGTTATGCGTGCAAGGAAACAAAGGAACTGATGCCGCTGGCAATTTCTCTCGCACACAAGCTCTGCATGAAGTTGACCGATGTACGGAAAGAAAAAGTTTTGCAGTATCTCCGTCCAGATGGCAAGGCACAGGTAACCGTAGAATATGTAGACGGCAAGCCAAAGCGGATTGATGCAGTGGTACTCTCTACCCAGCACGCTCCGACTGTGACACTGGAACAGATTCGCTCGGATTTGATGCACTATGTTATTACTCCAGTATTGCCGGCGGAAATGTTGGACGAAAACACGAAGTATTATATCAACCCGACTGGTCGGTTTGTCGTTGGTGGCCCACAGGGTGACAGCGGTCTGACTGGTAGAAAGATTATTGTAGATACTTATGGCGGTTCTGCTCGTCACGGCGGCGGTGCATTCAGCGGTAAAGACCCGACGAAGGTAGACCGTTCCGCAGCGTATGCAGCACGGTATATTGCAAAGAATATTGTAGCTGCTGATTTGGCAGACCGTTGCGAAGTACAGCTTGCTTATGCAATCGGCGTTGCACATCCGGTTTCTGTTCTGGTAGATACCTTCGGAACAGGAAAGGTGGACGAAGAAAAGCTGTCAGCAGCTGTACAGAAAGTATTCTCTCTGACACCGGACGGCATCATTGAAATGTTGCAGCTGCGGAAGCCGCAGTACCGGAAGCTGGCTGCTTATGGTCATATGGGTCGGGAAGACTTGGGTGTTGCTTGGGAAAAGTGCGACCGAGTAGAAGCCCTGAAGCAGGCAGTTGCAGAATAATTGATTTTTTTCACAAAAACCGGAAGCAGGTGGGGAAGATTTCCCTGCCTGCTTTTAGTTTGCAGGTGTTTGCAAGAGCACTTGAATCGCATCCCGTTCCGAGGACAGAATTTCTGAAACAGAAGATTCCGGCTGAAAGGTCGAAGCATAGTCATAAATCGCAGCCCCATCAATGCCATCCATGTTACACAGCAGCTCTAGTTCTTTGGATACAACTTGTGAATCCGTCTGCCACTCTGTCATTCCATCGCCTGCCCAAGTATCCTGCTGCCCGATTTTATACGTACAAATGCCAATCCAAAGCGTTACATCCGGACAGGTGACTTGCTCCGCCCAGAAAGCAGCCGTTTCCGCAAAGGGAGCAGTGCTGTTCTGAAAGCCAAAATATAGCTGTGGCAGCAGGTAGTCACAATAACCGGCAGTTTGTCCCCATGTCTGTACATCTGCACTTTGTTTCTCGTTGCCACTTAGCGTTCCCTGCGGACTGATTCCAAATAATACCTTTGGATTTGTCTGCTTGACAGCGTTGTACATGGCTTGCACCATCCGGTTGCATTGTTCTTTCCGCCATGCAGAGCGGTCGGATGCACCGCTTTCCGCAAAGGCTGCCGCATCAAAGGATGCATCTGTAGTCGGGTAAAAATAATCGTCAATCTGTACGCCATCAATTTCATATTGCGTGACGAGTTCGCTGACACCATCGGCAATCAGCTGTCGAACCTCCGGATAGGCAGGATTCAACCACCAGCGGTCACCGCTTTTTACCAGCCAAGTTCCACGCTTTGTTTCATCTGCATACCATTGTGAGATTGGGTATTGTTCCGGCATCTGCTCCATCTGTGCATCTGTCTGGCAGCGAAGTGGATTCACCCAAGCATGTACGGAAAGCCCCAATTGATGGGCTTCGGTTAGCATGATTTGCAGCGGGTCAAAGGAACAGTTTGTCGACATGGAAAGCCCCGGCATATAATAAGTAGAAGTGTAATAGGCATCTGCAAACGCTCGCACTTGTAGAAAAACAGTATGAATCCCCAGTGCCTGTACTTGTTGAAAGCGTTCCTGTATGGCAGCCCGAAATTCTGCCTCAGATTTTCCGGTTAAAATTTCTGCGTAATCCATAGCAGTGAACCACATTCCACAGGGGAAAGCGGTGGATGCTGTGGAAACAGGATTTTCAGGCGTTGCAGGGAGATGTAAGTGTTGAATGGTCTGCACATTTTCGGTGATATTTTTGCAGAAAAGAGCATTTGGCGGAGCAGATTCCAGCTTTTCAGAATCTGCACAGCCTGTCAGCAGGCAGGCAATCAGAAAAAACGAACCGACAACTTGTATTTTCATGACATCCTCCAACCGGTCAAAAAAGGTCTGGTATACAAAAAATAATATATGCACCATAGGCAAAAAGTATGCTGGTTTCTGGCAATTTTGCTATGCTGTACAATGTTGTTCCGGAATCCATTCTGTTTTGCACGAAATCCCCAAACCTGCCGAGAGTGCTTGCTTTTTTGTCGAAGATAGGGTATAATAAAAGTGTATTTTTTCTTTTTGGGAAGCGTATAGGAGGAAATGTGATGTTATCAGATATTGAAATTGCACAGCAGGCAGAAATGCAAAAAATTCGGGAAGTTGCTGCTGGA
>ENA-ORUF01003930-ORUF01003930.1-human-gut-metagenome-genome-assembly--contig:-NODE-3930-length-10181-cov-2.539008_pt1 | contig 10181 bp, 7 predicted proteins | sample MGYA00242077_ERZ509203 | MGnify/ENA primary metagenome ERZ509203 (study PRJEB26280, sample SAMEA2338834) | human gut metagenome | biome: human gut; feature: human-associated habitat; material: faeces...
ATCAATCCCTGTGTAAGGGTACAATATGCTGATGGGCATCATATAGATTTAGCTATTTATTTTTTGCATACTTCTGAAGATAAAACTATGCTTGCACATAAGGCTGAACCGTGGCATGAATCCAATCCTGATGAAATGATAGATTGGTTTAGCAAAGAATGTAACGATAAAACAAAATTACGAGAACTCGTTCGTTTCATGAAGGCATGGTGTGAAAACAAGCGCAATGAAGGTACAAAGATGCCGAGTGGTTGCATCATGTCAATGCTTGTATCTAAACATTATCAGTGGAATGATGAAAATCGTTACGATGTTGCTATGCGAGATATACTGAAGAATATGTATGACGAACTTAGTATTGAAGGAAACTTCCATTGCTGGAGACCTGTAGCTCCTTATGAAGACTTGTTTGACAATTATACAAAAAACAAGAAAGATGCCTTCTTAAAAGAGTTGAAGTCATTTAAAGAAGATGCAGAAAAAGCTGTAACCAGTAAAAACCAACATGAAGGGTGTGTGAGATGGCAAAAACATTTTGGTGACAGGTTCAGCTGTTCAACAGCCAAAGACGTAGATGAAGATGCGTTACAACAGGAGTTTTCAGGTACGATAAAAAAGAACAGTCAATATGCTTGATGTTAATGCTGCATTGGATAACAGTTTCTACAAACTTTCTATGGAATATGATATAGAAAAGGTAGATAGTATTCCACGACTAAGGGAATTGCCTAATGCTGGTATTTGGAAAATTCAAATACCAGCATTGGTGTCGGGGAAGGCAGAAGATGTAGAAGCTTTTATTCAATTTCCCAATGACTTTCCATACTCTATGCCATGTGTCATTGTACCAGATAACAGGTTTAAATATCTGCCACATATATCAGTAAATTCACGCAAATTATGTCTATATGAAGATAGTGAGGTCTATGATACAGAAAACATTATAGGACTGATACGTGATAATATAACTAAAGCAAGACGTTGGATTGAGCTCTATTATGGTCGGGACAATACTAACGAATATGCTAATGAAATCAGAAATTATTGGGATGAGCAATACGAAGGAGAGACCGATGTAGATGACCATTGGATATTACTAGGAGAAATACCTACAGAAACGAGTAAAATGGTCGGGATATCATATTGGCGTAATAATCTAAGGAATAATCAAATGAATGTTGTTGTATTCAATGAAAACAATGAAACATTAAAATGGATTAAAAACCAGCACATGACTAAAGAGATTCCAGTTCTTTATATTGCATCGTTGAAGATTCCCAAAGAGCCTCCATTTAGTATGACGGGACAAGAAGTAATAGATAAAATCACAGAAAATACAGATAAACGAATATTCAAAAAATTTCTCAATCAATACGGAAAAGGGAATATACTCTTTCCAATAGGATTAAGCTACGCTTTAGGAGGTGTTAGCATTCCTATTTTAAAAGTTAACAGGAATGGTTTTAGAACTGGAGCATTGGATTCGTCCAAAGTATTAGTGTCCTTTGAAAATAAAAATAGAAAACTTGACAGACTAAATGTTTCTGTATATTCTGCTAATCGTATTGCAGAACGAACCTCTGGAAAAATGATGACAGAAAGACGTTTTTGTGTGGCAGGACTAGGCAGCGTGGGGAGTAATCTATGCTACTATCTTAACGGCTACAACAATGCATCGTTTGTATTAACAGACAGAGATAGGCTTACAGTTGACAACATAGGACGACATTTGCTCGGTTTTGAATACATCAATTTGTATAAGTCATACGCTATTGCATATTATCTACGACAATACAGACCAGACCGTGAAGTGAGTGCGTTTTTGGAAGATATACAACAAATAAAGGCGGAAGAACTAAATAAAGCCAGTGCAATATTTGTTTGTACAGGTGATGTAATGTCTGAAAAATGGTTGATTGACAAAATGTATGAAGGCGCAATTAAAAAACCTGCTTTTGTACTATGGCTAGAACCTTTTGGAATATCTGGTATTATGATATACATTAATCCAGAAGACGAAATGTCAATTAAGCGATTAAAAAAGAATGTGAATAATAATTTGATTGATTTTTGTCTGATAAAACAGGAGGAATACACAGACGGGGAAAAACTTATGAAGTATAACGCAGGATGTAACGGTAGTTATGCACTCTATTCTGCCAATGATGTGACAATGTTTCTCTCTGCAATATTCCCTATTATGGATCGATTATTAGAACAACCTTCAGAATCAAAATGTTACCGATGGGTAGGAAATATAGAAATAGCAATAGGAAAAAACATCAGCCTTACTCAAACTTCGGGCTTGGCAAAAAACACATTACAGGAACTTCCTGTATAAATGTCGCAGCTTATCACTTTGAAATAAAGCAAGAAGTAATAGAAATTCTTAAAAGCTATGCTCAGTATAAAGGCGATGAAAAGTGTGGTGTATTAACTGGGGTACAGGTGGATGAGAAACGTTACAGAATCTGCAAAGTTTCGTCGCCATGTGTTAAAGAGCATACTTATAGTGGCTGTATGCGGGATGCAATAAAGGCAAACAAATTTATAGAAGAAGACTACAGAATATCAGAACATACTCGCTTTTATATAGGAGAGTGGCATACACACCCTGAAAATAATCCCAAGCCGTCTGCTATTGATTATAATTCTATTAGAGACAACTATCACACAGCATCACTAGTTGCCCCTTTTTTAGTTATGATTATAGTTGGGACTCAAACATTCCATCTTAGTGTATATAATGGAAATAGATTTATAGAAATAGAGCCTGAGGTTGTATAAAATATTTAAGCTAATTTGGTATGCTATAATCGGGCGAAAACTTTGAAATTTCATAAGTTTCCACCCGATTATAGTATAGATGCACGACATCTTACTTTGTTATCACATTCCTCAAATCTGCGTAGCTCTTCACCACGTCATAGGTAACTGTAGAGTTTGAGATGGTGGCGAAGTGACGACGGGCACACTCAATCTTCACGCTTTCAGCACTACGGTAGTCAAGCACTTCATCGTCGCTGTAGCCTTTGGTTTCGGCTACGAAATAGACGTATTTGATGTCGGTGCCATCCTTGAACACTATTGCCCAGTCGGGATTATAGTGTCCGGCGGGATTACTGATGTAGAAACCGCCGAGCAGTTTTGTATAGACTATAATTTCATTCTGATGTTCAAGCGCTTGGGCGAAGTTCATTTCAACGCCTTGCGAATCTACCACTACGAGGTTGTAGAGGGATTTTTGTGACTCCATTGCGTTGATGCCCAGTTTGCCCTTTAAGGCTGATGCACTGAATATATCAGAGTCAAAGGTCTTGTCGAGTTTGTGGTATGCCACGTGTCTATTACGGCTATGGCTTTGCAGTGGTTGATGATGTTACCTGCCTTGATGATGAACTCTTTGGGATTTGCCCTGAACAGATAGAAGGTGTTAGGGCTTATCTTTTGCAAGATGGTCACGATGACACGGCATGTCAGCCCAGTGGCTTCCACTAATTTACCGATTAAGTCATACTTCACGTTCTCGTTAACAAGTTCCTTGACGGCATGCGTGTCCGTGTCAGTCACCTTCATGGCAGTTCCTTCGGTAAGTTCTTGTTTGCTCTTTATTTCGTTGAGTGTACCATTCGTTACCTGAATGTTTATTTCCGACACTCGCAGGTGGTTGTTCAGTTCAATGACGGCACGTTGGATTAGGTCTTCTGGCTTGCAATCAACGGTGTAGTAAGTTTGATGGTTAATCTTCCGCCATAGTTCCTGAAACTCTTTGCGCTCAAACTTCTGCGAGTCAAACTTTGCCTCATGTGTCAGTCCGGCATTTTAAAGTTTGACAGCATAGGACTAGAATATTGCATCCAACCGTTTCATGATACCTGCCTTATATTCTCTGTAATCCTTCCCGAAGTCAAGTATCCCAGTTGTTTGCAGTTGTGATATTGCCGTGTGAACAGTTTCTGCCGTATGCGAATAAAACAAACTCTATATAAAACATTAATATTATATATGTGCATCAAGTTGCCATGAACCTATTTGATATATGGTTTCACAGCATCAATGCTCCAGGCATAGTTGAGGTTTGCTTGTGAACCATCAGCAAATGACCCTGACGTAATTCCTACAACCTCACCATATTCGTTGATGAGAGCACCGCCACTGCTACCATGGTCGATGAGTGCGCTAATCTGCATAAGATTGTCGGCACGCCATTGAGACACCTCGCCCGAGGAGAATGTGTTTTCAAGTCCTCGGGGACTTCCAATAGCATACACTTTCTCACCGATTTTCGGTTTGTCAGTAGCAATGGGGATGTAGTTTGTATTTTCACAATCTACTCGGAATAAAATGAAATCCTCTTGCTCACTCTTTTGTATGACCTCCGTAACTTTATAGGCATCATCGCTTCCTACAAGTTTGATTTGCTCAAGACCAATACCAGTTCCCCTGAAAACATGATAGTTGCTTACAGCAAGACCTTCGTTGTCAATAAAGAAGCCAGAACCTTGATAAGCGTTAGAGCCATCCGTAGTGAATACCATAAACACAGCACTGCCATAGCGTTCAAAAATTTGTGAACCTTCAAGTTTATCGCTGGAGCGTTTATTCACAATCTTATTCTTACGAGAGGCTGAGCGTGAAGATTTACAGTCTAAACGGTCAGACATCATAGTGCCTGGTCGTTCACGGTCACGACGGTGTCCAGACTTGTGAGCGCATGATATAAAAAGTAGTACCGACAAACATAGTATGGCAGCACCGTATTTAGTTCTCTTTCTTTTCCACATCTTCAATTATGTTTTTAGGTATTATGTGAATAACAAAACGTTGGTTGTCAACTTCCTTAGAGCCTCTTTCACGCATGAGAGTAGCATCAAGTTGTTTGAAACGATCAGTGTCTTCGCCACCTGTATAGCCAAAATTGTATCTACCGTCACCACTACCAGCAATCTGAATTTCACAGTTTGCTCCAAAATCAATGTGGCAAATATCTTTCCAGAACTTCATCAGTGTGAGCGCGCGTTGGAAACTCCAGTCGTAGTTAGCATCTGTCAGATTTTGTGAATTGCGCGAAGCCTGTCCTTCAATGATAAGCAGGTACTGATTGCTTTCGTTTCTATCAAGAAACTCCTTTATTTCAGTACCAGCCTGGTGTAGGCTTGCAGTATCTGCTTGTAGATCTGCAAGGCGATACTTTGTTGCATTGAAGAAACATCTTACATCAAGAACGTACTTCTTATACTCTGCTTTATAAGCAAAATTCTTTGAACGGCCAAGTTCCTTAGTTGACGCTTCCACCTTTTTAATCTCTTCAAGTTGCTTCTCTGTCGCTTCCATACGTTTGTGCAAGAGTACGATAACCAAGACAAAGAGTGTAAGCATGATGAAGAATAGGCTCGTCATCAAATCAGAGTAACTCGTCCAAAAAAAAGATTCTTTCTTCTCTGCCATATAAACTAAACGTATTATGGATTATTGGTGCTTTGTACTTGGTTGTTAGGTGCTAATTGTGATGTGGACAGTATAGACGAGTGTTGAACAGGATGTGTCTCTACGCTATCAACACTGATTGGAACGTTCATGATAGAGTCTGTATCATCCGCTTCATCTATGGTAGCAGTGACAGATGGTGAATTATCTTCAGCAAACCAGATGTTGTATATTGTGTTCGAGATACAAGCTAAAGCAATGAGTATTACAGAAACTACAATTGTCCATTTCATCCAGCCAGACAATACCTGCGGTGTGGCATATGGAGAAGCTTCATCATGAAAAGAAGCGGCTGTAAGTTCTTTAGCGGTTCGTGCCATCGTTCCGTTAACTGACGAAGCCAATGCACTATTAGAACACTCCATGCGGTCTATCAACCTATCAAGTTTGCCTGGTATGCCAGCAATTTCAGCTAGTTGCTTTTGCAACATTGGAATTTGGTTGAGTTCAGCACTAAACATGGTGCGAAGCTCCGCGTTAAGGTTTTCAAATGATTCTCTCTCATCGGCAATAATACGCTTAAACTCTTCGGCTTGCTGAACTAGTGTGGAGTTTAGCTCATTTGCATTCGTGTTAGCAGTTTCTTTCAGCGTACGAAGAGCATCTCTCAAAGCAATATCCACATCGGCAGAATCCTTTGCTATTTCTGCTTTATGACGCATGAAATATTGTTGGATTTCTTCCAAAACATGCAGTCGGTTAGCTTCTTGCTCAAATTGAGTGGTAAAAGTATGGATTGCATCAGTATAGCCGTGAATATCATCCAAATACTCGTTAAATTGCTCCAATTTGTCGGTACATTCTTTCAGTTCTTCAAGTACGCGAACATTTGCTTTTGCCATCTTCATCACGTCCATGTCATGTACGGCTTTGATAACGTCGCCCTGAATGCGGTAGGATTCATTAACCTCACGCAACGCACCGCGTAGCGAAGAGGTGTTCTCGGCAAAAGTGTTGTTGAACTTATTAAGATTCTTCACCAAGCGATTGAGTGCATCGGAGGTATCAGAAGGCAATTCTGGCAGTAGCTTTGCCTGAAGCCATGCAAGAAAGGTATTCTTGCCGGACTCCCCTTGTAGCTTATACCTTTTAAATAATAATGATGCGATGGTGGTGAGCAAGATACCCATGATGCTGGCACGCATTGCCCATGCAACCCCTGACAACAAATCGTTTACGCCCTCAGCGGCAGTTCCAAAATTTCCTGATCCAGATGAAAGAAGGTCTGTTATACTGCCTGTCGTAATAAGAGAACCTAAGCCGACAATCACACCAGCCATCGTTCCTGCGAGCCCGCAATACAGTGGAGTTGGAGTAAGCGTGTTGATGTCATTCTCAACAGAATCACAGTGACGGTCCACTGCATCTTTCAAAAGCGAGAAATCAATCACGGATCCAGAATTATTTTCTAAGTATTTATTGATTGAGTCTTTGATTGATTCAAAAACATTGTTGCCACGTCCATAAATACCCGAAACGAAATTCGTCTCAGGATTATGAGCGATACCCCAAGAATTTTCTTCCGCAAAGATTTTTTTGTAATCTCTCATGCGGAGTACATTCTTCACGAAGAAGAATATCTGTAGTGCGATTATAAACGCAACTATGATAAGAACTAATAGTGACATCTTTATTTAATCAATTTGATTTTAAGTTTTTTAGTAACTTGCCATGTGACATCATCGTATTTTTCACAAATGCCGTAATCTTCAATTTTAAAGGATGTGGCTTCTTCAATAGAACCAGTATATTCAACTATTTCCTGCCACATGTTTCTTGATTTAATCTTGTCCAATGAAATGATGTTAAATTCTCCTTTATTCGCACTCTTAAACTTAATAGAGAAGACACAACTTTCTTGGGCAGAATCGAATATTTTCGTGAAGATATTACCACTATTAATATTTGCGTATCCCATTCTGAGATATTCAAGATCTTTTGTTTGACGCAATTGTTCTTGACGATGAGTAACTGATGGATTTGAACTATTTTGAGTTTCGTTCGCCTTACTACTCAAACGCGAAACATAAGATTCAACAGAGCGTAAACGTGCATCAAGATTTTGTAGAGATGTGTTTACAGACAGAGAAGCTCTGTTGCTGTTTAGCCCAGATTGTAACTGACTAACAGCAACTTTCAGTTCTGCTATCCTTTTTGACTTATCCAAATTGCAACTAAAGATTTCGTCAACTTTCTCTCTACTGATCCCTTTTCTTAATAAGGAAAGAACCAGTGCGATGATTGCTATAACAAGAGAAGCAAGTGTCATATAGCCCCAAGTACTTTTAGGACTTTCTAACTTAGCGACTTGAACTTTAAGCTCAGCATTTTCTTTTTGTGCCTGAGACAGTGCTTGTGCCAAAGTGTCAACCTTTAACACAAGCGCATTCATCAACGTGTCTTGGGCTGCAATCTTGTTCTTTATCTCCTGAGAAATTCCCTCAACAGGAGCGGCACTATCTACGGAATCTTGAACAGGCTGCTTTTCACTGAAAAAATCACATGAAGATAACGTTAAAATTGTGGCAAGGCACACTACGATATTGATTGCTTTTTTCATCATCAGTTCGGATTTTCTAAATAATACTCTTGAATTTTGCTTGAAAGAGACTGAAGGACTCCCTTAATTGGATAGAACGTAATTGCATCCTCAATGAGATTATCCTTATTTCCAGACTCTTTAATAGAGAGTTCTATACCTTTATCAAGGTATGTTTCCAAGTCCTTTGTGCATTCTTCTCTCGCAATCTTCATAGTGACGTTATCAACACCGAAGTTGTTGTCTAAGTTGAATGCTGATGGCATTTCAGTAAGAGCAAATCGGAAGAAGTCTTTTACAGACTTAACAATATCTGCTTTTTGAGTTTCAGAAATTGACGCATAGGTATCACTTGCACCAGCCAGTTTGCCAGATGAGTCACGGAGAACTAAAGTTTCCGGCTCTTCATCGTAAGCTTCTGCTGCAATCAAGCCACCCTTGCATGTGGATTCCTTAGGATTAGAGCCCTGCTCCAATCCAAGAATATCAAGGGCAGAACCATATTCAGATTCCAAAACTTTCTCGAAGATGATTTTTGTGTATTTACCAAGAATTTTTGCGTCAGACGATATGATGCTAATAATCTTGCTACCATTACCGCTAAATGCTATATGACGAGGTGCTTTCAGCCCTTTTGCCTTTACAATTTGAGCGATATGATAAATGATGGCAGTATAGAATATGATGAACACCACCTTAAACTTCGTGTCATTTTGAAGTATCTTATTGAAATCAATATTATTACGGGCAAGTCCTTTTGTGGCAGAATTATCTTTCAGCGAGAAAAGGAATGATGCCATATTTGCAGGTTGTCCGAGGTTATTATTAAAGATGTTGACTAGTTCGTTAAGTTCTGGTTTTGACTGAAGAAGGCCGAGAATGTCATTCTTGAACCAGTCTACAATACCATTATTAGGATTGATGTCAGAGAAAGAATCCTCAAAGAGCGAGTTCGCAGCGAACTTAAATGACGTGATATATTCTACTTTGCCGTTTGAAGAGAAGGCAATATCAGTAGTGCCACCACCAATATCCACATTAACGAGGTTCGTTGCTGTCGCATATCTACGGAAGTAGAATTGTATTGGAGCAACAGACTCTGATAGATTTCTTGTCGCACCACCATGGTTAAACAACTCTGTGTAGGAGTCGTTCCATGCCATGCGTAGTTGAGCAAGGCGGCGCGGTGACATGCTGTTTGGATAGAACCATGTGATTTTTGTCCGCACAAGGCTACCGTTATTTGCAATGACCTTGTTGCGAATTATCATCATGATATTACGGATGTAAGCTTGCATTGCTGATTGTGCATTAGGCTTGCTACTCCATTTGATATTGACCATAGGCTTTGCATTGTATGCAATGCCTAATTTTTTATTGTATGTAATATCGAAATTGATTAAGCCGAATGTTCTTAATTTCTCCGTCCAGTCAGTAGATTTTGCATAAGACAAAGCGGTTCGTGTTGGGAAAGAGAAATCTGAGTCATCTCCTACCACAGCAGGAATGAAATCACGAACCATCAAGTCGTTTTCATCAATCAAATCTAAAGGAATGAGTTTTCCTTGAATTTCGCGGAAGGACTGAACAAAGAACTCTGCGAATATAGATTCTGAGTCTTTATAGTTGAAAGAGTCAGAACTATTATTATCAGCTTTCTTAAATTCAATATGTGTATTAGATGTACCCAAGTCAACAGCAAATTCAAAGTCTTCCAGATTTTGATGTGTGAGGAAGTTTGGAATAATTACATTGCTAACGCCTCCCTTATTAGAAACTCTGATAAAGTCAAAGTTGCTATTCTGGATTGTATAGGTTTCGGCTTTAAAGTCGAATAGACCTTTTTCTTTGTTTCTGCAATCAACAGGAATATCACGTATGATTTCCCCTTCGCGGTAAAAATCAAAATTGAATTGATTGGAGAATGTACTTACGCAGGAAACCGTATATAGAGCATCGTCCTCATTTTGGAACTTTATGGCAGGCATTACAAGACCTGTGAAATCGAAAGTTGTCATGCCACCAGAGTTTTGAGTCTCTGAGACATCTGCTTGCCTCTGGGCATAATAGATACGCTGATACTCAATGTAAGTTATATTACCATTACCCATAATAGGTATGCGTATAACTACATTTACTGAGCCACCGGCAATAG
>ENA-ORUF01003931-ORUF01003931.1-human-gut-metagenome-genome-assembly--contig:-NODE-3931-length-10178-cov-3.450361_pt1 | contig 10178 bp, 6 predicted proteins | sample MGYA00242077_ERZ509203 | MGnify/ENA primary metagenome ERZ509203 (study PRJEB26280, sample SAMEA2338834) | human gut metagenome | biome: human gut; feature: human-associated habitat; material: faeces...
TCAAGGGCGGCCTTACCGAGGACGAGATCCGCGAGGCGCGCTCCAAGGCCACGGCCATGCAGATGGTGCTTTAAGACGCTAAGAAGACAGGCGAGTTGAGGGAGACGATATGGGTATCGCGGTAGGTATCGATCTGGGGACGACGTTCAGCGCCGTCGCGTGCGTGGGCGCGGATGGCGAGCCCAAGATTCTCCCCAATTCGTCCGGCGAGCACACGACTCCCTCCGTGGTCGCCGTCGCCGAGGACGGCTCGGTGGTTTGCGGCGAGGCGGCCAAGGAGGCCCAGCTCATGGGCGATGCCAACGTGGCCTCCTTTTACAAGACGAATATGGGCAATGCCGGTTACGTGGAGTACCTGCGCGGCTGCGAATTCGACGCGACCACGCTTTCGTCCACGTTTCTGCGCCATCTGATCGCGGACGTCTCCCGCGCCAACGGTGTCCAGATCGACTCTGCCGTGGTGACGGTGCCCGCGTACTTCGAGGCGCCCCAGCGCGAGGCGACGCTCGAGGCCCTGCGGCGCACGGGCGTGCGCGCCCTGGGCACGCTGAACGAGCCCTCGGCCGCCGCCTACGCCTACGGACTCATGAGCGCGGACGCCGCCGGCGATCGCACGATCCTCATCTACGACCTGGGCGGCGGCACGTTCGACGTCACGGTGGCCAGGCTCTCGGGGCGCGAGATCCGCGTCCTGTCCTCCACGGGCAATCACCAGCTGGGCGGTCGCCAGTGGGACAGCGCCCTCTCGGACTTTATCCTGGACCAGCTTTGCGATGCCAAGGGACTAGACCGCGACGATGTCGAGTCGGACCTCACGCCCTCCGACATCAATACGCTTGCCGTCGTGTCCGAGCAGGTCAAGCGCGACCTTACGAACCGCGCCCGCACGCGCGCCCGCGTTATGGCGGAATCGGTTTCCGGAACCATCGAGGTCACGCGCGAGGACTTCGAGGAGGCCACGCGCCATCTGCTGACGCTCACGACGGATTGCTGCGAGGAGGCGCTGCGCGAGGCGGGGCTTACGTGGGCGCAGGTCGACGGCTACATCCTCGTGGGCGGCTCCACCAAGATGCCGCAGGTGCGCGAGTACCTCACCGGCAAGGTGGGCAGCGGCCCCATCGGCGGCAACGTCAACCCCGACGAGGCCGTGGCCCTGGGCGCCGCCGTGTACGCGGCCCAGAAGTGCGGCACCGCGTTCTCGCTCCCCGGCGCTTCTGCCGCCGCCCCGCGCTTCTCGCTGGGCGCCCTCCCCAAGCTGGTGGACTGCACGGCGCACTCCATGGGCATGATTGCGGAGAGCGAAGACCGCTCGCGCTACGTCAACTCGACCATTATCGGCAAGAACACGCCCATCCCCGCCACCAATAGCCGCGAATACGCCGTGCGCGCCACGCCGGGCCGTCCGGGCTCGCTCGAGATTTACCTTCTGCAGGGAGACGACCCTGCGCCGCTCAACAACACGGTTGTGGGCAAGTACGTGGTCCCAAAGATTCCGGGCGAGCGCGGGCGCGAGACGCACGTCAAGGTCTCGTATTCCTACACCGAGAACGCCACCATCGAGGTGGGCGCAGCGCTCGCGTCCTCGGGCAGGGCGCTCGAGGTCCAGCGCGCCGAGGTCGAGTCCGACCTCTCGCGCTTCCTGAACGCGCCGACGGACAACGATGCTGAGGTCCATGGTCCCGTCGACGCCCGGGTGATGATCTGCGTCGATGTCTCGGGCTCTATGCGCGGCGAGGGCTTGTTGGCGGCGGAAACAGCAGCCTATGCGTTTCTTCAGTCTGTTTCCTCTTCTGGCGCTAAAATTGGCGTGATGTATTTTGGGATCACTGCCAAAGTGGCTTGCAATCCCGCATCGGATTACAATAGGGTCCGTGAGCTCACAAAAGACAATTTTTTTGGTTTTGGATCGGAGGACGCCCGATACTGCTCAAGCGGACTTGGTATGTCTGAAAACGGCGTGTGCTTGAGCTGCCCCCGCCGCGGCTGCGATATTTGTGGAACTCGTAGCCCCTTGCTTGCTTATTCCAAATGGCTATCTACGGATGAGTGCGAGGATGAGGCCGACATTCTTCTCATCCTTACCGATGGGTGCTGGTGCGACGCTGACAAAGCTATTCAGGATGCAGAGTCGCTTAAAGACGATGGCGTGACCATTATCGGTATTGGCATAGCAGACGCCGACCTGGAATTCCTCAAAAAGATATCCACCTCCGATAGCTACGCGGGCCTCTTCGACTTCTCCGAACTCGGCACCGCGTTCTCGAGCATCGGCCGCTCCATCTCGAGCGGATCTGGCATCAGCATTTAGGGAGCCTATTTATGGAACAAGAACTCAACTTGCTACTCGTCGTCGGCGCGCCGCTTGACCCCGTTCCTTCACAGGAAAAGCTACGGCAGCTGCTTACGGATGCACGTGTGGTGTGGGGCCCCAAGGCCTCGCGCGGTACGGACCAGATTATCTACAAGCGCTTTTTGGGCGAGGTTCCCAACATGGAGAAAGCGTTTGCCGATGGCAACGAGGCCCAGGTCTCTGCCATCGCGGCGAATGCTCTCAAGGTTGTGAACGGCGCGCTCGATCCGGTACTCGAGGCGGCGGCGGAAAACAATCAGATTTCCGCCGGTCAGCTGGATCTTATCTGCAACAAGACCAAGAAGCGCATTAAGAAAACCCACTTTGGCGTCGAGTATCAGGTGGACGAGGCTCTTGTGCGCAAGCGTGCCGCCGAGCTTAAGTACACGGTTGCCGAGGGCGGTGCCACCGCATCTACCAACGACGGATCAAACGATGTCTACAAACGCTACATGGAAGATAAGCTTCCTGGTTGGGCGGGCTATAAAAAGGAGACGGATCTTATTGCCCTGGGCAAGAGCGACCTGTATGACTTTGCCTGCCCCGACGGCTGCGCCGACCCCTATCGCGCCCCGAGTGCAGACCTGCTTGCGAAGGCAAAGCGGGTGGCAGGGTCGTTCCGTGCCAACACGCCCGAGCAGGCGGCCGCGGCGAGTCTTGAGGCCCTATGCCGCAAGGCCTTTGGCACAGACGACGCTCGTAAAGAGTACGACGCATGCCTCAATCGCCTTAAGCTCAACCGTGTCTTTGATGAGCTCGACGAGCGCGCATCGTTCTCGGACAACAGCTTAAGGGTCGAGCAGCAACGTGCTGCCGTTGAGACCCTTGCTCCCTTTGTGGCAGACAAGACCGAGGCTCGTTCCCTGCTCGTTGGCCACTGCAAAAAGAAGGGCATTTCGCTTGAGCGAGATGCAGAGCTCGACTCGCTCGTTCAGTGCCGCTGTGGTCATATGAACGACAAGTCTGCTGCCACGTGCGGTCGCTGCGGTTTGCCGCTTATGCTCGAGTGCCCCTCGTGCCACAAGAAATACCCCAACACCAACGATCGCTGCCCCGGTTGCGGTGCGCCTTTAGGTGCGGCCATCGAGGATGCGGAGCGCCTGTGCGACGCCGCCGATAAGCTTGCGGGCTGGCTCAACTTTGAGGGTGCGAAGGCAAACCTCGCTCAGGCGCGCTCGGCGTGGCCGTCCTTGCCCCGCGTTGCCGAGGTCGACACAAAAGTCGCTCAGCTCCAGGCTGCCGCGGGCGATTTGGGTGCCAAGCTCACGTCCGCCATTGCGGAGCGTCGCTTTGCGGAGGCGGATGGGCTCTTAAGGCGCGCCTTGCTCGTACCGGGCGTCGATGCTGCCTATCTAAAGGCGCGTGAGGCAGAAGTTTCTTCGGGCGTAACCGAGGCGGACGATCTCGTGCGTCAAGCTCAGGGGACGGCAGATGCGGAGGAGGCTGCCGAGCTCTGTGAGCAGGCGCTCGCCCGTTGCGCCGACCATGCCGCTGCTCGTTCGTTCCTTGCGTCGCACGCCCCGCAGTCGGTTTCCAACTTGGAGGCTCGCGGCAATGCCGAGACTTTGACCGTAAGCCTTGTTTGGCAGCCGAGCCGTTCTCGTGGTGCGCTTGTGTACGAGGTCTACGTTGTCGAGGGTGACGGTTCTTCCGGCGATCAGCTCCTTGGCACGACTGATCAGCCCTCATATACCCACGAGCATGCTCCCCAGGGGTGTGCGCTGACATACAAGGTGGTTGTCGTACGCGTCGGTGTGCGTTCCCAGCCTGCTACGAGCGAGGTTATCGCTCTTGCGCCCGACCTTACGGACGTGCGCTTTATGCCGGCGCATGAACAGATCGAGGTGTCTTGGAAGCCGCTGCCGTCGAGTGCGACCGTTCAGATCACGCCGCTCGATGGCGGGGACCCCATTACCGTCCCATCTGGTGGTCACTACGTTATCGGCGGCCTTACGGACGGCGTGACGTATCACTACGAGATGAGTGCCTCCTTCGATATCGTTGGCTTGGGCCGTCGCCAGACGCATCCGCAGACATTCGAGGCGACCCCGCTCGATGCTACACGCTACGTAGACGGTCTTGTCTCGCGTGCTCATAAGGGCGCGGAAGGCGTCTTTGATCTTGAGTGGGAGGATGTTGGCGCCGAGGTACGTTTCTTTGGCTCCGTGGACGCCAAATCCATTCCCCAGCCGGGGTCGACGTCCGATGTGGCATCGCTCGAGCGAGACTTTGAAGTTGTGAGCGTGAACGTTGCCGGGCCGGGCAAAGGCACGCTCACCTGGAAGAGCGATGAGGTCCTTTACTTCTTTGCGGCCACGGTTTGCGGTAGCTCCGCTATCGTGGGCGCCAAGGCTCGTGTGTCAAACGGCGGCAAGGTGAGTATCGACTCCATCGAGGAGGCAAACGGCAAGCTGCTTATCTATGTCTCGGTAAAGGACCGCGCGGTGACGGGATTTAGTGTTGCCGTGAGTGAGACGAGTTTTGTGGACGACCTTTCGGACTCCTCGTGCCAGCCGCGACCCGTTTCCAAGAAAAACTGGGAGCGCGATGGTTGCCTGACCGTGCCGGCACCCGACGGACAGAGGCTTTACGTCTCGGTCTTTTCGCGTAAGGGCAGTGTGGGCAGCTTTGAGTTCTCGGATCCTGCGCAGCAGATTTTTGAACGTCGCCATGCACATGTATGCTACGAGCGCACGGATAGCAAGAAGCTCTTTGGTCCTCGAGAGTCTACGTTTACGTTTTCGGCCCAAGAGGGCGGCTCCTTCACGTTGCCTAAGACAAAGATCGCCTATTGCATCGGCAACCTGTCGCCCGCGTTATCGGTCGATTCCGTAACGCTTGAGGAGTTTGGTCCCGTCGAGGTCGATGGAACCTACAGCATCACGGTTACGTTGCCCAAGGCCAAGAAGATATCTATCCAGGCGTTTCCCGCTTCGGGCATTAAGTCTGTGGAGGACGCCTACATTACCTCTTCCGGTTATCTCGTTCAGTAAAGGGTTTTCATTATGGGTTTCTTTTCGTCATTATTCGGATCGGCTGCTACGCCTTCTGGCGTACCGTCCTTCTCGTCGAGCAGCATTGTGTGTCCGTTTTGCTTTGAGCAGTTTGGGGCCGATGCCGTAGAGTATCGCTGCACAAATCGCCAGTGCGACGCCGGCCCTTCGGGGTCTGCTCCCGAGGTGGACGAGAAGTACTCGACGTTTCGCGGATGGCCGCGGCCCAGACCCGTGGGACACGTCTTTAAGCCCCAAAAACAGGGCCACTTTGGTGGCGGCTCCGTGTGCTGCGACGTATGCCACTCCAACACGCCCGTGCCCATCTGCCCTTCGTGTCACAGTCCGCTGCCGCAGTCTTCGATTGACGGCAACAACGAGATCATCGCTATCGTGGGCACGCGCGGCTCGGGCAAGAGCCATTACATTACCGTGCTTATCGACCAGCTCACGCGCCGCGTTGGGCATGTCATGGATGCCGGTGTAAACCCGTTCCTTACCATGGACGGTCTTTATAACTGCCGTGAGCTGTACCAAGAGACCAAGTACAAGCCACTGTTCGAGGAGCAACATACGCTCGAGGCAACGTCACGCGCGCTGGGCGGTGGCGACCGCAAGGACAAGATGCCGCTCATCTACACGTGGAACTATACCGAGGCGTCTCGTGGCCGCAAAAAGGCATTTACGCTTTCGTTCTTCGACGCCGCCGGCGAAGACCTGGAGGACCCGCAGGCCGTTGCCACGGTCAACCGTTACCTGCAGCATGCGCGCGGCATCATCTTCCTTGTCGACCCGCTCCAGATTGCGGGCATTCGGGAGCAGCTCGAGGCGGCGGGCGAGACGGACCTTACGAGCAGCCTCCGCGGCGTTCAGGGCACGACGGGTTTCGAAGGCGTGCTCAGCGCCATCACGACGCTTATCCGCACGGCGCGTGGCATTCGCGAGGGGGACGCCATCGACGTTCCCGTGGCCATCGCTTTTTCTAAGTTTGACCAGCTGACGCCCATTTGCGGTGCGGCGGTTACCGTTCAGCAGCCAAGCCCGCATGCTAAGCACGGAGCCTTCGTCGAGGCGGATCAGCAGGCCGTCGATGCCGAGCTGCGTGCGCTGCTCGAAAACTGGGATGAGGGCGCCATCGTCTCGAGTGTTCAAAGTAATTTCCGCGATGTTGCCTTCTTTGGCGTGTCTGCCCTGGGCCTGCATAATGCTCCGGACGAGAGCGGCTCGGTTAAGCGTCCTCGTCCGCTGCGCGTGGAGGACCCCCTGCTATGGATTATGGCCAAGAATCACCTTATTACCAAGGAGTAGAACATGGCTGCTCACCAGATTATCTATACCTCGTGCCGCCGCGGCATAGAGGGGACCTCCGATGGCTTCCAGGTCTTCTCGTACGACGAAAAGCTTCCGTCTATTCCCGCAGCCGGTTCATCTCAGGGTTACAACGCTCTGTTTGTCGACCCTGTTCCGCACGATTTGGGCTTCTCTATCTTTGGCTATCATCCGCTCGATGGTGACTACTGTCTATACTGCAACAACACCCGGCTGCCCCACGACTACATGGGGCCGCAGGGGCGTTCGGGCAATATGTTGCGCCAGTCGTTTCTTGTTCCCTGGGCTGATATGTCGTTTGCGCCCATTGAGCTCATGGGTTCGTCTGTGCTGCGTTCGCAGATGGGGCCAGAAGTTCAGAGCGCGGAGAAGCCCGACTATCTGCCGTGCGTAGATTTGGCCCCCGCTGGCAATGTTACTTTTGATGAAGTCTGCGAATGGCTCGAGGACGAGGACATGGCAGACTCCATGGGTGAGCTGCTGGCAAAGCTCTTTGCGGCAAAGATGGGCGGCAAGCAGCTTGTTGTCGTTGCCACGGCGGAGGAGGCGGCTCAGATTATCGGAGCCATTTCTTATGCCTTGCCGCTGCGTTTGTCACGCCAAATTTCCTTTGTGCTGGGTGCCGATGATGCAACCGAGGCATCGGGCGATATCATCAACGCTTCTGCCGAGGCCATCGCGGCGGCTCCGGATTACGTGACAAGTGGTTGGATCGTCTTTGATCCGCATAACCCGGACAGCAATGGGTCCTACGCAGGTGTTGACGGATATCTGGGATTTGTCGAGCTTTCCTATTCGCTGAACCCCAAGCGCCTCGCGGATTTCTGCAGCTTTGTCCAGGAGCACACGACGGCCAAATTCATGTTGGGCGCACTGGACGATGCCCATGATTTGTGGGCGCTGCTTGGAAAGAGCGAGCCGGATGCGGACGCGGGCAGGCTTCTACGTGCACTCTCCTTTGCAGAGGCTTCGTCCGACGAGGCAACAAACGCGCAACTTACCAATCAGCTCGTAGATTCGCTTGATGCGCTGGCCGATATGGGTCTTGGCGTGCTCATCCCTGTTTTGAGCTATCTGCTGCGGCGTGTAGGCGGAATGGATGCCGAGAGGCGCGAGGGCGTGTGCGCCGTCGCGGCCGCTACGGTATCGCGTCTGCTTTCCGATGCCTCGGTGACGCCGCGGGACTTCCCCAAACAGATGAGCTCGCTATGCGAATCTTGCTCACGTGCCGGCCTCGACCTTTTGGCAATTCTTCAGCGCGGCGGCGATTCTTCGTGGCTGTTTGCGCCGGGCGAGGTATCGGACGTTCAAAAGATTATCGATTTGCTGGATCTGTTCTCTAAATCTGCTGCGGCCCGCAAGTGTACGCTGGAGGAAGCTGGTCCCGACGGCGAGCTTGGACGCTTTGCCGCTGGGGCCTTGCAAGCAGCCTTTGCTCTTGATCGCGTGAAGCTATCGACGGCTGTGATTGCCTATGTCAACGGGTTCACCCATTCGCTCGATGTTTATGAATCTGCCGTCGAGGCGGCGGTGACGGCGGTGTGCGCTGTTGCCCCGAAGGAGATTGACGGCATTTGGGGGGTCATCGCTGCTCGCGCTCCGTATGCCAAGGTTGGAGAACTTCCGCGTGGTCTTGTGTGGCTGAGCGACCATGGACGCGAACAAGACATGGGAACCATGTTCTCGTTTGGCTTGGGTCACGTCGAGGGCGTAGAGGCTGCGTCGGATCTGTATAAAATCTGCTGTAGGGAAGGATTCCCTACTCATAAGGCGCTTGCCATAGGTTATACCGATGCTACGTCCCTATATGTTGCTTACCTGTTGAGCTGTCGCAGCGAAAAAGCGACCTCAATACTTCGTGAGCTTGTTGAATCGCTTGCCAAGGCGGCTCCCAGTAACAAGTTGGTGTGTTGCCCGCCCATGATAAAAACGATGGGCACTGCTTCGCATGGCCTCACGGATGGAATCGATCCTTTGAATCCCTCAAAAGAAGATCTTAGGACGTTGCGCGCTCTTTATGGCTATTCCCGGGCTGCGAATGCGGCGGTGCTTGGTCGCCAGGGCATGCTCGCACTGTCACTTGCGGAGTTGGGGAGGGCTTCTCAGGCGAGCGCGGATTTCAGGGCATATCAGGGAATCCCAGATATCCTAAAAAGCTACCGTGGGGCTGTTGATTTTTCCGACGTTGAGAGCCGTGATCGAGATAGGATCTGCGACGCTTTCGCCCAGGGTGTTTTGGGGTGTTGCAAGGACCTTGGCGATTTTGCCTTTGCCATGGCTGCAATGTCGGCCACTTGCTGGCTGCCTGCCTTCGAGGCCTGCGCTCAGCTTGCCCTAAAGTATTCGCGCGGCAGGCAGGGATCGTTCGATCGCTTGGCGCTGGTTCTTTCGTATCTAGCGGTTTACGGAGTGAATCGCGAAGACATGCACGCCGCTATGGGCAAGGTCCTTTCCAAAGTTAAGCTCGAGAACCATGGCGCCCTTAAGCACGAATGTGCCCGTTACTGCGGGCCCCGCGCGCTCGAGGCACTGGGAATTACGGCTCCTGCCGATGTTGCGCAACAGATTGACGCGATTCTCGCTGACAATGTCAAAAAGGGCGGGTTGCCGTTCTTTAGAAAGTAGGTAAGTTTAAGCAGACGGGTGATGACCATGGGGTTGTTTAATAAGGTTTCTGGGCTGGCGCAGGGCGCTTACGGTAAGGCGGCAGGCTATTCCGATGCCGATGAGTCGTTTATCGGCGCCGATGTCGATGGCATGATTTGCCATATGGGTCTTTATCCCAACTACATTAAGCTCCGCACTAGGGAGCCGCGCACCGAGCAGATTAAGCGTGCCATGGAAGATCCTATTTCTGCGTTGGTTGGCCCGGCTCAAGAGGTCGAGCGCATCATCCGCGTGGACAGCCACGTTCGAGATTTTGAGCGTTGGACCGAATTTGGCAAGCGTTGCTATACGCTCAAGATCATGGGCACCAGAAAGCTTGTTCGCATTCGGTTGGTTCCGGCAGACGGCCAGCGCTTTGAGAACTACGTAATGAGTCATTGGATGTAACGAGGACGGCGGGTTGCTCGTTCTGATAGGAAGAAGGTAAGAAGAATGGCTGGAAGCGGTTCTTGGCGTCCTCAATATGATTCGAGAAGGCAAAAGGGAGGACGTGGCACATACTCGCCGAGCAAGATGTCCTTTTCTGAGCACAGGAGGCGTGGACCTTCTGTTTACTTTGCCGCCAACTGGGTGCTCATTGGCGTCGTGGGGGCTTTGGCAATGCTGCTCATCGGCCTTACGGCGCTCATCCGAGGCAACTGGGAAGGCTTTCTGTTTGCCCTGGTGGCAGCGTTTATTTGCTACAAGCTGTTTTTCCATAAGCGCTCGTAGAGGAGCGATGGGATTTAGTTTCCCTGTATGCAACTACTAATCAAAATAGGAGAATACCATGGGACTGTTTGGCTCTTTTGTTCAAGCATTTAAAGACGGATACAACGGCGTAGACGAAGAGCAGGACA
>ENA-ORUF01003937-ORUF01003937.1-human-gut-metagenome-genome-assembly--contig:-NODE-3937-length-10158-cov-2.991290_pt1 | contig 10158 bp, 8 predicted proteins | sample MGYA00242077_ERZ509203 | MGnify/ENA primary metagenome ERZ509203 (study PRJEB26280, sample SAMEA2338834) | human gut metagenome | biome: human gut; feature: human-associated habitat; material: faeces...
ATATTTACCAGGTTTTAATCGGCTGCAGAACCTCAAGCAGAGCCTCAAAGGGCCGATTTTGCTGTTACTAAATCAGTGACAGTACTCATATTTGGCATTTTTGCCCACCGAGTCGCGGGGAGGTGACATTCGGCTCCCCGGGACTACTCACCTATTCGGAAATCGGCACTCCATGGCCCCAGGAGCCTTCCATGCCGCATACGGTCGAGGCAAACCCCGCCGCAAAGTCGAGTGCGCGCTCGATGGCCTCGGCACCATCCTCGCCACGCTTGACAGAATCGAGATAGCACATCAGGAATGAGGTCAGGAACGAATCGCCCGCTCCCATGGTGTCCTTCATGTCCGCCACGGGCTTGGCATGCTGGCGATAGTATCGATCGCCGTCATAGGCAATGCAGCCCTCAGCGCCAGCCGTTGCCGATACAAAACGCGGACCTAGGCTCTTCACCCATGCCAGACGCTCGCGAATCTCATCCTCGCTCGCGGCGTCTGCCGCGCTAAAGAACGCGAAGTCAACATAGGGAGCAATCTGCTCGTAGTACTCGTCGGTCGAATCGTCCGAGAAGTCAAACGAAACCGTGATGCCCGCGGCCTTCAACTTGGGAAGTTCACGCTCGGTAAAGCAGTAGTTACCCGAGTGGACTACGTCGAACTGCTTCACGTATGCAAGGTCAAAGCGATCGAGCACATAGCGAGCATCACCACGGATGCCACCCTCATTGGAGCCAAGGAAAACACGGTCGCCGTTAACGACGGTCACGCGCGCAGCACCATTCTCACCGATGAGCTGCTTGCATTTGGCTAGTTCAACGTCCTCATCTTCAAGACTCGCAATCACGTGCTCGGCAGCAGCGTCATTACCAAAGATGCCCGTATACGCGGAGCGCGCAGCTCCGCATTTCTTGGCATACACGGCAAAGTTCACCGCATTGCCACCCGGATACATTGTGTGGATATGCTCGTAGCGGTCGACGACGTTGTCGCCAAACCCCAGTGCGCTCACGTTAAATGCCATGACGCCACCTCTCTCTTATGTCAACGGAACCACTGTTGTGACAGCAGTACCGCCCAGGATCTACGCGAGTTCCAACAGTTCCGGCAGCTGGTCGATAATCTTGTCCGCGGCATCCTGGCTAAAGCCAAAGCGCTCCTCGCGCTTGGCAATGACCGTCAGGCCGGCTCGCTTACCCGCGGTAATACCCGGAACGGAATCCTCAACGCAGCAGCAACGATTCGCGGGCAGCCCCAACAGGCCCAGCGCATGCAGATAGATGTCGGGCTCGGGCTTGCTCTCCTTAAACTGCTCGCCGCTCACCACATACTCAAAGGCATCCGACAGCCCGCACGCATTGAGCACTTCCTCGATGCTAACCATGGGAGACGAGCTGGCAAGCGCCACGCGAACGCCACGGCGCGGCAGCTCTCGAATCGTATCCACGGCGCCTGGGTTAATCAAAGCCTGATAGTCGCGCGGACGCTTATGCGCCCACTCGTCCCAACGGGCCAACGCTTCCTCGCCAGTGAAATGCCCCTTACCGGCGCGCTCAAACCAATCGACCAGCATATGCAGGAAGAACTGATGCGAGGTACCGACCTGCCCATTCAACTCCTCTTGAGTCAGGTTAAGCCCAAGCTCCTTGGCAAACGCGGCAGTCTCGCCCAGGTAGTAATACTCGGTATCGACAATGACGCCGTCCATGTCAAAGATGACGGCGTCGAACGGAAATGCGAACACGGCACCCTCCCTAACAAAAGGACGCCCGCGAGCAGGCGCCCGAACCATGCATTAATCGGCGATTCTAGCCCAGCAGCTTATCCAGCGCCACCGCAATGCCGTCTTCGTTGTTATTGGCGGTCACCATCTGGGCCACAGCCTTAACCTCATCGACGGCGTTGCCCATGGCAACACCGGTGCCGGCCCACTCAATCATGGACTTGTCGTTCTGGCCGTCGCCAAACGATACGACCTCACTGGCATCGATGCCGAGCTTGGGCAGGGCACCCTCGAGCGCACGGGCCTTGTCAATACCGGGCGCCGTGTACTCAAAGTACCAGTCGGCCGTAAACATACCCGAAAGCGTCTGAGTAAAGGGCGCGTACATCTCCTCGTGATGCGCTTGCAGATAGGCCGGGTCGCCCGCAGTGAGCAGCTTGTCCACAGGATAAGCGTCAGCGACCTCATGCAGGCTCTCCACCTCGCGGATCTTAAGATCGCACGCATCGCGCTCATACTTGACGATATTCTTCTGCGAGCCGTCAGGCAGCGTGATCATGCAATGATACGAGTCCTCGACGTGTAAATCGCGACCGAGCGAAATCATAGGGATCACGTCAAAATTACGCAGGTGATCAATCAGGCGATGCAATTCGTCGGCAGGCATAGCCTGATCGAACAGCACCTCGTCGGTCTGGGCATCGACGACGTGAGCGCCGTTAAAGGCCACCAGCAGACCGTCATGGTTTTGAAGGTCGAGCTCCTGTGCCAAGGCGTGCAGCCCCCATGCGGGACGGCCCGAAGCCAAAATGAGCTTAATGCCCGACTCCTGCGCCGCGAGCAGCTTCTCGCGCGTACGCGGGCTAATCACTTTCTGGTCGTTGGTGAGCGTACCGTCGATATCCATTGCGATGGCTTTGATTGCCATATATGCCTCCCTGTCATTGAACAACCTTGTCTGAGCCATCATACAGAACACCCATCGCGACTCCGTTTACAACGGGCAAAAAGTCATATTGTCTCGAACATGAACGGCGTGTGGTCGTGAAGCTTTATCGCTCAGGTCAAATACGTCTGCTAGCGACGCTCATCCGTCGGTGCGCCCTCGACGATCGCGATGCCCGCCGATGCGCCTAACGCGCTGGCGCCGGCCTCGATGAATGCGCAAGCCTCTTCGTAATTATGGATACCGCCCGCCGCCTTGATTGCCACGGCATCGCCGAGCACCTCGTGCATCAGCCGCACGTCCTCGAGCTTAGCACCGCCAAAGCTTCTGCCGGTCGATGTCTTAAGGAATCCCGGCTTGGCCTCCAGCGCGATCTCGCATACACGGCGCTTGGCGGCGTCGTCGCCGTCCAGCTTGCACATCTCGACGATTACCTTGTCAGTGATGCCATGCGCGCGACAAAAATCAGCAATGGTAGTCATCTCGCGCTCGATGGCATCAAAATCGCGGTTCTCGATCGACCCCTGATTCAAAACGTAGTCAATCTCGGTAAAGCCACACGCAGCGTATTCCTCAAACCTCGCAAGCTTCTCCTCAAGCGTCATAGTGCCCTGGGGAAAGTCGATGGCGCCGGCAAGGATGATGTCAGAGCCCTCGAGCATGGCGCGGCCCGTCTCGTACTCCTGAAGGTTCGCAAATACGCAGCGAAAGTTGTACTTTAACGCCTTCTCGACATACTGCTCAAACGTGTCCTCGGGGGCATCGATATAGTCGATGTATTTATTGATGGGTTTGGCAAGTGTCATGCTGGGCCTCCTTGTTCAGGACTGACAACCGATTCGTGGTTTCACGCGAAATACCACGTTCAATGTACGCCCGACATACAAGGACAGCGTCCGCATTCCGACAAGTGGTATGAAATTAGCTGTAAACGTATATTTACAGACAGCGAATGGCACCGCACGCGGATGCCGACAGCAAGACATCCCCCCTCAATACACCCTCATGCCCCTTTACTGTTTGCGACCAGAAATGATGAGCTGCACAACGTCGTTAGCGGTCGAATTCGACCTCTGACGACGTCACGCGACTCATCGTATCCGACCGACAACAGAAAAGGGGCACGTTCGCATAGCGTGGCGCGTGACGGTTGCAAAACCACCCCATTTGAAACAAACGCAAAAAAGTACTTGCAAAGACGCGTTCCGACATATAAGTTGATAAAAGACCGCCGTTGCGGTTTTAAGTAGATCGAGCATATGAAATTTCAGTTTTTAGCGTGTAAGAGAAAGAAGATCGGCAAAGTACAACCCCAAACGCAATGACAACTTAATGAGGTAACTGCCACATGTGAGGCACCCAGGGCATTGCTGTCTCGATTTTGAGCACGATGCCTTCCGCCTTGCATGGGCCGTTCCATCCCGCCCCTGCAGCAACTGCCTCACGGGCTCATTGAAAACCGCATAGCACCCCAACGTCAGCACATCACCCACGGCAAGCACATCACTCACGACAACCAACACATCAACAAACAGCACGAACATCAACCGATTGGAGAAGCTATGACAAACCACCACGCTGAAGACGGCGATAAGAAAAGCATTCTGGATGCCCGCATTGAGCGAGCATATGCAAACGAATATGACGCCGCCTTTGCCGCCGCGACCATCAAGAACTACGCGTCGCTACCGCTCGCGACGATCTTGGCCGACCACCCTCAACTGCTGAAGCGCTGCACAAAGATCATGGGCGACCCCGACATTCGCAAGCTGACAGACCCCTATGCCCCAAAACGCGACAACGATTCGTACGTTCTTACCGTAGGCTGCCTAGCCCATATGCTTACGGCGCTCGACACGAAACTCAAGCTCGAATGGGAACCCGACGAGCGTCATGAACTCGAAAGCAAGCGGAACACCCTGCGCACCGCGCTGTTCCTTCCGTTGGACGGCCTCAAGCGCTGCAACGTCGAGCTCAATACACAGGCGCGGCAAAAGCCCGGGACCACAGGGCAGAAAACTCCAAGACCCCATGCGGCCATCGTCGACCGCAACCGATATAACCGCATGACCGCGCATTTTTCTGCCGGGGGAGCAGCCATAAGGACGCTGATCGACCTGCTGTGCCTCCTGAGCATCAACGAGCTATTTGAGGGCTATCTCGCCCTTGTTCCCGCGACGGCACCCAAGTCGGTAGCAAAGATCATCGAGACCTGCAGACGCCAGTTTGAGCGCCATCGCAATGGCAGCGAGATGAACGCCAGCATCGCGCAGTACTACGCGGCTCATTACAAAAATGACGGATGTGCCCCTGTCGAGCATCAGCTGCGGCTCGCCTACACCACGCCCGCCGCAACGCTCTATCGCTTTGGAGCCCTTGGCGCTTGCGAGCCGCACGAACAGGCAGCCTGCCCCACAACCGAGCTCGATCTCAGGCTCGGACGAACCCTGTAGCCCGCCAGCCCCTCCGCGGGCAGCGACTCTATTCCACAACACCACCAACAGAAAGGAGTCCTCATGGACACCAATCATTCCCCCATCATCAGCCCCCTCACCATGCGTGAATCCGCCCGAGGCATCACGCTCACCAGCATTTACGATGAGATGCTCGCCCGTCGCGAGCTCTCCGTCATGGGAAACATCGAAACCCCGATGGCCCACGACCTATGCCAGCAGATCCGCCTGCTCGATGCCACCGACCCCAGCCGCCCCATCACCATATTTGTCGCCAGCGCCGGCGGAAGCGTGCGATCGGGCCTTGCGATCTATGACGCCATGCGCCTCGCATCGTGCCCCATCCGCACCGTCTGCCTGGAATTCGCCGCGTCCATGGGCGCCGTGATCTTTATGGGCGGCGACGATCGCCGTATGGCGCCCCATGCAGAGCTCATGATTCACGACCCGCTGATCCCCCAGGGGGCAGGCGGCTCGGCACTTGCGCTGCAGGAAACCAGCCGGCGTCTCATGCAGACCCGCAAGACCCTCACGCAAATCCTCTCGGACCGCAGCGGCCTCACGCCCAAGCGCATCCAGTCCCTCACTGCAAAAGACACCTACCTTTCGGCCGAGCGCGCCGTCGAGCTCGGCTTTGCCCACGAAATCCTCTCGACCACCAAGGAGATCGCCCATGTCTAACCTCGCCAGCCGCCTCGCCGCATCTGAGTCCGCATCGTCCACCATCCTCGCCAAGGATCGAACGCTTTCCTGCGACACCCGCCAAACGGGACTCAACAACAATGCACTTGTGATCGGCCCCTCGGGAGCCGGCAAGACCCGAAACGTCCTCAAGCCCAACCTGCTGCAAATGAACGCAAGCTACATCGTGCTCGACACCAAAGGCACGCTCTGTCGCGAAGTGGGACCCATGCTGGCAGCCCACGGTTACCGCGTGCAATGTCTCAACTTCGCCGACCTCAACACCGTCCCGGCCCTTGCGCCCGGCATCGAGCGCTGCGGCTACAACCCCCTGAGGCGCATTCGCCGCAAGGCGGACGGCAGGCCCAACCAGCAGGACATCCTCTCGGTGGCAAAGGCCATCTGCCCCATCGAGGACAACAACCAGCCTTTTTGGGATCATGCGGCGGCAAACCTGCTGTCGTGTCTTATCGCCTACGTCACCGAACAGCTACCCGCCGGCGAGCAGACGATCAGCTCGGTCATCAAGCTGATCGAGCACCTGCAGGACGGTGCCACAGGTCGATTGTTTGACGACCTGATCACGACCGACCCCCAAAGCTATGCCCTCTCGCTATGGCGGCGCTACGCCATTACGCAAAATGCCGAGCGCATGCACGCGAGCATCGTCGGCATCCTTGCCGAAAAGGTCATGTGTCTGGGATTCGACGGTGCGGCACAGCTCTATCGTGAGTGCCATCAGGTGGACTTCGCTTCCATGGGACACACCCCCTGCGCCCTGTTTGTAACCGTGAGCGATATTGACCGCAATCTCGATCCGCTGACCGGCCTCTTTATTTCGCAGGCGTTTATGGGCCTCATTCGTGAGGCCGATAGGCAGCCCGACGGCAGCCTGCCCGTGCCCGTGCGCTTTATGCTCGATGACTTCGCAAATCTGCAGATCCCCCAGATCGACAACGTGCTCTCGATTATCCGAAGCCGCAACATCTGGGCAACGCTGCTGCTGCAGTCGACCAACCAGCTCGATGCGCTCTATGGCGAGGCACGCGCACGCTCCATCATGGGCAACTGCGACACGCATCTGGTGCTGGCGTTCCAGGATCCCGAGAGTGCCCGGGTGTTTTCCGACCGCGCCGACGCGCTGCCCAGCACGCTCATGGCGACACCCGTCGACCGTTCCTGGCTGTTCGTCCGCGGCCACACTCCCGAACAGGTCGAGCGCTTTAGGCTCGAAGACCATCCGCTCTACGGGGAGCTGCCCGAGGCGCAGCGAGGCCATGCGGAGGCCGAAATCTAGGCGCAGGGTTCTCGCAGCGCGCGGCGCTCCGGCGATGTTCCACAAAAGCCGTGCGTCCCGGGACCACGGCAAAGCAAAGGGGCCCGCATCCGATAGGATACGGGCCCCTGGCTATAAGGCGCGATGCGTTAACAGCAGCGACTACTTGCGGTGAGCGCGGTAGAACTCGATGAGCGCCTGGGTCGAAGCGTCCTGCTCGGCCTTGGCGGCGTCGTCGTGGAAAGCCGGGGTGATCTGCTTGGCAAGCTGCTTGCCCAGCTCGACGCCCCATTGGTCGTAGGAGTCGATGCCCCAGACCGTGCCCTCGACAAACGTGATGTGCTCGTACAGGGCGATGAGCTCGCCGAGCGCAAACGGGGTCAGCGTGTCGCCGAAGATCGAGGTCGTCGGGCGGTTGCCCTCAAAGCAGCGGGCCGGGACGATCTGCTCGGGCGTGCCCTCGGCGCGCACCTCATCGGCCGTCTTACCAAAGGCGAGCGCCTTGGTCTGGGCCAGGAAGTTGCCCAGGAACAGCTCGTGGACATCCTGGCCGCTGTCGGTCGCAGGGTTGGCAGTGTTAGCGAAAGCGATAAAGTCAGCCGGGACCACCACGGTGCCCTGATGCAGCAGCTGGTAGAAGGCGTGCTGACCGTTGGTGCCGGGCTCGCCCCAGAAGATCTCACCGGTGTCGGAGGTCACAGCGCTACCGTCCCAGCGGACGTGCTTGCCGTTGGACTCCATGGTGAGCTGCTGCAGGTAGGCCGGGAAACGGTGCAGGTACTGGCAATACGGCAGCACGGCGTGGCTCTTGGAACCGAAGAAGTTGACGTACCAGACGTTGAGCAGGCCCATCAGCGCGACGGCGTTGTTCTCGAGCGGGGTATTGCAGAAGTACTCGTCGATGGCGTGGAAGCCCTCGAGGAACTGCTGGAAGCGCTCGGGGCCGAGCACCACGATCAGCGACAGACCCACGGCGGAGTCGACGGAGTAGCGGCCGCCGACCCAGTTCCAGAAGCCAAAGGCGTTGGCGGGGTCGATACCGAAGGCCTCAACCTTCTCGAGTGCGGTGGAAACGGCGACGAAGTGCTTTGCCACGGCCTCGGCGTTCTGCTCATCGGAGCCATCGATGGCGCCCTGGGCCTTGAGCTGCTCGAGCATCCAGGTCTTGACCTCGCGAGCGTTGGTGAGGGTCTCGAGCGTGGTGAAGGTCTTGGAGACGATGATTACGAGCGTGGTCTCGGGATCCAGGCCCTTGAGCTTCTCGGCCTGGTCGTTGGGGTCGATGTTGGAGATGTAGCGGCAGTCGATGCCGGCGTCGGCGTAGGGACGCAGGGCCTCGTAGGCCATAACCGGGCCCAGATCGGAGCCGCCGATGCCGATGGACACCAGGTGCTCGATCTTCTTACCGGTTACGCCCTTCCACTCACCGGAGCGCACGCGCTCGGCGAAGGCATACATGCGGTCGAGGACCTCGTGCACGTCGGCGACGACATCCTGGCCGTCAACGACGAGCTGGCCCTTCTCGCTTGCCGGGCGGCGAAGCGCGGTGTGCAGGACGGCGCGGTCCTCGGTGGTGTTGATGTGCTCGCCGGAGAACATGGCGTCGCGGCGCTCCTCGAGCTTCACCTCGCGGGCAAGATCGCACAGCAGCTTGACGGTCTCATCGGTCACCAGGTTCTTGGACAGGTCGAAGTGCAGGTCACCGGCGTCAAAGCTCAGCTTGTTCACGCGCTCAGCATCGGCGGCGAACCAGGCCTTGAGGTCGATACCTTCGGCCTCGAGCTTCTCCTGATGAGCCTCGAGCGCCTTCCAAGCGGCGGTCGACGTAGCGTCGATAGGTGCGGCAACAGTTGCCATAAAGTCCTCCTCAACATACGGGCGCATACCTCCATGCGCCCGGATAATCAGATGCCCCTATTCTAGCGCAGGTCAAGACCGTAATCAGCGAGCGTTGCCAATCCGTCCCTAAACGGCGACCGACCAAAAAGGGACAGGTTAATTTTGGCAGGTCAAACGCTTTACCTACCAAAATTAACCTGTCCCTTCCTGGCAGATATTAGGCCGCAGCGCAGACGCTACCGAGCAACTCACGCAGAGGAGACCCGATGCCCTTCAGAAGTTCGGGCGCGATAATGGCAAAAACGGGAACCTCACCGGTGCCCACGACAGCAGGCACCTTGCCCTCCGAGACAATGCACCCATAAGGGACAAAACCGTCTTCGCCGGCATCGAGCGCCGCCATGCGACGCGCGAGCTCGCGCGCAAAGCCGGCAGTATCGGCATCGCCAATCGCCAGGACAAAGTCCACGCCTTCGTCGGTCGCCAGGGCTACGGCCTCATCGACCAAATCGTCTCCCCCATCGCCCCCGACCAAGCCGCAGCGAAAAAGCACGCGTTCGAGCAGAGCTCGATCAAGCGAGCCGAGCGCCACCGAGACGAGCTCATCGTGCGTATGTTTGTCACCGCCCAACACGACCAGCGCCTTGGTGCCACCGTAGTGAGCGACCAATCGTCCGCACCAGCGAGCCACGTCTCCATCCGCAACAAGGCGCGTCGGCATACCAAACCCATAATTGACCATCTTTTCCACAACCCTTCCGTGCGTATAGGCGGTATCAATCGTTAGGCTCATGCTACGAAGCGAGCTTTTCCGGGCTGTTTCGCGCTCTTTAGGGCTGCGTTAAACCCCCGATGCAGCTGCACGACCATACCTACCAAAACAAACCGGTCCTTTTTGACAGGTTTTGACGATGTCCGGACGAGCGGGTATTATCGAACAAGTATTCGATAAGAACATGTGTTTGATGAAGGGACACGGATGGCGCACGAGCAGCACACCTATATCTGCATCGACCTCAAGACGTTTTATGCCAGCGTCGAGTGCGTCGACCGTGGGCTCGATCCGCTCACCACCAACCTGGTCGTTGCCGACGAATCGCGCGGGCGCACGACCATCTGCCTCGCCATCACGCAGGCCATGAAGGACTTAGGGATTCACAATCGCTGCCGCCTATTCGAGATTCCCGATGGCATCGACTACATCACGGCCGTACCGCGCATGCAGCACTATATGGAGGTGTCGGCGCAA
>ENA-ORUF01003951-ORUF01003951.1-human-gut-metagenome-genome-assembly--contig:-NODE-3951-length-10115-cov-4.886978_pt1 | contig 10115 bp, 7 predicted proteins | sample MGYA00242077_ERZ509203 | MGnify/ENA primary metagenome ERZ509203 (study PRJEB26280, sample SAMEA2338834) | human gut metagenome | biome: human gut; feature: human-associated habitat; material: faeces...
TGAAACCGGACGGAAGGAATATTCCGGTCACAGTGGAAGCCATTTATAATGAAGAGGGCGAAGCTATGGCGAGTGCACCACATGCTCAGCAGAGGATCTATGTGAAACTGACTGAGATGCCGGAGGTATTTGATATTCTCCGAAGAGGTGAATGATCCGAAAGGGTGGATAAGAGAGTAAAGGGGAGAACGAAAAGAACGTTCTCCCCTTTACTGATTTTCAGGAAAAAGAGTACGGAGTTTTCGAAGAGCGTTCTTTTCGATACGGGATACATAGGAGCGGCTGATGGAGAGATTTTCAGCAATCTCTCGCTGGGTCAGTGGCTCCTGGCCATTCAAACCGTAGCGGCAGCAGATCACCTGGTATTCCTTTGGGGAGAGTACTGTCCGGATATAACGGAGAAGATAGGAAATGCTGTCCTTTTTGAAACAATCATCCACAACATCAACGGGTGGACTTTCAATGATATCGAGAAGGCTGATCTCGTTGCCTTCCCGGTCTGTGCCGATGGGTTCATAGAGAGAAACTTCTCTGGAACGTTTCCTGCGGGCACGGAACATCATGAGAAGCTCATTGTCAATGCACCGTGCAGCATAAGTAGAAAGCTTGGAAGTCCGGCTGGGATCAAAGGTGGAAATGGCTTTGATCAGACCTATGGTGCCTATGGAGATCAGATCATCCTGATCCTCGTCACATCCCTGATATTTTTTTGCAACATGTGCTACGAGGCGGAGATTGTGTTCGATAAGGATATTTTTTGCTTCCGGATCGCCCCTTTGGAGCTGTAGAAGATAGAACTGCTCTTCCGCAAAAGAAAGCGGTTTCAGAAAGGTTTTCAAGGGTTCACCTCAAAGGGGATTTCCTTATAGCTTATGAGCCGGACGTGCTTTTCGTGCTTTTCCAACAGAAACTTTATAAAAAGGACAGAGGCGAACACCTGTTGCGCCACATTCTGATCTGGTGTATAATCATAAAATACGAGTGACAACAATCAGTGTATATTGATGAGGAGTATATATTTTGAAAAAGAGGATAGAACAGCTTCTTAACGGAAAATTTATTTATGAACAGCCGGAACTTCTGTTTTCCCAGGAGGAGATTTCCGTCACTCTGAAAGCAGGAGAAACGACGAAAGACGAACTTTATTTTGGCACAGATGACAATCGCAGGATCAGTGGATTTGTAACATCCTCTGATCGGAGACTGGTGCCTGGATTTGACCGCTTTTCAGGTACGACAGTACGTATGCCTTATGGCGTGGATGCAGAAGGAATGAAACCCGGGGAAAGTTTTGCGGGATGGTTGTGTTTTACTACCAGCATCGGAGAATACAGGCTGCCTTTTAAGGTAACAGTGCAGACAGAAGAAGTGAAGAGTTCAGGCAGAAAAGTGACTTCCATGGAAGAATTTATCCGGATCGCAAAGGAGGATTTCCATGAAGCATACAGGCTTTTTACGGAACGCCATTTTTCCCTGATCCTGAAAGAACAGAGTGAGAAGCTCCGTTCTCTTTATGAAGGAATGTCTCAGCAGCCGGTAACATACCAGCATCTGGAGGAATTTCTGATCACAGCCGGTGCCAAAGATAAGGTGACACTGGATCTGAACAGAGAAGAGGCGAATTTCTATGAGGTCAGTGAATCCATACAGGAGTCTTTTTATATTCACAGAAGCGGCTGGGGCCATCTGCGTGCAGATATTGAAGTGAATGGGGACTTCCTGGAAACAGGGAAACATGTTGTGACGGAAGAAGATTTTATTGGAAGTACCTGTGAAGTGGAATATGTGATCCATAAGGAAAAACTGGGAAAAGGTAACCAGTATGGTGAGATCATTGTACGGACTCCTTATCAGAAACTGGTGTATCATGTGTTGGCGTCCAGGGGAAACGGAAGCTCTGTCAATCTTGACCTTTTGGAGAAACAGTACCGCGTATCCATGCTCAGGGAGTATCTGACTTTTGCATGCGGGAAAACCGGCTTTCAGACATGGGCAGCCGAAGCACATGAAAAACTGGATAAAATGGGAGAGAGCGGACTGAAATATCCGGAATATCAGCTTCTGGAAGCGTATATTTTCCATCTGGAAGGAGAAGACCAGAAAGCAGAAGACATTCTGGTACGTTATCAGAATAAATCTTTTAGTCATAATGAACTGGAACAGGCAGGGCTTTATCTGTATCTGTGTACCCTGACAGGACTGTACAGAGATGAGGAACAGGCGCTTCGTAAGATCCAGAATTTTCAGATGCAGAAAGAGGACAGTTACATTCTTCTGAAACTGGTATTTGAGATGGATCAGACTCTTTCCCCATCCAGAAAGATCTTTTTGATGGAAGAGCTTTTTGAAAGAGGATGTACCAGCCCGTTTCTGTATCTGGAAGCATGGAACAGCATCTGCCGGGATATGTCATTGCTTCACCGGATGAATCGTTTCTGGGCGCAGGTATTTCTTTTTGCCGGAAAAGAGAACATGCTTACAGAGGAACTTGTGATGCGGCTTGCTTATCTTTCCGGTTATGAGAAATCATTTAATGAAAGCCTGTACCGGGCTATGGTACTGGGGTGTGAGGCTTTTCCGTCGGATGACACAGTAGAAGCGATCTGTAAATATATCATGAAGGGAAATCCACGAAAAGCAGAATATTTCCGCTGGTTTTCCGCGGCAGTAGACCAGGGAATCCGGATCACACGTCTTTATGAATATTATGTAGAGACACTGGACACTTCTTACAGAAGAGTACTTCCGAAGCCGCTGCTTATGTATTTTACTTATAATAACAATAATCTCGGAGATTCCAAGAGAGCGTATCTTTATGCCTGCATCATCGCCCGGAAAGAGCAGGATCCGCAGACTTACGAAAGCTATCGGGACAGCATGAGAGATTTTGCCATGCGCAAGCTGAGAGAAGGAAGAATGAATGAAAATTATGCTGCTGTCTATCAGGAATTTATGCGCGAACCGGCAAATACGGAGGAAGCACAGGTTATTGCTTCAAGGATGTTTACGTACCGCCTGTATACAGATGATCCCAAGGTACGTAGCGTGATCATTCGTCACAGACAGATGAAACAGGAAGAAATTTATCCCTGTGTGCATGGAATCGCCTATCCGAGGATCTATACAGAAGATGCTGCAGTGATCTTTCAGGACGAAAAACAGAGACGCTATGCGTCAACAGTGGATTATAACATGACACCACTTTTTGACGACAGGGAAATGGTACCGACAGTATTGGAAAAGGGCGCAGATGAAGCAGGTGTGCTGCTTTATTATTGCCAGACACAGGATATTTGCCGCACAAATCTGGGGATTTTTCAGAAGCTGGTCCTTTCATCTGCGTTTACAGGAGAATACAGAGATGCTGTTCGAAAACGGATCCTGGAATATTACAGGGATCATGTACAGGGAGAAGATCTGGATGCCTGCCTGGAAATGATGGACTATCGGGAATATGCTATGGTCGATAAGAAGATACTGCTGGAAATCCTCATCCAGAGAGGCTTGTTCCCACAGGCAATGAGCGTTGTGGAGGCATTTGGCTTTGAAGGAGTAGAGGAATGTGAGCTGCTGAAACTGGCAAGCCGGATGATCATTCGCTGTGACTGTACGGAAGATGAAGAGCTGATCGCACTTTCTTCCCATGTATACAGAAATGGAATTTATGATGAAGTGATCCTTCAGTATCTGATGAAATTCCGGTTTGGTCCTGTGGAAGAACTTCTGGATATCTGGAAAAGTGCCTGCGGTTTTGAGATGGATACGTACAGCCTAGAGGAAAGGATACTTTCGCTTCTGATGTTCACTGCAGATTACCGGGAAGAAGGCGAAAAGATCCTGAAATCTTATATCAGTCATTCCGGAAAGGAACAGGTGATCGGAGCTTACCTGACACAGATGGCTTATGGAATGTTTGTAAAGGGGATGCCGGAGACTCCGTGTCTCAGAGAATATCTCAAAATCTGCAAACGGAAAGAATGGCCAACAGACAGAATCTGTGACCTGGAACTTCTGAAAATACTTTCCGAAGAAAAAGCATCCGATGAGGAAGAACTTGCTCTGGAGGAAGAAATTCTGGCTTCCTGCGTAAAAGATGATATGGTATTTGAGTTTTTCCATGATCTGGATCAGAGGATCCTGCGCCCGTATCAGCTGGATGATAAGACTTTTGTAGAATATCATGCTTCGCCTGAGACTTCTGTTACTTTGTATTATTTGTTGGATACAGGACTTGGAACCATGCCGGAATATAAGAGCGAGCCGCTGCGTAATGTCTATGAGGGAATTTTTACCAAGACGTTTACTCTGTTTTACGGTGAGACTCTGCACTATTATTTTCAGACAGAAGATGAAAACGGTGTGCACAGGACTGAAGAGAAAATGCTGACCATGAATCTGACGGATGACAGAGCTTCCAGTAAATATCAGCTGATCAATCAGATCCTCTGTGCAAGAAAACTGGAGAAAGATCCGGAAGTGAAGGAGAAACTTTCACAGTATCTCCGGCAGGAACAGTACGTCAATGAAATGTTTGTCATAGAGAAGGAACCGGAAAGATGAATGAAATTCGAGATTTGCTGATAGGAATCGATATTGGAAAAGAATATACACAGATCTGCTATTATGACAGAAAAGCAGAAGAGGCCCGTTCTCTTTCCATGAAAGTGGGAACCAGCCAGTATGAGGCTCCGGGCTGTATCTGTTACCGTACAGAGCAGAACGATTACTGTGTGGGCCTGGAAGCACAGTATTTTTCCAGAGAAAAAGGCGGGATCATGCTCGGAAATATTTATGATATCTGCCAGAAGGAAGAAAGCATACAGGTGGCGGGAGAGGATAAGGAGCCGGCAGAGCTCCTTGCTCATTTCCTGAAAGGAATGCTGAAATTTCTTGGAATTCAGGACATTGTAAAAAACACAAAGTGCATGTGTATCACTTCTCCTGAGCTTGATGCCATACAGGTGCGTAATTATCAGAAGGCCTGTGGAATTGCCGGTTTTCCGGCAGAGAAATACATGCTTATGGATTACGGGGAAAGTTTTTATTACTATGCATTGGGCCAGAAAAGAGAAACCTGGAACCGAAGTGTGGCCTGGTATGCGTTTGATGGAGATAAAATTGCGTTTCGTAAGCTGACGATCAATGCTGCATCCAGACCTATACTTGTCAATCTCGAAGAACCGGTGAGTACAACGCTTGAAACGGAGGATGAGATCCGTGATGTGGAGTTTTGCCGTTTTATAACAAAAACTCTTGGAAAAGAACTTTTTTCCAGTGTGCAGATCACAGGAGAAGGGTTCGACCAGCAGTGGGCACAGCAGTCAGTAAAGCTTCTGTGTCATCAGGGACGCAAAGTATTTTACGGAAACAATCTCTTTGCAAAAGGAGCCTGCATCGCCGGTAAGGACAGACTTGAAGACAAAAAATTAAAAGGGTACAGATATTTAAGCGATTCCCTGGTTACTGCGGATGTGGGAATGGATATGCGGGTGATGGGTTCTCCTGCGTATTATCCGCTGATCGAAGGCGGCAGCAACTGGTATGAATGCAATGCAGAGTGTGAACTGATCCTGGATGATACGGAAGAATTGGTCTTTGTAGTAAATCTTCCGGATGAAACGGAGAGAAAGCGGGTGGCAATGGCGCTTAAAGGTTTGCCAAAACGACCAAACCGGACGACCAGACTTGCACTTACGTTGAAATACGTATCATCGAAAGACTGTGAGATCACAGTAAAGGATCTTGGATTTGGGGAAATGTATCCATCCAGCGGGAAGACATGGAAAGAACTGGTACGCTGGGATGAGACAGAAGAAAGGAAACAGGTATGAGCGGATATATTTTATGCCAGGTAAAGAAAGCAGAGAAACCATTTTACATTGAAAATATCAGCACGAATATTTATTCCATAGAAGAACTTTGCTATTATCTTTATAATAATCTTTACCTTGTGGATCGTTCTCTTATCAGTAATAAGCTGTGTACCTGGCTGGATGAGGAACTGAAACTTCCAAAACTTGCGGCGAAGCTTCGACCTTTCATTGGAAAAGAGGCAGGTCTGGAGGAAATTCTGTATCCGATATTTAAAGAGATCAATTATCTGGCTTATGAAGAACTTCGTATCCTGAATGGAAGGATTGAAAGAAGAAATAAGGAATCCGAGGAGATACGGGAAAAGAGAAAAGGGGATGCCCTCATGGAAAACCGGATGTACGTGAACGCAATCCGTGTTTATCAGAAGCTTCTGGAAAAAGATTCCAGAGAAATCTCCAGAGAAATGAGAGAGCGTATTCTGCATAATCAGGGATGTGCTTACAGTTATCTGTTTCAGATGGATAAGGCACTGGACTGTTTCTTTGCTGCATGGAAGGTAAAACAGTCAGAAAAGGCACTGAAGATTTATCTTCTGGCTTACCGAAGTGTGCATACACCGGAAGAATTTGAAAAGATACAGGAAGATCTGAAGGCAGAGGATTCCGTAAAAAAAGAAACTGCCAGAGCTCTGGAACAGTTTATCAGCCTCCCGGAGCAGAAGATTGCACCCGGAGAGACTGACAGGATATTGGAGGATCTTACAAGAGAATATCACAGAAGTACAGGCTCTTAAAGCTGTTCAAGAAGTCCCAGCAGGATCTGCCGGGCTTCTTTTTTTGTGTAGACAGCTTCTTCTTCGGAAAGAGAAGAGAGATAGTCGTCCAGAGCCTGTCCGATACTGGTTTCTTTCAGATAAACGCACATAAAAGTATCTTCTTTGGAAAGAAAACAGAGAAAAACAGAATAATCGGACAGAACTTCAAGATGGATTCCCGTTTCAGGGAGGACAGAATGCTTAAGGATCTTGCATTTTTCACCGCCCATATCTGTGTCAAGAATGTGCTGGATCGATTTTCTCCGTTCTTCTTTTGGAAGTGGTGTCTGATGATAGGAATATGGACCGTCCAGAAGACCGGTCTGTGCAAACTTCCGGATTCCATTCAGGGTGAAATAGTTACAGGAAGTGTCGTTTTCTGTAAAGGCAAACTGCGGCTGTTTTAAAATAGAAACCAGTTGTGTATAAACAGAGTTGGAATGATCAATATCTCTGTTTTCAAAGAGGGCCTGTACAAAGTCGGGTCCATAGGACATCAACGCAAGACATGGATGAGACTCCAGCGCAAAGTTTGTTGTAATATTGGTGTTCATAATGGAACCGAAAATCTCCAGGATCTGTGAAGGAGAATCCGACTGCTGGAAAAAACGGCTGGAGTTTTCCAGGATTTTCTGAAATTCCTGCTGATAGGAATGTATAACTTCCGGATTTTCTGTAGATATGAAAGTTGACATATCAGAAGAAATAAGCAGGAGTTTCTTTTCTGTAATAAAGAAAAACGGAAACAATTCATAACAGGAAAGTTCTCTTCCGGCCTGGGTGTAATAATAGTAGGGCTGATAATTGAGAAAGCCGCACAGGATCGGAAGAATGGTACACAAAAAAGTTTCCAGGTTCATATTATAGTCCGGTGATGCGGTAGGATTCTGGTGAAGCGGAAGAATCTGGATAACAGGAGGAAGCTTTTGATATTCCGGATAGAGATGTGCAGAAACTTGTACAATAAGCCGACAGTTTGCAGGAATGTTGGTGCAGATCTTTTCGTCGGAACCGGAGAGCAGGATATCTTCAAAAAGGTTTAAAACTTTTTTTTCCACATCAAGTGAAAAGTCTCCACTGTAAAACGGAAGAGAAGTAAGACTGTGAAAACCAGAGGAGAAAAGCATCTGCTGGGTGCTGATCACACGGAGAAGTTCCTGGATGTATTTCCGATTATAGTAAATTTCTTTTCCAATTTTTTCGATTTTATATAATTCAATCAGTTCCTGACGCTGGGATGGATTAATCCGGATCGAATCGCAGAACTGACGGACAAAATCCATTCCAGGCAGACGTTTGCCTGTGATCATACGCTGCAGAGAGGTACGGTCAAGGCCTGAGGATGTAGATAACTGGTATACCGTTTCTCCTGTATTTTTTAGATATTCACGGCATTTGCTGCTGAAGTCAGACATAATAATTCTCCTTTTTTCATACTTGTGGCATTATTATACAAAAACAGATCAGGAATTGCAATTATTTGTAAAAAATCCGAGCACAATTGGTGGCACATATTGCGAGACAGTTTTTTTGAAAATAGAATAGATCATATCAAGAAAGAACAGGGCGGAGGGAACCAGAACCATGGCAGTGATAACTATTGCGGTATGTGATGAAATACGAAAAGATGCTCAGAAGCTTTACAGACAGCTTTCAACGCTGCTTCCGGATGCAGAGATCCTGATATACCGTAGCAGGCAGAGCCTTCTTGACGGACTGACGGAAGGGCATAAGATCTGTAATGTGGTATTTATGGGGCTGGATGGTGAAAATGGAAAGAGCCTGGAGACAGTCCGTGCGATACGGCTTCGGGGAAATTATATTCCGGTCATCATGGTAGCGGAAAATGAGAAATTTTATAAAGAAGCTTTTGAGGTATTTGCTTTTAATTATCTGACGAAACCTGTAGAAAGCGGAGAACTGGAGCATGTGCTGTTACCTATCCTGACCACCTGTGAAAGAGAAGGCGGAAAGGCGCTGCATTTTCATTACAGAACTCAGGTTTATACACTCCAGCATAACAGTCTGGCGTACATATCCAGCAGCCTCCATAATGTAACCTTCCACCTTACCGACGGAAAGAAACTCAGCTGCAGAGCGCGTCTGGGAGATTTTGCGGGACAGCTTTCCGACAGTAATTTTATGAGATGCCATCAGAGCTTTTGCATCAATCTGGAGAAAGTGAACACACTCAAAAAGAACAGTTTTGTAATTGGACAGACTGAGATCCCTATTTCCAGAGCCTATTTAAAAACCGCAAGAAAGAAATACAAAGATTATCTGGCAGAGCAGAAGGTTTGCTCTTGACAGCTCCTTTTTGGTATGTTACTATAACCATACGCTTTCACGTAGTAGAGTGACCACGTGATAAAGGAATAACGAAAAAAAGGAGAACGATCATGAAGAAGAGAACAGTTGCAGTAGTAATGGCGGCAGCGATGACAATAGGAATGATGGTAACAGGAGTAAGTGTACAGGCTGGTGTTGAGGATAAGACACTGATCGTCGGATTTGACGCAGAGTACCCTCCATTCGGATATAAGGATGATAATGGAGAATATGTGGGATTTGACCTTGACCTGGCTCAGGAAGTATGTGATAATCTTGGCTGGGAGCTTGTCAAGAAGCCGATCAACTGGGATTCCAAGGATATGGAGCTGAATTCCGGAACCATCGACTGTATCTGGAACGGATTTACCATTAACGGCCGTGAGGATGATTATACATGGAGCGATCCTTATATCAACAATGAGCAGGTGATCGTAGTTGCCAAGGATTCCGGAATTGAGAAGCTTGCAGACCTTAAGGGTAAGAACGTAGTTGTACAGGCTGCATCCGCTGCACTGGACGCACTGAATAACGACGATAACAAGGATCTGAAGGACAGCTTTGCATCTCTTACAGAGAACCCGGATTACAACACCGCGTTTATGAATATTGATTCCGGTGCTGCAGATGCGGTTGCTGTTGATATTGGTGTTGCCAATTATCAGCTTTCCCAGAGAGGCAAGGATAAATATGTGATCCTTGACGAGCCGATCCAGAATGAGCAGTATGGCATCGGATTTAAGAAGGGTAACGATGAACTGAAAGATCTGGTATGGGATGAAGTCAAGAAACTTGATGAGTCCGGTGAAGTTGACAAGCTTGCAGATAAATATGAGCTGGATAAGAGTATGCTCTGCATCAGCGAGGATAAGGAGGACTCAGATTCCGATTCCACAGAAGCTGACACAGAAGAAAGTGCAGATAGCACAGAGAAAGAAGCGGATTCTGAATCTAAGTGATCCAGTCTCAGATTACAGCAAAAACTGTGAAGATATTTTTCAGAAACTATCAAACAGCAGGAGAAATAAGAAACATAGCAGAAGTTTTTGAAGCTTTTGCATAAAAAGGAAATGAGGGTGCTTCGGCGTTGGAAGAGCTGCCGGGCACGCTCATTTCCTGTTGTTTACAGGAATTACAGGTATCAGTCCGATAAATGGGA
>ENA-ORUF01003956-ORUF01003956.1-human-gut-metagenome-genome-assembly--contig:-NODE-3956-length-10102-cov-5.798149_pt1 | contig 10102 bp, 9 predicted proteins | sample MGYA00242077_ERZ509203 | MGnify/ENA primary metagenome ERZ509203 (study PRJEB26280, sample SAMEA2338834) | human gut metagenome | biome: human gut; feature: human-associated habitat; material: faeces...
GAAGTAGGAATGAAACATAGAAGTTTGTAACTTTTTATAAGTTTTCAGTAACGGCAAACATGTACTACCCATATTATTTTGATCCAACTTATTTCCTTGTCATCATCGGCGTCATCATCTGCGCCCTTGCATCCGCCAAAGTGAATTCCACCTACGCTAGGTACGATCAGGTTCGCAACCACGCCGGGATCACCGGTGCGATGGCAGCGGAGCAGATCCTCAGGATGGAAGGGATTTATGATGTACAGGTGATGAGAGTAAGTGGAAAACTGACCGATCATTACGATCCGGCAAACCATGTACTGCGGCTTTCAGATTCCACCTACGGTTCGACATCGGTTGCGGCACTTGGAGTTGCAGCACATGAATGTGGACACGCGATCCAGCATGCAAGGCATTATGTACCGCTGACAATACGCGGAGCACTTGTTCCGGTGGCGAATTTTGGATCCGGGATTTCATGGCCGCTGATCATAATGGGATTATTTATCAGAGGATAAATGTCTACATTGTTTATCAATCTTGGGATCCTGATGTTTTCATTGGCAGTGCTGTTCCAGATCATCACGCTTCCGGTAGAGTTTAATGCATCGGGAAGAGCACTTAAAATCCTGAAAAATTCAGGCATGCTATATGAATCAGAAGTACGTGAGGCAAGAAGTGTTCTTACAGCGGCAGCGCTTACCTATGTGGCGAGTGCAGCATCTGCACTTCTGCAGCTTTTAAGAATACTGATCCTGACAGGAGGAAGAAGAAATGACGACGAATAACCAGGGAGTAGGTACAAGAGAACTTGCACTGATGATTCTGCTGGAAATCGAGCGTGGAGAGAAAAGTCATATCGTGCTCAGACAGGTGCTGGAAAAATATCAGTATCTGTCCAAGCAGGACCGTGCATTTCTGACCAGGCTTGCAGAAGGGACAACAGAGCGGAGGATAGAACTGGACTATATTATCAACCAGTTTTCAAAAGTAAAGACAGAAAAAATGAAACCGGTGATCCGCAATATCCTGCGCTGTGCGGTCTATCAGATCAAATACATGGATCAGGTTCCGGATTCGGCAGCATGCAATGAAGCAGTCAACCTTGCTATCCGGAAAGGCTTTAAGAACCTGCGGGGATTTGTAAATGGGGTACTTAGAAATATCGCGCGAAACATTGATAAGATTGCGTATCCGGAGAATACAGAAGAATTTCTCTCAATAAAGTATTCCATGCCACAATGGATCATCCGTATGTGGGTGAGAGATTATGGAGAAGAGAAGACGAAATACATCCTGGAAGGTTTTTATAAAGAACGTGCAACAACAATCCGGATCAATGGAAATGCAACCACCAAAGAAGAGCTGATCAGAGAGCTGACAGGAGAAGGCATTCAGGTAAAAGAACATCCGCTTCTTGCGTCTGCGCTTCTGATCTCAGGCTATGATTATCTGGCAGCAATCCCGGCGTTCCGGGAAGGAAAATTCCAGGTACAGGATGCAGCTTCGATCATGGTAGCAGAACAGGCAGGAATCAAAGAAGGAGATTACATACTGGATGTGTGCGCGGCACCGGGAGGAAAAGCGCTCCATGCGGCACAGATCCTGAATGGGACAGGTATGGTAGAGGCAAGGGATCTGACAGAGATGAAGGTAGAGCTGATTCGGGAAAATATTTCACGGATGGGATTTGAAAATATTCGTGCAGTGCAGCAGGATGCAACCTGCTTCGATGCAGACTCCGAGGAAAAAGCAGATGTGCTGATCGCGGATCTTCCGTGTTCCGGTCTTGGTGTCCTTGCGAAGAAGACTGATCTGAAGTATAAGATGAACCCGGAGACGGAGACTGAAGTTGCAGCACTTCAGAGAGAGATCCTGGATACGGTCTGCCGATATGTGAAGCCGGAGGGAACACTAATGTACAGCACCTGTACGATCAGCAGGACAGAGAATGAGGAAAACGCCGGATGGTTTGCCGAAAAACATCCGGAATTTGACCTGGAATGGGAGAAACAGATTTTCCCGTCTGATATAACCGATGGTTTCTATATTGCTAAATTTATCCGGAGGGGCAGATAATGGAAAAAAAAGATATCGCTTCGTATTCATTTGAAGAGTTACAGGAAGAAATGCTGGCGATTGGAGAAAAAGGATTCCGCAGTCGACAGATTTATTCCTGGATTCATGAAAAGCTGGTGGATGATTTTGAAGAAATGACCAATCTTCCAAAAACTTTACGCCAGAAACTGGAAGCAGCATACGAAATACGAAGAGTCGAAATGGAAAAAAGACAGATTTCAAAGATTGACGGGACCAATAAATTCCTGTTTTGTCTGAAAGACGGGAATATGGTAGAAAGTGTTCTGATGAAATATAAACATGGCAATTCAGTATGCATATCCTCGCAGGTTGGCTGCCGGATGGGATGCCGTTTCTGTGCATCAACACTGGACGGGCTGGAACGAAACCTGACACCGTCAGAGATGTTAAGACAGGTCTACCAGATCCAGAAGATCACTGGCGAGAGAGTTTCTAATATTGTGATCATGGGAACCGGAGAACCGCTGGATAATTATGACAATTTTCTGAAATTCATTCACATGGTCAGTGATGAGCACGGGCTCAATATCAGCCAGAGAAATATCACGGCGTCTACCTGTGGAATTGTACCGAACATTCGGAGACTTGCAGAAGAAAAGCTGCAGATCACGCTGGCACTTTCTCTGCATGGTTCAAACCAGGAAAAGAGAAGATCGCTGATGCCGGTGGCAAATAAATACGAGCTTCATGAGGTTCTGGAAGCGTGTGATTATTACTTTGAAAAAACCGGACGGAGGATCACTTTTGAGTACAGCCTGGTTCACGGCGTAAACGATACACCGGAGGATGCAAAAGAGCTGATGGGAATCTTAAAAGACAGAAACTGCCATTTAAACCTGATTCCGGTGAACCCGATCAAGGAGAGAAACTACGAAAAACCGGACAAAAAAAGTGCCGAGAATTTCAAAAATAAACTTGAAAAAAACGGGATAAATGTTACTATAAGAAGAGAAATGGGCTCAGATATAGACGGAGCCTGTGGACAGTTACGGCGCAAGACGATGCAAGGAGTATAAAATATGAAAATATTCTCTATGACAGATGTTGGAAGAAAACGTGAAATGAACCAGGATTACGTGTTTGCCACAGATGAGTCATTAGGTACGCTGCCGAATCTTCTGGTAGTAGCCGATGGAATGGGTGGACACAAGGCAGGCGATTTTGCGTCAAAATATACGGTGGAAGTTCTGAAAGAAGAACTGAAGCATACATTAAAGGATGGGCCGGAAGAGATTTTAAAAGATGCGGCTCAGACAGCGAACCACAAGCTGATCGAGAAAGCAGATGAAGACATTAATCTGGAGGGGATGGGAACCACTCTGGTTGCGGCAACTGTGATCGATCATACACTTTATTTTATAAATGTAGGTGACAGCCGTCTGTATCTTCTGAATAAGGATATCAGGCAGCTTTCCAGAGACCATTCCCTGGTAGAAGAGATGGTTCGTCTGGGAGGAATCAATGAGGAAGAGGCAAGACATCATCCGGATAAGAATATCATTACCAGAGCAATTGGAGTAAAAGAGGATGTAGAGGTGGATTTTTATGAATTCAGCCTCAAAAAGGGAGATATCATCCTGATGTGTTCCGATGGACTCAGTAATATGATAGAGGATGAAGAAATTTTTGCGATAGTTAAAGGGGCAAGAGATATCGTAGAAGCCGGTCAGAATCTGATTGACCGGGCGAATGAGAACGGGGGCAATGACAATATCAGTGTTGTTCTTGCAGAACCGTTTTCTGATGAGGTGAGTATATGGTAAAAGACGGGATTTATTTAAGTGGCCGTTATCAGGTTCTGAGCAAGATCGGAGCCGGTGGAATGGCGGATGTATATAAGGCGAAGGACTGTATGCTGAACAGATATGTCGCAGTGAAAGTCCTGAAAAAAGAATACAGGGAAGATGAAAACTTTGTAAAGAAATTCCGGTCAGAAGCACAGGCAGCAGCAGGGCTTCTGAACCCGAATATTGTCAATGTATATGATGTAGGGGAGGATCGAGGACTCTATTATATGGTCATGGAGCTGGTAGAAGGAATCACTCTGAAAGAATATGTGCATAAAAAAGGAAAGCTTTCTTCCAAGGAAGCGATCAGTATTGCAATTCAGATGTGTACCGGTATTGAGGCAGCTCACAATCATCACATCATACACAGAGATATCAAACCGCAGAATATTATCATTTCCAAAGAAGGAAAGGTAAAGGTTACGGATTTTGGTATTGCAAAGGCGACAACATCGCAGACAGTCAGCACCAGTGCAATGGGATCGGTACACTATGTATCTCCGGAGCAGGCACGGGGCGGCTATTGTGATGAGAAGAGTGATATCTATTCTGCAGGTATCACCATGTATGAGATGGTGACCGGAAGGGTTCCTTTCGATGGCGATTCTACTGTTTCGGTTGCAATGAAGCATTTACAGGAGAATATTACCCCGCCTTCTGAGTATGCACCGGATTTATATCCGGCGCTGGAGAAGATTATTCTCAAGTGTACACAGAAGAGCGCGGAAAGACGTTACCAGAGTGCCGGAGAACTGATCCAGGATCTGAAGAGGGCGTTGGTCGATCCGAGTGGCGAATTTGTAGATATGGTTCCGATCCGGAGTATGGGAGATACGGTGATGATCTCGCCGGAGCGGATGGCACGTATGAAAAAGCGTCAGGGCGATGGTTATGATGACGAAGAGTATGATGATGGCTATGACGATGAAGAATATGACGAAAATGATGACTATGATGAGGATGGCGAAGAGGATAATTATAACGGGGGCAGACGCGGTAACAGTAAAAATGGCGTAGATCCGAAGATGAACAAGATGATGAAGATCCTCATGGTTGCAGTTGCAGTGATCGTTGCATTTGCGCTGATTTTCCTGATTGGCAAAGCAGCAGGTGTGTTCGGTAAGCGTTCAGACAGTCAGATTTCAGTTTCCAATGAGATTGAAGTGCCAAATCTGGTTGGACAGCCGCAGAATGTTGCAGAGACGATGTGCGAAAAGAAGCAGCTGAAGCTGGAAGTAGAATCCGAGAAAGCATCAGATAAGGCAGCAGGTACGATTATTGAGCAGAAGACAAAAGCAGGAAAGAAAGTCAAGAAAAATACGGTGATCAAGGTTGTAATAAGTTCAGGACCGGAAAAGATCATGATCCAGAGTGTAGAGGGAATGGATGAAGATGCAGCCAAGAAAGCACTGATCAAACAGGGCTTTACGAGCAAGAACATTACTGTTACCAGTGAATACAGCAGTAATGTTGAAAGTGGAAAAGCAACAAGGACTGATCCGGCAGAGGGAACAGAGGTATCTGCTGACTCTAAAATCACACTGTATATCAGTAAAGGTGAAAAACAGCCGGATAAGGTGTCAGTTCCGCCAATTGTGGGAATGTATGTAAATGATGCGGTATCTACACTGAGTGCAAGCAGACTGTCCGATGGCGGAACGAGCAGTGAAGAATATTCAGATGATTATGCAGAAGGTATGATTATCCGTCAGAGCACAGATGCCGGAACGAAGGTGGCTGAAGGAACAAGTGTGAGTTATGTTGTCAGCAAAGGACCAAAGCCTGCAGATCAGGTGAAGGTACCAACTCTGACAGGAAAGACACTTGGAGATGCGATTTCAGCACTGAATGCCAGAAATCTGACTTATACAGAAGTTGATATTGACAGTGCAGAACCATCTGGAAAAGTTGTAAAAGTTGATCCGGGAGAAGGTACATCGGTAGATGTAGGAACTGCGATCACACTGTATGTAAGCAATGGCTCACAGGCAAGCAGTGGATCCGACAGTAACAATTCGGGCAGCAATAATTCCGGTAACAACTCAAATAACGGCAACAATACAGGAAATTAAAAGGACTGTTTTATGCAGGGAAGAATTATAAAAGGGATTGCAGGATTCTACTACGTTTATGACGTAGTAGAATCTGTCATTTATGAATGTAAAGCAAAAGGAATTTTCCGTAAGGAGAAGATTAAACCACTGGTCGGAGATCTGGTAGAATATGAGATCTTAGATGCAGAAGAGAAGACCGGTAATATCATCCGGATCCTTCCAAGGAAGAATGAACTGATCAGACCGGCAGTGGCAAATATTGATCAGGCACTGGTTGTATTTGCAGTGAAGAAGCCGGATCCGCATTTTAATCTGCTGGACAGGTTTCTGGTTATGATGGAGCGGCAGGAGATTCCGGTTATTATCTGTTTCAACAAGAAGGATATTGCAGATGAGCCGGAAATCGAGTCTCTGGAGAAGACTTATGAGGCTTGTGGGTACCGTGTGATCTTTGCAAGTGCCAGAGAAGGAGAAAATATTCTGGAGATTAAAGAGGCACTAAAAGGAAAGACAACAACTGTTGCCGGACCTTCAGGAGTTGGAAAATCCTCTCTGATCAACTGTCTTCAGGAAAATGTCAATATGGAGACCGGAAGTATCAGCAGAAAGATCGAGCGGGGAAAACATACTACCCGCCATTCAGAACTGATCCCGATCGACGAGGATTCCTATATCATGGATACACCGGGATTTTCGTCACTGTATACCAATGATTTTGGCAAGGAAGAATTGAAATATTATTTTCCGGAGTTTGATCAGTATCAGGGAGGCTGCAGGTTTCAGGGGTGTAATCACATCAGTGAACCGGGGTGTCTGGTAAAAGAGGCTCTGGAAGAGGGAAAAGTGCATCAGGTGCGGTATGAAGATTATTGTGAGATGTATCGGGAACTGGAACAGAAGGAAAAAAGGAGGTACTAAACTAAAATGGAATATAAATTATCACCATCTATTTTATCGGCAGATTTTTGTAATCTGGAAGAAGGTATCCGCCAGACAGAGGAAAATGGAGCGGTATATTTACATTTTGATGTGATGGATGGCGTGTTTGTACCGAGTATTTCTTTTGGAATGCCTGTGCTTGCATCAATCAAACCGGCGGTAAAGCAGGTGATAGATACGCATCTGATGATTACGGAACCAATCCGTTATGTGGAAGCATTTGCAGAGGCAGGAGCGGATATTCTTACTGTACATTATGAAGCATGCAAGGATATACGTGCGACTCTGAACAAGATCAAAGCGTGTGGCATGAAGACAGGACTGGCAATTTCACCGGATACACCGGTGGAGGTCCTGAAGGAATTCCTTGGTGAAGTAGATATGTTCCTTGTGATGACAGTCCATCCGGGATTTGGCGGACAAAAGCTGATTTCTGAGATGCTGGATAAGGTCAGAACACTTAGGGCAATGCTTAATGAACGTGGACTTGAGACTGATATTCAGGTTGACGGAGGAATTTATGCATTCAATGTGAAAGAAGCACTGGATGCGGGAGCAAATGTGATTGTTGCGGGATCAGCTGTATTCAAAGGGAATGCAGGAGAAAACACAAGAGAATTGATGGAGATTTTAAAGAATTATGAGTAAGACAGTCATTATCAGTGGGGGAATGCTTGATGAGGGATTTGCAGAGAAGGTTCTTGAAGCAAATCCGGAGGCTTATATTATCGCAGTAGATAAGGGGCTTGAGTATCTGTATAACCATAAGATTGAGCCTCAGTATATTGTTGGGGATTTTGACAGTATTGATCCAAAGGTGATTGATTACTATCGCAAGGAGACGAATATTCCGATCCGGGAATATAATCCGGTTAAGGATGCGACGGATACAGAGATTGCTCTTCGGCTGGGAATTACACTGGGAAGCAAAGAGATGATCCTTCTTGGGGCAACCGGTGGAAGAATCGATCATTTGTGGGCGAATGTCCAGACACTTAGTGTGGCATGTGATGCCGGAGTAAATGCCTGCATTCTGGATGAGAAAAATAAAATCTGGGTAACGAATAAATCCTGTGTGCTGAAAAAGTCAGAAGCATACGGACCATATCTTTCTGTATTTTCTTTGGAAGGCGAGATTTATGATTTCAGTTTGGAGGGTACGAAATGGCCGCTCAATCATCATGATCTGATGCCGTGCGACAGTTTGACGGTGAGCAACCAGTTTGTGGATGATGAAGTGAAGATCAGTTTTGTAAATGGTCGGATTGTTATTATGGAAACGAAAGACTGATAAGAGATGTATAAGAAGAGAAAAGCCAGATATCATTCGAAAATGGTATCTGGTTTTTTTGCGTAAAAGATACTAGGTGTCTGAGATGAGTACTTTTTTGATTATAAAGCCGGATTTTGAAAAAAATCACGAATCTGAAAAAGGGTTGGACACAATCCGGCAACATGCTGCAGGGAGTGCATCCGAAAGTGGCATAAAATGCGGTCGGGCAAGGAACTAAGTCAGGCGCTTATGGAGCGTCATCCTCTTTTGGAGGGGAAACTGGATTTATGATATTGTGGATTTTAGAACTTGTTTCTTATCTTTCGGTACTCTCTTGGGGAATATCCTTTCAGCTTGTGGAAAAGCCGACTGAAATAAAGCTGATTATCATACCCAACGATTTTAGAAATTTCATTGATGGAATAGGTTGTTGTTTCAAGTAACATCTGGGCATTGTTAATTCGGATTCCCACAATAAACTGCATTGGTGTAGAACCTGTGTATTTTTTGAAGTTTCGGATAAACCAGCTGACACTCATTCCACGTGAGGCAGCATAATCATCTATGCTAATATTCTGGTTATAATTTTCACTGAAAAAGGTAACTGCGTTATCCATCTCGTGATCCAGGTATTCATTTTTCGAGATATGTTCCCTGGTCAGTTCCCGATGAAAGATGATAAGAAGATGACGGAGCAGAAGGACAAGCATTTCCTCATAATTATCTTGGCAACGCTGAAGCTCGATGATAATACGCTTGAAAATCTGTTCGTATTCCATAGAGGTTCCGACCTGAAATACACGCTCTTTATCCGGGAATCCATATTGCCGTAGGATATTTTTTACATTGTTGCCTGTAAAATGAATCCAGTATACTTCTGTCTTATCTTTTCCATAATATTCATATTTCTGAAGTTCCTTCGGTCTGTACAGTACAATATTACCGGCGGGGACAATCGTTTCGTTATCCACATTGTCAAAATGAAAATGCCCACAACCAGCAGTGATATAGATAATCTGATAATCCAGGCGTCCCCTTGGACGGTAGGTTGGTAACTTTGGATGGCTGGAAAGGCGGTAAGTACCGCAACTTCCTACAACCAGTGGGCGACTTTTGTCTTTGAAATCCATATGGGAGTGGTTTAAATAACCGGTATTCATATACATATGGTAGCACCTCTTTTCCTTTTTTGTTATTGTATCATTTAGTGCATATTTTGTCTAATCCAATTCATAGACATGTTTTGCAGATTAGGATAAGATATATATAGCAAAACAGAGAAGCGTAAACATAAAAGTAAAAGACAAGGTTTGCTGTGGAAAAACAAAGTGCAAAAAAATGTATATGTATTAAAGGAGAGTTATTTATGATTGTACCACGTTATTATGAGGATTTAAGCGTACTGCATGAAAATACAATGCCAGCCAGAGCCTATTTTATTCCGGCATCCAAAAGAATGGATAACCTGGTGGAGCACAGGGAAGAGTCAGACCGAATGCAGTTATTGAACGGAACTTGGAAGTTCCAGTATTTTAACAGTATCTATGATGTTCAGGAACCCTTCTTTGAGAAAGATTATGATACAGAAAATTTTGATGAGATTCAGGTTCCGAGTGTATGGCAGATGGCAGGATATGACACACATCAGTATACAAACATCAGATATCCGTTCCCATTTGATCCACCGTATGTACCACAGGATATTCCATGTGGAACATATGCACATACCTTTGTTTATCACAAAGATGAAAATGCACCAAAAGCTTTCTTGAATTTTGAAGGAGTAGACAGTTGCTTTTATGTATGGATCAATGGCTCTTATGTAGGGTATAGCCAGGTTTCTCATATGACCAGTGAGTTTGATATCACCGACCTCCTTCGGGACGGAGAGAACAGCATAGCGGTTCTGGTCATGAAGTGGTGTGATGGTTCCTATTTGGAAGATCAGGACAAATTCCGTATGAGTG
>ENA-ORUF01003957-ORUF01003957.1-human-gut-metagenome-genome-assembly--contig:-NODE-3957-length-10097-cov-2.577475_pt1 | contig 10097 bp, 8 predicted proteins | sample MGYA00242077_ERZ509203 | MGnify/ENA primary metagenome ERZ509203 (study PRJEB26280, sample SAMEA2338834) | human gut metagenome | biome: human gut; feature: human-associated habitat; material: faeces...
GCCCTGCTGTACCGCAAGCTGCTGGCCGACGCACGGGAAATGGTGCAAATGCGGCAGGAGGCGGTGTCTTCCGCGCTCACACAGGACGTGCGGCAGGCTTCGCTGCAGCTGGCGCATTTCCTTCTTTCAGAAGACAGCGAGGGCCTTGCTCTGGTGGACGAGCTGCCCGCGTCGTCCAGCCGCCGGTATGAAACGGCCGCCCGGCTGGAGAGCATTTTTGATTATTACCGCCTGACGGGCCGCCGCCTGGAGGCGCTGCACCTGTATCTGACGGACGGTACGTCCTATCAGCTGTATACAGGCCTGGCCGTGCCGCAGAACCGGGTGAAGGAAGCCGCGTGGTACCGCGCCGCCCGGCAGAGGCCGGGGGAGGTCTGTGTGGGCGTGGCGGAGCCGGGAACGCTGCTCTCCGGCAAAAACCGGCGCGGAGATCTGCTGCTGACGGCGGCGCTCCAGGTGGAGCCGGGATATGGTGGGAGCGCGCTGGAAGTGGCATGCCTTTATTTTGAGACGGACGCGGAGGAGATGTTGGAAAGCTACAACAGTGAAGCGGGCGCGGTGCGGATGGCGCTGGCTCTGGATGGGGCGTTCCTGGCCGGGGACGAGGCGCTGGCACCGGCCGTAGAGCGTTTCCTGGGGCCGGAGGGCGTTCCCGGCGGCGGAATGGATTGGGGCATCGCCACACAGGTGCGCAACACAGGCCTCACCGTGGTGTCGCTGGTGGACAACCGGAAGCTGATGGCGGGCTACGAACGGACGCTGTGGCTGTGCGCCGGAGCGGTGGCCGCGATGCTGGGCTCGTACGCGCTGTTTTCGGTGCTGTTTCTGCGGCGCATCGTGCTGCCGGTGCAGCATCTGAACGAGGGCATGGAGCATCTGCAGCAGGGGGATTTCACCCATAAGCTGCCGCCCGAGGGCCACCTTGAGATGCGCCAGCTTCTGCAGCGCTATAACGATACCGGTGACAGGATGCAGGCCCTGATCGAGGAGAACCGCCTGCGGGAGGAGCAGCGCTATGCCGAGGAGCTGAAGGCCCTGCAAAGTGAGATCAACCCTCATTTTCTGCTGAATACCGTCAATACCATCCGTTTTATGGCGGACCTTGCGCGCTTTGATTCCATCCGTGACATGGCGGCGGACCTGATGGAGATTCTGCGCTGTATGCTGCGGACTCCCGCAGAGCGTTATACGCTGGCGGACGAGGCGAAAATACTGGAAGCGTATATCCATATCATGGAGGTGCGGTATTCCGGCAGCTTCAGCTTCCGGTGCGCTTTCAGCCCCGAGAGCCTGGCGTGCCGTTTGCCCAAGCTACTGCTGCAGCCTCTGGTGGAAAACGCCCTGCTCCACGGCCTGGAGGGCTGCGAGGACGGCGAGGTCAGCCTGTCCGGGCGCACGGAGGACGGCGTTTTGTACCTGAGCGTCTGCGACAACGGTGTAGGGATGGACCCGGAGCGGCTGGCCGCGTGCCTGTCCGGCCCCGGTGAGGGAAAAGCCGGCTCATCCATCGGCTTGGCGAACGTGCAGCGGCGCATCCTGCTGCAATACGGTGCGCCTTATGGCCTGTGGGTGGACAGCGCGCCGGGCCGCGGCACCTGTATTTCGATCACGCTGCCCGCTGGGAGCGGGCGGGAAGGAGGCTTGCCATGCTGCGCGCAATAATCGTGGACGACGAGATCCTGGTGCGGGCCACGCTGGAAAAAATGGTGGACTGGGCGGCCGAGGGCTTTCAGCTTGCGGGCTGCTACGCCAATGGACAGGCCGCGTTGGAGGCTATGGAGCGGTGTCCGGCGGACCTTGTGTTCACAGATATCAAAATGCCCGTCTGCAGCGGGCTGGAATTCATCGACGGCGTGCATGCCCTGGGCCTTGCGCCCCACATCGTAGTGCTCAGCGCTTTCGATGAATTCCCTCTGGTGAAGCAGGCGTTCAAAAAAGGGGCGGCGGACTATGTGCTCAAGCAGGAGATCGTTCCCGCCCGCATGCTGGAGCTGGTACGCGAGGCACGGGCGGCACTGTGTGCCGGCGGCGATGCGCCGGCACCCGCCCCAGGCGCGGCGCCGCTGCGTGATACCAATGCCATTTTGCAGGACGTGATCTTCCACAACGCGCTGCCGGGGGAACTGCCAGGGCTGGAGCAGGGCTATGTTGTGGCCTGCTTCTTTCTGGATGAAATATACCGGGAGATGGCGCGTCTGGGCACGGACGTGAATGCTACGCTGACCCAGCCCCTGACAAAGCTGGTGATGCAGATGCCGCAGTTCCGCTCCACCGACGGTTTTTATTCCTTTGACATGTCGCGCCACTTTTTGTTTTATTCTCTGGCACAGCCCGGCCGTACGGTGGAAAAGGCCCGCACCTTTCTGGCGCAGGTGCAGCGCGCATGGAAGAATTACATGAATATTTCCTGTACGGTGGGCATGGCCGCGCCCCATGCCGAGCCGGAGACGTCGTTTTACACGGTGCTGGAGCAGGCCGAGACCAACACCACCCTGCGCTATGTGCTGGGTCCGGGGCGTATCTATGACGAAAGCTATTATCCGCAATTCGACCCCGTGACGGCGCTGCGCCAGGCAAAAAGCTGCATGCCCTTTATCCGTGCCGTAATGGAGGCCGATTTCGCGCAGGTGGAGCAGTATAAGAACGAGCTGGTGGGCTATATGCAGGACCTGCCGCTGGAGCAGGGCCAGTCTCTGGCGCTGCTGTACCTGTACAATTTGTATTATGAGATGGGCTTTTACGATATGCAGGTCGCCTACAAGCTGGGGCTGGACCACCGCCTGTACCAAAGGCTGCGCGCCATCGAGACCCAGCGGGACCTGGTGATCTATTTCACCTCGGTGCTGCGGCGCATCATGGAATATTTTGAATCCAACTACGACCAGCAGTTCCCGGACCCCGTCCTGCGGGCCAAGCGTTTTCTGGACGACAGCTACATGCGCGCGGACCTGACGCTGGGCGAGGTGGCGCAGCGCAGCGGCTACAATGAAAAATATTTCTGCACGCTGTTCAAAAAGCGGTTCGACATATCCTATTCCGACTACCTCACGGGCCTGCGCATTGCCGCCGCGCGGGAGCTGCTGGAGAAAACCAATATGCGCATGTACGAGGTCTGCGACGCGGTGGGCTACAACAACGTGGAGCATTTTCTGCGTACGTTCAAACGGGCGACGGGGCAGACGCCGCTGCAATACCGGAAGGAAAATGTAAAAAAACATCAATAAAACAAACTCCGTGTCATTTCAAGGCGCGGAGTTTTTGTGTTATGCTCATAGTATGTTTTACAGAGTGCGCGGCGGCACGGCGGGCGTCTTGCCGCCGCGGCACAGCTTAAAGGAGGAAAATCATGATGAAAAAAGTTTTGGCACTGGCTCTGTGCGTGTGCATGGCCGCCATGCTGCTGGCGGGCTGCGGCGGCGCGGGCAGCTCTTCCGCCGCCGCTTCCGCTTCCGGCAGCGCCGCTGCGGGCACCAGCGCCTCCGACGCGGGCGCGCTGGATCCAAACATCAAAGCGACGCTCACCTTTGCCACTTGGGACAACGAGGCTATGGATCTGTACGATGAGCTCGACTTGGAGGGGCGTTTTCAGGAGCTGTACCCCAACGTGAACATTGAGATCGAGGAGTTCAAGGACGACGACGAGTATTTCAACCAGATGAAGATTCGCGCGTCTGCTGGTGAGCTGCCGGATCTTATGTATCTTCAGACCCGCTTTTTCCCTGTGTTCAAGGATTATATGATTTGAGCGACACCAAAGCGGCGGCGAACAACCTGCTTGCCGAGGATGTAAAAGCGGACGGTCGTATCATCGGTATTCCGGAAAAGCTGGCGGGTGACTATGTTTATTATTGGGCCGACGTGTTTGAGGGTGCAGATGTGAGCGTGCCTCATACATGGGAGGAATTTGTAACCGCCTGTGAGACGCTGCAAAACCACTACGGCGCCTCTGACCCTGACTTTATGGCCATAGCCATGGGTGCAAAGGATAGCTGGCCCGTATATCCTTTCATGGAGAATTCCCCGGCCAGCGTGTCCGGCAACGGCTTGTATTGGGACTATATGGCCACAGTGGATGAGCCGTTCGCTGAAGGCGAACCCATTCGCGAGGCTTACACGATGGTGTATGATTTGTTCCAGAAGGGCGTGCTGGGCGCCGACCCTCTTGGCCTTGGCTATGACCAGGCACTGAGCCTGTTCCTGAATAAACAGGCAGGTCTGATGATCGACAACTCCATGGGTCTTGCCAAAATTAAGGCCAGCGGTGTGGATTTGACAGAGCTGAAATCGTTCTATCTGCCGTACAGCAAAGAGGACGGTAGCATCAACCGCGTCATTTTGGGCGATTTCTACATGGGCGTTACCAATACCTCTGAAAATCAGGAGCTTGCCAAAGCGTTCCTGGAATTCTATTTCAATGATTTCTATCCCGACTATGTCCAGAAGCTTTCCTGCGAAAGCACCATGTCCACTGCGCCGAAGGAAAAGGACCACTTTATGGCTTATGCCGATGAAGAAGGCGAAACAATCAATCTGGTGAACTACGTAGGCGGCGGCGACGATTACACCGCCATCGTCAACGAGTGCAAGTTCGACTACAACAAGGTGGGCACCTCGATGCTGACCGACGGCTTTGATTTGGAAGCAACCTTCGCCCAGCTCAACGCCGACTGGTCCGCCGCGCGCGAGAAACTGGGGATGAAATAAAGCTCCCCGGCAGCGCATCCGTAAGCAGAAAGGCGGCGCACAGCCGCTTTCATCCGGGGCCTTCGGGCCCCGGCCGCTTTTTGCGGGCTTTTGAGCAACCAAAATCGTTCAGGAGGGCAGATGTATGAAGTCCATCCACAAAAGCCGGAACCGCTTTATTATTTTGTCGCTCGTGGTGCCGGTGATCCTGCTGTTGATATTCGTGGTCTACCCTTCTGTGGATTTGGTGGCCATGAGCTTTACAAGCTGGGACGGCGTTTCGCCGGAGCGGCCGTTCAACGGGATACGCAATTACATCGAAATGTTCACAAAGTCTCCGGACCTGTGGCTTTCCCTGCGCAACAACTTTATCTATTTGGCCGTGCACATGGTGATGATCCCCATCGAGCTTGGAATCGCCGTGATGCTGAACAGCGGCTTTAAGGGCGCAAAGCTGGTAAAGACCATCGCGTTTCTTCCGTTTATCATCAACGGCGTGGGAATGTCCTATGCGTTTTCCTATTTCTTCTCCCCGGTGAACGGCGCGTTCAACCAGATCCTGACGGGGCTGGGGCTTTCCGGCTGGATCTGCAAGTGGCTCAGCGACCCTGCAATTGTCAATTTCGTGCTGGCGGCGGTGTCCGCCTGGCGGTTCAGCGGATACCACATCGTGCTGTTTTCCACGGGCCTGACGTCCATTCCCACCGAGATGATGGAGGCAGCCCGTATCGACGGCGCCAATGCGTGGCACCAGCTCTGGCGCATCCAGCTGCCCAACATCTGGCTGGTGTTCAGTTTCGTGATGTTCGACTGCATCCGCGGCACGCTGCAGTGCTTCGATATCCCGTTCATCATGACGAACGGCGGGCCGGGCTACGCCTCGTCCACCTTTACGCTGTACACCATCGACACCGCGTTCAAGTACAACAGCTTCGGCATGGCCGCCACCATGGCCGTGGCCATCATGGCCATCGTCATTCTGGTGTATGTGTTCCAGAACGTGGTGCTGAAAAAGGTGTTCAACCAGGAGGAGGCGGCGTGATGAACCGGGACAAATGCAAACGCGCGCTGTTCCTGTGCGTGAAATATCTTGTGAGCGCCGCGGTGGTTGCCGTGGTTGTCGGCCCATTGCTGGTCACGCTGTTCACATCGGTGAAAACACAGGCCCAGCTCGCCTCCACCTCACCCATCCTGCCGCCCGCTCCCGGTGCGTGGAACTGGGACAACTATGCCGAGGTGCTGGGCGCGAAGCTGCTGCCCGTGGCAGTGAAAAACACCGCCGTGATTTTGGTGGTGAGTATTTTCTTCAACGTGCTGCTGGGGTCCGTTACAGCTTATTGCCTGCAGCGCTTTGAGTTCCGCTTCCGCAGGCTGGTGATGGGCTGCTTTTACCTGGGCATGCTGGTGCCCACCTTTGTGGTCGAGATCGCCCGCTTCAAGGTCATCCAGAGCATGGGACTGTACAACACGCTGGGCGCGCCCATCATCATCTATGTGGCGTCCGACCTGATGCAGCTGTACCTGTACATGCAGTTCGTCAGCAAGATACCCAAAGCGCTGGACGAGAGCGCGCTCATCGACGGATGCGGCTATTTCCGCATTTTTTACAGCATCATTTTTCCGCTTCTGGCCCCGGCAACGGCCACGGTCGTCATTTTGAAGATCGTCAACATCGTCAACGACATGTACGTGCCGTACCTGTATATGCCGAAAACAAAGCTCAAAACACTGACCACATTTTTGATGAATTACGCGGGTGCGCAGCAGGGCGCCTGGCCCACGCTGGCAGCCGCCATCATCGTAGTACTCATCCCCACCGTAGTGCTGTACCTGATTTTCCACAAGCAGATCACGGAAGGGCTTTCGGCGGGCGCAACAAAGGAATAAACGGAGGTATTGACCATGAGCGAATTTATGTCTTACGATCCCTGGGCGGAGATCACCACCCGCAACGGCTATGCCGGCGACGAAATGGTAGCCATGCTGCAAAAGGCCATCCGCAGGGGCAAGGAAGAGGACGCGCTGCACGCGGCCTATGAAATGTACATCACCAGCCCCCAGTTTGAGGAAAAGCTGTGGCGCCGCCTGCTGTGCATCAGCGTGGAGGATATCGGCTTCGGCAATCCGGATGCCCCCAACCTGGTGTACACGCTGTTCAAAATGCGCCAGGAATTCCCCTACAACGACGGCGACAGGCCCATGTTCTTCGTGCATGCCATCCGTTACCTGTGCCGCCAGAAGAAAGAGCGCTCCAGCGACCATGTGAAAAATCTGCTGAACCACGAGTTTGAAGTGGGGACAAAGTTTGAAGTGCCGGATTACGCGCTGGACATGCATACCCGCCGCGGCCGCGAGATGGGCCGCGACGTGTACCACTTCCTGACGGAGGCCAGCCGCGTGGAGCCCTATTACGAGACCGAGGGCGCGGCGGAGATCTATGAAAAATACAAGGCGCTGCTGGAAAGTGAGGACCAAGGCGAAAAATGCCCCAATGCGTTTGAATTCAACTCCTGGCAGTATTGAGGAAATCCCCGGTTTTGGCATTGCCAAAACCGGGGATCTTTGTTCTGCGGCTCAGTCGATGACTGTGCGGGTGCGGCCGATGCCCACGCTGGCCGCCGTCAGCTTTTTCCAGGTGTTGCAGCCGCAGATGCCGTCCGCCGTCAGGCTCACGGCGCGCTGGAACGCACGCACCGCGTTTTCCGTGCCGCCGCCGAAGATGCCGTCCAGCGGGCGGTTGGTGTAGCCAAGCGCATTGAGGGCATCCTGCAGGATCAGCACATAGGTGCTGCGGCTGCCGCGCCGCACGGTGGGGTAGCCCGCCGTGGTGCCGCTGCACGCGGGAGTACCGTAGCGGCGGTCGAAATGCACCCAGGTCGGCGTCATGGAGATGGGCTCCACATAGCCCCAGGCGCCGGTTGCCACAGCCGCGTTGCGGATGGCCACGCGCTGGGAATACGAAACGTTCTGCCCCACGTCGAAGCTCACGCCCGCGTAGTGCTGGCTGGCCGTTCCGTGGCCGCCTTCCCAGATGCGCTTGAACGCATAGCCGATGTAAATGCCCTTACCGTAACGCCGCCGCGTAAGGTTCCATGCCTCCATGGCGCGCGTCGTCGTCCAAAGCGTAGGGCTGTTGGATGAGCCGCGGAACTCGCGCACGCGCATCGTGTTGCCGTAGGCGTAGGGCATCGGGTCGTTTTCAGACAGGTTATAGGTGAACAGACGATTGGTGTACTCGTCGTATACGATGACCTTGGCCATGGCCCTATTCCTCCTCCATGATGTAGTAATTGTAAATGGCGTCCCAGGTGGCGCGGTTCACAAGGCCCGTCACAGGCAGGCCGAAGCCCTCCTGGAATTCCTTCACGGCATTGAGCGTAATCTCGTCGAAAATACCGCTTTCGGGCACGAACCAGGCCACGCAGAAGCGGGAGGCGATGCCGTTCATGTAGCGCTGCAGGCGGCGGACGCTTGGCCCGGCGCTGCCGATTGCCAGCACGAAGCCAGGGTATTCACCCTCCGGCAGATCGTTTTCGCCTTCGTCGGAGGCAAGGCTCAGGTAAGTGATGACGAGCGCCGCCCAGGTGGGTTCATCCACAATGCCCGTGATGGCGAAGGCGAACTCCCGCTGGAAGCTCTCCACGGCGTCCTTGGTTTCGGGGCCAAATTCGCCGTCAAGCACGGTGATGGGGGAGATGGTGTCGTAGAACGAGCCGATGTACGCCAGCATGAACTGAACGAACTGCACCATACTGCCGCTCATGCCCTCCTGAAGGTCATAGCCCGGGTATGCAAACACACGGAAGCGGTTCACCGGGCCGTCCACGTTGCGCAGCGTGGAGAACTGGTTGTAAATGCTGTTCCAGGTGGCGGGGCCGACGACGCCGTCCACCGCCAGGCCGAACAGGCGCTGATAGGCCCGCACGGCTTCCGCCGTTGCGGTGCCGTAAATGCCGTCAAAGGCGATGACGGGAATTTCCGTGTAGTAGGCGCTCATCAGGTACAGGTAATACTGCACTTCCTTGACCGCCCGTCCCGTAGAGCCGATGCGCAGAGGCGCACCGGGGTAAGTGCCCGGGCGTTCGGTGGGCGCCAGCAGGCCGTTGATGATGCCTGTGTACACCTCGTAGATCTTGTTCCAGGTCAGCTTGCCCACCAGACCGTCCACGGTAAGCCCGTAGAATTGCTGGAAAGCGCGCACAGCACGCTCGGTGGCGGAGCCGAAGATGCCGTCCGCCGTGATGGCCGGGATGGCGCTGTTGGAGTTGGAGATGATGCGCAGATAAAACTGCATTTGCTTGACGTCGTTGCCGCGGCTGCCTACAGCGAGCGTGGTGCCGGGGAACTGGCCCGGAGTATCGACGTTGGGCGGGGCGATATCTGTCTGGATAGAGCTGTATTCGTTGTAGATGCTGTTCCAGGTCGCCTGTCCCACGATGCCGTCCACCGTCAGGCCGAAATGCTGCTGGAAGGCGCGCACGGCCCGGTCCGTGGCCTGGCCGAAGATGCCGTCCACTGTGACGGTGGGAATGGTGTCCACAAATTCGGCCACGGCGTTGAGCCAGAACTGGATCTGTTCCACATCGTCGCCGCGGCTGCCCACACGCAGCAGGGTGCCGGGCCATTGGCCGGCTACAAGGTTGCCGGTGGCGGCCTCGCCTTCGCTGGAAAGCTCCGCAAGCTTTTTGACCGCTACGTAAATATAGCTGATCTTGTACCAGGTATCCCGGCCGACAACCCCGTCTTGGGCAAGGCTGAACTGCTTTTGAAATTTTTTTACCACAGCCTCGGTAGAGGCGCCGAACACGCCGTCCACCTCGAGAGTGCCGAAGAAGGGGTAGTTGCGGGCGATGCGGTTGAGCTGGCGCTGGATGGTGCGCACGGCATTGCCTGTGCTGCCCAGGCGCAGCGGTGTGCCGGGATAGCTTTCGGGAATGGCCTGAATGTTGTTGGTGCGTACGATCTCAATGTTGTTGCCGTAGTAATATTGCAGGATGGACAGCGCGTTGCGTCCCTGATTGGCCAGCGTGACGGTGCCCCATTGCTTCATGCCGGGGCAGGATACGGTTTTGCCGTCGCAGTACTCGGTGTAATAGGGGTCGATGGTACCGATGCGGCGTACGTAGGTGTTGAAGATGTCGTCGGTAATGCGGCTCATCACCTCGAAGATGTTGCGGCCATGGACGTAGTACTGGTCGTAGCTGGTGGAGCTGGTGATTTGAAAATTGTAGCCTTTGCTGCGGTACCATTCAGTATATACGCGGTTCAGCGCCAGGCTGATCTGAGCGTGGATGTTGGCCCGCAGGGCCTGCTCCGGCCAGGTGGGACCAACCAAACCCATAAAAATGACTGCAATCGCTTAAAATATTACACCTGAGAACGCAATTATGCGAATGATAGTGACACACTGGAGA
>ENA-ORUF01003959-ORUF01003959.1-human-gut-metagenome-genome-assembly--contig:-NODE-3959-length-10094-cov-4.491583_pt1 | contig 10094 bp, 10 predicted proteins | sample MGYA00242077_ERZ509203 | MGnify/ENA primary metagenome ERZ509203 (study PRJEB26280, sample SAMEA2338834) | human gut metagenome | biome: human gut; feature: human-associated habitat; material: faeces...
TGGAGGGGGGCGGGAGAAGCCTTTCTTCAGAAAGGTTCTCCCGCCCCCTCCAAGTGCTTTAGCCCAGCCATTCCCCTGTAAACACCGTCACCGCGCCGCCGGTCATGAAGACATGGTTGGTGGCCTTATCCCATTCGATGTCGAGCTCACCGCCAAGGAGCTTCATGTGCACCTTGCGCTCGGTATTGCCAGTCAATACGGCGGCGACCACGGACGCGCACGCCCCCGTGCCGCAGGCAAGGGTTTCGCCCGCGCCGCGCTCCCAAACCCGCATCTTCAAATGATGCCTGCCGACGACCTCCACGAACTCGGTGTTCGTGCGCCGGGGAAACAAGGGATGATGCTCAAACTGCGGCCCGATACCGGATAAATCCAAGTTGTCGATGCCATGCATGAAAACGACGGCGTGCGGATTGCCCATCGAAACCGCCGTGACGTTCCAGACGCGGCCCTGTACCCGCAGAGGCCGGTTAATGAAATCCTCGCCGGACCCGCTCACCGGGATATCCTTGGGAGCGAGGCGGGGTTCGCCCATGTCCACCGTCACCGTCTCCACTTTTCCGCCGGAGACATGAAGCCGGAGCGTCAAAACACCCGCCAGCGTCTCGATGCGGACCTGTTCCTTATCCGTATGCCCGTTGTCGTAGACGTACTTGCCTACGCAGCGGATGCCGTTGCCGCACATTTCGGCCTCCGAGCCGTCCGCATTGAACATCCGCATCCGAAAATCCGCCTCGCCGGGATCGGAGGGAGGGCAAATGAGAATGAGCCCGTCGCTGCCTACGCCAAAGTGCCGATCGCTGATGCGGCGGGCCAGCGCTTCCGGGCTGGAAATGGGTGCCTTGAGCGTATCCATATACACATAATCGTTTCCGGCAGCCTGCATCTTGGTAAACCGCATGTCTGTTTCCCCTATCGTTGAAAAACCGCCCTCCGCGCCGTTTCACAGAGGAAACGAACGGAGGGTCCAACAAGCGCCATAACGGGCGCCCTCATCACATCAACCTGACAATCATTTGGAAAATATGGAAATATACGCATACTACCCATCAGGGGACGGACTTTTCCGGAAACCAAAGTCCGATATGCGGCTTGCTTTTTTCGCCCAGTACGGGTATTCAAACCCTGTCCTGAAAATGTTTCAGGGTGGGAGTAGAGGGGCAGTCTTTTTCTTCGGAAAGAGGCTGCCTCTCTCGTTTCCGGACGCCTGAGCCGAAAAGAGGGAAGCCCTTCCCGGAAAGGCTTCCCTCTCTCCTGTTCCCTCCGGCAAAGCGCCATACTGCACACGGAGCCGTCGCCGGAGGACGGGCACCACGCCCAAACAGGCCCCAGCGGGATATTTTCAGCAACGACAGGGCAGCTCCCTGCCCGCCTCGGAAAACGGAGAAACGCCCTCCTCAGAAGCCTAATGGAGCCACAGCAGTTCGGCGTAGCTCGGCAGCGGCCAGTCATGGCTGGCGCACAGACATTCCAGCGCATCGGCATGATTGCGGCACGCATTCATGGCCGGGAGCACGGTGTCACGGGCGTAGGCGGCGCGTGCCAGCGCCGTGCCCCCGAAATCGCCGTTGACGGCGGCTTCAAGGGTATCCAGAGCGGACATAAGGCCGCGCACCTGCTCGCGTACCCGTACAAAATACGCTTTCTCCTCCGCCGCATCGTCTACAAGAGCCGCTGCGGACGAAGCCGCTTTCGCCAAGCGGGTCTGATACGCCAAGGCGACGGGCAGGATACGGGTGCGCCCAAGCTTCAATGCGGTATGCCCTTCGATCGATACGCTGTGCGTGTAGTTCTCCAGCAAAATTTCCTGCCGGGACAGCATTTCCCTCGGGCTCAGGACGCCGTGGCGCTCAAAAACAGCCATCACATCCTTGTCGCTGTAGTGGGCAAGGGCGGCCACGGTGTCCTTGAGGTTCGGCAGCCCGCGCTTTTCAGCCTCGGCAAGCCACTCGTCGCTGTACCCGTTGCCGTCGAATACGATGGGCATGTGCTCGGCAAACAGTTTGGCGAGCAGGCTCTGGATGGCGGCGTTGAGCGGCGTCCCTTGGGCAAGCTCGGCTTCCAGCATGGAGGCGATGTCGTCCAGCGCGCAGGCCATGGCCGCATTCAGGGAAATATTTGCCGTAGCGATGTTTTGGGAGGAGCCGAGGGCGCGGAATTCAAACTTGTTGCCGGTGAACGCGAACGGGCTGGTCCGGTTGCGGTCGGACAGATCGCGCGGGATATTCGGCAACACGGAAACGCCTATCTGGAGCGGTTCCGAGCAGCCGCCGGCGGCCTCTTTCCCGTAGGCGATGGCACGGATGATCGCGGAGAGGCTGTCCCCGAGATACACGGACAGCACGGCGGGCGGCGCTTCGTTGGCGCCCAGGCGGTGATCGTTGCTGGCCCCGATGATGCCGAGGCGCAGGTTGATGCCGTGCTTGTGCACGGCGCGCAGGACGGCGGCGAGGAAGACGAGGAACTGGGCGTTCTTCATCGGGGTTTCGCCGGGGTTCAGCAGGTTGTGGCCATCGGAATCGCACAGCGACCAGTTGTTGTGCTTGCCCGATCCGTTGACGCCCGCGAACGGCTTTTCATGCAGCAGGCAAACGTAGCCATGCCGCCGGGCCGTGCGGCGCATCACTTCCATCGTCAGCATGTTGTGGTCCGTGGCGATGTTCACGTCCTCGTATACGGGAGCGATCTCGAACTGGCCGGGAGCCACTTCGTTGTGGCGGGTATGCGCGGGGATGCCGAGCGCGAAAAGGCGCTGCTCCACATCCTGCATATAGGCCAGAACCCGGCTGGGGATGCTGCCGAAGTAGTGATCCTCCATCTCCTGCCCCTTGGCGGGCTTTGCGCCGTAAAGGGTGCGCCCGCACATCATGAGGTCGGGCCGCTGGACATAGAGACGCCGATCGACAAGGAAATATTCCTGCTCGGAACCCACCATCGCCTGAACGCCGGTAGCCGTCGTATTGCCGAGCAGGCGGAGGATGCGCAGGGCCTGTGCGGAAACGGCCTCCACAGAGCGCATCAGCGGTGTTTTGCGGTCAAGGGCCTCACCCGTGTAGGAATAGAACACCGTGGGGATATACAGCGTCTTGCGTCCGTACTCGTCGCCAAGCAGGAATACCGGCGAGGTAGGGTCCCACGCCGTGTAGCCGCGGGCCTCAAACGTCGAACGGATGCCGCCGGACGGGAAGGAAGAAGCGTCCGGCTCACCCTTGATGAGCATTTTTCCGGAAAACTCGCCGAACACCTGCCCGTCCGCCGTGGGAGACAGGAAGGCGTCGTGCTTTTCAGCCGTCAGCCCGGTCATGGGCTGGAACCAGTGGGTGTAATGCGTAGCGCCGTGTTCGAGAGCCCAATCCTTCATGGCTCCGGCGATGATGTCGGCATCGGCCGGATCAAGCGGGGTGCGATGGGTCATGGTCCGCATGAGGCGGTCGTACACTTCACGCGGGAGGCGCTGACGCATGACGCGCGTGTTGAACACATCGCAGCCATACCCGTTGGCAAGAGCCTTGCCCTGCTCCGGAGCCGGAAGAGGCGCAACAGGCTGGGCGGTGGAAATATGATCAAGGGCTGTTTCACGGACGGTGGAACTCATGGGATCACTCCTCGAATAGGTTGATGCCCGGATAAAAGCAAAATCGGGGCCAACATATTCAAAGCCTGAGCGGCGAACATGTCCGTTCTGTAACGGATTAAAATCACAAAATTATCCCGCCTATACCCTGAGGTTGAATTCCAGATTTCCCTTCTTCCGGAGGAAAGGGATGAGGCGTGCATGAAAAATTCCACCTTTACGTAGAATTCATCCATCCATTTGATTTCATGTATTTTTCAATCGGAATTTCTTCCTTCATCCGCCAGCGCTCATTCCTTGAACGCTCAATCAAATTGAATTCCGTGGGGTTTTCTCCAAAAAGACATTTTTGTAGGAAATACCTATCAATCTACATTTTTGTAGATTGATGGCAGTATGTCAGTGCAAAGCGCGCCGTTTCCCCGGAGAGACAATGCATGTGTGGGCGCTGCCTACTCCAACACAGCAAGACCGCAGATGGATAAAGAGAATCTTTTCACAGAGCCGAGGGTTGAAGAGGCGGCATCATTTGCGGTCCGCTCCCCCCAATGCCCTCCAGCATAAAAAAAGGAGGGAACCGAAGTTCCCTCCCGTGAATGGCATGAGGAGCGGCAGCTATTTCGCGTAGCCGACGGCCCGGCGCTCACGGATGACCGTGACGCGGATCTGGCCGGGATAGGTAAGGTTTTCTTCAATCTTGCCGGTGATGCCCTTACAGAGCATGTAGGTCTGATCGTCATCCACGTTTTCGGAATTGACCATGACGCGGATTTCGCGCCCGGCCTGAATGGCGTACGCTTTGGATACTCCGTCGAATTCGGAAGCGATGTTTTCCAAATCCTCAAGGCGCTTGACGTAGCTTTCCAAGAGTTCCTTGCGCGCGCCGGGACGGGCCCCGGAAAGGGAGTCCGCAGCCTGCACCAGCACGGCCAGCGCGGTTTCAGGGCGCTGATCCTCATGGTGTGCGGCGATGGCGTGCAGGATTTCCTTGCTTTCATTGTACTTTTTGGCGAGATCCGCTCCGATGAGCGCGTGCGGGCCTTCGACCTCGTGGTCGACGGCCTTGCCGATGTCGTGCAGCAGGCCGGCGCGCTTGGCTTTCTTGATGTCCATGCCGAGCTCGGCGGCCATCATGCCGCACAGGGCGGAAACTTCCAGCGAATGCTGGAGCACGTTCTGCGTGAAGCTGGTACGGTAGCGGAGCTGGCCCAGAAAGCGGACGAGTTCGGGATGGATGCCGTGCACGCCCGCGTCGAACGTGGCCTGTTCGCCCACTTCGCGGATCTGCACTTCAAGCTCCTGCTCGCATTTGTGGACAACATCCTCAATGCGGGCCGGATGGATGCGCCCGTCCTGAATGAGGCGTTCAAGGGCCATCTTGGCGACCTGGCGGCGCAGGGGGCTGTATGCGGACAGGATGACTGTTTCGGGAGTGTCGTCGATGATGAGATCAACGCCGGTAGCCGCTTCCAGAGCGCGGATGTTGCGCCCTTCACGGCCGATGATGCGGCCTTTCATGTCTTCGCTGGGCAGGGTCACGGCGGTGACGGTGTGTTCGCCCACATAGTCGCCTGCATAGCGCTGGATGGAACAGGCGATGATTTCCTTGGCCTTGCGGTCCGCGGTTTCGCGGGCTTCGGCCTCAATGAGGCGCATCATCTTGGCGGCCTCGTGGCGGGTGCGGGACTCGATTTCCGCAAAAAGCCGCTGCCGGGCCTCCTCGGCGGTCAGGCCGGAGACTTCCTGCAGACGGTGTTCCTGCTCATCGATGCGTTCGTTGAGCGTTTCCTCAAGCTCGGCAAGTTTCCGCTCCTTTTTGGAGAGGTCTTTTTCGACGCTCAGGAGTTCGTGTTCTTTTTCGGTCGCTTTTTCAAGCTTTTCCTCAAGCCGCTCGCCCTGCTCCTGAAGCTTGCGGTCGCGGGCCTTCAGCTCGCGCTCGCGTTCCTTGAACTCGTGCTCAAGTTCGCGCTTCTGGTTGAACAGCTCGTCCTGGCCTTGAAGAAGGATTTCCTTCTTTTGCGCCTGAGCTTCCTTGCGGGATTCTTCGACTATGCGGGTCGCCAGCTCGGTGGCGTCGCCAATCCGCTTGGCATTGAGGTGTTTATTGAGATAAAAGCCCACGCCCCCGCTGACGCATATCGCCGCGAGGACGCTCAAGGCGGTAAAAAATTCCATAAATCCCCTCCCTTTATAGTGTCGGGCCGAAGCCCGTTTATGCAATGTCATGAAGCTGCCGGCAGACAGCATCGTCCAAGGCATGGGGAGGACATTCTGATGGGAAAAGAAGAAGACAACACGATCCGCACAATGGAAAAGACGGATCTGTATAAGCGGTGTCCCAGAACAGGACACCAGAAATGACCCCAGAGCGCCGTGTCAGAATACCGGTGCGGAACCTGGTCTCCCAGGGGGGAACCTTGGACAGATCTTTAGACTTCCCGACAAGTCGGGCATGCACACCAATCTCTCGCTCGGCTCCCAATTTCTAAGCTTGTGAGGTCAGCACCAATAGGCGGATCACGAACGCTCCAGGGAACATTTTGCCAACAAATTAATCCGTTTTCTCTATAAGCTCCAGCAAGTTGGCGAGGCGAGTCTCCACGCCGTCAAGCTGCTGCTGTGTTTGCAACAAGTCGTCTGCAACTCCCAAAACCAGAAGCGTCAGCAGTTTTTCCCTGCCGAACTGCCCTCCTTGGTTTTTCAATCTCTCATACTGCTTCTCGACGAAGTCCTGAGCCCGCTCGATACGAGCGGAATCAGCATCCGTACGGAAGGAAATGTCCATGCCGAGGACATTGAGCTGAAAGCTGTGCATACGGATATCGGTCGGTTACGCTTCGGCCGTAAACTCGCGAATCGTCGAGAGCAACGTGTCGATGCGGCCGTTAATCTCTTCCTTAGTGTGCTGCTCCTGCTCCAAAGACTCCTTCAGAGTCTTGTTCTCCTCGTCGAGAGCGTTTACTTTTTCCTGCAAGGTCTTGTTTTCCTCGCGGAGGGTATCAATCTGGCCGAGAAGCTCAACCACACGGGTTTCCAAGAGATCAAAAAGTTCCATGCGAAGACTCTACTCTTTTTGCCGTTTCATGGCAAGATTGAGGGTGAGAAGAAAAGGGTACGATACAGTTTTCGCAAAGGCGGTCGCCGTGTCGGCGGAGGTGCCGGGGCCCACCTTTTCGGGAATACGCGCATCAAATCCGTTTGTCATAATCCGGAGATGTTCTTTTAGTAACGGAATATCCACAGTTCTTCAAGACGCTGGAAGCCTTGTTCCCACATTACCCGCCGAATCCCCCTCCCCTGAGCGGCATCTCCCGGCGCAATTCTCTGATATAACCTCTGAAACGCACCTATTTGCGGTGCACATTCATTTGCTTGCCGCGCGCGACGGCCAGATCGCCGTCCGGCACGTCCTTCGTGATGACCGACCCCGCGCCCACGAGCGCCTCCGCGCCCACGGTGACCGGGGCCACCAGCGCGGTGTTGCTGCCGATGAACGCGTGCTCGCCGATGATGGTTTTGTATTTATTCACGCCATCATAGTTGCAGGTGATCGTACCCGCTCCGATGTTCGCCCGCGCGCCGACCTCCGCATCCCCCAAATAGGTAAGGTGGTTGGCCTTGGCCCCTTCACAGAGGCGCGCCTTCTTCATTTCCACGAAGTTGCCCATATGCGCCCCGCGTTCCATCACCGCGCCGGGGCGGAGCCGCGCATACGGCCCCACGAGACAGTCCGGGCCGACCTCGGCATGGTCCATATGCGAGAAGGAATGCACAACCGTACCGCTTTCCACGCGGCTGTCCCGGATCACGCAATGCGATTCGATGATCACGTCCGAGGCGATATGCGTATGGCCGTACAGTTCGCAGGGGCCGAACAGTTCCGCGCCCGGCTCCACGGTTACATACGGGCCCATACGGACCATGTCCGGGCCGTGCATGGCCACGCCGGCAGCCAGCCGTTCCTCCACGATGGCACGCCGCCGCAGTTCCTCGGATGCCGCCAGTTCGGCGGGATTGTTGATCCCGAGCAGGTTCGGGTCGCTGCCGCAGGACAGCCCGCGCACGACCATGCCTTCGGCCACGGCCATGCCCACAAGGTCGGTGATGTAATATTCGCCGCTCTTGTTCTCGTTGCCGAGCTTCGGGACAAGGATTTCCACGGCGTCAAGGTTCAGCATGTAGATCCCCGCGTTGATCTCGCCGGTCGGCTCCCCGTGGACGGCGACGTCGAAATCCTTCGCTTCCACGATGGCACGCAGTTCGCCGTTTTGACGGACGATGCGGCCATACGCGCCGGGGTTTTCCAACGTCAGCGTCGCCACGGACACGTCCGCGCCTTCAGCATAAAACATGAAATCGCGCAGCGTATCCGTCGTGATCAGCGGGGTGTCCCCGTTGACCACAAGCACTTTCTTCATGCCCGCCCGCTTCAGTTCCGGCAGGGCGACCATCAGGGCGTGCCCGGTGCCGAGCTGTTCCTTCTGCTCCACGAAACGCAGATCGCGGCCCGCAAACGCCGCCCGCACCATATCCGCCTCGTGCCCGATGACGGCCCATACCGCCTCGCCGAACAGGGGGCGCAGCGCTCCCGCCACATGCCCAAGCAACGGTTCGCCCAAAATAGTGTGCAACACCTTGGGCTTCTTGGAGTGCATACGGGTACCCTTGCCCGCCGCGAGAATCAGGGCGCAGCAGGAAGAGGAAAGCGCGCTGGAATTGGACATCACATCACCTCATGCGTATCTTTCGCCCGGGGCGGACCCCGCGCGGTATCGTCAAATGTTCCCGCCCTCGGGGCGGAGGCCGTCCATGCGGCGGCGTTGCCTTATACTACGCTACAACTCACGTGCTTTACAAGCTCCCACTCCCTGCGTTAGCAACCGTTCGAGACTACAACAACGCCTTTTCAGGACAGCATATGACCAGCAATACAGACTCTTCGGCCCTTGTCATTTTTTCCGGCGGACAGGACTCCGCGACCTGCCTCGGATGGGCCCTCAACCGTTTCGATCGCGTCTTTACGGTCGGTTTCGACTACGGACAGCGGCATCATGTGGAAATGGAGTGCCGCCGGAACGTACTGAACGCCGTCCGCTCGGACGCCTCCCTGCCCGCATCGTGGGCCGCCAGGCTCGGCAAGGACACCCTGCTCAGCCTCGGCCTGTTCAACCAGATCGGCGAAACGGCCATGACCAGCGACATGGAAATCGCGTTCAACGAGCAGGGCATCCCCAATACATTCGTGCCGGGCCGCAACCTCGTGTTCCTCACCGCCGCCGCCGCGCTGGCGTGGCGCAAGGGCATCCGGCATCTGGTGATGGGCGTCTGCGAAACCGATTTTTCCGGCTATCCCGACTGCCGCGACGACACCGTCAAGGCCATGCAGGTCGCCCTCAACCTCGGCATGGACGCCCGTTTCGTCGTGCATACCCCCCTGATGTGGCTGGACAAGGCCCGCACATGGACCCTCGCCGAGCAGGAAGGCGGCGCGCCTTTTGTGGAGTGTGTCCGTACCGTGACGCACACCTGCTATATCGGGGATCGCGGCGAGCTGCACCCGTGGGGCTACGGCTGCGGCCAGTGCCCCGCCTGCAAGCTGCGCGAGCACGGATGGAAAGAGTATTTGGAAGGGAAATGAGCGAGTCGGGGAGGGGAAGGGCCCCCTTTTGAAAAAGGGCTGCCCTTCCCCTCCCCTTCCCTCCTAAAACGTTTGTAACGAAGGCCGGGCGGACACAGCGTCCATGTCTCTCAATAAAAATCGGCGGCGACTTGATTCATTTGAAATCAATGATGAAACCACCGCCTCCATTTCGTAATGGAGCAGGAAAACATGGCATACCGGGTCAAGGAAATCTTCTACACGTTACAGGGCGAGGGCGCACAGGCCGGGCGTCCGGCGGTGTTCTGCCGCTTTTCCGGGTGCAACCTCTGGTCGGGCCGCCCCGAGGATCGGGCCACGGCGAAATGCCGGTTCTGCGACACGGATTTCGTCGGCGCGGACGCCGGGGTTTTCGCCACGGCCGAGGAACTGGCGCAAACCATCGCCGCCACCTTTCCTGTGCTCGATCCCCAAGCCTACGGCGGGCGCAAGCCCTACATCGTGTTCACGGGCGGCGAACCGGCCTTGCAGCTCACCCGCGAGCTTATCGATCGCCTGCACGCCCTCGGGTTCGAGCTTGGCGTGGAGAGCAACGGCACGCTGCCCCTGCCCGAGGGGCTGGACTGGATCACGGTCAGCCCCAAGGGTTCCAACCCGCTGGCCACGACTTCCGGCCACGAGCTGAAACTTGTCTGGCCGCAGCAAGGGTGTTCGCCCGAGGATTTCGAGGATTTGGATTTTTGGCATTTCCTGCTCCAGCCATGCGACGACCCGCGCAACAAGGCCAACACCCGCGAGTGCATCGCCTACTGTCTCCTGCATCCCCGCTGGAGCCTCGGTTTGCAGACCCACAAGTGGGTTGGTGTGAGGTAGAGGGACATGACGATTTGGAGGGGGAGGGAGGCCCTTTCTGGAGAAAGG
>ENA-ORUF01003967-ORUF01003967.1-human-gut-metagenome-genome-assembly--contig:-NODE-3967-length-10059-cov-2.532987_pt1 | contig 10059 bp, 11 predicted proteins | sample MGYA00242077_ERZ509203 | MGnify/ENA primary metagenome ERZ509203 (study PRJEB26280, sample SAMEA2338834) | human gut metagenome | biome: human gut; feature: human-associated habitat; material: faeces...
TTTTAAGCGGATTCCACGCACAATGATGCCTGCCTTGGTCTTCTTTCTTTCAAAACCTGCATTTTCAAGAGCCGCATAAAAATCAGTGGTACTCCTGGTGTATTCTCCCGTCCTTGCACAGTAAGAACGATATTCTTGATAGAATTCACCGGACTTCTGCGTGTATGTGATGTCTACATCACAGCATTCTTCAGCAAAAGCAGAAAGCCAGTCATTATTCTCACGATACTTATTGATGGCGGCTTCCACTACTTTCGGAGTTTTCAGCTTGTACTTATTTTTGATGGCTTTTTCTGCTCCATCAATGATCCACGAAAGCACAGCACCTCCTGCTTGCTCGTAAAGGAGGTCCGCATAATTTTTCCTGTCGCTGCTTCCTGTGATCTTGGCATTAAAGGGTATCACAATAAGCCTTCGCCAGATACCATCATCATTAGCTCCCACCTTTGGAAGATGATTGGTATATAAGACGAGGGTGTGTGTCGGCACGTATTTGAACGGATCCTTATATTTCTTTTCAGCTGTTACTTCATCGGTGGAACACAGCTGTTTTACAATAGAAGTGTTCAGCCTCATGCCTTCTTCCAGTTCAGCAGCAATGACCAGTCTCTTACCTTTCAGCTCTGCCATCTCTGGCTTTACATTACGCTTGCAGCCTACGGTCAGTGCGTCTGCGGAGATCGTTCCACTATACGTTCCAAGCACCCTGGCGATGGTATTCCAAAAGGTACTTTTACCATTACTTCCTTCTCCGTATGCAATGACCAACGCCTCAACATACACTTTTCCGATTGCTGAAAGGCCTACGATCTGCTGCACATATTCGACCAGCTCCTTATTACTGCAGAAAAAGCTGTCCAGAGCATCAAGCCATAGATCCATGCCATCTGTACCAGGAGAAACTGCGGTTATCTTTGTGATGAGATCTTCTGCCGCATGTTCCTTACTGCTTCCGTCCCGCAGATCATATGTAGCACTCGGAGTATTTAGCAGAAACTCCTGACTGTCAAAATCAGTGATCTTCTTAAGGAGCATTGGTTTCGCCGCCTGCAATGCAGAGGTCACGAACTTCATATCTCTTCGCTTCATCACAAAAGCATAATATTTCGATGCCATCATAAATTCCTTGAACGCTTTTTCACTGCTTTCGTCAATGACTTTTTCCAGAGCTTTGCCACCTGCCATTACTGCTTCTTTATCAACACCTGCATCCAGGAGCATTTTCTTTGCTTTCTCTACAGCCACTGTTGCTTCTTTTAACTGTTCATCTAAAAACTCTTCACAGGCTCCCACCGCCAACTGCTTGGACTCTGCCCAATGCGTACCGTCATATCGCATATAATCTGTGGAGTCGGTAAACGCAAGCTCCCCGGCATACTCACGAGACAATACCTTCGCCTGTCCGATATCCGAATAATCATCGGGGCTCAGACTAAAGCCCTTATTATAATCTTCGGGAGATACATATCCGACCTGTGCCTGCACCTTCTTTCCGAACTTCACAGCACTGCTCCAAATAAGTGCAAGCTCGCTGTCTTCAAGTGGCGGACTGCAAAGCTGCGCCTTTTCAAGATAAATATCATGTGCCTTTTCTGTATTTCCGTATCGTTTGATCAGCCTTCCGGCAATATGACTCATGGTACTGTTTCTGGAACCTTCACCAATACTCTGTGTAGATTGGTCATATTTCGCAAAGTCCATTTCGTCCAAGAACTCATCAATGTTTCTGCTTCCTTCATGCCAAACAATATCTGACGGATTACATCCGAAGATGAACCTTGCCGCATCCAGTGCATTGTCATCAAAAAATGGTGCATACTCCTGCAGTCTTGTTTTGATGCCTGCAACCTCATCGGCATTTGTGATCTTGCTATGGGGAAAGTAAATATGATGTCTTGGCCTTGCAGACCGCTTACCTTTCACCTTTCCATCGTTTCTGCTGGGAACTAAAATATATGAAACATCCGGAAAGAGTTCTTCATATTTTTCAGCCGTGATCCAATCTTCTGGATTATCGCTGTGTTCATTATCACAGTCCATGACCTCTACATCAGAGGATAAAAAATCATCTATGGAGCGATGACAATTCTTGAACTCCCCACACACATGGTCACGGGAAATGACCGTCATCATATCTTCCTTGTTTTCTATTTCCGCTTTGTTGGGATATATTGCATTGGCCGCATTGCCTACACAATTAGCTGAATATATCGTGAACTTCATCTCTTAGCCTCCTCCATCGTTTCTGTAAAATATCTGATCTTCATTCTGCGTTTTTCTGCCAGTGCGATTTCACGACCCATGCCTTCTGAAATATCTTCTCCGAACACCCACACCTCCTGACACTTACCAATCAATACATAGTTGATGACACGAGTTGCCAGGTATCGTTCTTCCGGATTACTGTCATCCATGAACTGTGGATACAGAAGATGTGGTGTCATAGGTATCGCTTTGCTCTCTACCGCAAAACGTGAATACTTTCTTGCTTTTTCGGTATTCTTCTCCGTATCTCCTCTATATGGACTGCAGATATATACAAGCGGCCTAAACTCATCCGGCTTATATAACCCGGCCATTTTTAGTTCTTCCTTTTCTATATTTTTTAAGGCTTCATAAGTGGTCGGGTCATAGTAGCCTTCGCTATTGTATTTACTAATTGACATCCAGTTCTCCTCCCATCATTCTTCTCGTACAGTTTTCACACAATACTGCTGTTCCAAAGAGATCACTGTCTTCATCGTTTAAGATATCCTGCAGATTCACTTGTACCTCCGAACCGCAATGCGGGCATCTGCAGAATACATTCTCATCGTTGATTTCAATCTTGACTTCTGCTGCATCTCCCATCGTTTCTTTTACATAAAACATGGCGTTACCTCCATCTGAAAAATTAAGGGTTCATACCCTCTGATAGTGAAAGGACATGAACCCTCGTTTTAAGTACCGCTATATCAATCTTTTTTATAAAAATCACATTCGTATCCATCCGCACGAAGAAGAAGTCCCGGAATCCAAGGTGGTGTCCTACCCATCTGCTCACAGATAGCATCAAGGGATACATCCTTGCTGCATTCAATAATCAGCTCATCATGCACATGACCACAAATAAAACAGTGCGATAAGGTTCTCATTGCATAGGCAAGAATATCTCTGCTGATTGCCTGTACAATATTCTCCACAAATTTGGGACCATAGCTTTCGATCTGTTCCCACTTCTTCGTTCCTCCGATGCCTTCATAGACTACTGATTCACTTCCGAACTTATTGACACCCATCTTCGGTTTCACATAGGAAAGTCTTCTACCACTTGGAAGTTCAATAAACAGCATCCCACTTTTGTAATAGAAATAAATGCCATGTGTCTCTGTGTCGATACGTTCTTTGATGGTCTTTTTTACGCATCGATCTACCGCCCACCAAAACTGAACAATATTCGGATTGGCACTTCTCCAGGAATCTACAAGCGGCTGAAGTTCATCTTCTGATAGTCCCATCTCAAGCGCTCCCATCGCCGTCAATGCGCCAACAGAACCGCCATATCCAAGAGCAAGTTCAGCGATTTTTCCTTTTTGTCTTAAGTGTGCGTTTACCCCATGCTTTTCCACCGGAACACCAAACATGGCAGATGCAGATGCACAGTAAATATCCCCATTGTTTCTAAAAACCTCTCTTCGCCATTCTTCTTTTGCAAGGTGAGAAAGCACTCTTGCTTCAATGGCAGAAAAGTCCGCCACAATGAATTTCATACCTTCTCTTGGCACAAATGCAGTACGGATCAGCTGAGATAATGTATCCGGGATATCATCGTATAAGAACTCCATTGCTTCATAGTTTCCCGTTTTCACAAGTTCCCTTGCTTCTCGCAAATCCGTCAGATGATTCTGTGGCAAATTCTGCAGCTGAATCATCCGTCCTGCCCACCTGCCACTTCGGTTCGCACCATAAAAACGAAACATTCCTCTTGCCCTGTGATCTTTACATACCGCATTCTCCATCGCCTGATATTTCTTCACCGAGGATTTCGCAAGCTTCTGTCTGATTTCCAAAACTTCACGGATATGAGCAGGAGTACTTCCAATTAGTTCTTTTACTGCTTTCTTATCCAGGCTGTCTGTCTCAATGCCGTTCTCTGACAGCCACGCTTTCATCTGTATCACGCTGTTGGGATTTTCGATGCCAGCAGCATCTTTAATCTCTGCAGTCAGCTTATCTTTTGAGCATTTATCAAATGCAATCGCATTTTTTACAACAGCCATATCAAGAGCAATCCCTCTGTCATTGATCTCCTGGTCAAGCCCGAACTCTTCCCACACAAAATCCGGTACTGGGAACTTTGATAATCTCCTTTGAATAGCTAATTCCACCTCAACATCACGGATATTATATTTTACAAACGCATCCCACTTCTCTTTATCATGCTCTGGAAGATTTCGTGTTCTTCCACCATTAACTTTTGTCGGCTTACAAGGAACGCAGAAATATCGGATGAGATCTTTTCCCTCTTTCAGCTTCTGTTCGGACAACCCTAATACCTTTCCTGCACCCTCCAGTGACAGCGGCAGACCCATATAGGCTGACCAGGTCATCGTACATTTCCATGAAACCGGAGAAAGATAACCTCCCACTGTATCTTCCTGAATGCTGTAGCTAATAAACTTCTGCGGGTAACATCTTCTTAGATACTCCGACAGACAGATTCTTTCAAACTGACTGTTAAAGGCCCACTTTGTCACGGTCTTATCTGTCAGTGCATCAATGATTTCATCGGGAATTGTTTCTCCCTGTGCTAGGTCAATCACTTGCACCGCCTCTTCGTCTACGGAATATCCAAACAGTAAAATTTCAAAATTTGGAGACTGCACATACTTATATACCCCGCACTTCTTAAGCTCCACATCGCTGTATGTTTCAATATCTATGCTTACATTTCTCATTTTTTCACCATCCTAAAAACACAGGCGGCAGTGGAAATCTGCCACACTGCCGCCTTTTGATTTACTCGTTATTCTTTTTCTTCAGATTAGGAAGCAACCAATGCACCAATCTCTTAATGACATTCAAAAGCCACTTCCAAATGGTTACAAGGCCAAAGATCCAAAAGAATATCGTAATTCCAAGCATGGTACCTCTGATTGAGGCATCAATTAACATATTTAATGTATCCATCGCTTATACCTCACTTAAGATAAGAAATCATCATCGTCATCAGTTGCAAAATCATCCTCTGCTCTGGACTTGCCGCCAAGAGGTTCTCCATCGGCAATCTTCTGCAGATTGTTAAGACCGCAGGCAATGCCCTTGTTACCGTTTGAATTGAAGGCATAGAAGTTGATGCTAGCACGGCCGTATACACCGCTGTATACTTCAGAGCGTTCCAAGATCGGCTGACGGTCGGCATCTACAATTCCTGGTGCAGATGCGGAATTGGCATTGATGAAGTAGCTGTCAGCGTAAGCTGCATCATCCGGACGTTCCAAATCTCCGTCTCTTAAAGGTGTTTTTAATACCTTGAGAGAAGGTACGGACTTGCTGCTTCCTTTAAGCTTGGATTCCCCTTCCTCATATGCAGCCTGAATAGCGGCTTCGATTTTCTTTACCGTTGCCACATCCGACTTCGGAATGATGAGGCTCACACTGTACTTCGGTGTACCACCATTGATTGACTTCGGATCCCATACGTTTGCATAGCTCCATCTTGTCTTAGGTCCTGTGATTACTTTGGTTGGGTTCTTATAATTCTTTGACATATTAGTTGTCCTCCTTAAAATCATTAAATGCTGTATTTTTCATTGCCGGACGCTTATCCGACATTGGTACTAAAGTTGGCTTGCCCTGTGGTTTCTCAATCAATCCAGAGAGCAATTCTTCAAACTTGGTTGTACCGAGCAACTTTGTCATAGCGGTAATGCCGATCACCTTTTTCTCATACGGATCATATCCGGCACTCTCTATTTTTTCTGCTACGGCTTTATCATTTACATATCTACGGTTGGAACGGCCTTCGACCAATTTCCAGTCTTTCCATTCCTTGCCACTGACTGCCTTCTGAAGAGCATATTCTTTGATGTCATTTGCCCAGGATACCAGTTCGTCTGCTTTTGCAAGAATGACCTCTATTTCATCATCTTCAAGACTTTCTGGCATTTCAAAATCATAACGAGCAAGTTCCAGGTTGTATTCCGCTCTCTTTCGGCAGATCGCTTTGACCTTACAAAACTGACAGTGACTTCCGGCTTTGTATTCGCCTTCGCCCTTTGCCGCCAGTTGTGCTGTTGGTGCAAGTGTTTTTTCTGCCCAGGAAAGCAATTCTTCCTTTGAAATTGAAAAGGTGCTGACATGTTCTCTTCTTGGCTGAAAGATTGTCATTGTAATATCTTTGATGTCGTAGATCCCATCGAAGATAGATAAAGTACCCAGTGCATAGCAAAGCATTTGTGGATTATTCTCTGCTTCTACCAGAATGCCGACTCCATATTTAAAATCGATTACGGTTAGCATCTCATCTGCAACAATGACACAGTCTCCGGTACCAAATCCCTCCGGCACCCACTTTGAAAAATCCAGGCGCTGTTCGATAAGAACAATAGGATCACTGCACTTTTCCTTTGCAATCGACAACTGCTCCATTACATACTGTGCGTACATATCCGTACAGTCTGCCATCTCTTCATCAAAGAAGGTAAGATCCTCGGTTGGATCTTTCGACTGCTGCCCCAGCGCAAGTTTTAGCTTATGTTCACAGAGTGTATGAGCATCTGTACCCTGCAGGGCAAATTCACTAGGCTTGTCCTTCTCCTTGGCACAAAGAAGTGCCGATGGCGGGCAGGCAAGCCACCTGTAACTGGAAGACGCAGAAAGAACTGCATGTTTATCTGGCATTTCCAATCACCTCCACTTCCGCAAGAAGCGCTGCATACTCTTTCGGCTCTATATCTGAAAGTCTGTTTACACCACGCTTTGTAAGGAGTGCTTTAACTTCTGCCGTATATCCCTTTCGGGATTTATCTGCCATGACTGCTCTTACATCTTCCAAGGAAAGCGTCTTTTCTTCCTTCGATGCTTTTTCTGCAGTCTTGGTCTTCGGTTCTGTTTTCTTTGCAACATTCGAACCACTAAAGAGATTCTTTAGTTCTTCTGAGATACCGATGAGTGTGTTACCACATCTGTTCAGTTCTTCGATAAGCTGTGATAATTCGTTGAACTTGCCCATTTGGTTTTCCCCCTTCCCCTGTTTTTCCCTGTTTGCTGAGTACATTTAATTTCTCAGCAATTCTTTTTGACACTACACTGATTGCAACAAGCGTATCCACAAGCTCTGCATCAAGCTGACTGCTGCTGCACTTTTCAGTGCCTGTTCTGCATCTGATTGTCATATTTGACACCGTCCTTTCCGAGTGGCTTCACTGCCTCTCTGACAGTGAAAGGACATTCCGTCCTGGTTTAAGTACCATTTCTAAAAATATTTTTGAAAAAATCTGCTCACCAGAAAATTTATCGTGATGAGCAGACCGGATGTATGTTATTCGAAATCTTTCAGTCTTGTCTTAAGCTTAACAAAAACCTTCTTTTTTCTCTTATTGACACCCTTTTGTGATAAATGAACCACCTCTGCAATCTGCTGCTCTGTGGCACCATCTCCGAACATCTTCATAATGGTACGGTCCATTTCCTCCAGCTCATCAAGTGCTGCATGAAGTTCTTTCAGCATCTCCTGCTTAATAAAATCCTCTTCCAAATTAGCTTCATCAGACATCTCGTATTCCGTACTCTCATAAAGCTGATCCAATGATACTGGCTGCATTTTACTTTCGTCTTCCTGTTTGCTTGCCCTCTGTCCCTGCTTGTCCTCTCGCCACAAAGGTCTCATGTATTCCAGATACTGTTCCTTCGTTGCCGGAATCATGATGGCACGAACTGTACGATGTCCAATCTTGGTCCACACCGCATCGGTCGATACATCATAACCGTTTGTGATAAAGAATTCTTTTGATGTTTCGTTTACCTCCATAGGGATGTAATACTGCTTTTCACTTTTTGTCTGTAATTTGTCCATGATAGATCCTCCTTCGATCTAAAATCGAAGTGAGAATCCGCACGGAACTTCCCATAAATATTGGCCATAAGAATGAATCCTCACTTCTTAAATGGCCAACCGTCCCAGTGGGTTGACTGTTATTAATTTGCTTCTGTCTCTCAGCTCTGGGCATCCTTGATCAGGGGATGAACCTTAAGACAGGTTTTGAGTGTCTGACACTCAGATGAAGTTGCAAAGGTTTGCAGCCTCATCTCGGTGTCAGAAGTACTTATGTTAAATTCTCTTTGCTTTGCCAGGACAACAAAAAAAGCCTGACAAAATACAGGTGCTTTTAACACCTATACTTCGTCAGGCCTTGCTCGCTACGATTACTATCGTGCGGCGATTCGCTCAGTACGAACTTTCTGATTACGAAAGCTGACCGCAATCACAGATTTACACATCGGACATTTTATTTTGATGATCCCAACTGTTTCTTCTGGATCTGCGTCAAACAATCTTTTGTTTTTACAACATGGACAAGCCACATGCATTTCCTGCATCCATCTTCGCCTCCCGTAAGAGGCCAGCCAAAGGGAAAGTCAAACTGACCATTATAATTTCATTATCCTTTGCACTTGTTCCGCGACCTAATCCTAATGTAGCGACGATTTATTATATCGAACATGCGTTCTTTTGTCAATGTAAATCCTAGTTTTCGTACAATTATCTCCAGACAAAAAAAGCCTGACAAATAGCTGTGTTATAGCTACTTGTCAGGCTCGTATGTCATTTTGCATCGTGCTCTGTACGAAGTGATATTATCCAATTTTCTTTATTGCGATCTGCTTTCCACATTTACTACACTTGGCATAGTAATCTGGTTTCCATCCTTTTCTAATCTTAGATTCCTCGCAGAGTTCAGATTTTGTATTTGAATCTGCATCCACCAGACGCTTAAAACCACAGACCGGGCATGCCAGCTTTATCTTCATGTGCACATAAGATTCTCCTTTCTGCTGCATACAGCTTACTTTCAAACACATACTCATGTGTTCTTAACTGTCATAAACGGAATAACCTTACTTTCCTGATGTAGAGTACCTTCTCTTAAGCCCATAAGGTTTTCCAAATCTTTTTGTGATAATATAATACCGTAGTGATTAAATTCTCGCATTAATTCATTTACGCTCAGATATCCGCCATCAAATAACAAGTCGATTGCTCCTTGGAAAATAGTGTCCTTTAACTGCCCAGGAACATCTCCCGGTTCTTTTATTCTCCATCCCTTTTTTGAAACTATTCTCATCATATATTGAAACTGATTCGCAGATATGATATCCAATTGTCGAGTTCTATACATCATTGCTTGCATAGAAACTTTCCATTTTTTCTTTAATGACTTGTAGTAATCGACATTAGTCGGGTATGCAGATACCATTCTAGAAAATCCATCTTTTGGTAACAATAATGCACTGGCAAACATATTAGCTTGTTTTTCACGCGCATTAAATTCATCTTTTGAAATGTCTTCATTATTTTCTCCCCATGTATGCATAAGTATATGTCCAAGTTCATGGGCCATGTCAAATCGAAGTCGTTCTAACGGTTTTTCCCCTAATGCCAGTGCAATGATATATACAGTACGACCATTCACAGATATCTGTTGACTGAATGCATCTATATTGGATTCCACGCCGGAGAAACCAGTAACAATAATACCATTTGATTCCAATACATACTGTAAACTCTCTATTGGACCATTTCCAAGATTCCAAAATTCTCGCACTTTTGCTGCTAATTGCTCGATTTTTTTTAAAACGACATCTGAATCCGTATCCATGCTATTTTCCGGAAGATCAATATCAACCTTTGGAAGATTCAACTCGGGAAAATTGATGTACTTCAACAGCACTTCATACATTCTAGCTACATACTCCAACTTGATTATTTGAGCAGCTCTAGATTTTTTCGTTGCTGATGCCTGTGATCTGAAATATGTATTTCCCGTAGTCGTAGTACACCCATCTTCAACCATAAAA
>ENA-ORUF01003983-ORUF01003983.1-human-gut-metagenome-genome-assembly--contig:-NODE-3983-length-10021-cov-2.124222_pt1 | contig 10021 bp, 12 predicted proteins | sample MGYA00242077_ERZ509203 | MGnify/ENA primary metagenome ERZ509203 (study PRJEB26280, sample SAMEA2338834) | human gut metagenome | biome: human gut; feature: human-associated habitat; material: faeces...
ATGTAAAATAGGAGGGTCGTGGATAAAACTACGGAAACTCAAGGTTTAAAAGCATTGCATGAATGAAAATGACGTGCTATAATTATCTGTATATTCAGCCTGCTGCAGAAATAAACAGCAGTCTATTTACAGTAAAGGAGATTCAGTTATGAGCCAGAAAAAAGTGGATCAGTATAAAGAAAGAAAAAACGGCCACAGCAAAGAACAGAAAAAAGAAAAGTTTTATGACTGGCTGGAAAGAATTGTGGGCGTAGTTGTCTGTGTGGCTCTTGTTGCATGGATCGGATATTCTGTTTATGACAAAATAGAACAGAAACAGGATTCTGTTGTAACACAGACTACTATGGACACATCTGCTCTGGACAGCTATGTAGCCGGACTTTCAGCAGAAACAACAGAATAAGCAAATAAAAAAATCCCCGGTATATGCCGGGGATTTTTGTGATCAATACGAATGCTATCCGATATGAACAGATAATAACTTATTATAATTTTGTAACATTAGCTGCCTGCATTCCGCGAGCGCCTTCTGTCAGATCATAAGTTACGGCCTGTCCCTCATCAAGAGATTTGAATCCTTCGCCGTTGATTGCAGAAAAGTGTACAAATACATCAGCGCCATCCTCACCTGTGATGAAGCCGTATCCTTTTTCTGCGTTGAACCATTTTACAGTCCCCTTGTTCATGATGTTACCTCCATAAAAATAAAAAGTTAAAAGTCCATCTGACGAAAAAAATCACCAGATTTTACAGACTATATCATGTAATATATAATCTCTAAAAACTAGTGATTTTATATTAATAATGTAGTGGATTTGATATGATTATATAGCTCATATTTTAAATTGTCAAGATTATTCTTAAGGATTGTAAAAAAACTGACACAAGGGAGACAGTGAGAAAATAAATGTATTTTATAAATATGAAAAACAGGCAAAAAATACTTTATTAAATCTCTGGTTTCGTGTATGATATGTTTAAGTATGTAAAAATAAATTTCAGGAGGAAATTTTTATGATTAATAAACTGATTGAAAAAATTAAAAAAACAAATGCTCCTATCGTAGTGGGACTGGATCCGATGCTGAATTACATCCCAAAGCATATCCAGGATAATGCATTTGCAGAATTTGGCGAGACACTGGAGGCGCTGCGGAGGCAATCTGGCAGTTTAATAAGGCGATTGTGGATTCTACCTGTGATCTGATCCCGGCAGTAAAACCTCAGATCGCCATGTATGAGCAGTTCGGGATCCCGGGACTTCAGGCGTATAAAAAAACAGTAGACTATTGTAAGGAAAAAGATCTTGTAGTGATCGGAGATATTAAAAGAGGAGATATCGGCTCTACTTCTGCAGCATACGCAGTGGGACATCTGGGACATGTTCAGGTAGGCTCCAAAAGCTATGCCGGCTTTGATGAGGATTTTGCAACTGTGAATCCGTATCTCGGATCTGACGGCGTAAAACCGTTTATTGACGTATGTAAAGAAGAAAATAAAGGACTCTTTATTCTTGTAAAAACATCAAATCCTTCCAGTGGAGAGTTCCAGGATCGTCTGATCGACGGACGTCCTCTCTATGAGTGGGTAGGCGAAAAGGTTGCTCAGTGGGGCGAGGATCATATGGGCAATGGATACAGCTATGTGGGAGCTGTTGTAGGAGCAACCTATCCGGAAATGGGAAAAGTTCTCCGTAAACTTATGCCGAAAACCTTTATCCTTGTGCCGGGCTACGGCGCTCAGGGCGGCAGAGGAAAAGATCTGGTTCATTTCTTTAATGAGGACGGCCTGGGTGCCATTGTAAACTCCTCAAGAGGAATTATTGCGGCTTATAAACAGGAAGCTTACGCAGAATTTGGTGAAAAGAACTTTGCAGACGCATCCAGACAGGCAGTAAAAGATATGATCGCTGATATCAGCGGAGCTCTGGAAGGCCGCAAATAATCAGGACCAACTGATTCAGGAGGAAAGAGATGAGCAAAAAGACAAAAGAAAGCTTAAAGATTGTAAGCCAGGAAAGAATCGGGAAAGATATTTACAGCATGTGGCTTCAGGCAGACCATATGGCTGCGGAGGCGAAGCCAGGCCAGTTTCTTTCACTTTATACGCGGGATGGAAGCAAGCTGCTTCCCCGTCCCATCAGTATCTGTGAAATTGACAGAGAAAACGGAAGAATCCGTCTTGTTTATCGTGTAACAGGAAAGAACACAGGAACAGAGGCCTTTTCCAGACTCCATGCAGGCGTTCCGGTAGAGGTTCTGGGACCTCTGGGAAATGGTTTCCCTCTTCATGAAGCAGAGGGAAAACGCGTATTTCTCATGGGCGGAGGAATTGGTATTCCTCCTATGCTTCAGACTGCAAAAGAGCTGAACGGACAGAAAACAGCGATCCTCGGTTACAGAGATGAGCTGTTTCTGAATGATGAATTTCAGGCGTATGCAGATGTATATGTTGCCACTGAAGACGGAAGCGCCGGCACAAAGGGAAATGTTATGGATGCCATCAGAGAGAATGCTCTGGAAGCAGATGTGATTTTTGCCTGCGGACCCACACCTATGCTTCGGGCAATCAAAGCCTATGCGGAGGAAAAAAATATTCCATGCTGGATTTCTATGGAAGAACGTATGGCCTGCGGCGTTGGGGCCTGTCTTGCCTGTGTGTGCAAATCAAAGGAGATCGACAGCCATTCCCATGTACACAATAAACGCATCTGCAAAGACGGTCCTGTATTTTTGAGCACGGAGGTGGAGTTATGATAAAGACAGCCGTTACACTGGCAGGAGTAGAACTGAAGAATCCTGTTATGACAGCCTCCGGAACCTTCGGCTCAGGAGCGGAGTACAGCGAATTTGTAGATCTGAATAAACTGGGCGCTGTAGTAACAAAAGGAGTGGCAAACGTACCGTGGCCGGGAAATCCCACGCCTCGTGTGGCAGAAACAGCCTCCGGTATGCTGAATGCCATTGGCCTTCAGAATCCGGGAATTGATGTATTCTGTGAAAGGGATATTCCGTTCCTTAAAAAATATGACACAAAGATCATTGTAAATGTGTGCGGAAAAAGCACAGAAGACTACTGTGAAGTAGTAGAGCGTCTGGGAAATGAACCGGTAGATCTTCTGGAAATCAATGTATCCTGCCCAAACGTAAAAGAAGGCGGAATTGCTTTCGGACAGGATCCAAAGGCTCTGGAAGCCATTACAAAAGAAGTTAAAAAATATGCAAAGCAGCCGATCATCATGAAGCTCAGCCCTAATGTGACAGACATCACGGAAATGGCAAAAGCAGCGGAGGCCGGAGGCGCAGATATTCTTTCTCTTATCAATACTCTGACAGGAATGAAGATCGATATCTATAAAAAAACATTTGCTCTGGCAAATAAAACCGGCGGAATGTCAGGCCCGGCTGTAAAACCTGTGGCTGTCCGCATGGTATACCAGGTAGCTCAGGCAGTGAAGCTTCCCATTATTGGAATGGGCGGAATCTCCACTGCAGAGGATGCGCTGGAATTTATTCTTGCAGGTGCAAGTGCAGTGTCTGTGGGAACTGCAAATTTCTTTAATCCTTATGCTGCGGAAGAAGTAGTCCGGGGAATTGAGGACTATATGAAATCCCAGAAGACAGAGGATATCTGTCAGCTGATCGGCGCGGTAAAATAGTTTTTTGATAAGGGCTGCTGTAAAGCATATCCGGAAATGTTCCGGGTATATATTTACAGCGGACCTTTTTTTAGGGAGAAATTATGAAAAAAGATATGACAAGCGATATGACAGTAGGGAACCCGGTGAAGCTGATCATCTGGTTTATGATACCAATGTTCCTTGGCAATGTGTTTCAGCAGTTTTATAATATTGCAGACTCTATTGTTGCCGGTCAGTTTATCGGCGTAGATGCGCTGGCAGCCATTGGAAGCACCGGTTCTCTGATGTTTCTTGTAACAGGATGGCTCAATGGAATGAGCAGCGGTTTTGCCATTATTGTTTCCCAGATGTTCGGGGCAAAGAAATACGATGATATGCGCCATTATGTGGCAATGTCTGTGTACCTGATGTTTGGGATCACTGCAGTGATGACTGTGGGGCTTCTTGCGTTTAATGAGCCGATCCTTCGCCTGATGAATTCTCCGGAGGAGCTGATGGGAGATGTAAAGGCGTATATGGGGATCATCTATGCGGGACTGATTGTCACCGCAGCCTATAATGCTCTGGCAGCCTTCCTGCGCGCACTGGGAGATTCAAAATCTCCGCTTTATTTCCTGATCATTTCAGCAGCTATCAATGTGGTGCTGGACGTGGTATTTATCAAGTTCCTGGGAATGGGTGTGGAAGGCTGCGCTTATGCTACAGTTATTGCGCAGGCGGTTTCAGCAGTATGCTGCATGGTTTACATTATAAAGAAGTATCCGATCCTTCATCTGGAAAAGAAAAACTTTGCGTTTCGCAGGGGGAGCTTTGCCAAGCTTCTGAATCTGGGTATTCCCATGGCCCTGCAGTTTTCCATTACAGCCATTGGAACTATTATTGTGCAGGGAGCAGTGAATGTTTACGGCGCTGTTTATATGGCGGGATTTTCTGCTGCGGGAAAGATTCAGAACATTATTACCATGGTGGCTGTTTCCATAGGGGCAACCATTGCGACCTATGTGGGACAGAACCGGGGGGCAGGACGCATGGACCGTGTACGGGCAGGTGTGAAATATTCCTGGATCATGCTTCTTATATGGGCTGTTATCGAGATGGTTGTAATGTACTTTGGCGGCAGATATTTTACCTATCTGTTTATTGATCCTTCAGAGACAGCGGTGGTGGAGGTTTCAGTAACCTATTTCCGTACTGTATTCTGGGCTTACCCGTTCCTCTGTACAATTTTCCTTTTCCGAAATGCTCTTCAGGGAATGGGGTATGGGCTGGTTCCTATGCTTGGCGGAATTTTTGAACTGGTAGCCAGAACTGCTATCGTTCTTCTTGTTGCAGGAAAAACCAGCTTTGCAGGAATCTGTATGGCAGATCCGGCAGCATGGATCGCTGCCCTGATTCCTCTGATCCCATACTATTATTATGTAATGAAAAAATATAAAAAACAGACTGTGGCGCCCCTTTCATCCATTGATTGAAAAAAAACAGCAGATATGCTAAAATAAAACAGATATATTATGGAAAAAATGAAAAGGGCTTGCCCGTAAATACGGAGGTTGAAAAATATGGAACAGTATAAACAGGAATTTATTCAGTTCATGGTAGACAGCAAGGTTCTGAAATTCGGTGAATTTACACTGAAAAGCGGAAGAAAATCCCCATTTTTTATGAATGCAGGGGGATATGTAACAGGATCTCAGTTAAAAAAACTGGGAGAATACTATGCAAGAGCCATTCATGACAAATATGGAGACGATTTTGACGTATTATTCGGACCTGCATACAAAGGAATCCCGTTAAGCGTTGTGACAGCGATTGCCTACAGCGAGCTTTATGGAAAAGAAGTACGCTACTGCTCTGACCGAAAAGAAGAAAAAGACCACGGCGCAGATAAAGGAAGCTTTCTTGGAAGTACTCTGAAGGACGGAGACAGAGTTGTTATGATCGAGGACGTAACCACTTCCGGAAAATCCATGGAGGAGACTGTGCCTAAGGTAAAAGGAGCGGCAGACGTGGAGATCGTTGGTCTTATGGTTTCTCTGAATCGTATGGAAGTAGGAAAGGGCGGAGAAAAATGCGCTCTTGATGAAGTGAAGGATCTGTACGGCTTTGACACTGCGGCTATTGTGGACATGGCAGAGGTGACAGAGTATCTTTATAACAAAGAGGTAAACGGACAGGTGATCATCGATGATACTCTGAAGGCAGCCATTGATGACTATTATCGTCAGTACGGAGTGAAATAGGAGGTTCGTCGTGAACGAAAAGATTTATAAAACAATGACAAGAACAGGGGCCTGCAGTCTGGCAGTGTTACCCTGGTGACAGGCGCCGCAGCCGGTATCCTTATGATCATCAGCGGAGCGAGACTTTTAAAGAGAAAGTCAGATATTCTGATCTGACGGTGAGCTGTGAGTAACAGGGCAAAACAAAAAATCCGGCAGATAGGAATGGTTCTTTTTGTGCTGTATGTGCTGCTTCTGATCTACTTTCTGTTTTTTTCTGAGGGATACGGACGGATTGCGGAGGAGGAGCGCATATACAGATACAACCTGAAACCCTTTGTGGAGATCCGGAGATTCTGGATGTACCGGGAACAGGTTGGCTTGTCTGCTTTTTTTATGAATATTTTCGGGAATGTGATCGGATTCATTCCCCTGGGATTTATCCTGCCGGTCATCAGCCGGAGATGGCGCAGCGGATTCCTGATCGTTCTGTCCGGGTTCAGTCTGAGTCTGTGTGTGGAAACGATTCAGCTTGTAACAAGAGTGGGCTGCTTTGATGTGGATGATCTGATTTTAAATACTGCAGGCGCGGCAGCAGGATATGTGCTGTTTGCAGTCTGTAATTACCTGAGGAGAAGGCATTATGGCGAAAAGATATAGATACTCATTTGTAAAAACAAAAGAAGCAGAAAAGGGAAAGCTGTCAGTGGGTCTGGCAGCTGCTTCCCTTATTTTGTTTCTGGCAGCAGTTCTGACTGCTTTTGCACTTAACGGCGCCTATGGATTTATTGTAGGAGGTATCTGTCTTTTTGCAACAATGCTTTCTGTCTATGGATTCATTATGGGACTTTTGAGTTTTTCAGAGGAAAAGCGTACGCATCGTACCAGTATTGTGGGTTCTATTCTGAATGGAATCATCATGGTGGGATGGCTGGGCTTTTTTTTAATGGGAGTGTAAAAAATGGAACGTTTAGAGAAACAGATGCAGTTTATCATAGAGGTGGACAAAGTAAAAAATATTTTTCGGCAGACGTATCTTGCAGATGGAAACCGTAAAGAAAATGATGCGGAGCATTCCTGGCATCTTGCGCTGATGGCAGTTCTTCTGAAGGAATATTCCAATGAAGAGGTCAGCCTGGAAAAGGTGGTTCCCATGGTGCTGATCCATGATCTTGTGGAAATTGACGCAGGAGATACCTATGCCTATGACGAGGCCGGAGCGGCAACCAAGGAGATCAGAGAGAGGAAGGCTGCGGAACGGATCTTTGGACTGCTTCCGGAAGACCAGGCGCGGGAATTCCGGGATCTCCGGAGGATCAGAGAAGCTGGTTCCGGCAGCTTTGGGAAGAGTTTGAAGCATATGAGACACCGGAGGCAAAATTTGCCCATGTGCTTGATAACTGTCAGCCGCTTCTTTTAAACGACGCTTCCGGAGGAAGAAGCTGGGCGGAGCACGGCGTGAAAAAAAGCCAGATTTACAAAAGGAATCAGCATACTTCAGAGGGTTCCGGGGAAATCTGGGAGTATATGAAGAAACTGGTAGACAAGCATATCCGTCTGGGAAATGTGATCGATGAGTAAAGGCGGAGTTGATTTTTGAAAGGAGATGACAGTTTGGACGAATTACTGATGGAGCGATTTGCCCTTGCTGAAGAACGGATTGCAGAAATCTGTACAGAAAAGGAAATAAAAGAGCCCTTTGAGGAATTTTTTCAGAGAACAGCAGAGTTTCTTAAAAAAACGGGGAAGATTCTGAAAAGAGAACAGGAAAAACTTTCCCTGGAAGAGCTGAAGGCGGAAAATACTGCGTTGTATGAAGAACTTTTTCCGGAAAATTATGAGACTTCCTATGGAAATCCTGCTTATGCAACAGAAAAGCTGGGGGAATACGGTCAGAGCTTCTGCTTTCTGTATGCGGAGCTAAGAGGTACCATAGTCTTTGCATATGAGAAAAAATGGTGGGATTATCTTGTGTGCGCAGAGCTGTTTCTGGAGATTCATTCTGCTTTTTGTGAAGAAGAACTTCCTGCTCCGAAAACAGTGGAAGATATCCTCCGTTCCTATGTAAATGATTACTGTCAGGACATGATGGAGCAGAGAATTGCTGAGGGTGTTGACCCGGAGCTGGATTTTGCCACAAAGATCATTATGGAGTCAGATCTTGAGGATCTGAGGTATCTTTACCGCTATGGCGAATACGTATCCGGAAATGAGACCGGTGTGGCTCTTTTCCTGAACAGTCTTTCTCAGGAAAAAATTGATGATATGGCGCGTACCTATACAGAAGGATATCGCATCGGATTTATTAATACAAGAAAAGACCTTACAAAAAAGAAAACCGTAAATATCCGCTATAATCTGGGATTTGAGCGGATGGTTCGGGCGGCAGTCCTTCAGTTTCGGGAAATGGGACTAAAGCCTGTGATCTATCGTCATGCGGCTCATGTGATCAATAAAAGAGGGGCATCCCGTGTAGGATATATGGGCGGAAATCCCAACCCTCAGTATGATTATGACCACAGACAGGACTGCGCTCTGTTCCTTGACAGCGACTTTGTAAAAAGGAAACTCCGCTCCATGCAGAACGCCTATGACAAGTACAGAGATCTGGCAGAAGTCCACGGCGGCCCTGCATGTATTGAAACCTTTGGAGAGGAGCCTTTTTCTCCGGTGTCCAAGCCGGAAGCCCTGAGCTTAAGCGAAGCTCAGCAGAAGCTTCAGGTGGAGCTTGACAATGAATCCGGTCAGATTGTCAACCGCTATATCAAAGGAGATGAGAGAAGCTTTACCATTATCGCCTATCCGGTGCCGGAGATCGGAGGAAACTTCCCGGAGATTTTTGATGAGATCGTAAAGATCAATACACTGGACTATAAGCTTTATGAAAAAATCCAGCAGACGATCATTGAAACTCTGGATACCTGCGAGTGGGTGGAGATCAAAGGACAGAACGGCAATGAAACAGATCTTATCATTCATCTTCATACACTGGAGGATATCAAAAAACAGACAAACTTTGAAAACTGTGTGGCAGATGTGAATATCCCGGTAGGAGAGGTGTTCACTTCTCCGGTTCTGGCAGGCACAGGCGGAGTCCTCCATGTAAAAAAAGTGTATCTGAACGGACTGCAGTTTAAGGATCTGAAGCTTGTATTTGACTGCGGTCAGGTGATCGATTATTCCTGCAGTAATTTTGAGACGGAAGAGGAAAACCGCGCTTATATTGAGGACAATATCCTTCACCATCATGTGAAGCTTCCAATGGGAGAATTTGCTATCGGAACAAATACCACAGCCTATGTGGCTGCAGAAAAATACGGGATCGCAGACAAGCTGCCCATTCTGATCGCAGAAAAAATGGGTCCTCATTTTGCAGTGGGCGATACCTGTTACAGCTGGGCTGAGGATATTGCAGTATATAATCCGGACGGGAGAGAGATCATTGCCAGAGACAATGAGATATCCAGCCTCAGAAAAGAGGATATCAGTCTTGCGTACTATGGATGTCATACAGATATCACCATTCCTTACGAAGAGCTTGGAAGCATCCGCGTGATCGATGATGAGGGAGAAGGACGTTCCATTATTGAAAAAGGACGTTTTGTACTGCCTGGTGCAGAGGAACTGAACCGCCCTTTTGAGAAATAAAGAGAATGCGGAAGGAAGAAATTCCGAAATATACAAAAACAGTTTGTTTGCCAAAATATTTCTTTTATGGAATTTTATTGACACAAAAATAGAATCTTAGTAGAATCAACCTGGAACAGATTGAAAATTAAGGAGGCCTACCAATGAAAAAAGTTGGAATTGTAATGGGAAGCGATTCAGACATGCCGGTTATGAGCAAAGCAGCGGCAATTCTTGACAAGCTGGGAGTGGAGTATGAGATGAAGATCATCTCCGCGCACAGAGAACCGGATGTATTTTTTGACTATGCAAAGAGTGCAGAGGAAAGAGGATTTAAGGTGATTATTGCAGGTGCGGGAATGGCAGCTCATCTGCCGGGAATGTGCGCAGCGATTTTCCCCATGCCGGTAATCGGTATTCCGATGCATACTACCTCTCTGGGAGGACGTGACTCTCTTTATTCCATCGTACAGATGCCGTCCGGAATCCCGGTTGCCACGGTTGCCATCAATGGCGGCGCAAATGCAGGACTTCTG
>ENA-ORUF01003986-ORUF01003986.1-human-gut-metagenome-genome-assembly--contig:-NODE-3986-length-10014-cov-5.390200_pt1 | contig 10014 bp, 13 predicted proteins | sample MGYA00242077_ERZ509203 | MGnify/ENA primary metagenome ERZ509203 (study PRJEB26280, sample SAMEA2338834) | human gut metagenome | biome: human gut; feature: human-associated habitat; material: faeces...
TGCCGATCGACGTGCTGGCCAAGATTCTCGGGCACTCGAACACCAACATGACGCGCCACTACGCCAAATTCTCCGAGACGGTCATCGGCCGCGCGATGGAGGCTTTCGGCGAGCGGCTGGCGTCGGCGGCTTCGGCCGAATAACAGGTCGTCGAGGTCTCGGACGGATCGACACGAGGAAAAGAAGATTACCCCGCCGTTGAGCGCGAAGCCGGCTGTGTGCCGGCCCCGACGGCACGGTAACGGAGCGGGCGGCGAATCGCTCTTCGGCTGCGGCCGCGCGGGATGCGGAAGCGCTGAGCGGGTGTCGCTCAGCGGCGACGCCGTACCGCTTCGGCAACTCGATTCCAATCCTGCTCGAATCGGTCGCTCAGGCAGCATTCCAATTGAAATAGCGGCAGGGATCGGGGATCGACTGCGCCCGAACGGATGCACATCGCGTATTCGACGAGCTGCGACAGGGCGCAGCAGTCGCGCAGAGCGAGATACGGTGCCGCGCGGAAGCCGTCGCTGCGTACGGTCATCGACCCTTCGCGACCTGCCAGCCGGACGATCGGCCGGTCGTCCTCCGCCGCATCGCCGTGCAGGACATAATCGTCGAGATTGAAATCCGACTCGGTGAAATCGAGGCGGAACGACCGCTCGTCGAGATAGGTCGCCCGATCGACCAGCACGTCGCGGACGTACCGTGCGAGGTCTAACGAAGGGTCCGTGCGGAAATCGTCGATCGGCCGGTCGACCACGCGGATCGGCAGGTCGGCCGCCGCGAGATCCAACGTGCCGACTTCGCGCAACCGCCCGACGATCGTCGCTACATAGCAGGCATGGAGCTGTTCCGACACGCGGTCGCGCGCTTCGTCGCTCAGCACGATCGGGCCTTTTCCGGTCTTCATGCGCCGTGCGCCTCCCGCACGCAGTCGATCGCCGCGAGACGTTCGTACTGCCCGCGCAGCTCGGCGACGATCTTGGTGTTGCAACGCTTGACGATCCGCCGGAGCCGTGCAGCGTCTTCGGCCGTCAGCGCATAGCGTGCGATCGTCTCGTCGTCGATCCTCAGCGGCTCGTTCGCGAGAATCGCCGCGCGGCAGCGACACATCATGTAGTTCGGGAACTCGCTGACGATTTCTTCGACCGCCGTATCGAGGTCTTCGCTGTCGATCTCGCAGAGCGCCGTGCCCTCGGGCGAGCAGAACACTTCGCCGTGTTTACGGTACATCTCCTCGCGCTCCTTCTCCGTGCAGTAGACCGAGAAGCTGATCAGGAAGATCTGCCCTTTGGGCTTGAAGGAGGCGTAACGGGCGCAGAACTCGGGGATGGTATAGGTTTCATCGGGGAGATCGCCACGCGAGAAATCCTCGGTCAGCGCGATGCGGAACTCCGTCTTCGGCGCGGCCTTGAAGAGGGCATAGATGTAGGGCGCCCGCTCGTACAGGGCCGTCAGGATCGAACGGATGTCCCGCCGGTAGTCGAGGCTCTGGGAATCGTCCTCGGTTTTCACGTCTTCATCGGTTTCGAGCAGGAGGAGTCGGGCCAGCTCGTCGGGGAATGTCGTTTCCTTTTTCATTGTAATTTTAAGTATCGGGTTAGTTATTCAGGGGTCGTATTAAGTGCAGTTTACGGAGTATATCGGAGCTGCCCCGCCCGCCACTCCGCCGTACAGTTCCGTGCGGCGGAGGCGACGAATTGTAAGATTACCAGACCTTCCGGCGAAAAGTTGCCGGATCGCAATTATCAATTCCCGCACCTCGCCGTATCCTGCGCGGGACGGCAGCTCCCGCCCTCCACTCCGCCGCACCGATCGTGCGGCGGAGGCGACGTACCAGTACTCGTCAGTTACGGGTCGCGGGGACCGTATGGGAAGGGCAGCGACATCGCCGAACCTAAAACTTTTACTTGAAAAAGAAACAAGGCGATGCCGCCGCCTGTAAGATCGGCGGAGCGTGAAGAGCGGCCGAACCACTGCGGACGAAGGCGTCGTGCCTGCATACCGATCCCGCCGGCCGAGGATTCGGCAGGTGCAGTTCGTATATTTTATTGTATTCGGGGCGGGACGACGCATAACGTTCGGGATAACGATGTGTGCGTTCGCTGTGAAAACAAGCGTGAAGAGCACCCGAATCGTCGCGGGCGAAGGCGTCGTGCCCGCATGCCGATTCTGCCGGCCGACGGTTCGGCAGGTGCAGTTCGTATATTTTATTGTATTCGGGGCGGGACGGAGCATAACGTTCGGGATAACGATGTGTGCGTTCGCTGTGAAAACAAGCGTGAAGGGCGCCCAAACTGTTGCGGACGAAAGTACTACGAACGAGGGTGTTGCGGACAAAGACGTTGCAGACAAAGACGTCGCGGGCGCAAGCATCATGCCCGCATGCCGATTCCGCCGGCCGAGGATTCGGCAGGTGCAGTTCGTATATTTTATTGTATTCGGGTCGAGACGGCGCATAACGTTCGGAGCGATGGATCATGCGCCCGCAGGGAAAAGAAAAAGGGGCGCGGTGTCAGCCCCTTACAGCAGGTCTTGGAGAAACCCTTAATGCGAAGCTGTCCTGCGCCCCAGCCGTGCCCTACCCATTAGGGTAGGACATAACCGGGACTGACAACCATTATACCACATTAAACATCCTCCGTAGAGGTCTCCAAGTTCGCTGTAAGGTATAAAGAGTTGTTTACCCTTTATGAGTTATGTCCGTCGGCTATGCCGAGTTGTTCAGTTGCAAAGGTAGCATAATTTATGTACTTAATTTCAAGGTTTGTTAGGCAAATATAACAAATAAATTCGATTCAATACCGATCGGTATGCGATTTTTATTCGGGGAGATGATTTTTTTGCAATAAATATGAGTGTTCCTCGGATAGATACACAACTCAACAAAGCTCTTGCGCAAAAACTTAAAGATTTGCGCATAGCCCGGGGATTGTCTCAAATGCGGGTGACGATGGATACCGGGGTGAATGTAAGCCGTGCTGAAAGCGGAAAACGATCATTGTCGGTTCATTCGGTTGCCATCCTTTGCAGATATTATGAACTCTCTTTGGAGGAATTTTTCCATAATATCGAACTCTCCGTTGTTCCTTGGGAGTAAAGCCAATCATTATTTTGCGAAAAAGGGATAAAAGAGACGGAACACGATGTTCCGTCTCTTTTTTGTATGAATCAAACCGGCGTTGCTTGATTTCCGTTCGTCTCCGGCCGACCCTCACCGACATTTTCGAGGATGTCCGTTCGGGCCGGCCGGAGCTGCGGGCGTGGTTAGAGCAACTGGCGGAATATCGTCGCCGAAAACAATATTTTATTGTATGATTCCCGTTTACTCATTGAAGCGCGTCACTTTTGCATCGCAACTCGGTCGTTTAGTATCCGCAAACGGCACGTTTTTGATGTCCATCTGTCAAAACGCAATCCTTTAATGTTATTTTTTGCTGGATTATTTGCTTATATAAAGGGAATTTCATATTTTTTCGTAATCGGTTACGTTTCTGATAACAATATAAGATAAGATATATGGACTTTTTCGATAAGACAGGCAAGATGGCAATCGGAAGCAGGTTGCGGATGTTGACAGAACGCATCACGGCAGATGCCGCAGAGATTTACAAATTATATGAAGTGGACATCAAGCCGAAGTGGTTTCCCGTCCTCTATGCTCTCTCGGAGGGCGATGCGAAAACCGTCACCGCCATTGCAAGGGAAATAGGGCAGACGCATCCTTCGGTGAGCAACATAATAAAGGAGATGATGGCGGGAAAACTTATAAAAACAGTGTCCGACAGGACGGATAAGCGACGGACTACCATCGCGCTTTCCGCACGTGGCAAAGAGGTCTGCGACAAGCTGGCGGAAGCCTGCGAGGACGTGACCACAGCGGTTGAGGAGGTGTCGGGCGCAACCCGCAACGATCTGTGGCGTGCCATAGGGGAATGGGAGGAACAGCTTTCGCATAAGAGTCTTCTGGAACGGGTCAAGGAAGCCCGCAAGGCGCGCGAAAGCCATGAGGTGCAAATCGTTCCATACGCACCTTGCTACCAGCCGGCATTCCGCTCGCTGAACGAGCAATGGATAACGCAACACTGGCAATTGGAGGAACACGACATAGAGTGCATCGACCGTCCGCAGGAGAGCATCATCGACCGGGGCGGCCATATATTCGTGGCTCTCTATCGCGGAGAACCCGTCGGCGTGTGCGCCCTCTGCAAAATGAATGATCCGAACTATGATTACGAACTGGCGAAGCTCGCCGTCAGCCCCACCGCACAAGGCAAGGGCATCGGTACGCTGCTCTGCAAGGCCGTCATAGACAAGGCAAGGGAATTGGGCGCGAAAAACCTTTTCCTCGAAAGCAACACGCTGTTGAAGCCGGCCATCCACACTTACAAGAAATTAGGTTTCCGTGAACTTGCCGAGTATCATCCGGCTTACGCACGCGGAGATATTCAGATGGAACTAACACTCAAATAAAAGAAACAATGTCAGTACATACACCCACAAAGAAAAAAGTCACCGTGCAGACGCTCATCGGCATGAAGCAGCGCGGAGAGAAAATATCCATGCTTACCGCATACGATTTCACCACGGCACGAATCCTCGACGAAGCGGGAATCGACGCTATTCTCGTCGGCGATTCCGCAGCCAATGTCATGGCGGGCTATGACACGACTGTACCGATGACGGTCGACGAAATGATCGTCTATGCCGCCTCGGTGGTACGCGGAACGGAACATGCGCTCGTCATCTGCGATATGCCGTTCGGTTCCTACACCAACCCGACGCAGGGTGTGGATAATGCCGTAAAGATGATGCAGAAGACGGGATGCGATGCCTTGAAGCTCGAAGGCGGAAAGGAAATAGGCGACACCGTAAAGAAAATCATAGAAATGGGGATACCCGTAATGGGACACCTCGGTCTGACTCCGCAGTCCATCCATAAACTCGGAGGCTACGGGTTGCGTGCCAACAACGAGCAGGAGGCGGAGAAACTGATGTCGGATGCCATGTTGCTTGAAGAAATCGGCTGTTTCGGCATTGTATTGGAGAAGATAACCGCATCGTTGTCGGAAACGGTATCGTCACAACTTTCCATCCCGACTATCGGCATCGGCGGCGGTCTATGCGACGGACAGGTGCTCGTGGTGGATGACATGCTGGGCAAGAACGACGGATTCCATCCCAAATTCCTGCGTACCTATGCCAACCTGCATCGTGATATGGCAAAGGCTGTCGGACGGTATATCGCAGATGTCAAAAACAAGGACTTCCCCAATGAGTCTGAACAATATTAGGAATATGCCAAAAATCGTAGTCAGAAAAGAAGAGGCGTTGAAACGTGAGTTCAAGGGCGTCTCGCTGGATTCACTCGCCGTCGGTGAGAAATCTATGGTGACAAAAATGAACTATGTCAAGGGAGATTTCGCTACCACGCACCAACATCCACATGAACAATGCGGATAAGGGGACTTCGTAATACTTCTCAGTTTGCTGAATATCAATCTTATAGTCGAAAGAACAATCCTCTGCACACACTTTGGCTCTGCACGGGAAACACCGCTTTGCACAAGCTGTTCGGACGCTTTTCAATACGCTTGCTAATATAGTTTCAAAATTATATATACTCAAAATATTTTATTAGTTTTGTATAAACTACTAATGATCTGAATATATGGCTAGCAATCTAAAATTAGAGATTTTTCGAATCTCATTGAAAAAGAAGAACGGCAGAAACAATGCACTATATAATTATAAGGAATTATTTGATTTAATAGACAAGAATAAAGAAACCGCATACAATGCTTTTGTAACAAAGTTCATTGCTTACTTCGATAATGAATTTAAAATGAATGCAGATGGGAATAAAGGCATATCTTCATCTGCTAATAACAAATATGAATCGAAATTCACTCAAAATATTATAAATGGAGAAGTAAATGGCGGGCCAACAGATATGGAGCAAACAATATACAAACGCAACAACGCAAAGAAAAAAACTGGAAAATTAGAAAATGATGATATTGCAACATTACCATTTTTTTTAAATTATGGACACCATATGATCACAATACGGGTGTTTTAATGGTTCAAAGCTATTCTAATGAAACCATTACAACTTTGATCAAACTACATCTAACAAAATTTATCCAGAAGTTTGGATATAGCTTAATTATAACTCCATATATAAACAAAGGGCTCGTTGATGCTTATTGTGAGCGCAGTAATGTATATAAAGTTACTTATGTCAAAGAGCGTCTCAATAAAAGCAAGAGACAGCTTATTAACCCTATTTTTACAGAATTTGAAAATTTAAAAGTAAAAATAGAGGTTTCTGGATTTAAAAAATCAATTATGGATTTTTGGGATAACTTTAATAAGCATTTACCTATCGGATCGAATTTATCAGACTTTGACATAAAAGAAGTTGATGATTACGAAGTAATTGCTCATTATGAGGATGAAAATGGCCATAAAGCAAGCACAGGCATAGCCAAAGATTATGTCATTAAGCCAACTATCTTTTTACCTGATGCATTAAAGAGGGCTAATAGTAATTATTATGATTTTGGGAAGATTGCCAAATATACACAAGGAATTCTGGACCAGATAAAAATAGAAATTCAATACGCAAGATAAATGTTTAATCCAATAAACATTTTTGATATTATTATTGACGGGCATCGTGCAATAAGTGGAGGGTCTCGCATATTTGCTATATGTATATATTGGATAACTCCGATTATTATAGCATCTATACTATGGCATTTCGGGTATTATATTCCATCTAATATAACCTCGGATGTTATATCGGGAATTGGTCTATTTGCGGGGCTAATGTTCACATTGCTATTTGTTGTAACTACTAATTATAAAAATAGGAAACAACAGTTAGAGAATGATAGCAATGAAGAAACAAAAAATTATATAAGAAGATACCACACATTTACTGAATCTGCAGTTGCGCTTATTTCCTATTCAATCGTAAAAGCAGGAGTAATCATCTTCTTTACCATTGTATATAACGCTCTTGATTCAATAATCAATAACAGCGGACATGATTGGGTCATTTTTTTGATGAGTGCATTCTTAGAGATTTTTTGGATTCAGTTCATCATTGTAATTACTAGAATACTCCGAGAAATGTATGTAATGTTATATGATGATATAGAAAAATAATATGTATAATACGGAAATAACTAATATACAGAGAATCAGCATTCATTGTATAGGGAATAAATTTAACGATGAAAGATTAGAGTTATCTTCTCAACCTTTTTTACCTACAAAAGAGATTGAAAAGAAACTCAAGGCGTATTTTTTCAATTCATTCAAAAATGGTGAATTATATTCATTTTCTCATGAAATAGATCGTACAATGAATGAGTTAAATGTTATCGCAACAAATATTTTTGAGGATGATAATATCGATTCTTTTCACTTGAGTTCTATAAATATTGCAAAGTTTCTGTTTGAAAAAAGTAACCATCCCAATATCAAGAATGGGGAACTCTATGTGGTCTTATTTGATACGTGCGAGATTTTGGGAGAATATACTCAAGCTATCGGATTATTTAAATCCGAAACAAAAGATTCATTTCTTAAAGTATGTAAGGACGACCAGAATTGTAAGTTCAATGTAGAGAGCGAGCAAGGTGTTAATATCAATAAACTTGATAAAGGTTGCCTCATTTTTAATACAGAGAAAGACAATGGGTATATAATTGCAATAGTAGACAACACGAATAAAGGCGAAGATGCAAAGTATTGGATCGACGATTTCCTCCATGTGCGGCCTCGTAAAGATGAATACTATAATACCCACAACGTGTTATCATTATGCAAGAATTTTGTAACGAAAGAGTTACCGCAACAATTCGATGTGCGAAAAGCGGATCAGGCCGATTTACTGAATCGGTCGGTACAATTTTTCAAGGAGAAGGACTCTTTCGATATGGAGGAGTTTACCAACGAAGTTTTTGCTCAGTCAGAAGTTATAGACAGTTTTAATAAATACAAAGAGGATTACGAACAGGATCGGGATTTGGAAATTGCAGATAGCTTTACCATTTCCGAGTCTGCGGTGAAAAAGCAGGTTCGGGCTTTCAAAAGCGTGATTAAATTGGACAAGAATTTCCATATCTATGTTCATGGGAATCGGAACCTTATCGAACAAGGCGAAGACGAAAAAGGTAAATTCTATAAGGTTTATTATCAAGAAGAGAATTAAGGATGACACAGCAGACGGCGATAAAATTATTCGAGGAGCGGCGGGTCCGGACCTTATGGGATGATGCGGAGGAGAAGTGGTATTTCTCTGTTGTCGATGTCGTTTCGGTGTTGACCGACAGTGTGGATGGTCGTAAATATTGGAACAAGCTCAAGCAGCGACTCAAAGAGGAAGGGAATGAAACGGTGACAAGTTGTCACCAGTTGAAAATGCCTGCTGCCGACGGGAAGATGCGCATGACGGACGTGGCCGATACGGAACAGCTTTTTCGTTTGATTCAGTCGATTCCTTCGCCGAAAGCCGAACCGTTCAAGCTGTGGCTGGCGTCGTTGGGGCGCGAGCGGCTGGAAGAGCTGGACGACCCCGAACTCGGTATCGACCGGATGCTGGAATACTACCACCGCAAAGGATACTCCGAGAACTGGATTAACCAACGCCTGAAATCCATCGAAGTGCGTAAGGAGCTGACCGATGAGTGGGAGCGGCGCGGCATCAAGCGAGGACAGGAGTTCGCCACGCTGACCGACATTATCACGCAGGGCTGGTCGGGCATGACGACGCGGCAGTACAAGCGATACAAAGGATTGAAAACAGAAAGTCTATCGGACAACATGACGAATTTGGAGTTGGTGCTGAACATGCTCGCCGAGGCGACGACGACCGAAATTTCCAAAGAGCGTCGTCCGCGCACGTTTGCAGCCAACCGGATCGTGGCGGCACAGGGCGGACGCATCGCGGGCAACACCCGCCGCGAAATCGAGGCACAGACCGGAAAAAAGATTGTCTCACGGCTCAATGCCGAACAGGTGTTGGCGGCGAAAGAAATCGAACAGAACGAGGAGGAGAAGGAGTGACCGCGGCTCTTGGGTAATGATTCCCCGGCGCGATGGGCGAGCGGAGGTCGCAGACCTGAGAACCGCCCTCGGAGGGTGCGCCGTGTGCCGGATGCTATTTACGCGGCAATCGCCGCACTCTCGGCGAAGGCTTCGCCGGCTCTTACTCGTTTATCGTCCGATCGGATTCGACGAATAATGGCTCACGTACATTCTGTTTAAAACGTCGCACGATTCTTATCATGTGCATTTAGGCTCCGTTCGGCTCCGGCCGCCCCTCACCGACATTTTCGAGGATGTCCGTTCGGGCCGGCCGGAGCTACGGGGCGGGGTCAGAGCAACTCGCGGGAGTTCCGGTCGTTGTGCAGACGGTTGATCTCCTCGCGGTAGGTTTCGAGGTGCCACCGCAGAATGTTGTCCGCATAGGCGGTTGCGGTCATACGGTCGGGTCCGATCTTTCGCACGACGTCCAGTATCTTGCGCTTGGTTTCGGCATCGACATAGATCGCCGCGCGGAAGCGGATCTCCGTGCGGGCCATGAACCTCCGCTCGAAATCGGGAAGCAGGATTCTCCTGCGCCGTTCGGCGGCTTGCGGAGCCTCGTCGGAATCCTCCACCGTCTTTATGATCCGCTCGTCGAAGGGCGGCGGGTCGGCGTCGAGAATCGACGGGGTGTTTCCGATGGCACGGCGTACCAGCTCTTCATCGATCACGGTTTTCTTCGTCATGGTATGCAGTCTGTTTTGTGCGAATGAACGGTCGGCGACGAACGAAAAGGCTTTACGGCCCCGCTCCGTTCGAGCGATCATTCATTCACGAATTTGTTGAAAAATGTCCGCGGCGAATCGGTCCTGCCGGCTCGCACGGGCGGAAGCACGGCGGCGGACGATCCCGCATCCGTTCTTTCGTGTTTTCGTCCGCAAGATAATACGCCATCGTGGCCCCCGAAGCGGCTGACCGCTCCTGACCGCC
>ENA-ORUF01004044-ORUF01004044.1-human-gut-metagenome-genome-assembly--contig:-NODE-4044-length-9871-cov-3.041565_pt1 | contig 9871 bp, 7 predicted proteins | sample MGYA00242077_ERZ509203 | MGnify/ENA primary metagenome ERZ509203 (study PRJEB26280, sample SAMEA2338834) | human gut metagenome | biome: human gut; feature: human-associated habitat; material: faeces...
ATCTACTTTCAGAATTTTTTAAAAGATTTTAGAAGGTATATCTAATAATTTAGGAGGAACTAATTATGGCAAGAACAACAGCAAGAACAGCAAAGAAGAAAGCAGCAGCAAAGGCAGCTACAGCAGCTAAAGCTACTACAGCAGCTAAAGCTACTACAAAAGCAGCAGAAGCAGTAGAAGAAGTAAAAGATGCAGCTGTTAAGGAAGTAGAACCAAAGTCTGAAAAAGCAGTTGAAGCTGATATTAAAGAAGTAGCCGCAGCAGCAAAGGAAACAGTAAAAGATACTGGCGCTAAAGTGGTAGATAAAGCAAAAGAAGTTACAAAAAAAGTTGAAAAGACTGTAAAAGAAAAAGTAGCAGAAGTAAAAGCTGCTGCAGCAGACCCAGAAGTATATGTACAGTATCAGGGCAATGAGTCTAACTTAGCTGTAATCACAGAAAGAATTAAAAAGCAGTATGTAGAAGAAGGACATAAAGAAAGCGATATCAAGTCTTTAAAGATTTATCTCAAACCAGAAGATGCTTCCGCATACTATGTAATTAACGATAACAACTCCGGAAAGGTGTTCTTATTCTAAGATAGTAATTGCCGCAGGCAAGGGGAGACTCCTGAGACGCCCTCCGAAAGATAAATAAAGCATATTTGTGGCTTTATTTATCTTTCGGAGGGCTGTCTTTAGTGAACGTTAAGGCTGCTGCTTTCGCAAAGACAGCCACCATGAAGTAGAAGAAGCTATATTTGTGACCTCGGAGCAAGTGTTGGATGCGAGCGTGAAAGAGAGCATTCAACACGCCGCGACTGAAGTCACAAATATAGCTTCTTCTACTTCATGGTGGCGTCTGTTTAAACAGATAAACGAAATTAGAAAATATATGTTGAATTTCTAGATAGATTTTGGTATACTGTTATAATATATGATGCCATAGTTCCGAATATGGATATTTCCCCGCGAATTATGGGAATCGTTTGAAAAGAAAGGAAAAGAGATATGTCTTTATTAACAGATTGGAGAGAATTTGCGTATAGCCATGATGATAGAACCAGAGAAGGACAGGAATTCTGGATTGGATATTTCAATCAGGAGAAGGCAGTATACGAACAGATTCTTGCTACACCAGAAGAACCAGTAAGTGGAACAGTTACAGAACTGGCACAGAAATATAACATGGAACTTACTTACTTTGTAGGTTTCTTAGATGGAATCAATGACAGTCTTAAGAATCCAAATCCTATCGAGGAGATGGAAGCAGATACAGTGGTATCTTTAGATTATGATAAAGAGAAGCTTTACTATAATATGGTAGCTGCTAAGGCTGACTGGTTATATGGTTTAGAGCAGTGGGATGCTCTTTTAACTCCAGAAAGACGTAAGGAGTTATATAAGGAGCAGAGAAGCTCTACAACAGTAGTTAAGCCACCTAAGATTGGACGTAATGATCCATGTCCATGCGGAAGTGGTAAGAAGTACAAAAAGTGTTGTGGCAGAAATTAATAATCACGAATGAATATGAGGCATGGCATGCCTTGTGAATGGCATCCTGTATTTACAGGGTGCTTTTCATTTAGTGAACTTATAGGCGGCAAGGAAGATTGGAGAGAATATGCAGGACAGATATGTAGCAGACGAGGCGAGAGTGAGCATCAGCAGTTTAGAAGCAGAAACGATTATGAAAAGTACGCCTGTGCAGACAGTGAAGTCAATTCTTGGCCGGATTGGAATTGAATATGAAGATGGACTGCCGAAGGAAGCATATATTTCCGCTTTGAAAGAGGAGTTTTGTTCCGAGCCGAAGTGGGTTCTCCTTATGTTGCCAAAAGTAATGTTAGATTTTTTAACAGAAGTCTGGGAGAATTCTGTCATTGCGATGACAGAGGAACGCTGGAATTATATTGAGTATTTAAAAATTTTTGGATTCTTAGCTTACCAGATGGGCAATCCGGTCACAGATGAGCCGAACCGTCTTATTGTTGTGGAAGAGATGAAGGATAATTTTTATTTTCTGTTAAAGAGTAGGAAGAACAGAAAGCTTCTCTCGGTATATGATGAGTGGGAAAAGATAATTACCGGCTTCATGTATTATTATGGATTTATAGAGACAAGAACGCTGTATTCCCTGTTTTTAAAAGTATCTAAGAAGGTCATTTCTTATGAGGATTTTCTTCTCTTTATTAAGTGCCGCACTTCTTTGTGGCCGTTTGGAGCGATTTTAAAAGATACTTTCGAAAAGAATGAATATTTTCAATATCTGAATGTGGAGAATCCAGATATGCTGCTTGAATATGTCAGACAGCATGAGAATCTTCCTTATAAGCCGATAAAACTTGAAGATCTGATTTATATCAGTGATGCGGCAGGGATTGATAATCGGTGGCGAGGAGTCAGTGAGCTTGGGAATCTTTTCATTGATAAGATGGGATTGAATTATTATCGGGCAACGGTTTTAGTAAGAACATTGCTTATTATGATAAAGAATGGCAGTTCTTATGAAAAGCTGCAGGAAAAGGTAAGTATTCTGTCCTTTGAGAACGCACAGATAAGAGAGAAAGTACAGCAGGCAGTAAGACAGATTTTTGAGAATGTTCCGGTATTTGAGTATAAAGGATATTCGAGGGCAGAATATAAGCGTTTATCTTATCAAAAACAATTGAAAAAAAGAAAAAATTTGTTTACAATTATAGATGGTGGAAAAGAATAGAAGAATTCGTACAGTAGTTCGAGATTTTTTACTACCAGTCATGTCTGTGAACATACTGGGAAAACTGCCCAAAAGGTGTGATAATAACTGGTATGATAAGGGCAGGGAGTTCTGGTTTTCATAAACCGGGATATTTTACTATAGCATACTGGAAAGTAATGTAATCAAGACAATTCAGCAGATTGTCTGCAGTATTTTCTGGAATTGCGAGTATAAATAATAACTATAATAACTATAATAAGGAAAGGAAATAGGGGATTTGAGTAAAAAGAATAATGTTTATGTAATCGGTCATAAGAACCCAGATACAGATAGTATCTGTTCTGCGATTTCTTATGCATATCTTAAGAATGAATTAAGTCAGAAACAGGAAGAGGGAGCAAAGTATATCCCAACAAGAGCAGGGCATATTAATGAAGAGACACAGTATGTATTAAAGTACTTTGAGCAGGAAGCACCATTATATGTGAATGATATCCGCCCACAGGTTACAGATATTGAGATTCGTAAAACAGCAGGTATCGAAGCTGGATTATCTCTGAAAAAGGCATGGGATATTATGAGAGGCGCACGTATCGTTTCTCTTCCTATTCTTGAGGATGAAAAGCTTGCCGGAATCATTACAGTCAGTGATATTGCTTATTCAGACATGGATGTATATGACAACATGATTTTATCCAAAGCTGGTACAAGCTATAAAAATATTGTAGAGACAATTGATGGTGAGATGATTGTTGGTGATTTAGATGGTGAATTTGAAGAAGGACATGTTTTAATCGCTGCTGCAAACCCAGATATGATGGAGGGATATATTGAGCCACAGGATATGGTTATTCTTGGTAACCGTTATGAGTCCCAGCTTTGTGCGATTGAGATGGATGCACAGTGTATCGTTGTATGTATGGGTGCTACTGTTTCTAAAACTATCCGCAAGATGGCAAAGGAACATGGATGTCGTATCATCGTAAGTCCATATGATACTTACACAGTAGCAAGACTCATTAACCACAGTATGCCAGTTCGTTATTTCATGACAACAGATAACCTGATTACTTTCCATACAACAGATTATGTGGATGATATTCAAGAGATTATGGCAAAGAGAAGATTCCGTGATTTCCCTATCACAGATAATCAGGGTAACTATGTAGGAATGATTTCCAGACGTAATTTATTAGATTTAGAGAGAAAGAAACTCATCCTTGTAGACCATAACGAAAAGGCACAGGCAGTAGACGGATTTGAGGAAGCAGAAATTTTAGAGATTATCGACCATCATCGTCTTGGAAATATTGAGACAAACTCTCCAGTATATTTCAGAAACCAGCCAGTAGGATGTACCGCAACAATCATCACACAGATGTATATGGAGAATGATGTCACAATTCCAGAAAAGATTGCCGGTCTTTTATGTTCTGCCATTCTTTCTGATACATTAATGTTCCGTTCTCCAACATGTACAGCACTTGACCGTCTTGTTGCAGAAAAACTTGCATCTATCGCACATATCGACATTGAGCAGTATGCAAGAGATATGTTTGATGCCGGAAGTAATTTAAGAGAAAAATCTGCAAAAGAAATCTTCTATCAGGATTTCAAGAAGTTCAATGATTCTAACATTAACTTTGGTGTAGGTCAGATCAGTTCCATGAATAAGGAAGAACTTTCTGCATGTAAAGGAAAACTTCTCCCTTACATGGAAGAGGTTCGTACTTCCTACGGTCTTGATATGGTATTCTTTATGATGACAGATATCATTAATGAATCTACAGAATTATTAATGGTAGGAGAGATGTGCAAAGAAGTTATTGAGAACGCATTTGAGACAACTGTAGAAGACAGCTCCGCAGAACTTCCAGGAGTGGTATCCAGAAAGAAACAGTTAATTCCTGCAATTCTTGGACAGTTATCATAAATAGAAGAAGCCTTTTTCAAATACATTTCAGGGAAAAAACAGTAAAACTTTGAAGAGAATGAAGTATGCGTTTTGAGAATTTTCTTGTAGTTGTTTTCATGAGAAGATTTTGGGAATTCATAGACGATAAGAAGAGAATTTTTTATTTCAAATGAAAGAATGTTGTTATCTTAATACGAATATCAATAATTTCTTGAAAATTGAACAAAAAATTCCCCTACAAAGGCATGAAATTTTTAGAGAAGTATTGTATTATAATTAAAGTAATCCCCTAAGTTAAAGGTTAGTATTATACGGAGAATGTCCACAATGAGTTTTGCCCCTCATTGTGGGCATTTTCTTTTGTGTAAAAGATTTTCCTGGGAACATTGGAAAGAAATAAAAAGAAATCAGAAAAAGCTGTATACAGGGAGAAAACAGTAGACAGGAAAGAAAAGATAAGTAGGAAAATTACGACAGCATTTCATTCAAAAGAAATAAATATGAAAAACGTAATTTATTATAGCGTAAATAATAAAAGAATTTTTATGAAATAAGAAAGAATGACAAAAAAGTATTAGAGAGCATCCAAAAAGAAGGAGGACTGTATTATGTTGTCCTATCAGAAAGGTGTCGTAAAAACTTCGGTGCGGCATCTGGTAGAATTTTTATTTCGAGGTGGCGATATTACGACGGGATCCTCGGTAAGTGTCAGCCCGGAGGCAATGCTTGAGGGTAGCAGGCTGCACCGAAAGATACAACGGGGGCAGAAAGCAACTTATCAGAGCGAAGTTCCTCTGAAAATGGAATGGCAGGAAGAAGGGTATGATTTAGTTTTAGAAGGGCGAGCCGATGGAATTGACAAAACAGAGGTTAATAAGGATAGGCTTAGTGATGTTGATGGGATGAATCAGACCGAGAGTGATGAGGAGAAACTTCAGCATGTCATTGGGATGAATCAGATAGAGAGTAATGAAGAAAAACTTACCTATGTTGATGAAATTAAATGTGTATATCGCGATGTGGAAGAGATAGAGGAAGCAGACATTTTACATTTGGCACAGGCAAAGTGCTATGCGTACATGTATGGAGTGAAGCAGGATTTAGAGAAGATAGGGGTACAAATTACATATTGTCATTTAGAAACTGAGCAGATAAAGAGAATTTTTTATTGTTATACTATGGGAGAGTTATCTTTGTGGTTTGCGGAAGTATTGGATGCTTACCGGATGTGGGCAGCATATTATGTAGAGGCAAGGGAAAAGAGAAATGCAAGTATTCAGGCATTGCAGTTTCCTTTTTCTTTTCGGCCGGGGCAAAAGAAAATGACAGCAATTGCCTACCAGGCGATGGAGAATAAAAAGCACATCTTCCTGCAAGCTCCGACAGGAGTTGGAAAAACGATTTCTACGCTTTATCCTGCCCTAAAAGAACTTGGAGCAGAAAAAGCAGAAAATATTTTTTATCTCACGGCAAAGACAATTACAAGGACAGTGGCGGAGGATACGATAAAGCTGCTAAAAAAGCAGGGATTATTTCTCTCAGCAGTAACGATTACGGCAAAGGAAAAAATTTGTATTCAGGAAGAGATGCAGTGTAATCCGGAAAGTTGTGAGAGAGCAAAAGGACATTTTGACCGGATTAACGAGGCACTGTATGCACTGCTTACTGCAGAGTGCGAGATCAGCCGGGAGAATATTCTTTTATTTGCTGAAAAATATAAGGTTTGTCCATATGAACTGTCTTTTGAGGCAGCGGTGTGGGCGGACTGTATTATTTGTGATTATAATTATGTATTTGACCCGCATGTAAATAGAAAGAGTCTTATAGAAGGAAGTCTGCGGCAGAATATTTATCTTATTGATGAAGCCCATAACTTGCTTGACCGGGCGAGAGAGATGTATAGCGCAGACATTGCAAAGAGTGACTTTAAAGTACCGAAAAAATATTTTAAGGACAGGAACCGATTTTTATTTAAAAAGCTAGGTAATTGTGTTATGGCACTCAGAAAGTTAGAAAAGCAGGCACAAGATGGGACCCGTTTCAGCTTGCATGAGAATGTGGATGCGATGTATTTTCCTATTTTTCATCTGATTGGGCCATTAGAAGAATATCTTGCTGACCACGATAATTTTTCGGAGCGCGAGGAGATTGTCGAATTTTATTTTAAGCTTACGCATTTCTATATGATGTTAGACAGTATGGACAGCGGTTATGAGATTTATAGTGAGAAGCGGGGACGAGACTTTTTATTACGGCTTTTTTGTGTGAATCCGTCTGATAAGCTGGAGGAATATATTGAAAATAGCCGTTCAAGTATTTTTTTCTCGGCAACACTTTTGCCAGTGCAGTATTACAGGCAGCTTCTCGGCGGTAACCGCTTTGAGGCATACCAGATAGCATCGCCATTTGCGAAAGAGAATCGGCTTCTTGCCATCACGGAAGATGTGACGAGCCGCTATACGAGACGAGGCGAGTGGGAATACGGAAAAATGATTCGTTATCTGGAACTTTGTTTAGAAAAAAAGGCGGGGAACTATATGATATTTTTTCCTTCCTATGAAATGCTTACCAGCGTGTATGGGATGGCAGAACAAAGCAATCTTGCGCTGGTTTCGGAACTTATTGTGCAGGAACCTTCGATGGAAGAAAGAAGCAGGGAAGCTTTCCTTGAAAAGTTTCGGGAACAGTCAGGAAAGCCGCTTATCGGTTTTTGTGTTCTTGGCAGTATTTTTTCAGAGGGTATTGATCTTACAGGAAACAGTCTTATCGGCGTGCTGATTGTGGGAACTGGCCTGCCACAAATCTGTAATGAGAGAGAAGTCATACGGGCATACTTTGACAGACAGCAAAAAAAAGGATATGATTATGCGTATCGGTATCCGGGAATGAACAAAGTGCTGCAGGCTGCTGGAAGAGTGATTCGGACAGCAGAAGATGTGGGAACGATTCTTTTAATGGATGAACGTTTTTTAGAAAGGGATAATCAAAGCCTGTTGCCGGAAGAATGGGAGAGCTATTATGCGGTGAACCGGAATAACTGCGGACAGGTTTTGGAGAATTTCTGGAATGGCTTAGATAATGATAAAGTGGAAGAAGCGGAATCCTGACTTGATTCTTGCATTTGCAACAGGATATGATAATATGTAATTATTCAGAAATATGTTGAATGTACTCTCGGAGTCTTTCCTGCACTTGCTTTTATGGCTGATTTCCCGCCAGCCGCACCCGAATTTCATCAACGTACGCATCGCGTATGCCTCAAAAATTTGGGCACAACTGACAAAAAATCTTCTCATAAAAGCAAGCACAAAAAGATTCTGAGAGTACATTTGATGAAAAAGGAGGAATAAACTATGTGGAAATATATTGTCACACCAATTATCGGGGCAATTATTGGTTATGTGACAAACTGGATTGCGGTAAAGATGTTATTTCGTCCGAGAAAGGAAGTCAGGGTATTTGGAAAGAGACTTCCCTTTACACCAGGCGTAATTCCAAGAGGACAGGCAAGGCTGGCAAAGGCCGTTGGTAATGTCGTGGAAACACAGCTTTTAACACCAGAGTATATGGGAGAGAAGCTTCTTTCTGAAGAGTCAGAAAAAGAGTTTAAAAGTCATATACAGGCATGGGTAGAAGAACAAAAACAATCTGAAGATACACTTCATTCTGCGGCAGTAAAGATTGTGGAAGAAGAGAAAGTGGATGATTTTGCTGCATCGGTTGAAGAAGATTTAACAGACTTCCTTTCAGAAAAAGTTATTGCGATGGAGCCGGGTAAGCTGATCGTAGATAAGGTAGTACAGGAGGCACAGAGAAAGCTTGCGGATTCCATGTTTGGGATGATGCTTGGCGGTTCTTTTATTGAGAAAATCGCCGGACAGATTCAGGAAGGGATTGATGCCTACATAGCAGAGAATGCCAGAGGCTATATCGAAAAAGAGGTAGTGGCAGCATCCGAAGAATTACAGGCAAAGCCAATACCGGAAGTAACAGGATTCTTTGAAGAAAAGGGAATTTATGACCCGGAATTTCTCTGGAGGCTTTATAAGAGAATCATAGAAGAAAAACTGCCGGCATTACTTTCCTCCTTAAAGCTTTCAGCTGTAGTTGAGGAGCGGATCAATGCGATGAAAGTAGAAGAAGTTGAGGAACTGGTACTTTCTATTATGAGTAAGGAACTTGGTGCGATTGTAAATCTTGGAGCGGTGATTGGCCTTATATTAGGGCTTGTGAATGTGCTTATTTTTATGATTTGATATAGAGCATGTTTGAAAAGTAATTTTTGGCAGAAATATTTTTAACAAGTATATAGATACAGTGATGTAAGGAGGTACATGTTATGAACGAAAAAATCAAAAAGTTAAAGGAAATTATTGATGGAACAGATAACCTGGTATTTTTTGGAGGTGCCGGTGTTTCTACAGAGAGCGGTATTCCAGATTTTCGAAGCACAGATGGACTATACAGCCAGAAATATGATTTTCCGCCGGAAACCATCGTCAGCCACACCTTTTTCATGAAACGAAATAAGGACTTTTTTGATTTTTATAAAGATAAGATGATGGCACTCGATGCCAAGCCGAATGCAGCACATTATAAGCTTGCAGAGTGGGAGGCACAGGGAAAATGTCGTGCGGTTGTGACGCAGAATATTGACGGGCTTCACCAGATGGCAGGAAGTAAGAATGTATTAGAGCTCCACGGAAGTATTCACAGAAATTACTGTATGCGGTGCGGCAAGTTTTTTGATGCTGCTTATGTAAAAAACAGCGAGGGTGCACCAAAATGCGACGAGTGCGGCGGACTGATTAAGCCGGATGTTGTTTTATATGAAGAAGGGCTTGATGAAAATGTCATTTCCAAGACCATTCACTATATTAGTCAGGCAGATGTTCTTATTATTGGAGGAACTTCTTTAGTTGTGTACCCAGCAGCGGGACTCATTGATTATTTTAAGGGAAGCCACCTCATTTTAATTAATAAGTCAGCGACACAGAGAGATTCACAGGCAGATTTAGTCATTAACGATAAAATAGGAGAAGTATTTGGACAGTTGTAAAGATGAATGATTTTTTTAACACATTAGGAATAGAAGCGACAAAAGAAGAAAAGAAAATTAAGAAAGCATATCGGGCGAGGCTTCATGCAGTGAATCCGGAAGATGACCCGGACGGATTTAAGCGTCTGAGGGAAGCTTATGAAGAAGCGCTAAAATACGCCAGACAAAAGGAAGAAGAGCCAGAAAATCTTTCTCCGGCAGAGGAATTTATTTCCCGG
>ENA-ORUF01004048-ORUF01004048.1-human-gut-metagenome-genome-assembly--contig:-NODE-4048-length-9859-cov-3.351999_pt1 | contig 9859 bp, 7 predicted proteins | sample MGYA00242077_ERZ509203 | MGnify/ENA primary metagenome ERZ509203 (study PRJEB26280, sample SAMEA2338834) | human gut metagenome | biome: human gut; feature: human-associated habitat; material: faeces...
GTCTGCATCGGTCATGATGATGATCTTGTGGTAGCGCGCCTTGGTGATATCGAAGTCGCCGCCGTCGCCGGCACTCGTCGTGACGCCGCAGCCGATCGCGGTAATCAATGACTGGATGGTGTCACTCGAGAACGCGCGATGGTCACCAACGCGTTCGACGTTCAAAATCTTGCCGCGCAGGGGCAGAATCGCCTGGATGTCTCGGCGACGGCCGTCCTTGGCTGAACCGCCTGCCGAGTCACCCTCTACGATGAAGAGCTCGGTCAGCTCGGCATCGCGCACCGAGCAGTCGGCGAGCTTACCGGGCAGGGACGCCGTCTCGAGCAGGCTCTTGCGACGGGTCGCTTCGCGCGCCTTGCGGGCGGCGTTGCGGGCCTTGCATGCCTGCTGGGCCTTCTTGACGATCTCGCGAGCGGGCTTGGGATGCTCCTCGAGGTAATCGGCGAGGCCGTCGGTCACGATCTTGAGCGTCAGCGCGCGCATATAGGAGCTGCCGAGCTTGGCCTTGGTCTGGCCCTCAAATTGCGGGTCGGGCAGCTTGACCGAGATAACGGCCGAAAGGCCCTCGCGCACATCGTCGCCGGTCAGGTTGGCGTCTTTTTCCTTGAGCAGGTTCTGTTTGCGCGCGTAGTCGTTGATCACACGGGTGAGCGCGGTGCGGAAGCCCTCAAGGTGCATGCCGCCCTCGGGGGTATAGATGTCGTTGGCAAACGACATGACGTTCTCGCCGTAACCGCTATTCCACTGCAGGGAAACCTCGACCTCGCCCATCTTGGTCACAGGCGCGTCCGGGTCCGATTTGCCCTCGATGTAGATGGGCTCCTTAAAGGCCTCGGGGACGTCCTTGCCCTCGTTGAGGAACTTGACGAAGTCGATGATGCCGCCCTCGTAGCAAAACTCCTCCACATGGGGAGTCGCCTCGCGCTCGTCGGTCAGCACGATCTTTAGATTCTTATTGAGAAACGCCGTCTCTTGCAGACGGTTGTGCAGCGTATCGAAATCGTAGACGCATGTCTCGAAGATCTCGTCGTCGGGCCAGAAGGTGACGGTGGTGCCCGTCGAATCCGAGGTGCCCACGACCTCCATCTTCTTGACGGTCTTGCCGCGCGAGAACTCCATCTCGTAGGTGTTGCCGTCGCGACGAACCTGAACGACCACGCGCTTGGACAGTGCGTTGACGACGGAGATGCCCACGCCGTGCAGGCCGCCCGAAACCTTATAGGCCGAGTTATCGAACTTACCGCCGGCGTGCAGAATCGTCATAACGACCTCGAGCGTCGGGATCTTTTTAACAGGGTGCTCGTCGACGGGGATGCCGCGCCCGTTGTCGACGACCGTGATGGAGTTGTCGGCGTGGACCGTCACCTGGATCTCGGTGCAGAAACCGGCCATGGCCTCGTCGACGGAGTTGTCAACGATCTCCCACACCAGGTGATGCAGACCGCTGGCGCTCGTCGAGCCGATATACATGCCCGGGCGCTTACGAACGGCCTCGAGACCTTCGAGAATCTTAATCTCGCCGCCATCGTAATCGTTTTCGTTTGCCACACGTCCTCCTTCAGTCAAGAAAATGTGTACAGCCTTACTAGTTTATCGTAAAAAAATACCCTCGGGAACGAGGGTATTTGGCTCTACAAGGCCACCAGATGCGATTTAAGGCTCTTTTTTGCTTTGCACGCCCTTGGCCCACTCGGCACTGGCTCTCATGGCATTCTCGAGGGCCTCGCGCAGTTTTTGGTCTTCGATGGGCGCCACTTGGCGCTCAATCTCGGTGCGCTCGGCCTCACTTAGGTCGGCGTGCGGGGCCGACGGGCGCTCGGTCGTCGCCGGGCGCAGGCGCCCCTTGGCGGCGGGCGGCGTGTGACCGGGCGCGGTGGTTTTGAACACCAGGCCGTCCACATGCGCACCGGCGCGCTCCATGCGCGCGCGGATGATCTCGCGCAACAGCGTCATTTCCTGCGTCCACGAGGGCGAATCGAGATATACCAGCAGCTCATTGGACTCGGGCAGGTAGCGCAAGCCCGTCACATGCCGCCCCTCGCGCGTGCCCGAGCACACCGCGTTCCACGCGCGATAGACCGCGCGCGACTCCTCGGCAGCCTCCATCTGCGCGCGGCGCTCAGGTGTCGCGGCCGCCAGGATGCGCTGACGCTCTGCGCTCAAAAATCCACTGAAGGCAACCGTCTCGCTCTCGCGCTCGTAATTAGCACGTCTCACCCATGCTCACCACCTTGGCTCGATCAAGCAGGTCATCGGTAAAGTACCCCAGGTTGGTCGTGGTTATGACCGCCTGGATATCATCGCCGATCAGCCGCAGGAAAGCACCGCGACGCTCGCCGTCGAGCTCGCTCATCACGTCGTCTAAAAGCAGCAGTGGGGCGGTGCCCAGGACATCGCGAGCCACGGCCACCTCCGCCACCTTCCAGGCCAAAACCAACGTCCGCTGCTGACCTTGGCTGGCAAACGAACGGGCGGAACGACCCGCCACGGTAAACTCAATCTCATCGCGATGCGGTCCCACCAACGTCACGCCGCGGCGAATTTCCTCGTCGGCGTGCTCGTCAAGCGCAGCCAGCATGCGCTCGTACGCCCAGCCCTTCAGCTCTTCGCGATCCTCGACCTGGGGCAAATCCCCCAGCGTAGACGCATAGGCCACGTTGGCAGCCTCGCCGGACGCCACTTGCCCGTAGGCAGTGCGCACATGGCCCGCCAGCCGGTCGAGCAGGGCCAACCGGTGCACGAGCAGGGCCGAGCCCGCGCGGGCAATCGAATCGTTCCACGCGCCGAGCATCTCGCGGCAGCACCAGGTCTCCTTGAGCAAGGCGTTACGCTGAGTCACGCAGCGCCCATAGGTGCTCGCAAGATCGGCATAGCGTGCGCTCAGTTGCATGCCAAACTCATCGAGGGCGGCGCGGCGCACACTGGCGCCTCGCTTAACCATGTCCAGATGGTCGGGGCAAAACAGCACGCTCGGCAGAACCCCGCGCACACCGGCGGCAGAGCATCTCTTGCCGTTGCGGCTAAACGAGCGTTTACCGTCCTCCGCGCTCAATCCCATATCAAGCACGCGGCCGTCGCCCTCGAGCCTCAGCTCGGCCTTGCACGAGCCCACGCCGTCATGGACGAGCTCGGCTGCGGTCGGATGCCTAAACGAGGCGCCGCTCGTCAGCAGCTGCAGCGCCTCTATGAGATTGGTCTTTCCCGCCGCGTTGGGTCCCGCAAGTATCGTCATGCCCTCGTCCAGGGCAAGGCGATAGCTATCGAAGCTGCGGTAGTGCGCGACGGAAAGATCGCGGGCGAACATGGTCATGGCGCAGCGCTATATGCGGACCGGCATGACCAGGTACAGGTAGTTGATCTTGTCGTAGGACTTGAAGATGCCCGCCTGCGAGTAGCTCTTGAGCTCCAGCGTAATCTCCTTCTCCTTGGACAGGGCATTGAGGCACCCGAAGATGTAGTGGTAGTTGAAGGCGATGGTGCCCGACTCGCCCTCGGCCTCGACATCGATTGTCTCCTGCGCAAGGTCCTGGTCATTGGAAATGGAGGACAGGCCCATCTGCCCGTTCTCGACATCGATCTCGAACTTGACGGCGGGGTTGGCGCTCGCGATAACGGCCACGCGCTTGAGGGCGGCGTTAAAGGCGGCGACGTCGATCTTGACGCTCGTCACGCACGAATCGGGGATGAGCTGCTTGTAGTTGGGGTACACGCCCTCGATGCGGCGCGACACGTAGGTGGTGTTGCCGGCCTCAAAGACGACCTGGGTGTCGGTAGCCCCGATCATGATGGTCGCCTGGCTGGCCATGATGTTCAGCGCGTCGTTAAAGGCGTCGGCCGGAACGTTAAGCTCAAAGGAGCCCTCGAGGGTCGAGGTCTCGACCTGCGTATCGCACACGGCCAAGCGGAAGGAATCGGTCGCCACCAGGCGCACGGTGTTGTTCTCGACCTTCATGTGCACGCCGCCCAGGATGGGGCGGGCCTTGTCGGTCGAGGTGACGCGCCACACGCGGCCGACCATTTCGGACAAGATATCGGTCGGCAGCTCCACGGCACTCTCGATGGCATAGGCCGGAAACTCGGGGAAGTCATTGGCATCGAGCGTGTTCAGGCGGAATGAGCTCTTCTCGCAACTAATCAACACCTGGCGCTCGGACAGCTCAAAGGTGACCGGGGCATCGGGGAGGGTCTTGGTGATATTGGAGAGCATCTTACAGGGGATGACCATCTCGCCCTCTTCTTCGACATGCGCCGCAATGCGATGACGGATCGAGATGGTGTAGTTAGAGGTCTGGAATTCCAAGATGCCGTCTTGCGCCTTGACGAGCACGCCCGACAGGATGGGAAGGGTGGATGCCGAAGCGACACCCTTCATAACGACGCCGATGGCTTGTGTAAGCGAGCTCTGGCTGACGGTGAACTTCATCTTTAATACCTTTCTATAGATATAAATATCTTAATAATAGTAATAGCACTGACGAAACTGTTGATTACTCCCAAAGACGCAGGTCAGACCCAGAAAGAGAATCGACAGCAACCTGTGTGCAACAGGGGTGGTTTTCCACGTTCAAAACCTGCGCAAAACTTTTCATCACCGCGGTCTGGGTTTTAGACACCTTATGCCCGTGGTTTCGACAAGTTTTCAACAGGTGTCTCTATTTCCCTACGAGCGCAGTGTAATTTTATCGCGCAACGATTTGAGGTCTTCGGTGACGGTGCGGTCTTCCTGGATCATCTTCTGGACCTTTTTGTAGCTCGTGCTGACGGTCGAGTGGTTGCGGTTGCCAAATTCGGCGCCCACCGCCGTGGTCGTCATCTCGCACATCTCGATGGCCAGATAGATGGCAATGTGGCGTGCCTTGGCGATATTGGCGTTACGTCGCGGGCCGATGAGCTCCTCGTGCGTCACGCCGTACTGCTCTTCAATGACGGACTGAACCGTTTGCACGTTGATCTTTTTGGCCGATGTGTCGAAGTACTGGCCGGCGATGGCGTCGATATCGTCAAAGGTGAGCTCTCCGCCCTCGCGCTCGCGGTCGCCCGCCTCGCCGGCGCAGCGCTCGCAAAAGCTCTCGAGTTCGCGGATGTTGGTGCCCGAGACCTCGGCCATGTGTTTAAAGTGCTCGTCGGTCAGGTGTCCGCCGTCGCCCCCATAGGCCGCCAGCAGCGAGTCGTCGCCTGCCTCGGGAGCGGCGACGATGGTGTTTTCGTAATAGCGCTGCAAGATCTTGTATTTCATCTCGTAGCTGGGCTCTGCGACCAGGCAGAGCATGCCGGCGTTGAAGCGGCTGGTCAGACGCTCGTCCATGCTCAGGTCCTTGGGGGCGCGGTCTGCCGCGATGACGACCTTCTTGTTGTTGCGGATGAACTCGTCCATGAGCTGGAAAAAGTAGTCCACGCTCGCGCGCTTGCCGATGATGTTTTGGATGTCATCGATGATGAGCACGTCCACGCCGTGGTACGCCTGCATGATGGGGGCGTTGCTCTTCTTTTGGCGGTCGAACTCGGTCATCAGGTCGTCCAGATATGCCTGGGAGTTGGCATACTTGACCTTGATCTCAGGCGACTTCTCGGCGAGCTCGTTTTTGATGGCAAGTAGCAGGTGCGTCTTGCCCAGGCCCGATTTGCCGTAGATGAACAGTGATGTGCACGTGCCGCGCTCGTCCGCGAGGGCGGCAAACTTGAGTGCCGAGCGATAGGCATGGCTGTTCTCGGGGCCGTAGACAAAGTTCTCAAAGGTAAATTTTGAGTTCGCGGCGAGCGGGGCTCCATCCGTATTCTGCTCAGCCGGCACGGTCGGTGCTGGCATGGGTGAAGCGGGGGTCGCAGCTTGCGTGGATTTAGTCGGCGCTCCGCCCTTCATCTGGTTCATCATGCGACGAAAATCATCGGCCGAGAGCGTGTTCTTGATTGCAATGCCCGAATCAGCGCCCGCCGCTGCGTCGTGAGCGATGGGCATGTGCGTGACGGGTGCGTTCGTTGACGTCGCCGCCGCTGTCGGCAATGGTGCCATGGTTTCACGGGAAACATCACCGTGCTGGTGCTCGATTGTCGGCGCGTCGCCTGCGGAGGCCGGCACCGCCGGGGAAGCAGCGGGAGCCGTGGCGGGCGCCGTCGCGGCAGCGGATTCCGTCGCGGCGCCTTGCGGTGCCACGATGTCGAGCGCAATCGGTGCAAAGGCGATTTCTTCCAGATAGGCCTCAATAGTCGGCTGATGCTTTTTGAGCTGCGCGATGGCAAAGCGCGAGGGCGCCTCGATCGTGAGCGTATCTTCGGTCAGGCTTATGGCGCGCGATTGCCCCAGCATGTTGATGAGGCGTGCATCTTGGCCGTCGCGCTGGCAAAAGGCGATGGCATCCCCCAGGATGATGCTTGCTTCCTCGTCCACTGTCTCTCCCGTTCTTTAGCTCTGAGCTCGCACGCGAGCGGCGCCGAGTTCGGTCAGATGGTATTTCTGGCCATGCTTGATGACCAAGCCGGCCTGCGCCAAGTCATTGAGCGTGCGTGACCAAGTGGGGGCCGAGTTTCCAAACGTCCTCGCCAGATCGGTTGCACCGCACGCTTGATTTTGCGCCAAATAGCCCAGCGCGGCGTTGCCGCGATCGCTTACGAACACGTCCGGTTGTGGCTGCGCATACTGATTTGCTGCATTAGGATACATCATTTGAGCTGCTGGTTGTTGAGAACTCTGCATCGGCGGCATTTGCTGTTGAAAACTTTGAGGCCACTGTTGGTAAGGCTGCGGAGGCATCTGCTGGGCCCAAGGGTTGTACTGCTGCTGCGGCATCTGCTGGTACGGCTGCTGATATCCCTGCTGGTACTGCTGCGGGAACTGCTGGCCATACCCCAGTGGCGGCATCTGCTGATATGGATATCCCTGTTGGTACGGCTGATAGCCCATTTGCTGGCCACCCGGTGCCCCCGTCGCCTGCTGCATTGCTGCTGCATCCTGATCCGCCAGCGGCATGGTCTCTGGCATGTTTGGCAGCATCGACATCGATGTCGCCTGGGGCTCTTGTGTAGGAAGCATTCCGGGCTGCTGCATCTGTCCCACGGGGGGCTGCATCTGCTGCGTTGCCATGGGCTGCTGCGCAAAAGCTCCCGGCAGGGGATATGTGGGGTGCTCCGTCTCGGGCCGCACGGCAGCACCGCGTCCGCCGGCGCGCTCGATTTCCTGCACGCGTTTAGGGTTCAGGCTTACCGTAACCACGGTGCCGTTGCCCATGTTGTCCTCGATGGATACGGCACCGCCGGCGTTTTCCAAATACTCCTGCACCATGGGAAACCCTGCTCCGGTTCCACGGATATAGCGCTTCATCTTGCTGTTTGCACTGGTAACGCCAAAGTCGAAAGCGCGCTCCTTGTCGTCGATGCCGGGCCCTTGATCGGCAAAGCGGATGGTGTCTCCGCCGTCCAGAATCGAGATGATGGGCTCGGCAAAGTGCGCGTGGATAAAGTTTTCGACAATCTCGCGGATGACCATGAGCGAGATATGGCCACCTTGTTCTTTCATGCATTGGTAGACGGTGTTGGTCGTCTCTTCCAAATACGTGCGGACATCTTGCGGATCAATGACGATCACACGCGGTGTCGACAGCATGTCGTCATAGACGGCGATGCGCGCGGCGTACATGGCTTTTGGCGCCTGCGTGGTCGTCTGCTCGCCTTCTTCACGCTCTTCGCGCACGCCGGTGATGTGCTCGTTGTCGGGTGCCGGGTCTCCGGAATCGACCATGGTGTAAAAGTCGTCAGACATGCCGCTCGCAATCTTTCAAAAGGTTTCGAACAAATAGTAGCTCACTGTGCAATGTTTCTCATCTTTCGACAACTTTTCAAAACCTGTTGAAAACTTTGGAAAACAGGCGAAAAGTTCTCAACATTGCCAACATGACCTGTTGAAAACTCGATGAAATATCGTGAAAAGTTGCCATACACCGCTAAATCGAGCTCGGCTTATGGGGGAACCGTGTGAACTGCGCAACCTTTTACCTTTGATTTCTTGACATTTGAACATTGATTTCCCTACAATCTTCAAGCTCACGTGTCTATATCTGCGTCCGCGCTCCCGCGGACACTCGAAATGCAGCAGGAGGAACTTAAGATGAAGCGTACGTATCAGCCTAATAAGCGTAAGCGTGCCAAGACCCATGGCTTCCGTGCCCGTATGGCCACCAAGGGTGGTCGTGCCGTGCTCGCCCGTCGCCGCGCCAAGGGCCGCAAGCGTCTCACTGTCTAGCAGCGATACACACATCTCGCATGAAGACTATTAAGTCTCGGCAAGATTTCGAGCATGTGTTCAGTCAGGGGCGTCGTTTCAATCACCCTCTGATTCGAATGACCATATGTGAATCGGTTGGCGAAGGCGACTCCGGAAGGGTCGCCTTCGTTGGTGCTAAGCGACTCGGTTGTGCCGTCGTGCGCAACCGATCTAAGCGTGTGATGCGCGAGGCCGCCCGCAGCTGCGGATTTCCCGTTGCGGGTTATGACATCATCTTGTTCGCAACTCCCAAGACGAGGGTTTCCTCGCCGCAGGAGATGGACAAGGCGTTGCGTTCGCTTATGAAACGCGCCGGCGTCGCCGGGGAGGAGCGATGAGCAATCACGTTTTGCGACGTGTTGCCATCGCTCCTATTCGCATATATCAACAGGTTATTTCGCCCTTATTGCCTGACGCCTGCATTTATTACCCAACGTGCTCGCAATATGCCGTTCAGGCGATTGAGAAGTACGGTGTTTTGAGAGGCTGCTGGCTTGCCGTGAGGCGCATCGCTCGCTGCAATCCCCTGCACGTCGGCGGTTATGACCCTGTGCCCTAGCGGGCACTCGCTATCGGAGGAAAACTTACATGTGGGATTGGATCGTTAACATCCTTTTCGAGCTGCTCAAGCTCATCCAGACCTTTGCGGTCGACTGGGGCCTGTCCATCATCATCCTGGTGGTCATCATCCGTCTGCTGCTGACGCCGCTTATGCTCAAGTCGACCAAGTCGACGGCTCGCATGCAGGTGCTGCAGCCTAAGATGCTCGAGATCCAGGAGCGCTATGCCGACGATCCCCAGCGTCAGGCCGAGGAGATGCAGAAGTTCTACAGCGAGAACAAGTTCAACCCCATGGCTGGTTGTCTGCCGCTGTTAATCCAGATGCCTGTCCTGTTCGCCCTGTTTACGCTGCTGCGTAACCTGCCGAACTACTTTAGCGACGGCACGTTCTCGTTCTTCAATATCCTGCCTGACCTTACCACCACGCCGAGCGCTTCCTTTGCCGATGGCTTTATGGTTGCGCTGCCTGCGCTGGTTTGCCTGATTCTGTTCGCTGTCTTGACCCTGATTCCGCAGCTGTATATGTCACGCAATCAGACTGGTCAGCAGGCCCAGAGCATGCGCATGATGGCCGTTGTCATGACCGTCATGATGCTTTGGATGGGTTGGAGCCTGCCCGTCGGCGTTCTGTTGTACTACGACGTGTCTTCCGCCTGGCAGGTTGTCCAGCAGATCTTCGTGACGCAGAAGGTTATCGATAAGGCCAAGGCCGATGAGGAAGAGCGTCTTAAGAACGCTCCGCTGCAGGTCGAGGTTACTCGTCGCGAGAAGAAGCCGCGCCCGCACAAGAAGAAGTAGTGGGATAGTATTCTTATTTAGGTACCTAACTTTTGGAGTTCGTTATGTCTGAAGAGATCGTCGAGGATATGCTTGAGGAGGTTGCCCCGCGGGTCGCGGGCGATTATCCCGAGATTGCACAGCGTTACAAGGCTGGTGAAGAGCTGACCGATGAGGAGCTCGACACCATTGCCGATGTGGCTATTTCCATTCTGCGTTCCATCCTTTCGCACTTCGATGCCGCCAACTCTCCTATCGATGAGTATG
>ENA-ORUF01004050-ORUF01004050.1-human-gut-metagenome-genome-assembly--contig:-NODE-4050-length-9855-cov-3.985918_pt1 | contig 9855 bp, 3 predicted proteins | sample MGYA00242077_ERZ509203 | MGnify/ENA primary metagenome ERZ509203 (study PRJEB26280, sample SAMEA2338834) | human gut metagenome | biome: human gut; feature: human-associated habitat; material: faeces...
TACCTGCAGCAGGCCGGGCACATCTGGCTCGCAATCAGATGGAATATCCAGACGGAGCGTTACGGTATCATCGTCATACAGATCAAAGCCACGGGTCTCCTCCCTCGGACTGAACTCCAAAATCAGGGGCTCTCCGACATAGCCGTTCTTGCAAAAGAAAGAATCATAATGCACATGAGCATGACGAAGGGAATTGTTGCACGAAAAATACAGCAGCTGCTTTGCCAAAGCCGCCAATGCCGGACCGTTTGCGCAAATGGACAGGCGATCCCGCTCCGTGTCCACGCGGATGATCCCATCGCTGTCCCAAAATACATCGATAAATCCGCCAAAATAGACAGGGATCTGAATTTCCTCCAATTGCATATATATCGCCTCCCCTAATCTAATAGAAAAATATGAAAGGTCCGGTATTTTCCTGCGCCAATCCAGTCAAGATTTATATGCGGTCCCCCTGCATGTTGCCCCAAGATATCCGCATTTCCAATGCGCACCTGCAAATCTCCGTCAAAGGATACATAACGGCCGTTCTCGACTTCTGTATAGTTAGGGCCAAGGTAGTCGCTGGCTGTATCCAGAGCATCATCTGTGCTCATTGCCACAGAATTCTCAGGTAGACAACGATTATGTACTAGAACGCCGGATTCGGCTACATAGTATGTATGGTAATCTTGGACTTGAAAATTATAGACCTTAACAGGATTCTCCAGCAGCTCATGCTGGATTTTTTCGACTACGACATACTCGCCATTGACGAGGACGAGGATATCGCCCGCGCGGAGATGCACAGCATCCGTCCAGCCCTTAACCGGGCAATAGAACGGGTGCGTCGGTGTTGCAACGATCTCCTCGCCGTTCACGAAGATGTGCGTCAGTTCACTCGTCTCATTTACATAAGTTTCAACAACCTGCTTTAACTCTGTCGTGCCGGTCGCCTCGTCCCAAGCCCAGACATAATCTCCAACGGTAACGTCCTCTATGGGCTTATCGCCATCCTCTGTCAGCACGGGCGTTCCGGCGACAAAGCAGGATGTGGCGGCATTTATCGCTCCTGCGACGGCCCCTACTACCGCACCGGCCACCGTGCTGATCAGTGCGCTCTTACCGTATTCAGCAAATTCCTCCGTAGATTTCACGCTTGAGGCAGCGGAAACAACGCTTCCAGCATAGGCAACTCCTGCCCCCAAGGCAGCGCCCGTTATAATGGTCGCCGCTGCCGGGACTGTCGTGCAGGTTCCGCTTATGAGTGCCGTCGCGGTCATTGCAGCAGCTGCAGCACCGCCGCAGGTAACAACAGAGGCAACCGCCAAGCCAACAACGGCCACCGTAGCCGCGACCCAATGCCACCATGCGTCCCCGGAATAATCGTTGCGCATGACAGGATTATTCCCGCAATAGGCAAACATGTTGCAGCCGATTGCATCACCGGGGTCTGTGGTGGAATAGGTATCCGCATTCATAAATCTCCGGTTCGCAGGATCATAATAACGTGACTGCAGGTAGTAGAATCCCGTCTCGTTATCGAAATAATATCCGCGATACCGCAGCGGATTGATTTCGGCCAGTTTGCCGGAGCTGGACACGATATTTCCCCATGCATCATATTCGTAGGTTGCGACAGACTCATACTCAAAGCCGGGGATGTAGTGGATCAGCTTTACCACGTCGCCCTGCAAATTCAGAACGTAATAATATGTTTGGAAGCTCGTTCCATTCGTCGAATACTTCAGTGCAAACGGCTTCCCGGATTCATCATAGACGAAATCCAGCACGGCTGTCAAGGTATTATTCGTCCGAATGGTTTCACGGGCCACTTTGCCGTTCAGGGTCAGATACTCATGCGTGACAGTTTGTGTTCCGGTGACGTGCATCCCCTGCGGGGAGACGGTTTCATCTTCAGCAGGAGCGTCTGCCTCGACCGGCTCGCCCTCGCCGCCCGACATGATCTCACCGGGGCTGGTCGGCTGCGGCGGGATGACGATTCCGCTATCTTTCGTGTAGACGGCCGTGATCGTCGTGTTCGCATGGATCGCGCCTGTTTTCGGCCACGATCCTGTGTAACCGGCCCGTTTTGGGATCGTCGGATAGTCGCTCGTCTTCAGGACATAACCGTCCGCAACCGTCATGGTCTTGAGCGTCTTCCCATTGGCCTTGAATGTGACCGTATAATGTGAGGCGATCGGCGAATAGACTGCATTGATCGTTACATTGCTGTGAATCGCAGCAGTATGCTTCTCCCACGCGCCATTGCAGCCGACCTTGGCCGGGACTTCCGGATAATCTGCGTCCTGTAAAACATACCCGTCGTTCACTTGGATCGCCTTGACCGTAAAGCCGTCTGCTTTGAAGAACACGGTATACTTCGCCACGACGGCCGTATACTTCGCCTGCACCGTAACATTGCTGTGAATTGCCGACGTATACTTCACCCACTCGCCGGTATAGCCGGTTTTGGTGGGGACGGCGGGGTAGTCGCTGTCCTTGAGAACGTAGCCGTCCTCGACGGTCATGGTCTTGACGGTCGTTCCGTCGGCTTGGAAGGTCACGGTATAGTCCGGCACTTGCGTGAACGTCTCGACGGTATAGGTTTTGCTCGTGCGGATGCCATCGGCGTCGTAGGAATACTCTAACGTTTCCGTTTTTCCGTCAGAGGTTTTGGATGCCGTTTTCAGCTGTCTTCCGTTCTGCCAGCCGAAGCTCCAGCCGCCGTAGGACAGCGGGTTGCCCGAGGCGTCGTAGGTAATGGCCTGCCCGTTGACGGCCGTCAGGAGATCGTGCCACTGCGCGTCGCCGTAGGTATAGGTCTGGATGACAGTGCCATTTTTCGTGACGCGCAGGAGATTGCCCGCCGTGTCGTAGGAGTAATCATAAACGTCATACGGCTTTTCGTTTCCAGGAGTGTAATACGACTCTTTTACCAGCTGGTTCTGGCTATCATAGGCGTACTCGACGAGCTTGTTGAAGTCGCCGGTGCTCTCCCGGATTTCCTTCAGGTTTCCGACGTCGTCGTAAACGTACTTTTTGCCCTCGAGGAGCATGCCGCTGTCGCTGCCGAGGCGGACGTTCCGGAACTCCACCTGCGCGCTGCCGCGGTTCCAGCTTACGTCGCGATACGCGTAAGCCGTGTTCATAATAATGGAGCTTCCGCTTTTCGCTGTAACGCGATTCAGGCGCTTGAGGGTATCGTAGCCGAAGCTCAGACTGTCGCCCGTCGCGGCCGTCATGGACGTCAGGCTGCCGTCGCCTTTTTCGCCGTCGCTGTAGGCGTAGCGCTCCGAGTAGGTCTGCGCGCCGAGCGTCCAGCTCTGGCCGGAGAGGCGGTTGAACGCATCGTAAAGATGCTCCGTTCGCTGCGTGACAGAGCCGTTTTCATCCATGGCCGTGCTGCGGATGAGCCGCCCGAGGCTGTCGTACTCAAAGGCGTAGGAGCCGACCGTCTCGCCGTCCTCCTCGTACCGCAGGCGGGCCAGCTGGCTTTCGGCGTTGTAGGTGTAGCGGATGGTGAGGTCGGGCTTTCCGGTCTCGTGATACGACTTTTCAACCAGCCGGTCGAGGAGGTCGTAGCTGTAGGTCACTGCCGCGCCGTTGGCGTAGGTCGTCTGCGTCAGGTTGCCGCCGCGCGGAGCGTAGTCGTTCGTCGAGAGGACGAGGTTTCCGACGCTCGTGCTCGTCGCCTGGCCCCACTGGTTATAGCCGAAGGAGTAAATTTGATGCTGCGCGGCTCCGCTCCGGTAGGTCTTGCGGTCGAGGGTGGCAAGGCGGCCGTTTTCGTAGCCGTAGTCGATGGCGGCGACGCCGGGGCGGTAGACCATGGCCGTCCGGCGGCTGTTGGTGTCGTAGGTATAGTTCGTCTCGCGGCCGAGGGCGTCCGTCGTCAAAATAAGCTGCTCCGCCAGCGAGTTGTATCCGTAAGACGTCGTATTGCCGTTGACGTCCGTCACGCTCTGCATGTGGTTGCGGTCCGGCGTCGCGACGGCGCTGCTCTCGAGGTACTTCTGCTCGTTTTTCTCCGTCGAGGTCAGCTTGGAGCCGGTGACGTTGCCCGCCTCGTTATAGGTCGTGGTGCTCTTGATCCCGGCGACCGAAGCGGAGGTGACGTCGTGGGCGGCATTGTAGGTATAGGTGTACTTTGCGCCGTTTGCGGCCGTGTAAGAGGTCAGGTCTGTGCCGGTATACCCGGCCTTTTCCGTGCCCGTGCCGGTCTGCGTGGCGGCCGTGACGTTGCCGTCGGCGTTATAGGAGTAGGTCTGCACCGGCTCCTGCCGCAGGGAGAGGTTGTCGAACCGCGCCGTGCCGGAATTGTGGTCGAACGCGCAGTAGACGATGATCCGCCGGATCGTTTTGCCGCTCTCCTTCGGCACGATGGTCCCCACGGCGCACTGCCAGTCGGCGGTTGCCCAGCTGAACGGGACGCTCTGCTGCTCGGGCTCGCTCACGCCCACATAGAAGATCTCCGCGATCAGGCCGAAGTAGCGCGTGCCGCTGCCAAACTCCAAAGCGGCGTTCGGGGCGGCGTAGTCCGCCTGCGCCCAGCCGGAGAGCAGGAACGTCGTGTCCGAGGAGCAGTTCAGCGCGACGGGCTGGCTGACATGGAGGATGCCATTGTAGCTGCCCTGCATGGTCATGGCCTTCGCGCCGAATCTGGTCTCCGCAGCCGCGGCGGAGCCGCCCTGCAGGTTCCAGCCAGCATCGCCGAATTCGAACGAGGCGTTCTGCAGGAGGTTATAGGTGGAGGCGGCCTCCGCCTGCTCCAGCTGGAGGTCGTCGAGGTAGGCCGTGCCCGTGCAGCCGCTCATGCGGAAGGCGATGCGGCAGGACGCCGCCGGGGCCGTGAACGTGGCGGTCACGCGCTGCCAGCCGTTTTCGATGGCGGCGGACGGGCGGGCATCCGTCAGCAGGACGGTCTGCTCCGCGCCTCCGCCCTGCACGACGGCCTCCAGCCGCGCGCCGCTGCTCCAGCGCAGGTGGGAGCTGGCGGAGAAGTAGCCCGAGAGGGTGTAGGTCTCCCCGGCGGTGAGCGTTACGGGGCGGGAGATGGCGGCTGCGTCGCCGCTGCCTGCGCCGTCCGGGAGGTAGAGATTCAGGCCGCCCGTGCCGTGGCGGCGGTTTTCGTCGTTCGTGATCGTCGTGCGGGCCGCTGCGGAGCCGCTTCCGGTCGAGGCGTTCGTCCAGCCGTCCTCCGATTCCAGCCCGCCGTCCCGCAGGAGGTTTTCCGCCGTCATGCCCGTCGAGCCGACGCTCGTCAGGCGGTTATTCTGCTTGCTGCGCTCTGCGGTGTCCGTATAGGAAGCGGCGGAGCTGCCGAGGATGCGCGTGATATCCGTATTGGTGGTATAGGTGGAGACGGTGCGGCCCCAGTTGTCGAAGACGACCTCAAGGCGGATGTCGTCCTCCGTGCCCGCCTGCCGGTCCGCGCCGAACGCGCGGTAGCTCGAGCGGTTTTTGCCGTTCCAGCACTTGACCGTGTCGCCGGGCACATGCGTGCTGCCGTTGAGGGTGAATTCATAGAACTCGTCAATGGTGCCGTCCGTGTGGTAGGTATACCAGATGCCGTAGTTGGCCTCGCCGTCGTGCGCGCCGTTCAGGCCGGTCGTATCGTAGGTGTAGTTCAGCTTTGTGCCGTCCGGGCAGAGGAGGTAATCGAGCTGGCGGACGCCCGCGGTGTTGTCGTAATGGAACTTTGTCTCCTTCCCGGCCTCGTCGCCGACGCGGAGGAGCCTGCCATCCGCGTCGTAGATCAGCGTGGCGAGGCATTCGTTCGAAGCGCCCTTGTTCTGGCGGTAGATGCGGGTCAGGCGGTTAAAGACCTCGTTTGTCGGGCGCCAGCTTTTGCCGTCCGGGGTGTCGAAGTTGATGCCGTTATAACAATAATAAATGCCGTTGCCGTAGGCGTCCTTTGTATAGGTCAGGATGCCGTCGCGGAAGAAGGTCTCGTTTCCGTTGTCGTCCGTTATGGTGAAGTTCGTGTGGCCGGTGTCGCTGTCCGGGTTCGACTGGCACGTCATCTTCAGGCCGAGGCCGTCCTCGTCCCGGAAGACGCCGTCCGTTTCGGCTCCGCCGCCTCCCTCCTTGGAGAAATAGTGCTGCGTGCCGTCGGCGTCCGTGTAGACCCAGTAGAGGGTCTGCGCGTCGTCCGAGCCGATGCGGACGGACTGGACGCACTGCTGCGCGGAGAGCTTCCAGCCGGAGCCGAGCAGCATATTGCGGTAGTCGCGCGTATAGTCGGGCGGCTCGTTGGCGTTTTCTTTCTGCTGCACGCCGAAGGACTCCCGGCTGAGGCCGGAGTTGTACACGAGCGACAGCCCGAAGGGCATCACGCTGCTATTCGACGAGAGCAGCGGCACGACGAAGGTCAGGCGCTGCATGTGGTCCGAGATATAGCCGGTACCGGCACGGCCCGCGCTCTGTGTCTGGTAGGTGTAGTAGCTCTCCAGACCGAAGTCGTTGCGGTAGGTCACCGTGAGATACGACGCACCCGTCTGGAACGAGGAGACGATGCGCTTGCTCGCGCTGCAGTCCGAGCGCAGCAGGATCGCATGGCATTTCCCGCCGCTGTACCAGCTGCGGGCCGCGCGGGTGATATCCAGCGAGCGGTAGCCGTTCGTACTGGTCAGGCGGATGAAATCCTCCGTCGCGGTTTTATAATGATTCGTTCCGTTTGCATAAATTTTATTCCACGTCAGGGTCTTGATCCAGTCGCTGTACTTCTGGCTTCCCGTCTTGTCAATTGTCATCTGGTGGGCGTACAAGTACTGGAAGGTGGAAGAGGAGTCGTTGCTGAAGCCGGACTGTAATGCATGGATGGCAGCCGCCGTGACCATGCTGCCGGAGGGCAGCGCGGGAAGCTCGTCGACCGCCGCGATGGCCTGATATTCGCCGCTGCCGATGCTGGTGTAGCCGACCTGCACTGGGCTTGCTGGGTAGCTGTAGTTCGGCCTACCGGAGAAGACATAGGCCCACGAGAGGGAGCCGGACTGCGAAATCTTGACGATCGTCGGGTCGATGGCGACCGGGAACTGCGCCTCTTCCTCGATCCACGCGGCATCCGCGTCGACGAGCAGGCGGTAGCTGCCGCGGTCCAGCTCCTCGAGCGTATAGCGCACGGCGTCGGAGTACGCCCCCTCGGCGTCGAGCATGTAGGGCGCGGGAATCGCGTAAACGGGCGATCCGGCCTCATCGAGCAGGAGGACAGAGCCGTCTTCCTGCATTTCTGCGGTCAGATCGCCCGTTTGCAGCACGAAAGAAAAGAGATAGCTGGCCTGCGCTTTGTTGACCAGGATCGTCTCTTTGATCGTTTCGCCGTAGAGCGTGTATGCAAGGTCAACGCCATCGTAAACGTCCGGGTAAAGCAGCGAGGAGCTGAGCTTTTCCGGGACAAACGGGTCATCTGAACGCAGAGAAAAAGGCTCCTGCACAACGGCCTCTGCCGCGTGGTAGGAGCGCGCCGGACCGGCAGGCTCCAGCTCGGCCGCCGCCCCGGTTTCAACCATCATTTCAGCAGCAGGTTCCTCTTCCGACGCCGCCGTTTCGGTCTCTTCTGCCGGTTCTTCCGCTGTTTCTTCTGTCACCTCAGGAAGAGCGACGGCCTCCGTCGGCTCCGGAGCTGCCAGTGTTGCATCGTGACTGGGCAGGACGTCCGAATCGCCGTCCAGAAAGAGCTGCACCCGGTGCTCGTCCGCGTCCGCCGTGAAGACGGCGTCTCCGTTCAGGCTGGCTGCGAAGGCGACGCTTCCGTCCTCCACCGCGTAGGTCTGCCCGACCGGCTCGAGCGTGTTGTCGATGTCCTGCCACCGGCCGTCCGCGTCCTGATGATGGACCGGCACGTCATACTGCACCGCGACATAGCTTCCGTCCCCCATACGGAAGTGCTTGACGCGCTCACTGCGCAGCGAGGCCTCTTCGAACGCGACTTCAGCCGGCTCCTCGACCGTCCCCTCGACGGTATGCTCCAAATCTTCGGAAGGAGAAACCGCGGACCCCACCGCAGGCAGCAGCTCGACGCAGAGCACCACCGCCAGCAGGAGAGAAAGCAGCCGGGTCCAAAGGCTCTTTTTCATAATAGTGATCTCCTCTCTTTCTGTATCATCATTCAAACAGATTCAGTACGCAGTCAAACGGGATCTGCCTTTCCCGCCAGAAGGACGCGGCGGCCGCGATAGAGCGCTGCAGGGCATTCACATGGGCCATGTGGTCCTCCTCCTGCGTGAACAGCTTTTCCGGCTGGCTTATGACCCACAGCAGCTGCGAAAAGGATAGCCATTCCAGGTCGCGGAAGCATGCGTCCAGCGACTCCCAGCTCCAGGAGAAGGTGTACGGGAACCGGAATGCACTCGAAACCTCCTGGAAAAAGCCCGTCAGCGTCCGCGAGAATTCCCCGCGGACGTACCCGACATATGCCCCGCGATGCTCCGCGCAGAGCATCATCTCGTACAGCATGCGCTTTGTCTGATGGGTGGCCTGAAAAGGTGCATCCATGTGTCGTTTCTCCTCTCGTCTTCGGTTTGGGTGGCCCTGCTAAAGGCGGAAGTTTCATCTTTAGCAGGGCGATGTCCGTAAATGTGCGCACTAATCTTGTGAAACAATAATTACTGAATTTGGATTATGGGTGCCGCCGCACGACGAGGCTCAGATATAGCAGAATCACTGCGGCCGCAATTACCCAGCCTATAAGTGCACGAATCCACCACGATCTTTCGCTTTTCCTGTCGTTTCGCTGCTGTAGCTGCTTGGCCTCCGGCTCTTCCGGAAAAGTTTGCCATTTCCCGAAGGCCAAATATGCATTCAATATCGTACGATTAGGAAAATCGCAAAAGCGAAGCAACCTACGGCCATATAGATCCACCACATTTTTTCACTTTTTCGATTTGTCCGCTTACGCAGTTTTTCGCCCTCCAAGCCATCCGGTAATAGTTGCCACTGGCCGAAAGCTAAGCATGCATTAATAGCTAACTTCCAAATAATAAGTAGTACTGCGAATCCAGAAGTAAATAAGAGAGCTTTCGAAAGGGCCGTCGATTCAGGCACGTCAATCAGAGCAGGAATAACTGCATACGGGACCGTCAAAAAATATCCCAGAACATTTCTAATAAAATACCACGGCTTGGGTGGGCGGATCAGCTCACCACAGATCGCGCAGCGGCCATACCATACATCTTCCAGGAAATTGTCCTCTCCGCGCCAAAAGCGTGTTTTTGCACTGGGAATGCTGCCATCCTTCGAGGCAGGAATGTGACGATGTTCCATGCTTTTCTCCTCTCTGTTGAAAACTTCGGACAGCCTGCAGGCAATGCAGGCCAACGTTTGGAGGCGTTTTTTCGTTTGGGCTGGACCTGCTAAAGATGGAAGTTTCATCTTTAGCAGGTTTAATCCTCAACAAATGATCTGTAGAACACTGGTTTACTCACGAATAACATAATCACTGTCCAATTCATAGGAATAGGCAATAGCAGCAACATATTCAGACACCGCCTCACGGGAGAGAACATCATTTCGGAAGAGAATGATACAATCGTCAGGAGCAACGGTAGCATCTGCAATAGCATAGGCGAATTCTTCCTGATGTGTATCTGGCATCATGGCCGTCATCTGGTACATATAGCAGCCATTGCCGAAATGTACCCCGACAAATAATTCCGACTGCGTAAGGACTTCTGCTGTTCCAATCGTCTCATTACAAAACGAATCCATCCCCGCATATCTGCCGAGTTTTCCCACATAAGCAATTACCTGCGCATCCTCCGCATAAATGCAATAGGTCGTATCATCGATGGCTTCAATGCGCCATGTATCAGGCAAGGAAAAGTGGTGCTTGTCAAAGAAAGTCACCTCGTGCCAGCCCTGATAGTCGCTGTTGAT